>LQAI01000049.1_pt1 | contig 80135 bp, 104 predicted proteins | sample 1535821 | NCBI WGS metagenome assembly LQAI01 (sample SAMN04331586, study PRJNA305678) | bioreactor metagenome | isolation source: bioreactor_5 inoculated with Wadden Sea sediment 1st replicate of a... | place: Germany:Bremen
ATGCGGAGGACCGGTATGCTATCACCCCGCCCTGGGTATTGAAAAACTGTCCTGAAATCGAGTCAGTGATGTATCTTTTAAGGAATCATCCGTGCCTGACCGGCTGTGATTACTGCCGCCAGGCCCTGGATATTCACCTGGGCCTGAAAACGTTTTTCGGGTTTGACGCTTACAGGACCTATGGCGGGGAGCCTTTGCAGGAGCAGGCGGTTCAGGCCGCCATCGACGGGAAGTCTCTGGTGGCCGTCTTTCCCACCGGGGGCGGCAAGTCCCTGGCATTCCAGGTTCCGGCGCTCATGAGCGGAGAAAACATGAGAGGACTGACCATCGTCATATCCCCCTACAGTCGTTAATGAAAGACCAGGTGGATAATCTGGAAAAGGCGGGGGTTACCGATGCCGTCACCATCAACGGTCTGCTGGATCCCATTGAGCGGGCCAGCGCCTTTGAACGGGTGGAAAACGGCACGGCGTCTATTCTTTATCTGTCTCCGGAATCGCTGCGGTCGAAAACCATTGAACACGTGATCCTGAAAAGAAATATCGTCCGTTTCGTGATTGACGAAGCCCACTGTTTTTCTTCCTGGGGACAGGATTTCCGGGTGGATTATCTGTATATTGGGGAGTTTATCAAAGCGGTCCAGAAAAAAAAACAGCTGGAGGACCCGATCCCTGTGTCCTGTTTTACGGCAACGGCCAAACCAAAGGTGATCCAGGATATCCTGACCTATTTCAAAGAGGGCCTGCATCTGGATCTTGAGGTGTTCAAGTCCCGTGCGGCTAGAACCAACTTGCAGTACCGGGTGTTTTTAAGGGACAATTCTGAGGAAAAATACCACACGCTCAGGGAGCTGTTTGATCAGAAAAAATGCCCCGCCATTGTGTATGTGTCAAGGACCTACCGGGCCTATGACCTGGCACGGCGGCTGACGGCGGACGGATATTCTGCAAAACCCTATCACGGCAAAATGGACACGCACGAGAAAATGGAAAACCAGGACGCTTTCATAAAAGGGGATGTCCGGATCATGGTGGCCACCTCTGCGTTCGGCATGGGGGTGGATAAAAAAGATGTCGGCATGGTGATTCATTTCGACATCTCGGATTCCCTTGAAAACTATGTCCAGGAAGCCGGCCGGGCTGGCAGGGATGAAAATATCACGGCAGACTGTTATGTCCTGTTCAATGAAGAGGACCTTGGCAAGCATTTTATCCTGTTGAATCAGACCAAACTCAATGTCAAAGAAATTCAGCAGGTGTGGAAAGCGGTCAAGGATCTGACCCGGTTCCGGTCCAAAGTCTCCAATTCCGCCCTGGAAATTGCCAGAAAAGCCGGGTGGGACGATAACATCGCTGAAATCGAAACACGGGTCAAGACCGCCATCGCGGCCCTGGAAAATGCGGGATATCTGAAGCGGGGGCAGAACATGCCCCGGATATATGCCAACAGTATCCTGACCAAAAATGCCCAGGAAGCCATTGACCGGATAATGGCCTCGGACCGGTTTGAGGAAAGGGAAAAGCAGCACGCGGTCCGGATTATCAAGAAGCTGTTCTCAAGCAAAACCAGACAACAGGCCGGTGATGAGGTCCCGGAATCCAGAGTGGATTACATCAGTGATCATCTCGGCATCGTCAAGGAAGAGGTCATCCGTATCATCACCCTGCTCAGACAGGAAAAAATACTGGCAGATGCCAAAGACCTGACGGCATTTATCAAAAAAGGGGAAAAACCAACCGGTCCCTTGGTATTCTGCAGGCCTTTGCCAGGCTTGAAACGTTTTTGCTGACACGCATGCCCCAGCAGGAAACCGTTTCCATATCAAGGAACTCAATGCCCAGGCCGAGGAATACGGGTGTGCAGATACCGATTCCGAAAAAATTAAAACCATCGTCAATTTCTGGGCGATCAAACACTGGATCAAAAGGCCCCATGCGGATTATGCAAAACATACCTTTGCCGCCGCCCTGACTGAGCCTCAGGAGGAATTTCAGCAAAAATTTGAAAAAAGGCATGAACTGGCCCGGTTTATTGTGGAACTGCTGTATGAAAGAAGTAGAAAACAGGCCGTTGAGAATCTCAGGGCAGGGTCCGGTGAGGGAGACCCTGCCATTGGAGAGGACCTGGCATTGGTTGAATTTTCCGTGCTGGAGTTAAAGGAAGCGTATGAAAGCCATGGATCAATGTTCCGGCATAAAATCACGGTGGAGGAAGTGGAAGACACCCTGTTTTATCTTTCCAGGATCGGTGCGATACGAATCGAAGGCGGGTTTCTGGTTGCCTACAACCGGCTGACCATTGAACGTCTGGAAAAGGACAACAAACGGCGTTACAAAATAGAAGACTATAAACAGCTGGGGGAGTTTTACGAAAACAAGGTGGCCCAGATCCACATCGTGGGAGAATATGCCAGAAAAATGATCAAGGATTACAAGGCGGCCCTGCAGTTTGTGGAGGATTATTTCCAGTTGAATTATGCATCGTTTCTTCGCCGGTACTTTAAAGGCAGCCGGGGAAATGAGATCAAAAGAAATATCACGCCTGAAAAATTCAGACAGCTTTTTGGGACGCTTTCTCCGGCCCAGTTACACATCATCAACGATAACAAGAACCAGTACATGGTGGTGGCGGCCGGGCCGGGAAGTGGCAAGACAAAGGTGCTGGTTCATAAGCTGACGTCCCTTCTGTTAATGGAAGATGTCAAACATGAGCAGCTGCTCATGGTGACATTTTCAAGGGCTGCTGCCACGGAATTCAAGAAACGGCTGATCGCACTCATCGGCAATGCTGCCGGTTTTATCGAGATAAAGACCTTTCATTCCTATTGTTTTGACCTGCTTGGCAAAATCGGCACCCTTGAAAATTCGGGCGGGATTATCCGGAAAGCGATTTCTAAAATACGGAGCGGTGAGGTGGAACCGGCCAGGATTGCCAAAGCCGTTCTGGTGATCGATGAAGCCCAGGATATGGACGTAGACGAATATGCTTTGATCAATGTTCTGGCAGATCAGAATCCGGACATGCGGATTATTGCCGTGGGAGATGACGACCAGAATATTTATGAATTCAGAGGCTCCAGCCCCAAATATCTGGAACAGCTCATTGCCGAGAAACACGCGGTCATTCACCAGCTCGTTGAAAATTTCCGAAGCAAACAGAATCTGGTTGAATTGACCAACCAGTTTGCAGCAAAGATCCGCCGCCGTTTGAAAGACACCCCCATTGTTGCCCGGCAGGCCGGGTGCGGAAAAATCAGAATCGTTCGCTATCACAGCCGGCACCTTGTTTCTCCCTTGGTTCAAGACCTTGTTTCTACCAGGCTTAAAGGGACCACCTGCGTGTTGACCCACACCAATGACGAGGCTTTCCAGGCAACAGGCCTTCTGCTGGAAAACCAGATGCCGGCAAAGCTGATCCAGACCAATGAAGGGTTCAATCTGTATCACCTGTTGGAAATCAGATATTTTGTGGACCAGCTCAACCTGCGGGATGACACATTTATCATCAATGATGAGATATGGAAATCCGCCAGGCGAAAATTAGAAAATGAATTCAAAAACAGCGTGAAACTGGAAATCTGCCTGAACATGATCAAGGGATTTGAGGCAGCCAATCCCCAAAAAAATACCGGTCCGATCTGGAAATATTTATCCGGGAATCCAGCATGGAGGATTTTTCCGATGGCCCCGATGATGAGGTGGTTGTAGCCACCATGCACAAAGCTAAAGGAAGAGAGTTTGATCATGTGTTTCTTCTGCTCGATAATTTCGATTTGATCACTGATGAAAAAAACGCCTGCTGTATGTGGCTATGACAAGGGCGAAGCAGAACCTGATCATTCATCTCAACGCCCCGTTTATGGATGATATGTCGGTTCAGGGAATGGAACGGATCAACAATCATGAAAACAGTTCCCCCGAATCAGCTGGTGATGAATTTAAGTCACAAGGATATCTGGCTGGATTATTTCATGGGCAGGCAGCATGAGATTTCACAACTGAAAAGCGGTGATGAACTAATCGTGCGTGAAAACCGCTGCCTGGACAAAACGGTATTCCAGTATTAAAATTTTCCAGATCGTTTTCAAACGAACTTGAAAGATGCCGCCAGACCGGGTATACCTCGGTTCGGGCCGCTGTGAATTATATCGTCTACTGGCGGAAAGAAGATTCAGACAAGGAAATCAGAATTATCCTGCCTGAGCTGTATTTAAAAAGCCGGGGATAGATGGATACGGACCTGGGGCGGTGACCTGGTGACCTGACCTGGGCCGCCTGGAGGTCGGGCCTGTCACCTGGGCAATGCCAGGTACCAGGGGTCCTAATACCTGCTGGTACCTGGGGACCGGGCCACCCTAACCAGTTAAAATAAAGATGAATGGACCATAAGAGCTTTATCATATCAGGACCATAATCCGTTTCTTGGATAAAAAAACAACAAAAATGGAAATCATTTGAATTATGGCCAGAGCTAAAAGACATTACCTTCCAGGACAGGTATGGCACATCACTCACCGGTGCCATGCGGGAATTCCTGCTCAAATCCATTAAAGATCGGAAACGGGGGATTCATCGGCTGTTCGAAGCAAAGCGCAGATATGGGCTGACAATATTAAATTATGTTGTTACATCCAACCATATTCATCTGCTAAAAGCAGATGACAAAGACAGAGCGACTATTCCCAAATCCATTCAATTAACAGCTGGTCGTCTGGCACAGGAATACAACCAGGGAAAAAATCGAAAAGGCGCCTATTGGGAAGATCGGTATCATGCGACCGCCATTGGAACCGGCAGCCATCTATTGCGTTGTCTTGTTTACATTGATTTGAATATGGTACGAGCAGGGGCAGTTTTCCATTCTGCAAAATGGATATTTGGGGGATACAACGAAATCCAGTTTCCACGACGTAAGTCTATCCCTATCAACTACGACAAACTGGCAGCATTGTCGGGCTGTGATTCTTAACCCATCTTTTCGGAAAAAAGGCAATAAAATACCCAATCGCTCTAAATTTTATGGCCCTACGTAAAGTGGCTCTCTATAAATTCAATGAGTTATAACGATTTCGTTTAATCATGATCAATGATCCGCTTGTGTGCCCAAAATCAGCTCAGTTTTGGTATTCTTCAAAATTTTGTCAGGAATCTTAAATTATTTTCTCTCGAATTTCCAATGCCTTGATTTTTGTCTTGACTTAAATTCGTTTCCCCTGATACAGATCCTTTCGCCCATGACAAGGGGAAGCCTTGGAACCATCAGTTTGAACACCGTGATCCAGGAGGTTTCAAACCCCTATGCCCGAGGGAAGCGGCAATTAAAGATCGGGGAAAGGATTTTCAGGGTGGGGGACCGGGTGATTCACCGGCGCAACAACTATGACCTGGATGTTTTCAACGGGGATATCGGTGTTATCCGGGATATTGACACCAAGGATTTGACCTGCTCCATTGCGTTTTATCCGGATAACCGGCTGGTTCATTATCAGCAGAACGATATTGTTGAACTTGACCTGGCCTCTGCCATCACCATACACAAATCCCAGGGGAGCGAGTTAGAAATTGTCATTATCCCGGTTTTGACCCAGCACTTTAAAATGCTTTTCCGCAATTTGATCTATACCGGGAAAATCCGGGCAAAAAACTGGCTGTCTTTGTTGGCACAAGAAGAGCCCTTGCCATGGCAGTTAAAAACCAGGATATCAGTAAGAGACAGACTGCTCTGCAGGAATTGTTGATGTCTTGATAAATCGTGAATCAGTATGGGAGTTGATTTGCCATGGATGATTCACGATTTCAAGGCTGGAAACTATTTGATGTTGTATTTATTGTAAATGATTTTCAGGCGGTCCGCCAGTTCCTTGGCCCTGCCTTCACTGTCTTCCGGTTTGAGTTCCTTGCAGTCATAGCCGACCACTTCACGCATATAGGCCACATTTTCATCCATGAAAACCACGGTGCCATCCTCCTTGATATCTTCGATACCATCAATCTTGCCACCTTTCTTGTTGATTTCAATGGCTTTCTCAAGGGTGATTCCGGGGAGAACAACCTCCACGCCCTGTGCCGACACCCGCCCGGGATAGGCGCCGGGCAGGCCGTTGGGACCGACCACGGATTCGAACACTTTCTTTTTGTCATAGTAGATACCCAGCACATTGTTCAAAAGCTCACAGCGGTTCGCATTTGATCCACCACAGGACCTGTGAACTGTGCTGAACCGGCAAAGCCCGCCGCGTGGTACATCTCTTTTATTTTTTCATTGGGATAGCGGGGGGTAACATCTTCTCCTGCGGCGATAATTTTCACCCAGAACGGCCCGTCGTATTTCACTGTGTAAAAAGTGCCGTGGTGGCCGACGCCGTAACTTTGACGTTCTGGTAGGGAATATCAAGATCCCTGGCAATGATGCGTTTTATCCGCTGAATGCCGATATCCATGTTGCCGCCGCCGCAAACCGGTGCCATCCCCAACTTGTCGAGCACCACATTGGTGGCGTCGGGAAAAGAGCCGTTGACCACCTTGGTCTCGATACCACTCATTTTGATCGCCTTCATCAACTTGAGGGAAAGCGTGAGGTGGTTCGGCAGCCAGGGGCCCACAGGACCGATTTTGGCATACTCCTCATCGGGCAGAAGCCTGGTTACCCACCAGGATCCCAGGCTCGAAAGGTTGCAGATAACCTTGGGCCGCATCCGATGCAGGAGTTCAGCAGTTTCTTCAATGTTGAAAAGATTGATGTTCGTAAAGTTAAAATCAGGGTACAAGTCGAGGTTATGGGCAATCTGCAGGCATTCCTCCACTTCGCGCCTGCCATTTTCCTCGTTGGAATCTGCTCCGTACACCTTCATGGGTGTTCCCATGGAGGCCATAAGGTACATCATGTCATGTCCCACGCTTCCGGCCGAGCCGATCAGTAAGATGGAATCCATTGCAACCACTCCTTTTGTTAACTGAATTCGTCGTTGAAACCAATTGCGCCTGTAAGGCGTTGTCTTAAGTGATGTTAACAGCAGATAGCGTGCCAGGAAATGAATACAGAGATAAGGCACTGATATAAAATGGGTTTATGGAAAATGGTGGCAAGGGGCAAATAAAGGTCCTGTTGAAAATTGTCAATCCAGGACCCATGCGGCCTGAGGATTGTACGGTTTAAGGACCTGAAATCATAAAAAATTGAAATATATATTGATAATTTCCAATGATATTGATAATTTTCAATGCCACGGGTTGACCGGCAACCCACAGCGTCAGGAACAACCCATCCAAAGGGAACTCCGGGTGCAGAATCGTCAACTGGAAACCCCAAAGTAAAGAGGAGGGCACAATATGAATTTAAAGACAATTTACAACAGGAGGATCCATGAATTTTCACCAACGGCTATCTTGCTCATGGACAGGGATCAGAAACTGATACACCTTAACGATGCGGCCGAACAATTGTTGAAAATCAGTTGTGCCGAATGTCTGGGCAAGCCAGCTGCCACCATTTTTCCCTCTTTAAGAGATGTTATGGCCCGGGCCCTTGCCCGGGATAGAAACAGTTTTGGCCACACCATAGCCCGGGACAGCTACAGGATGTGCGTCGATCTTCTAACCGTGGCGCTGGACAGGGGTACCCGGGGCTTATCGCCGTCATCCGGCAGATGCAATGGGGCAAGCTTGAATCCCTGGGTTTGTTTAAGGCCAATTTCCCTGCCATCCTGGACTCATTCCGGGACGGGATCTGGATTTGCAATGACAAAGCCGAAGTGGTTCTTATCAATCTTGCCTCGGAAAAATCAATGAGGTCAACGCCCGGGATGTGCTGGGAAAAAGCATGGATCAATTGGTTGACCAGGGCCTGGTGGATCAGTTTGTAACCGACGTGGTTCTCAAGGGACAGGCGCGCAAAAGTCACATTTATCATACCCGGACAGGCAAACAATTATTGGTGACCAGTTTTCCGGTTTTCAACGGCACGGGTGAAAGGGTTCTGCAGGTATTAACCGAAAGGGATCTCACCGAGCTTACCCTCCTGCGGATGGAACTTGAGAAAACCCGTTCACTGGCCAGGGACTATTGCACGGAAATATCCCACCTGCTCACGGAGAAGTCGGAATTGTCAGAGGTTGTTGCCCGCAGCAGCGCCATGCGCCGGTGTCTTGGCACCGCACTGAAGGTCGCAGGGGCGGATTCAAATGTTGTCATGGAGGGTGAGACCGGCGTGGGCAAAAGCTTTTTAGCCAGCATTATTCACCGCAACTCCATGGCAAAAAACGGTCCCTTTATACAGGTGGACTGCGGGGTCATACCCGAATCCCTGATAGAATCGGAGCTTTTCGGTTATGTGCCCGGGGCCTTTACCGGGGCCAGGAGCAAAGGCAAGGCAGGCTTGTTTGAATTGGCGGACAACGGGACCCTATTTCTGGATGAAATCGGTGAACTGCCCCTTGCCATGCAGGTAAAATTGTTGAGATTTGTCGAAAGCAACGAGTTTGTCAGGGTGGGTGGAACAAAACCACACCGCGTCCAGGTGCGCATCCTTGCGGCAACAAACCGGAACCTGGATGAAATGGTGAAAAAGGGTGATTTCAGGGAGGACCTGTTCTTCCGATTGAGTGTTGTGCCGCTGCACATCCCGCCGTTGCGTGAGAGACTGGAGGACATCCCGCCGCTATGCGTTCATATCCTTGATAAATTTAATAAAAAAAGGGGGTTAAAAAAAGGCTTTCACCCGAGGTGCTTGACCAGCTGATGATGCACGGTTTTCCCGGCAATGTGCGGGAACTCATAAATTTAATGGAGCGTATGATCGTGATGAGTGAAAACGATCTCATCTCCCTTGATGATCTTCCCAGAAAATTGCGAACCCTTCCGGTTGCGGACATGGAGGACGTCATGTCCTGGCCGAATGGCGACTTCTCATTGAAAGCGGCTGTGGATGCCTTTGAGGCCAGGATCATCACCAGTGCATTTCAGCGCCATGGCAGCATGGCCGGTGCGGCCCGGAAGCTGGGCACCAAACCCTCCACGCTCTGGCGGAAGGCAAAGCGGCTGGGCGTGAACCCTGTGCAGTGATTTGCTTCAATATCATTGACAATATTCACCATTTTATTTTTATGTGAAAATACAAATAGATATGTAGGGATGTTTGTTTTTTTAAATAGTATGTATTGACGATTTTCAATTGCCGCTGATTGTTTTTGTCGGGCGGTATCTCCGTTTTTGTCTGGGATAGAGACACCTTAGACGTTCATTTGGTTCATGGCATACTCCTTGCTCTACAATCATCCATGGCGAGATCCAAAATATCGGCGGTTCTCTGCATGGTTCAATTGATGCGGAAGGACAGAACCGCTGCCAACCAGACCCGGATCTGCCCGGAGTCAAGTTAAAGGAAAAAAAAGGATCAGAACTGTTTTATGACAAAGGATGAAAAAGGGAGTATGCTAGAATCTAAATTAACGAAAATCAATCAGGAGGTTAAGATGAAACTATTGGGTAAAATTTTTTTGGCGATTGCCGTACTCACCACAATGTCCGTCACGTGCTTTGCAGACAACTATCCTTCGAAGCCCATCAAACTGTTTGTCCCCTACGGAGCAGGCGGATCCACCGATATGGTAACGAGGAAGATAGCCTCCATCGCTGAAAAGAAACTGGGGGTACCGATTGTCGTGGAAAACAAGCCGGGTGCCACCGGAACCCTTGCCATCAGAGAGCTGATGAAATTGAAACCCGACGGATACCATTTGTCAATGGTGGATACGTCTGCCACCTCCCGGACACCGCATATCATCAATGTTCCCTATGATGCCCAGAAAGATTTTACCTATATCTGCAAGCTGGTTCTTTATGCCTGCGGCATCATCGTTCCGGTGGAGAAGCCCTGGAACAGCCTGGAGGAGATCGTCGATTATGCCAAGAAAAATCCGGGCAAGGTTGTGTATGCTGTTCCGGGTGCGCTGGAAGCAGGTTACCTGGCCATGTCCTATGTGGGGATGAAAGAAAACCTGAAATGGAAACGCGTGCCTTACAAAGGCGGTTCCCCGGCCATGGCAGCCGTGTTGGGTGGGCATGCCGATTTTTTGCCGGCGGCAGCATGGGCAGCAACATCAAGCTGATCCAGGCCGGAAAAGTACGTGCCGTCAGCATATTCAGCCCCAAACGGTTTGAGCTTCTGCCGGATGTCCCCACCTTGCAGGAAAGCGGATATGATTTCGCCATTCGTTCAGGGTTGGGAATCTGCTCCCCGGTCGGACTGGACCCTGCCAAACAGCAAAAACTGGAAAAGGTGTTCCTGGAAGCCAGTCATGATCAATCCTTTATCGATCTTGTCAACACCATGGCCCTGCCGTTTGATCGTAAAAGCGGTGCTGGTTTTAAAAACGATGCAGCGGTTGAATATGAAGAACTGGGCAGGCTGCTGGACGATATGGGAATGAAGAAAACAAAATAAGTCTTGACGGTGAAAAAGGGAGGGGCTGCTTTCTCCCCTCCCCCACTGACACATAAGGTTTGGAGGATGCGTAATGGATATGAAAAGGGATCGACTCATCGGTGCCGGACTTTTTTTGTTCGGCCTGTTCACTTATTTCTGGATAATTCCTCATTTTATTGATAAGCCCTCCTTTTATATGCCTGAATTACCTTCAGATCTTTATCCGAAATTCATAGTGGGAACCATCATCCTTCTCGGAGCGATTCTTTTTTTACAAGGAATTTTTTCTCCAATGCGTAAGGATCAGGAGAAGATGCCCATGGAAAATAAAAAAAGGGCTGCCATCATCATCTCCGTCTTAATCGCCTTTTTGTTTGCCATTGATATTATAGGGTTCTACATCGCTGTGGCCGGTTTTCTGGTTGGCATGATTACCTATCTGGGGGAAAGGCGTACCTGGGTAATTTCCTTAAGCGTGGTTATTTTTATGGTTTTAAGCTACCTGTTTTTTGAGCAGGGCCTTAAACTGACGCTTCCGAGGGGAATAATTTTTGAGTTTTATCTTAATTAAAGGATCTTCCGATTATGGGTGCAGATGTATTGGCCGGAATTCAGCTGATCGCCGAATGGCAAATATATTTTTCATTTTTTCCGGAGTGGCGATCGGTATTGTACTGGGTGCCATACCCGGTCTGACCGCAACCATGGGAATCGCCCTGGTGATCCCCATCACCTTTTACATGGATCCTGTGGCCTCCATATCCATGCTGATCGGTGCCTATAAAGGGGGTTTGTACGGCGGTTCCATATCTGCCATCATGATCGGCGCACCCGGTACAGACTCGGCTTCCGCCACGGTATTGGACGGGCATGCGCTGGCCAAGCAGGGCAAATCAGCCAAGGCCCTTAAAATAGCTGCCTATGCTTCGGTTATCGGTGATTTCCTGGGCATGGCCGCTTTGGTTACCATGCGCCCTTTATTGCCAGGGTTGCCCTGAGGATCGGTCCCGGCGATTTTGCCATGATTATCCTTTTTTCTCTTACCATTATCGCGGGGGTGTCAGGGGAATCTTTGACCAAAGGCATGCTGGCCTGCTGCTTCGGCCTGCTGCTCGGCACCGTGGGAATAGACCCCATCATCGGGCTGCGCCGGCTGACATTTGGGGTGATGGAACTGGACAACGGGGTCAGTGTCATGGGGCTTCTCATCGGCCTGTTTGCCATTCCCGAAATCATCCTGCAGATGGAATCTAAAATCACCGCTGCCGGCCGGCTGCTGGTGAAAGAAGGGTCTCCTGAAGACCGCCGGTTGACCTGGCGCGAGTCCAAAGGCTGCCTGAGGGTAATTCTGCTGGGCAGCGGAATCGGCATCGGCATCGGTGCCATCCCCGGCATCGGACCGACGGTTTCCGCCTGGATGGCCTATGGACAGTCCAAACGCGTGTCCAAGCATCCGGAAAAAATCGGCCACGGATCTCTGGAAGGTGTGGCCGCGGCAGAAGCGGGCAACAACGCCGCCTGTGGAGGCTCCTTGATCCCCATGTTGACGCTGGGGGTGCCGGGCAGTATTTCCGTGGCAATTCTCATGGGCGCCTTTATCATCCAGGGCATTTTTCCCGGACCCATGATTTTCAAGGAACACGGACCCCTGGTGTATGCGATTTTTGCAGGCCTGGTGGTGTCAAACATCTTTCTGCTGGGCCTGGCCCTGTTGGCCATCAACACGATCGCTCCTTACCTGTGCAATGCACCCAAGAAGATTTTATTCCCCATCATCCTGGCCTGCTGCTATATCGGTTCCTTTGCCGTGACAACAAAAATTTTTGATGTCAAGATCATGCTGGCCTGCGGAATTCTGGGCTATTTCATGCAAAAGACCGGGTTCCCGGCAGCACCCCTGTTGATCGGGTTCATTCTTGGGCCCATTGGAGAACAGGCCATCCGCCAGTTCATGATTATAGCGGAAAATGATTTGATGCAAATCATCTATTACCCTGTTGCCGACGTTTTCATCCTGCTGACAATCGGTTCCATCATCGGCATTGCCAGAAGTGAGTGGAAAAAATCCAGGCAGGCTGCCAACCGGTTAAATGCCTGAAACGACACTGGTACCCTCCTTTAGACCCCTGCTGTCTTTATAGGGTTTGTGGGGCGGCAAGGCTTTTGAGGAGAATGAATTATTATGGATCAACAAGACCTGGACTATGTCAAAGGCCATTGCGGCTGGGATTCGGTGATCCTGGTTTGCGGGGACCAGGTCCCTGATGGTGAGGAACATCGGATCGCCCATACCCTGCTTGCCCCTCCGTGCAGCGGCGGGGTGGAGGTGGGGTTTTTATACCCGTCGAAAAAACGATGTGGATATCCGGCTGCGCATCATTGATTCCACCACGGGCACGTGGCTGCCCATGTGCGGCGGCATGAGTCAGGTTATCGGCCTGGCCTGCATGACCACGGCCATGCAGGATCATTTTCGCATTGAAAAAAATATCCCTCAACCCGGGTCAATGTTCTCAGCGATTCAGGCCTGGTCCCCATTGACATCACGTTCGAACACGGCCGCATCGCAATGATCACCACCCATCTTCCCGATTATGTTGACTATCTTTATAAGGATGGCGTCCGTCCCGTCAATATCGGCAAAATCCCGGCCATGAAGGTGGGCTATTTTCTGGTCTTTAAAATGGCGGATCTAATACAGGCCCACCCCGGCATGGAGTTCGGCCACAGGCGCTCCGGGCCGGCCCTTGACCTTCTGGGGGAGATACAGATGGCGTACATGAAAAAGGAAAACATAACAGCCCCCACCCTCTACAGCATGATCTATGATCATCATCCGGAAAAAAGGGCAATGCAAGGATATTTACCCGCTTTTTCAAGGGGCAAGGGGTTCCCCAGTCCTCTCCCTTGGAGGTCCAGTGCGGCACCGGGTCTGCTGCGGTGGCAATCGCCATGGCGGAACAAGGCGAGCTTCCATTCTCCGGGGATCGTGGCAAGATTGTGTTTGAATGGGGCAGCCAGCGCCTGACCTATGACCCCTATGGCGTTCGTAAATCCATTGTTCATCTGAACCTGTCCGGCAAACGGGCAATCGCCGCTGCCTTTAGTCACAATGTGGTGGAGCTGCAATCTGTGGGCAAAGTATACCTGCCGTCATTTGAGGCAAAGCTGTTTTAAGGCTTTAAACCGCCCGTCCGGGAGGTGCCAAATGAAACACTTTTTGACCTGCTGATTAATTTAACCTGTAATACGTCACATAATCTAAGGAATTTGAGCAAATAAAACAAGGTTTTTTAAAAACCTCTTTTTTTGAGTACAACTGACATTCCCCACCCTTATTTGTAAGGTTTCCTTTTTTCCGGAGGCTGTATAAAATTGCCTATCCCCCAGGCACGGTAAAAATTTTTGAATTTAATCCTAATGCTCTTAAATATTCCAACTGGTAGGGATAGGAACTTGCTTTTTGCTAAAAAAAGTCGGTACTCTCCCTGTAGAGGGAAGTGAGCTGGAAAAACAAACCAATGAAATCAAAATAGCATTTTCCCTATTGGATGCCATTGATATAGCAGGGAAAACGATTACCACGGATGCATTAATTACCCAAAGAACATTTGCAAATTATTTGGTTGCCAAAAGGTTGGCGAACTATCTTTTCATTGTGAAAGGCAATCAGAAAAATTTATATGAAGATATTGAATTCCATTTTACCCATGAAAATGGATCGCCTGATCATGAAACCGTTGACGGTATCGAACATGGAAGAATAGAAACACGCAGAATATGGATCTCTTCAGATCTGAACGATTATCTTGATTTCCCACATGTAGGTCAGGCATTTATGATTAAGCGTGAATCCTACGACAAAAAACCGGTGAAACCAGCAAGGAGACTGTCTATGGGGTAACCAGCTTACGCCCAGACCAGGCTGATGCAGCAAAAGTCCTCCAAATTAATCGAGGGCACTGGGTAATTAAAACAGTTGCCACTACATAATTGACTGGAATTATAATGAAGACAGAAGCAGAGTGAGAACAGGCTCAGGTCCTGAAAATTTAACAAGACTCAGACGCTTTGCTGTGGGACTCATCAAGAGCAAAAATGTCAAAAGTGTTCCCCAAAAGATGCGCCAGCTGCTTTTAAATACAAGGGCCGTATTTGATTTAATAATGAGCCAGAATAGCCAAGCCAAGTACAATGCTGGTTAGAACCAACTTACCGGGAATGATCGGGTTTTTTTCTTGACAGTTGCCTGGTGATCTATTAAAGAAATAAAAAATCTGCCAGAAGGCAGAGTCAGAGTCATCTAAAATAAAAATTAAAGATAGATTTTCAAATTAACCACGAAGGTTAGGCAAACGTTGCGTGCCGAACCTTTGTGGTTTTTTTGGGCATGCTGCTTTTCTCAATACTTTGATGGAGTGAAATCAATGAATACCGGCAGTTTGAGCCGCCTGAAAGGGCAAATTGAAAGATACTGGGACTGGAGAAGTGCAAGCTATGAACTGGATCAAGACAAATCCGTCGAAACGGTACAAGACTGGGAATTTACCATCAAGGGGCTTGTGGCCCATCTTCACGGGAGTGCTTCCAGGGCCCTTGATGTGGGTACCGGCCCCGGCCAGCTGGCCTTTTATCTTGCCCAGGCTGGCATTGATGTCACAGGTATCGATATCTCCCCAAAAATGGTTGAAACTGCAAGAAAGAAAGCCAGGGAAAGGATGCTTTCCATAGATTTTCAGACCGGCGATGCAGAACACCTTCCTTTTGAAGCCAATACATTTGATGTGGTGGTATCCAGAAATCTTGTGTGGACCCTCCCCGCTCCTGAAACCGCCATGCGCGAATGGCACAGGGTATTAAAACCCGGGGGCCGCATTATCATTTCCGACGGATACTGGCAAAATCTGACCTGGTCCCGGATTCATCATCTGATCATTAAGGCGGCAAAGGGGTTTTTGAAAACCCGCAGTCTGATTTCGTGTCGTTTTTTTTCCACTATGCCAATCTTATAAACTCCCTGCCTCTGTATGAGGGGGTTACTTATAAAGATGTGGGGCATCTGATGCGCAAGGCCGGTTTCAGACAGATTTTATCCTGTAATATCTGTGAATTTTTCAGGGATAATCCGTATGGTTCGGGAAATTGTTCTTCTCCTTCTTTTTTTATTGCGTATGGAGACAAATGATTCCGGTCATTTCTGGTTTCCTGTGTTTTAACCATATTTTTTAAGGAAGTTGACGATGAAAAATGTAAAAGTTTCGAAATACTTATTCTTTGTTTCCCTTGCCCTTTTTTTGTCTGCTCCTTGTCTTCGGGCGGATGATAACGAATCGGCGGTCTCCTATGGCAATACCGAACTTGCGCCGATCACGGTCATTGCCACAAAGACCCCCAAGGCTCCGCTGGATTCTCCGGCGTCTGTTTCAGTGATTTCAGAAACCGAAATTTCAGCCTTTAACTCCGAACATCCCTTCAAGCCCCTGTTCCGGACAGAAGGAATTTACCCCCGCCAATACAGGGGCCTGGCCGATTACTGGTCCCGTCCGGTGATCCGGGGAAACAGGGCGCTTGTCATGGTTGACGGGCTCAACTGGTACGATTACGGTCAATACTACCACACAGGGGCAATTCCCATGAAGGATGTGGAAAAAATCGAGGTGGTCCGGGGGCCTTTTTCCGCCCTTTACGGCACCCTTGCCCAGACCGGTGTCATCAACTATATCACCAGAATCCCTTATGACATGGAGGCCGAGGCTTCTTTTACCTTTGGGGAAGACGATACCCGGTTTTACAGCGCACGTATTGCCGATCGCCCCTTCAGTACCCCGGACGATTCCAATCCTCTTTCCTGGGCAGATAAAACCCTTGGAGACAAGTTCTTCTATTCCATGAGTTTTAAATACCGGACCACGGATGGTTATGAGACAAACCCGTACTATAAAACGCTGTCAAGTCCGGTGACCGGAACATTGGATACATCCATTCCTGTTGCAATAAACGTGGGTTCTGATAAAAACCCCACCACCGGGGCGACGCGGTATATTGTGGGGACCCAGGGAGAAAACTGGTACGAAGATTACGGCTCATTTTTAAAAACCGGGTATGAATTTTCTGATGATTCCAAAATCTGGTACAGCTTTAATATCAGCCAGTTTGAGTATGGATGGAAGGGAGGAAGAAGCGATTTGAGGGATGCCGGCGGTAACGCCATTACATCGGGCGATGTTTACATCCGGGATGGTTCTGACTACTACCTGACCAGCTTGAGCGATACCACGTTTACAGCAACCGAATATGAGAAAAAATCCTATGTGCACACCCTCCATTATGACTACTCTGTGCCGGACAAGTTGGATGTTAACGCCCTTGTGGGCTACAACGACAAGGAAACCCGCTCTCATTCGGTTTCCAGCGCCTACACAAAGGTTGAAGATAACGACCTCCTCCAGGCAGATCTTTCTGCCACCTTTCACATGATGGACAGCCAATTTCTTTTAACCGTGGGCACTCAGGGGGTAAAGGAAACTGCGACAGTCACCAAATACAATTTGTCCAGTCCCAGTGATTCTGACAGCTGGGCCTCCGTTGCAACCCGGGATTCCGGAGAAAGTCTGACCTGGGGCACCTTTGTTCAGGCCGAATACACGCCCATTGAATCCACCACCCTGTATCTGGGGGGCCGATATGATCATTGGTGGGCAACTGATACGGAATATTCAGACATTAACGGGAACCATGCGATGGGTGAGGATATGGATGACGGTCAGTTCAGCCCCAAAGCCTCTATGGTTTACCGGCTGATGGACAACGGCGTGCTGCGTGCATCGTACGGAAAATCTTTTACCGCTCCTTGTCTGTATTACAGAATTGCCAGCTATAGTTATACAATCGGGGGAGAAACAGCCTATGCCGCAGGGAACCCGGACCTGGATCCCACTTCAAATACGTCCTGGGAAATGGGCACGGAGTGGGAATTTTTCAACAAAAAGCTGCGCGTCAAAGCCACATATTTCCAGAACGATTTTGATGACCTCATTGTAAATGCGACAAGAACTTACGAAATAGATGGCGAATCGGTCAGCATAAAGAAACGAATCAACGCTCAATCCTCTAAAGTCGACGGTATTGAAACCGCCATTGAAGGCATCCTGCCCTGGAACCTGAGAGGCGGTATCCACTATACCCATCACTGGTCCGAATATACCAAGACGGATCCATCCGTCAATAAAGACGGCTGGGAAGTGGATGAGGTTCCCACGGATATATTCAACGGCTGGCTGGGATATTTTACCGACTTTCTGGATGCCTCTGTGAATTTAAGATATTCAGACAGTGTTTATGACGACCGCCGGGGACCCCATGCCGACTCCGTATTCAATGACTACACAGATTCTTTTGTCGTAGATGGCCAGGTGACGGTCAGACCCGGGAAAAAAGTGGCGTTGACCTTGTCTGTGGACAATCTGCTGGATGAAGAATACTATGAATACTACAAGATGCCCGGCCGTACTTTCATGGCAACGGTATCCATATCTCTTTAAAGTGAATTTTATGAATATCCTGCGTGTTCCTCCTTTTCTACCAGGCCAGGTCTGTTGCATCAGGTGGTCAGGCCCGGCAGGGCCATTTTATGCCTGGTTTTGTGCCTTGTAACCTCCATTGCACTGGCCGCAGACCCGTTTTTAGTCGCCAAGCCCTTTGGGCCGTCAGGGTCAGGGTTTGATCCCGCCAGAGGGAGTGACGGATGGTATGCCTGCGAATCCGGAATTATAGAAACCCTGTTTGTTCTTGATATGGATATGAAGCTGCAGCCCTGCCTGGCCCAGGGGTTTACCAATTTATCCCCCTGACCTGGGAGATTCGTATCCGGGACAAGGTGTTTTTCCACAATCATGCGCCGTTAACGGCAAAGGCGGTAAAGGCATCCATTGAACGTCTTATTGATGAAAAGAGTGCTGGATTTAATATACGGATTCAAGGACTGCTGGATATTGCCTCCATCCGGGTAACAGGCCCGCTGTCCCTGGTGATGGAAACCCGGCATCCCAATGCCGCTTTTATCTACAATTTAACGTCGCCGGAAACCGGGATCGTTGATATGTCCGGCGAACATCTCGCCGGCACCGGGCCGTTTCAGCTGGAACGGATTGTACCCAGCGAGAAAATTGTAGTAAATGCCTTTCCCATGTATTGGGAGGGAAAGCCGAAACTTGAACGGGCAGAACTTTGTGTTATCAAGAACCCGGTTTCCAGGATGCTGGCCTTTGAGTCGGGCAAAATCGATATGGCCACCAATTTCCCGGAGCTGGATGCCGTTCGCCTGATGACTGCCGGCAAAGCCAGGGTCGAACATCGTTCCACGGCACGGCTCTGTTTTTTCTTTGTGCGGATCAAGGACGGCCCCCTGGCCGATCCCCTGATTCGCATGGCCCTTAATTTTGCCATTGACCGGGACCAGATTCTGGCATCCGTACTCGGCGGTATTGGCGGAACAATCGGCGCCTCTGTTTTTCCCGGGGTGCTGCCATGGTCTAATACCGCACTGGTTCCCTATGCCCATGACCCTGAAAAGGCGGTATCTTTGCTGGAAGCAGCCGGGGCATTGGATCGCGACAGGGACGGGATCAGGGAATTTAACGGTCAACCGCTTCATTTAGAGATGTGGACCTACGAGACCCGGGCTGCCTTAAAGCCGACCCTTGAGCTGATTAAGGCGCAACTGGCCCGGGTGGGGATTGATGCCGGCATTCGGGTGACCAAGAAAGGGTCCCCCATTAACCAGGCCATGAGACAGGGACGGGTCCACCTGAACCTTCAGATGTGGAACACTGCTCCCCAGGGCGATCCAGACGCATTTCTTTCGGATCTGTTCAGGACCGGGGCAAGGTCCAATTGCATGGGATATGCCAACCCGGAGCTTGACCGGCTGCTCCAGGAGGCCAAAACCTGCTTTGAACCGGCCCAACGGCAACGCCTGTACAACCGGGTGCAGGAGATTATCTATGAGCAGAACCCCGTGATTGTTCTCTTTCATAAATCCATGGTCACGGTCATGTCAGACCGTGTCAGGGGGTACAGCATTCATCCGGCGGAAAAGCACCTGTTAACCAATAGGATTTACAGGGAATAATAGGGTGATTTGTAAACATCCGTCCGGCCGGGAAATATTACGGGTCAGTCGTCTCGGGGTGGCTGTCCGGGAAAAGGGAAAAGAGCGGGTTCTGCTCCGGGATGTTGATTTTTTCCTTGACCAGGGGGAGATCCACGGGATTGTGGGGGAATCCGGAAGCGGAAAAAGCCTTTTCGCCCGTACCCTTGTCCGGCTTGAATTTCCGGCGCGTATTGTCACAGGATCAATTCTGATTGACAGTTGTAATGTGGCGGAGAAATCACCACAGAACTGTCGTTTTTTCCGGGGGAAAAAGGTTTCCCTGGCGCTTCAGGATCCGACCTCTGCCATGGACCCGGTTTTTACCCTGGCAAGCCAGTTTAAGGATGCGCTTTCCATTTTGCCCCGTCCGGAACGCTCCATGGGGCAGGTCTATCAGCTTCTGGAAACCGTGGGGATCTCTTCTCCTGAATCCCGGTGTCGCCAATACCCCCATGAGTGGAGCCGGGGCATGCTCCAGCGGGCCCAGCTGGTCATGGCCCTGTTGTCCTCGCCGGAAATTCTGATTCTTGACGAAGTCACTTCAGCCCTGGATCCCACCACGGGCTGCAGATCATCGAGCTCATCCTCCGGCTGAGACAGACACGCCAAACCACATTTGTCCTCATCACCCATGATCTTGCCATGGCAGCCCATCTCTGTGACCGGATATCGGTGATGCACCGGGGCACCATCGTCGAAACCCGGCCGGTGGACAGTCTTTTTAAACAACCGAAACACCCGTATACCAAGGAATTAGTATCCAGCACCGGCGTCAGCGGGGGAAATCCATGCCTGGACCGCTGATTCAGATGTCGAACCTTGGGGTATCATTCAGGGCCAGATCCGGAGGTGTCAGACATGATCTGCTCTTCTGGGGGGTGAAACAAATATGTTTAAGCCTGAAAACAGGGGAGTCTTTCTGCCTGATCGGGGAAAGCGGGTCGGGAAAGAGCACCCTGGCCATGGCCCTGGCAGGACTTTTGCCTTTCCACCAGGGCTGGCTGATGTTCCGGGGGAAAAAAATTGTCCGCTCCAACGACGGGGTTCACAAAATGCTTATGAAGTCCACCCAGATGGTGTTCCAGGATCCTGTCCAGGCCCTGAACCCCTTCCTGACTCTGGGGCAGTCCCTTGAAGAACCGCTGGCTGCCAGGGGGGTGAGAGCCGGACAACGGCAGGCACTTCTTGCCCCGCTTATTCGGGATACCGGACTGTCAGCAGATCTTCTGGAAAGGTTCCCCGCCCAAGCGTCCGGGGGACAGAACCAGCGGGTCTGCATTGCCCGGGCACTGTCCACCCGGCCTGAACTGCTCATCCTGGACGAGCCCCTGACCGCACTGGACAGTCTGGTCAAAATCCGGATTACCCGATTGCTGTGTCAAATCAAGGAAAAATATCCCATGACCTGTTTTATCATTACCCATGATATGGAGCTGGTCAGGGGCATGGCCACCCAGGTAGGGGTCATCTATCTGGGGCAGATCCTGGAGACCGCGTCAAAGTCATCCCTTTTGAGTAAACCTTGTCATCCCTATACCCGGGCCCTTTTGTCCGCCTCTTTTACCCCGGGCATATGGAAAGGAAAACGGGTGGTACTCAAAGGAGATATCCCATCTGTCCAAACCCCGCCCTCAGGATGCATTTTTCACACCCGATGCCCGGACTCTGCGGCGGTGTGTGAAAACCAGGTTCCTCTTCCTGTCAGGCTTACGGTCGGACACACCGTATGCTGTCATATGTACACACACAGGGGGAATCCATGACGGGCTACCTGATGAAAAAAATTACAGGATTGGCCTTGGTTCTTTTCGGGGCGTCCTTTCTCACCTATGCCATGATCCTGCTGGCTCCGGGGGACGCGGCCAGGGAAATCGCCGTTGCCCGTTACGGTGGAGAAAGCCAGCTGGACGGGGCTACTGTGGAATGGATTCGGGAAAAAGAGGGGCTTGACCAGCCTTTTTTTATCCAGTACAGCCGGTGGCTCTCCCGTATTGTGTCCCTGGATTTCGGGTATTCACTGGTGGAGGAGGCTGAGGTCTTCCACCTGATCCGTCAAAGATTTTCCAGGACATTTGAGCTGGCGGCAGCCTCCGTATTCATCGCCCTGGTCGTAGCCCTGCCCCTGGGCATCCTGGCCGGCCTGGGCCGGGGATCCTGGCTGGATTCAATATCCGTGTCCCTGTCCGTACTGGGACTTTCCATTCCCAATTTCTGGCTGGGTATCCTGCTGGTCACCCTTTTTTCCGTAAAACTCCACTGGCTTCCCAGTTTCGGGACCGGGGGATGGCAGCATCTGGTGATGCCGGCCATTACCCTGGGTACATCCATTACCGCCTATATTGCAAGACTTTTAAGGCTTTCTGTGATTCAGAGTCTGGAATCTGACTACATCCTGGCCCTGCGGGCCCGGGGTACAACATCCCCATTGATTCTGGGAAAACATCTGCTGAAAAATACCCTTATTCCGATGATCACCATTGTTGGCCTGGAGTTCGGTCTGATCCTTGAAGGCGCAGTGGTGACAGAGGTGGTTTTTCCTGGCCCGGCCTGGGCAGCCTGATGGTGGATGCCATCTGCAACCGGGATTATCCCCTGATCCAGGGTGTTGTTCTGTTTACCGGTGCCCTCTTTGTCATTGTCAACTTCGGGGTGGATATGCTCTGCAGCGTTCTGGATCCGAGGATACGTATTCGATGAGATTTTATAAGCGTAAGTTCCCTTTTCCCGGACGTATTTTTGCCTCCTTCTTCCGGAGTCCTGCCGTGGGCATGGCCTCAGGGGTCCTGGCGCTACTGGCCATCCTGGTGCTGGCAGGCCCGGCAATGGCCCCCAACGATCCCCTTTCCACGGATACCTCCCTGCGCCTCTGCCCTCCCTGCATCCGGTTCCCCATGGGATGCGATGCCCTGGGCCGCTGCCTCTTTTCCCGAATTCTTTCGGGGGCGAGAATTTCCATTGGCATAGGCCTTGCCGCTGTTGGTATTTCTGCCTGCCTGGGCACGGCGGTGGGGGTAGCTGCCGGATATTTCGGAGGATGGGCAGATGAAATTTTCATGCGCATCACGGACATGTTTCTGGCCTTTCCCGAATGGTGGCCGCCATTGCTCTGGCCGGGATCATGGGCCCGGGAGACCTCAACCTTGTCTTTGCCATCAGCAGTGTGTCCTGGACAAAATATGCCCGGCTGGCCCGGGGAATTGCCCTGACCAGCCGGGAGGCCCTCTATGTCAAATCCGCGCGTCTGTCCGGGGTTTCATCATTAATGATTATTGTACGGCATATCCTGCCCACTGTCCGGCCGGCCATGACGGTTCTTGCCACGGTGGGGATGGCCAAGGGGATTCTGGCCGTGTCAGCCTTGGGATTTCTCGGGTTTGGTGTCCAGCCCCCTGATCCGGAATGGGGAACCCTGCTCATGGAGGGTAAGGATTACCTTTTCACTGCGCCCCATCTTTCCATATTTCCAGGGCTAAGCATTATGGCGGTGGTCATGGCCTTTAACCTCATGGGTAACCAGAGGGAGCAATAATCCAGCATCTACGGAGAAAGTCGGTCCTTTGAACGGAATTCCCTCCGCCGGAATAAAAAAATACAGATTGCAGGGCCTCTAATAGATATGGTAGAGGAAAGAATTTTCCGGGGGTTTTGAGCTATGATCTTTCTTTTCCTTGCCGTTTTCTCCAGCAGCCTCATGGCGCTGATGCTGAAGTTCACCGAAACCGGAAACTTCAACCGCTACGCAATCACAAGCGCCAACTATGTGAGTGCTTTTTCTTTAAGCTTGATGCTCTCCTGCCGGGAAACACCGCCCTGGGAGGACATTCCTTCCGCGCTCTTTTCTTTCATGGAGGAGTTTTTCAGCGTTGTGGTCTCCGGCATCGCCTCCTTTTCCCATTCCGCAAGTCTCATCTGGGCCGTCATCGTGGGGATGATCGGAGGTGTTTTCTACTGCTTCGGCTTCATTTATATTCAGAAGAGTACCCGGGAAAACGGTGCAGGCATGACCGGGGCCGTGGGTAAGCTCGGCATTTTTATTCCCATGGTGCTCTCTTTGATCCTCTGGAAGGAAATTCCCGGTCCTTGAAAAAATTCAATGCGACCCTGCTACTCCTCTTTCTGGTGTCCGGTGTGCGGATTTTACAGGAAAGGTGTTTGAAAAATACGCCATGGCCGAATATAAGACCATTTTTCTTTTCAGCGTTTTCTTTGTGGCCTTCTGGCCCAGTCTCTTCTTTACACTGGCAGATGTGAAAAAAGGAAAATCGGTTAAAATGCGGGATCTGGGGATGGGGGGTCTTGTGGGCATTCCCAATCTTTTCACATCTTATTTTCTCATATCATCCTTTAAATATTACCCAGCCTCCGTGGCTTTTCCCATTTTCTGTTCCGGCTCCATCGTGTTTATAACCGTGGGGGATTTTTTGTTTTCAGGGAGAGATTGAGCCGGGGGGAACTGCGGGCAAGTGTGTACTCAAACAACCTGCGATTCTTAACGCCTGACAGGGCAATAATTTTCCCCCTTTGGTTCTTAATGTTCCGGACAGGGCTCTGATTTTATATATCCATATGCAAAACTGTATGAGGGGTTAGAGTTGCTTGTCAAAGTACTTTTTTGTGCAAGAGAATATTACGAATGATCAAAAAGTATTCTTGTGGAAAAAAATATGAAACCAGCCTTTTCAAGGCCTGTTCGTCATTTTAGGGGCTTAAAATATCCACAAAAATGCTATATTTGAAAAATATTGTCTTTTTATACCGGGAAGTGTAAAAGAGCGTAATCCCAGCAGACAGGAAAATTTGAATGCGTAACCATACAGGATTTTTTACAAACAGGACCAACAAAAAGCCGGTAATGGAACTGCTTGTCATTTTTGTGCTCGCCAGTGCCGTTTTTGCGCTTTCAAGCAAATACGATTTTTTGGAAAAACTTGTGGAGTTAATGCATAAATACGAACATTTAGAGCTTGATGAGATCATTTCCGTATTTTTGTTTTTTGGAATTGCATTGATATTTTTTTCGGTGCGGCGTTGGAAGGAGGCCATCCATGTAAATAACCGTCTTCGGCACAAAAATAGAGCACTTCGGGACGCCTTAAATGAGGTGAAGCAGCTAAGGGGGATACTCCCGATCTGTACGTCATGTAAAAACATAAGAGACGATGTAGGGTACTGGCATCAGGTGGAGGCATATATCGGTAATCATTCGAGTGCAGAGTTCAGCCATGGTATCAGCCCAGAATGCATAAAAAAACTCTATCCGGAGTTTACCGAAGATGAAAAATAGCTCTTTCCTTTGAGTCGGCTTTTCCCCAAGGGATTTAATCTCAGACGAAGACGGTCGGTCCGGCCGCACAGACTTGGGGATACCCATAAAATAAGAACACAGGGCAGGATTGATGATCAATGCCACAAACAGGGACGCACTCAAAGTCACCATCAGGGTCACCGGCAGAAAATGCATGAATTCTCCCATGATGCCGGGCCAGAAGAGCATGGGGAAAAACGCGGCCAGAGTGGTGGCCGTGGCGCCGATGACCGGCCAGGCCACCTCTCCCGTGGCCTTCATGGCTGCTTCCATCCGGGGCACCTCTGCTACATGTACAGAAACACATTTTCCACGATCACGATGGCATTGTCCACCAGCATGCCCAGAGCCAGGGTCAAAGAAAACAGCACCACCATGTCGAGTGTGAAGCCCAGGGCATTGAGAACAGCAAAGGACAGAAACATGGAAAACGGAATGGCCATGCCCACCAAAGGGCGTTCCGGATTCCCGGCACCACGAACAGCACCCCTACCACCAGGATCAGTCTGGAGATGATGTTGTTTTCCAGGTCCGCCACCATGGCCCGGATAATCAGCGCTATGGACGTAGGACGGAATTTCCGGATATGTTTGATGCTCAAAAAGCCACAATTGTAATGGATGCAGGGATTACGTCCGAAGAAAATATCAAGTGGATTAGAAAACAGGGGCATCCATATATCGTTGTCAGCCGCCGGCGCCACAGGGAATTTGCCGGTGAAGAGTCGGTAATCGTCAAACAGGATAAAAATGGCAGTGTCAAGGTGCAAAAGGTGATTGATCCTGAAAGCAACGAGGTACTGCTGTACTGCCACTCTCAAAAGCGTGAAGAAAAAGAGCGATCCATCCATGAACGGTTTACCTCTGGCTTTGAGGAGGCACTCACATATCTTGCATCAGGCATTCATATCAAACGGCGTTTGAAACAATACGATAAAGTTTCGGAGAAAATCGGGCGCCTTAAGCAGCGGTATTCGAGGGTCTCCGGTCAATACCGGATCGATATCGTCAAAGACGAACAGACCGGCAATGCTGTCCAGCTGACCTGGAAACGTCGAACCGGCCAGGACACCCGGAAGGACCTGCCGGGTGTATACTGCCTGAGAACGTCCCATAAAGATCCGGACGAAAAAACGCTGTGGCATACCTATACAATGTTAACCGAGCTGGAAGCCGTTTTTCGTTCATTGAAATCGGAACTGGGCATTCGACCGGTATTCCATCAGGTGACCGAACGCGTCACCGGCCACCCTTTCATAAGTGTTCTGGCCTGCCACCTGGTTCACAGCATTCGATATCGGCTGAAACAATCACAGATCAGCAGCGGCTGGACTCAATTGAGAAATCAGCTCAAAAGCAAGAGCCGGGTGACGATTTCAATGCAATCCAGGGATGGGCAAACCGTCCATATCAGAAAATGGACACGGCCCGAACCCAGACAACAAGAAATTTATAAAGCTTTGGAGATAGGTTTAAACCCCGGTCAGGTGATTAAAACAATTTTGAACAAAAGTAGTGCCATAACACAGGGCGGATAAATGATAAATCCTGTGATTACAGTGCTCTATAATGCTCTATAATCTGTAATCGAAAAGTTGTGCTAAAAAACGATTGTGAATGGAATATATTTTCTGATATTTAAAACCGTTAGCGTGGCCCGACCCATACCACCATACCCTACCACACAAACATACAAATACAACAATATCAAATGCGACAACAACACAAAAAAGTGAAATCACTGTGAGAAATATTGACAAATATAAACCTGCCGTAAAAAATACGTTTCTGATATTTTTTGCAGGGATCGTCTGGATTTGTGTGGGCACCATGCTTTTGACGTTGGCTTATTCATGGCTGACAGCGGAATCTGTCACAGACATTTATCTGTATGCGGGCGCCGGTGTATTGCTGGCCCTGTTGGTCCACCATTTGGGTTTTTAAAGATCGTCGATAAAAACCTGAAGCGAATCCATCAAATGAATGGAGTGAGGTGTTTGTTTGCCTTTATCCCCTGGAAGAGTTATTTGATTGTCGCAGTTATGGTGATCATGGGAGGAGTGCTACGTTATTCCATGATTCCGAAAAGGGAACTGGCAATCTTGTACATCGGTATCGGTTTGGCCCTGATATTGTCCAGTGTCAGATATATAAGAATATTTTACAAAGAGATGCTTAACAAAAAAGGAACCTGACCAGATGGGATGGCCGAATCCGTTCCGCCAGGTAAAAAAGTGCTGACAACAGGGATGACTAGTATTAAGATCAAGGGATATCCTACGTCATTCAAACAAGAAACTTGATGACGGACAAACCGCATGATACAAAAGGCCTGTAATGGGATTTCTTAAGGTAACAATGACGTAAAAGAAAGAATGGGTCTAATGAAAATCACTTCCATCAAAGCGACACCGGTGAACGTCCCTATGGATATCCCTTGTTTTTGGTCAGTGGGATTGTATCCCGGAACATCCAAGGTGGTTATTGAGGTGGAAACAGATGAAGGCATCACAGGACTGGGAGAAGCCCCTTCATGTGATTGTGCGGAGGTGATTAACAAAGATCTGGGGGCCAGCATGTGTGAGGGCAAACTGAGCCTGGGCGACCCGTACCTGGAAATCGCTACCGTTAAAAAGATGCGGGAAACCCTTTAAAACTTGTTAAGACGACGTGAGTTGTCTTTGGAGTCATCTGGAGAACCGGAGGCAGCTGAGACAATGATGGATGCTATCTGTGTTTTTTTAGGTTCCAGCCCAGGTGCTGACCCGGTATATGCCAAAGCTGCTGAAGAAATGGGCAGACAGCTGGCCGCACACGGGCTGGCATGTGTATACGGCGGGTCGAACACAGGCCTAATGAAACTGCTGGCAGACAGCGCCCTGGCGGCGGGCGGCCGGGTGGTCGGCGTGACAGTGCAGGCGCTGCGGGACAAGGAAATTTTCCATCCCGGACTGACGCAGCTGCATGTGGTGCCCACCATGCTTGAAAGGAAAAGGCTGATGGTGGAACTGTCTGACGGTTTTGTGGCCCTGCCGGGAGGGATCGGCACGTTTGAAGAATTTTTTGAAATTTACACCCTGTCCCTGTTAGGATTCCATACCAAACCGTTTGGGCTTCTGAATGTGAACAATTATTACGCCCCCCTGGATGCCCTTCTGGACAAGGCCCAGCAGGAAGGGTTTCTGAAAATTTCCCATAAAGAGGTGGTTTTGCGGGCGGATACCCCTGCTGAAATGATCAGATACATGCAGGGCTCCGGCAGAGCCTGATGCGTTCAACCAGCAATCTGCACCGGATGCCACCGGTGATGTTCCTAATCAGGCATACAGCCAGAATTGACAAAATAATGCAAAAAATAAATATGTTGGAATGCGCCCATGAATAAAGATGTCATTTCCTGTCAGCTCAATGATCGGTCCGAAGTACCTGGGACTGATTTGTTTAATTTTATAAATAAAGAAACCGTCCGTCATGTGTATGATTTCCATCGCAGTCTTCCTGGTTACAGGCCCAGCCCGCTGAAGCGCCTGTCGGGGCTGGCCGGTTATTTGGGAATCAGCCAGGTGTTGATTAAAGATGAAAGTCATCGCTTTGATTTAAAGGCGTTCAAGGTTCTGGGCGCGAGCGATGCCATGGCAAAATGTCTGGGCGAGGTGATCGGATTAGGCGATGATGAATTAACCTACCCGAATATTATTGCTCAAAAATCCGCCTATGGTCACCTCTCTTTTGTGGCGGCAACGGACGGCAATCATGGAAGAGCGGTTGCTTGGGCAGCGAAATAGTTTGGCTGCAAAGCGGTGGTTTATCTGCCAAAAGGGGCTTCTTCGATCAGGCTGGAAGCCATCAGAAAATATGGGGCTGACGCATCCGTTACAGGGCAAAACTATGATGAAGCGTGAGGCATGCAAAACTCAAAGCACGGGAAAATGGCTGGATACTGCTTCAGGACACCTCATGGGAAGGGTACGGATCCGGACGTGTATCGAGACATTGTTTGGGGTTAGAAAAGGGAGTTGGTCTTATGAACAAGCATCATGACAGGAGGTAAAGGATGAAAAAGAGTACTTGTCTCAGTATGGCAGTTGTTTTGATGGTCACTTTCGTGGCAGCATTCGGGTATGCGGGAGATGTCACTTTGACCTATCCGGTGAAAAATCAAGGACATAAAGGGGGCGATGTCACGCCCTCCCAGGCTTACCGGATGGCGGTGTCTCAGGCGAACGTGTATATTGTAGATGTCCGGTCAAGGCCGGAGTATGTCCTGGTCGGTCATCCAACGATTGCCTATCATATGCCTGTTCGGTTCTGGACAGGCAAACATACCAGTAAAGGATATGGGATGGCATTGAATGAGCGTTTTTCGCAAGATCTCAGAAAGAGGTTCAATCCTGACACCGACACCCTGATTTTTATGTGCCGAAGCGGCGGACGTTCCTGTGATGCCGCGACCCTGGCAGCTTCCGAGGCCCGGTGGCCGATAGATAAAATTTACAACATGATGGGGGGATTTGAAGGGGATAAAGTGAAAAACGAGGACAGTGCCTTTGACGGAAAGCGGATGCTGGGGGGGTGGAAAAATGAGGGACTTCCCTGGACATACAAAGTCGACCCAATGCTTGCCTACCCTGAGGCAGAGTAACCGTTCTTCTTTGATTTTCCCTCTGAAAATCAATATTCCTTTCGGTTGACTTTCAGTGAATTGCACGAGTGACGCGTGAAAACCGGGCGGGCTGAATTGGCTGAGCTGACTGGCAGTTTTCTGTCAAACCAGGCTTCCACGGCCTGTTGAATGCGTGTCACCCGGTCGGAGGGCGGCAGGGCCTGACAGAGGGATTCGATGTAGCCGCGGTCTTTGACCTGCTGCAGGGCCGGCGTAAAGTTGATGTCAAATACCCACCCGATCTGGAGCAGTTTGAAATCGTTCAGGTTTCTGATGTCCCGGGCCTCCACGATCTGAGCGTTGACTACATGCTCGTAAACCCTGCCTGAGATGCCGGGGGTGTCTGGCAGGCCTAGTTCCACAGCCGGGTTGCCGTTCCGGTTCCGGTGCTGGTAATGGTCGATGAGCACCCGCCAGATATCGAGCTTGTCCGCATCCCGCAGCAGCCGGGTGTAAAACAGACATTCTCCAGTGTCGTCCTCCGGCAGGGCAGCCCGGTTGTGATAGGCGATCACCCGGCATATCAGGCCGGCCCGCTCAGGGGGCAGACTGCCCAGCACTCGGTGCTGCTGCAGGATCCGGACCCCCAGTTCGGCATGGTCCTCCGACCTGCAGTCTACAAAGGTTCGGTGCCGGGCATACTGCTCAAATCTGCCGATATCGTGAAACAGGGCCATGATTCCTGCCAGTTTTCGGGCCTGGTCATCCAGATTCAGCTGATCCGCCAGCCACATAATTTCCTTGACCACCCGTTCTGAATGGTCTCTTTTCAGTCGGATGTTTGTTACCACATCCGAGGCCGTGTCCTCTGCTGCCGTGAATTCTGTTACATACTGATCAAACCAGTTTCTGAGTATGTCATTTTCCATCGCATTGATAAAAACACGCCCTAAAGAAAATGTCAATCAATCCGAAGGTCGATTAGAAAGTAGCAAACAAGTAATTGCAACTCTGGTTTAAAGAGCGTATAAAGATATGTCAGGTGTGTGAGAAAACCCAGCCTGATTGACTGAATTGTCAGGCATAGTGAAACGAATTACAATAATAGCATAAGGAAATGTCAAATGGGTATTTTATCCTGGATTATCCTGGGGTTGATTGTCGGGATCATCGCAAAGTTCATCATGCCGGGCAAAGATCCTGGTGGAATTATCGTGACCATCTTACTGGGGATTGCCGGTGCGTTTGTCGGTGGATTCATCGGATCCCGTCTGGGCCTTGGTACCGTGACCGGATTTAATCTTGGCAGTTTTTTTCTGGCGACCGGTGGAGCGGTCATCCTCCTGATCTTGTACCGGATGATAAGGAAGTGATCCAGAAGCCCAAGTTTACGTTGTTGAAGAAAGAGAGTGAATCCAGAGACGGCGGGTATCTGATCGGTGATTAGCACGGAACTCCTGGCAATAGCCTGCGGCATCGGCAGTGCTGCGGCCTGGGGGGCCGGGGATTTCAGCGGTGAGATGTCGTCCCGTAAGGGAAATGTCCTGAATGTGGTGCTGGCTTCCGAGTTCCTGGGCGGCCTGTTTCTCCTGGCAGTGGCAGCTTTTTCCAGAGAAATCATGCCCCTTTCAGGCGCCTGGTGTACGGGGCCTTTGCCGGGATTTTTGGAAATATCGGGCTGATTTCCACATGAGCCGCAACACGATGGATATTAGCACGCCTGACCCTGCCGAAGGTCATGATGACACCGCCCAGGTCTGCCGGGTGGCGGGTTATGCCTTTGTATTGAACTTGTTTTTAGCGGCGATGAAAGGTTTTCTGGCGGTGACGTCCGGCAGCCTGGCCATCATGACCAGTGCCATCGACTCCGGTACGGATGCCATTGCATCGTCTGTGATTTACGGCGGTGTCAAACTGTCCACCAAGAAAACCCGGGCCTTCCCTTTGGGGCTGTATAAACTGGAAAATGTGGCCTCGGTGCTGATTGCCATATTTATTTTCATTGCCGGGTATGAAATTGTCGTTCAGGTTTTTTCCGGACAAAAACAGGCCCCTCAGATTCCGCTGCCCTATCTCTGGCTGCTGGCGGCATCCACGCTGATGATCTTTTTGTTCGGGCGGTATGCCATTCGTGTCGGCCGTCGGACCCATTCTCCCACATTAAACGCCGAAGGCCGTCACCGCCAGGTGGATGTGCTGTCTTCCCTGGTGGTGCTGGTGGCGGCACTACTGGGATATCTGGAAGTGGACTGGCAGATCCGCGGGGTCACTATCGACCAGATGGGGGCCTGTCTGATCCTGGTGTTTATTGTCCGGGCCGGGTGGGATCTTTTGTCCGACGGTATGCGGGTGCTGCTGGATGCTTCCATTGATTTTGCCACCCTGGACCGGATTCAGGCAATTATTAAAAATGACCCGCAGGTGGACCGGATCATCGAATTGTCCGGCCGGAATGCCGGACGATTTCGGTTTATTCATGCTGAAGTCACGGTCAAAACTCAGGATCTTGAGACAGCCCATCAGGTCGGCCGGCACCTGGAAGCCCGGATCAGGAAACAGATCCCCCATATTGAAAAAATTTCGATTCTATACGAGCCCCGGAAAAAGATAATGTCCGGATCGCACTACCATTGGCGGATGAAAACGGACAGATCAGTGCGCATTTCGGAGAAGCTCCCTGGTTTGCCGTGGTTTTTGTACAGCGCACGGGCCAGGCAGTTCAGAAAACAGACATCCTGAAAAACCCCCATTCAACCACGGAAACCGCCAAAGGAATCCGGGTGGCGGAATGGCTGGTCCAGGCCGGTGTCGATCATGTGGGAATGAAAGAGGATGTGTCCCACAAGGGGCCGGGATATGTCATGGCAAACGGGGGCATCCAGGCTCATTTGATCGACAGTGACGACCTGGATGCCGCCGTTAATGAAATACTGGCTGAGGGCATCTGAATTCACCGGTTTCGCCTGCCGCATCCGCCGCCGCCCATGCCCCTGCCGCATCCACCGCCACGGCCTCCGCCGCCGCCCATCCCCTGACCGCCACCGCCGCCCATCCCACGTCCACCTCCGCCGGTTCCCGGACCGGATGACGGGGCTGGGGTGTTCCGGCCTGCGGTTGAAGATCCGGATGTCTCCGGCTTGCCGCGTTTAAAAGCTTCCACGGCCTGGCGGATACTGCCTGCGTGACCCGTGTGCACGGGAATGTCCTGAGCGTTGAACACATCCATGGCTTTGGGGCCGCAGCTGCCGGTCAAAACGGCCTGGGCCCCCTTGTTGATCACAAATCCGGCCGCCTGAACACCGGCGCCACTGGTCTGGTTTCGGTTGTCATTGGGAAACGCCTGAGTTTCCATGGTATCGGCTTCCACAATCAAAAAAATATTCACACCGGCCGAACCGTTGATCGATCTGCGCATCCAGATCCTGGCCTGAGGCACTGACAGCTATTTTCATACGTCCTCCCTTGGTTATTTTCATCAGGTTGATATCAGAGCGATTAAGTTATCCTGCCATTTTGCCGGCAATTTCCTGAAATGCCAGCGTAATGGGTGATTGGGTGAATTTCTGCTGAAACGCCATGCCGCTATCACCGCATTGGACCATTTCCGGATCAAAGGCAATTTTTCCCAGGAAGGGGATGCCATAGTTCTGTGCGGTTTTTTTCCTCCGCCCGTGCCGAAAAGGTCCACCATCTCTCCACAATGGGGGCAGGTAAATCCGCTCATGTTTTCGATGATGCCAAAGATTTCCATCCGGACATTTTTACAGAAACTGATGGATTTCCGGATATCTGACAGCGCCACCTCCTGGGGGGTGGTCACGATCACGGCTTTGGCCTCCGGGATCAGCTGGGCCACGGTCAGGGGTTCATCCCCGGTTCCCGGAGGAGAATCAATGATCAAAAATCCAGATTTCCCCAGTTGACATCACCAATGAACTGACGGATGGCACTGTGTTTGACAGGACCCCGCCAGATCACGGCCTCATCTCTGTTGGGCATCAATGATTCCATTGATATGATTTTGAGATGGTCTGAATAGGAAATCGGTACCATTTTCCGGGTGTTGTCTGTTGTGAGCATGCCGGACAATCCCATCATGTGGGGAATGTCCGGGCCGTGGAGATCCACATCCATCAATCCGACCTGATATCCTTTTTGGGCCAAAGCCAGTGCCAAGATTTACGGACACACTTGTCTTTCCCACCCCGCCCTTGCCACTCATGATGATAAATTTATGTTTTAATTTTTCCAGAGACTGTCTGGCCTGTTCATCCGGATCCGGTCCGGCATCCGCTCAGCAATCTGACCTTGTTTGGCTGTGTCTTTTGTCATATTGGGTTCCTTCTTGATTGGCCGTTTTATAATGTGTCATGACCCTTTCGGCCTGCCGGGTTACAATATTAGGTTTCATATGGATACATAGCAATCTTCATACCATTTGATATGAAGAAGATAATCACTTCGTGATCCCGATATGATGGGATACATACATTTTGAAACCATCCTGCCTGCAACAGGCTGGTAGCGATTTTGCGATTTTTGCGTTCATGGTCGCATCAATGCATCGCAGCAAAGTTCGGAACTAGGGAATTGACAATCCAGCCATGATATGTGCATATATACAATTTAATATCAACCTTGAGAAAAAGGAGTCGACAATGGCGGGTTTAAACAAGGTGATGCTCATCGGGAATCTGGGGCGTGACCCGGAAATCAGGTATTCCCAGCAAGGCATGGCTGTGGTGAATTTTTCAATTGCCACCAGTGAACAGTGGACAGATAAAAATACCGGGGAAAAGCAGGAAAAAACCGAGTGGCACCGGGTGGTGGCATTTGGAAAACCGGCTGAAATCCTGGAAAAATATCTGTCCAAAGGCAATCAGGTCTATATCGAAGGCCGGCTTCAGACACGGAATTATGAAAAAGACGGCCAGACTCACTATATCACGGAGATCGTGGTCAGTAATTTCCAATTTCTCGGAGGGAGATCCGACAATCAGGGTGACGGGTATCCGTCTTCAAACGGATATAAAAAGGACCCGCCCGGTGGTGGATACCCTCAGCAGGGCAATCCGGCGCCCAACCAGCAGAATTTTCATGGACCTACCCATCCGGGCGGAGGTCAGGCCCCGATGCAGGATGAGGATATCCCGTTTTAACCTTTTTCAGTTTCTTGGATTTTCTCTCCGCCACTGCCGGGGACTCTTGTACCGGCTGCCCTGGGCCCACATCCCGATTCGGCGTTGTCTGGCATGATCCTGGGCTGTCAGATACGGGGCGGCGTTAAACGTTTTGGGAAGGCTTCCCTGATACATTTCTGCCAGCCCCGCTTTCATCATTTCCAGATTCATGTTGATGCTTCCGACGAACACTTCCGCCAGAATCCGGTTGTATCCGCCCAGGCCGTAAGTCTTCAGGGTCACGAACCGGTCTTGGATCTGCCGGCTCAGAAACAGATGTGCCTGTCTGCTGTAGGGCTGGCCCGGTTTCTGCCGGCCGCCGGTTTCCGGGGCATCAATGCCCACCATACGGATTTTCAGGGTCAGGTCCGTGCCCCGGACCAGAAGTGAATCGCCGTCATAGATTTTAATCACCCTGAACTGCCGGTCGGAAGGAATCCGGCTTTGAATCTGCTCATCCAGAACTTGGGTGGGTTTGTGTTTTCAGGCGGTGAGATGTTGGAAAAATGCCGGACTCCTTCGGAGTCGGTCCAGATAAACACATCGCCTGCCACGGGCGCCACCAGGCCGGTCACCATCAGAAAACAAATCACATATGTGATCCATCGAATCATGGTGTTGTTGAATGGTCCGCCGAAATCAGTCCCACCCAGTCTTTATCAGTATTTTCCCAGACGGGCCGAAACTGGTATTCGTTGAAACAGGTCTTTAAATTGTCAGCTTCCCATGAGCGGATACCGGAAAAAACAAGGGTGCCCCCGGGGATCAGTCTCTGCCGGAAAACCGGTGCCAGGGTTTCAAGGGTCGGTGTTCTCAGGTTGGCACAGATGATTCCCAGCCCCGGGCCGGTTTCAGATATTGGATGATTCTTCACCGATATCCGGCCGGACAGTCGGTTCAGGGCCGTGTTTCGTCCGGCTTCACTGACCGCGTTGGGGTCAATGTCGTATGCCAGGCAAGTGGAGACCCCGGCCAGGCACATGGCAATGGCCAGGACTCCTGATCCGGTGCCGATATCCGCTCCCGGGGCCTGCAAAATGCCGGGGCCGGGCCGGGTTTGAAAAAATAGATGTTCCAGGGCCGCCAGGCACAGGCGGGTGGTGGGATGATGCCGGACCCGAAGAGATGCCCGGTTCAAGGTGGATGGCATGCACGCCGGGACGGTCGTTAAACCGGAGAAATCCGGTGGAAGCAACATAAAATGGTCGGTGATCCGGACCGGTTTCTGAAAATTTTGAATCACACAGGTGGTGCCGTATATATCCTGGTAGGTAAGTTCTTTCTGGCTGACCAGGGTTTTGAGAACAGATTTGGCATCAGATACCGACAGCTGAAGCTGACTGGCTATTTCGTACACATAGGCCCTGGCGGTCAGCCGGGTTTCCTTTTGCGTCAGAATGGCCAGAGCGGCTTTCCTGTCAAAGGGGATCATGTCCTTCCTGTTTAAGCAGTTTTCGGTACCAGCAGGCAAATTCAAACATTCCTCTGATTTTTTCTTCTTCATTGATGATGCCCAGACACATCTCCAGGGCGCCCTGGGCAAAGGAGTTGGAGTAGGTGTCAGAATCGGCCTGGGACAGAAATTCCCGGATCAGCATTTGAGAAGTCCGTTTGGTCTTGTCTTTCCGGATGTCGATGGGATCTTTGGGTTCCTGGAACGGGTCCCATCTGTCATAGCCCTTTTTCAGAATCTGGCGCTGTCCTCGTTTCCCCATGGCATCGAAGATGGCCTTTTTCTTCTCTTCGATCTGTTCTCTGGTGAAATTATCCATCCTTCCGGACCCCTAAATAATCTTCGTTAAAATCGGTGATCAAGGCCATGGAGACCGGTATCAGCATCTCGTGCATTTTGATGTGCCGGGAATGGATGTCCTTGAGAAGTTCTGCTGAAAGCAGTTGAAGCTGGGTATAAATTTTGTCCATGTTCAACGTCGGGTACGCGTTTCCCTGGATGAAATTGGTCCGCCCGCAGATGTGGCTTTTCCCGGCCGTGGAGGTGGGGATGCCGTAGATGCGGCAGGTGATGGGCCTAAATTCATACAGCAGGCACAGGTTGTCAGACCCCAGCAGGGGACAGCGTACCCGTTCCTGAGACATATGGCCCACAATTTCCAGCTGATCCGCCCCTTTCTGCACTTTTTTGTAAGCGTCCCGTTTGAGTTTGACCAAAGCCCGGTCGGTTTTGTCGGCAATTTCCAGCAGTTCGTTTTTTTCTTTGCCAAAGAATTTTTCCAGGAATCTGGATTTCAGGTAAAGGGCCTCGATCAGGGGCATGTCAAAAATGGCGTAGCAGCAGTCACTGCATTTTTCCCGGCAGAACACCTCTTTGGGAAACTCCTGTTTGACCCGGTCAAAAATTCCGTCCACCACTTGAACCAGGGCTTCATATTTTGCAAAATGCGTTTTCAGATCCAGTGCCATGGGCAAAATCCTTTATTTTCCAATACAGAAATTGTTAAAAATTGTATCCAGTATATCCAGTGACGCGGTTTCACCGGTAATACTGCCCAGCAGGTCAATGCTGTTTTTCAGGTCAATGGCCAACGTTTCCTCCGGTTGACCGGTTTCTATGCCGTGTCTGACGGACTCAAGACAGGATAGCGTCTGTGTCAGTGCGGTTTTATGCCGCAGGTTGGGGACCACGGCGGAACCATCCATGGTCAGATCCCCCATGCACAGCTGCAGGATGGCCTCCCGTAATTCCCGGATTCCCTGATTGTGAAGAGCGGAAATGCGAACCCGGGGAATGGAATCGCAGATTTCCGGCAGTTCCGGCAGTTTTGGAGCACCGGGTTTTGGCTGTCCGTTCCGGTCGACGGTGAGATCGATTTTATTGACCACCACCAGAATTCTTTGGTCCACGGACACCATTTTTCTGACTTCCATTTCGGACAGCGTCTTTCCCGGCTCTACCATGAACAGGACCAGATCGGCATTGCGGATATGGTCTTTGGCCCGTTCGATGCCGATGATTTCCACCAGATCGTCGGTGTCATGAATGCCGGCCGTGTCTGTCACCACAAATGGAATGCCGTTCATGTTCATGCTTCCTGGATCGGGTCCCGGGTGGTGCCGGGAAGGGCCGTGACAATGGATTTCTCCCTGGACAGAAGTCGGTTCATGAGGCTGGATTTCCCACATTGGGTTTGCCGCAGATGGCCAGGCGGATGCCCTCTTTGAGAAAACAGGCGTCTTCGTGCTGCCGGATGAATTTCCGGCACTGGTGCATGACCCTGTCGATGTCACCGGTATCCCGGAAGCCGGAATCCTCTGCCTCTTCAGGCACATCATCAGAAAAGTCGATGCGCACCTCCACCTGGGAAAGGACACGGATCAGTAGTTCCCGCATGTCCTGGATCTGCTTTTTTAAGGCTCCGGAATTCTGGGCGGCAGCGAATTTCAGGGCGGCCGTGGACCGGGCGTTGATGATATCGGCCACTGCCTCGGCCTGGGTCAGATCGATGCGCTGATTTAAAAAAGCCCTTCGGGTGAACTCCCCGGGTTCCGCCAGCCGGGCACCGTTTACCAGCAGTCTTTCCAGAATCTGTTTAAGTACACGGTGCCTGAATGGGCCTGGATTTCCACCACATCTTCGGCCGTATAGGACCGGGGGCCTTTCATGAAAATAAGCAGGATTTCGTCAATGACCTCTCCGTTGTCCATGAAATAGCCATGATAGACCCGGTGGGTTTTCAGGTCTCCGGTTGAAGGGGGGCCGGTCCGGGTCCTGGAAAAGAACGGTACCGCAATGGCCGTGGCATCCGGACCCGAGATCCGGATGACCCCGATGCCACCGCTGCCGAAAGGGGTGGCGATTGCGGCAATGGTGTCATTCATGGAAACCTATCTTTTGAACCGTTTCTTACCGGCAAACGAGTTCTTTTTTTTTGGAAAAATCACCAGGCGCCGGTAATACCCGTCGCCCATGCTTTGGGTTCTGACCCGGTTGTCGTCTTTGAGCGTCAGATGGACAATGCGGCGGTCCTGGGCACTCATCTGGTTGATGGTGGCAGGCTTACCTGTTTTTTTGCTTTTTCCGCCATTTTTACGGCCAGATGCTTGAGATTGGACTTCCGGGTTTCAATGTACCCTTCCACATCCACTTTGACCCGGACCCGGGCCTCGCTTTTACGGTTGATGATCTTGTCGGTGAGAAACTGCATGGCATCCAGAGTCTGGCCTTTTCGGCCGATCAGGATACCGGCGTTGCCACCGGTAATTTTCAAGGTCAGATGATCCCGGTTCGTTTCGGCTTCCACGGTAGCGCCCTCGGTGATCAGATCCGCCATTTTCTGGAGGGTTTCCAAGCCCAGATCAATGGATTCCTGAGTGACTTCACTACCTGGGGCGGTTCGGGTGCGGCGGTTTTTCCAGGAGAATCCAAAGGGTAATCGTCCTGGGCAACCGGTTTTGAATCTTCAGCAGCCGGTTTTTCCGGAGCGGCTTCGGATGTGGGGGGGCAACCGGTTTGGTGTCTTTTCCTTTTTCGGAGCAGGTGTCGGTTTGTTCTGGGCCGGAGCCGGCGGGTTTCCTTGTGATGAATCACTGACAGAACGGTCTGATAAGTCTTCAGCGGAAGGGGTGCTGATCCGGGTGTTCGATCCAAAGGCTTCGTCCACCATGGAGCGGATGCCTTCCAGCTCTTTTTCAGAGGTGTCGGCATTGTTCTGGGGAAGAACCACTTTGATGACGGCATCTTTGCGGCCCACAATCCCGAATATACCGGATGCGCCTGTGGATATGACTTCGTATTTCAGGTCTTTTTTTGAAACGGAAAGGGTATCGCAGGCGGTTTTGACGGCAGTATCGACGTCTTTTCCGCTGAATTCCTGAGTTTTTTTCATGAATTACCTCCTGCTATTTGGAAAATTTTTTCTGGGTATAATACTGCTGCCCCATAGAGATGATGTTGTTCACCAGCATGTACAAAACCAGTCCGGACGGAAAATTGATAAACAGGACGGTCATAAAAATCGGCATGAGCATCATCATTTTTGCCTGCATGGGATCACCTGCTGTTGGGGTCATTTTCTGCTGGAGCAAAAATGAAGCCCCCATGATCAGAGTAAGAACGGGAATGCCGTAAGGTGCTTCCATTAAGGGAATGGCAAAATCGAAATGGAACAGCCGGTCCGGGCCGGAAAGGTCCTTGATCCAGCCCACAAACGGCGCGTGCCGAAGCTCGATGGCCTGATAGAGCATCCGGTACAACGCAAAGAAAATGGGCATCTGGACCAGCAGGGGCAGACAGCCAGAGGCCGGATTGACCTTGTATGTCTTGTACAAGGACATGATCTCCTGGTTCATCCGCTGTTTGTCGTCTTTATACTTTTCCCGGATTTTCATCATCAGGGGCTGGACTTTTTTCATTTCATTCATGGATTTGTAGCTTTTGGTTCCCAGGGGCCAGAAAATAAGCTTGATGAGAACCGTCAGCAAAATAATCGCCACTCCGTAGTTGGGAATGATATCATGAATGAAATTCATGGTGATGAGCAGCGGTCTGGCAAGAATGTCAAAAAAACCAAAATTGATCGCTTTTTTCAATGTGTTGTCATACTGGTTCAACACCTTGAGACTTTTCGGACCCAGATAATAGGTGAACGGATATTCCCCCTGCATGCCCGGGTCAATCCGGTCCATCTGCCATACCAGCCGACTTTCAGCCATGTTGTTTTCATACTTGAGTTTGAGCTGACCTTCTCCTTCGGCATCGGGAAGAACCGCCGTCAGAAAATACCGGTCCGTGTATCCGGTCCAGTTGATATTGCCGGTGAAAGTGTCCTGATCTTCAATGTCTTTGGGTTTGATGGACAGAAATTCGTTGTTGACATAGGCCACGGGTCCTTCAAAGGCAAACCGGGACCGTTTTTTTGTTTCGTCGTCAAAAATGCCGGGAGTGGTAATCACGAGGGCATCGGTTACGGGCATGCCCGACCCGTTTTGAATCACGATGTCACAGTCAATCAGGTAGGAATCAGCCTGAAACGTGTATATTTTCTGGACAATGATCCCCCGGGGGCTGGTCCAGGAAAATGTCAGGGTCTGGCTGCCCTGGGTCAGATTCAAGGACTGGGTGTCGGTATCCGCCGTGAAAACAGCCGTTTCAAGCCCTTCAATCACACCGCTACGGGTACCGGTGATTAACGTGCCCCGGGTCAGCCGGGGGTCCACCATTTGCTTCTGGTCGGACGATGATCCGTTACTGGACTTGTAATCTTTTAATAGCTGGCTGGTTACTGCAGCCAGATATTCAGATATATTAAGGTCATACAGCGGCGTTGAAACGGAAATGGTTCTGAAATCCGCCGGTTCGGTCCTGTCGATGGAGGCCGGTGCCTGTTTTTATCAGGGGTATAATCGGACACGGCAGACCGGGTATTCTCGGGGGACGGAATGGGTTCCGTTCCACTGGATTCCCGGGCGGTCTGGGAAGGATTGGGGTCAGGCGGCGGGGTGACAAAAAAGAACTGATAGCCCACAAGGACCACCACAGACAGTAACACCGCTAACAACAATCGTTTTTGATCATCCATGTTCTCTCCTCGGCTTGAAAAATTTTTTCAAACATAATGTCTACAAGGAAGAAGAAACAGTCGGGCGTATGGATCAATTATGGAACCGGATCATATCCCCCTGCATGAAATGGATGACAACGCAATATCCGTTTGGCCGCCAGCCAGCTGCCCCTGAGGCTGCCGTGTTTCTGAACCGCTTCAACCGCATAGGCGGAACAGCTCGGATAAAACCGGCAGTTCTGACCAGTCAGCGGTGATATAAAAAATTGATAAAATTTAATCAATATTAACAATAGCTGCTTAATCATTCATTCGGGCCAATGCTATTTTTGTAAAAAGTTTATCAAGGCGCTCGGTTATCTGCCTGTTGGATAGCGAAGTCAGACCTTTTCTTGCAATAATGTTGATATCCCTGGTTCCCGGGATGGAATGTTTCCTATGTCTGAAATATTCTCTGATAAGTCGTTTGATCCTGTTACGCGCGACTGCATTCCCCACTTTTTTTGATACGGTGATGCCGATTCGGTTGTGCTGATTCGACCGGTCACAGACAATGGCTAAAAATAATCCGAATATATCGGTTTCCCCTGTTTTGAAAGCGTAACATATTCGGCCCGTTTTCTAAGCCGAATTTCTTTGGGTAATGAAAAAACCTTCAATCCATCTCTAATTTTTACAATGCCAGTCTTTTTCTGCCTTTGGCCCGTCTGGCCCGGATTACCCGTCTGCCGCCCGGGGTGGACATTCTTTTGAGAAATCCATGCTTTCTGGTTCTTTTCCGGTTACTTGGCTGAAATGTACGTTTCATAAAATTAAAATCCTTAAACTAAATGTGATTGTCAACTTTGGGTTATTCCACTGCTCATCATAAACACAATATAATATTTTTTTTGGGGCTAAAAGTCAACTACCGAATCATCATTTCACCAAAGACTCAAAAATATGATATTCTTCAAGATGGTAGTGAGGTTCCGGATAAATGGCAATGGGTTTGGAAAACTGGTTTTCCAGAGACGCAATCAAATGTTTTTCCCGGCCGTGGAGCAGCTGGGCAATGTCCGGATGCACTTTGACCGTGAACCGGTTGCCCATGACATCCCCGGCTTCGGACACCAGGTCCCGGTAAATTTTGTGGCAGATCGATTTTTTTGACAGCAGGTGGCCGGTGCCGTTGCAGTAGAAACAGGGTTCACACAGGGTCCGGGTCAGGTTCCGCCGGGTTCTTTTGCGGGTCATCTGCACCAGACCCAACTCAGTCAAAGGCAGAATATTGGTCTGGCTTTTGTCGTTCTTCATGGCCTCGTTAAGCAGTGTCATAACTTTTTCTTTGTGTACGTCTTTTTCATGTCAATGAAATCGATGATGATGATTCCCCCGATGTTGCGCAGCCGGATCTGATAGGCAATTTCTTTGACCGCTTCCAGGTTGGTTTTTAGAATCGTTTCATCAAAGTTGTGTTTGCCCACATACCGGCCGGTATTGACATCAATGGCCACCAGGGCCTCGGTCTGCTCGATGACGATATACCCGCCGGATTTGAGCCACACTTTCTGTTTGAGTGCCCGGGCCACGTCTCCTTCAATGTTGTAGTTCTCAAAAATCGGTTCCCGGCCCTGATAAAGCGCCACACTTAAGTTCACATCCGGCATCAGTTTTCGAAGAAACTGGTGGACCCGCTCATATTCCACCGGAGAATCGATGATCAGCTTGTCCGCTTCATTGGCCAGAAGGTCCCGTACCGCCCGGTATGTGACGGTCAAGTCCTTATAAACCAGGGACGGGGCGGACGTGATCCGGTTTTTGTTCTGAATTTCCTCCCAGGTGTTGGTGAGAAAATCCATCTCTTTCTGGATGGTATCCACGGTCACCCCTAAAGACTGGGTTCTTAAGATATATCCAAACTCATTTTTCCGGATGGAGAGCAGCAGTTCCCGCAGCCTTGTTCTTTCCGTTTCGTTTTCAATGCGTTTGGAGATACCGATATGGTCCACGGTGGGCATGAGTACCATATACCGGCCGGCCAGAGAGATATGGGTGGTGACCCGGGGGCCTTTGGAACCGATGGCGGACTTGGATACCTGGACCAGGATTTCCTGCCCTTCTGACAGAAGGCCTTCGATGGCTGTATCCGAGGCGGGTGCCGGCTTCCAGGTCTGTTTGTCCATGGTCAGGTCTTCATCTTCGGAATCGGTTTCCGTTTCCATGTCCGGGTCCTGTTCAAACTGGCTGAACATTTTGTGGCTTTCCGTGTCCAGAACATCATCCACATAAATGAAGGCTGCCTGTTCAAAACCGATATCAACAAATGCGGCCTGCATGCCCGGAAGGACCCGCTGGACCCTGCCTTTGTAGATGTTGCCGGCAATGCTGGTCTCATCTTCTCTTTCAATGAACAATTCCACAATCGTGCCGTTTTCCAGTAAAGCCACCCGGGTTTCATGGGGGGCGCAGTTTACGACCAGTTCTTTGAGCATGGCATTATCCTTGTTTGAGTTTTTTAATCCGGGTACGGTTGATGACCGGATCTGACAGTCCAAAGCCGTGTTTCAAGATGGCAGTGGGCCTCAAAGGTCGTCCTTCAAAGGGCTGCATGATCATTTTCAGCCGGTCTGGGGAGGCGTGCCAGGTGATATCGGACACGGTCTTTCGCAGATCGGTTCTCCGGATTTTCCTTTTTTGGAGGTGTCTTCCACCATGAGCTCAGTTTGTGCCAGAAATGCCTCCACGGTTTTTTATCCAGGGTGCCGGGTGGCAGCTGCACCTGATATACATCCCTATCGGGAAAAGCCGGCTGTTTTTTGTCGGGCAAATGACAGTTTGTGACAAAGAGGCCGTCGGGCAGTTGTTGGTTCAAAGCCTTCTGGATGGCCGCAGGAGACAGTTTTCGGTCCAGAAAACGGTGAAAAATTCTTCTTCGCTTTCCATGCCCACGGGCAGGGCATTGTCAAAGGCCAGGCGCATGGACGGGTTGAAGCCCTGTGAGTATTTGACGGTCAGGCCGGCTCTTTTCACGGCCCGCTGGACAATGGCAGCCAGTTCCAGGTGTCCGAAAAACGGGCCTCGTCCAGTTTTGAAAACCGGACCCGGTACCGGGCAAACAGATGGTCCGGCAAATCATATGGCCTGTCTGCCCCGGGGCTGGAAAAAGAGGGAGTGTCTGCCGTTTTATGGAGAACCGGCCGGACATTTTTGAAATCACAGACCCCGCAGCCGGTACAGTCATGGTCCCGGCAGTCCTGGGTGGTGGCGCAGGCTGTGGCGTTTTTCCATTCCTTTTCCAGAAACTGCGGGGAAATACCGGTGTCGATGTGATCCCAGGGCAACGGTTCGGTCTGCGTCCGGGGCCGGGATGTGTAAAAGTCCGGATCGATGCCGGTTTGATCAAACGCGGCCCGCCATTTTTCAAAATCAAAATAATCGTTCCACCCGTCCAGACGGCATCCATTCTCAAACGCAGCCGTCAGCAGCGTTGAGAGGCGCCGGTCCCCTCTGGAAAACACCCCTTCCACAAGGCTCATGCGGGGATCCTGCCATTTAAGGCTGACCTTGGGATGAGTCATGTGCTGTTTCAGATAATCCAGGCGGTCTCTGGTGCCATTCAGGGTCAGCTGGGGGTGCCGTTGAAACGGGGTGTGGGGTTTGGGAATAAAGGTGGTGACACTGACGTTGATGCCCCGTTTGCCTTTGGCATACGTGGATGCCAGATAATGGGACAGATCGCAGATTCCTTGGATATCGGCGGTTTCTTCAAAGGGCAGGCCCATCATGAAGTAGAGTTTGATGTGTTTCCATCCCAGTTCAAACGCATTTTTCACGGTGTCCCGGATGCTTTCTTCCGTCAGGTTTTTGTTAATGATGTCCCTGAGGCGCTGGGTCCCGGCCTCCGGGGCAATGGTGAACCCGGTTTTACGTACGCGTTTGATCAGGGTCATCAGTTCCGGCGTGAGCCGCTCCGCCCGGATGGAGGGTAAGGAGATGCTGTTGCACTGGTTGTGGCTGATGGCCATCAGCTGGGTCATGAGCGCTGCCAGACACGAGTAGTCACCTGTGCTCAAAGACAGCAGCGAGATATCGGAATACCCGGTGGCGGCCAGAGACGCCGGGTGATCTCCACCAGGTCGTCTAGCGATCGCTCCCGGACGGGGCGGTAGATCATGCCGGCCTGGCAGAACCGGCAGCCACGGGTGCAGCCCCGGGCGATCTCCAGGCGCAGCCGGTCATGGACTGGCTTGCCGAACGGCACGATGGGGGCGATTGGGCTGTTTCCGGTGGTCAGTTCGGAAAGAAACGCCCGTTTGACGCGGGTGTAATCCTCATACACCGGAGAAATCCTCTGGCAGCCGGTTTCATTATAAGAGGCATCAAAAACTGCGGCACATACACCCCGGAAATTTTGGACAGCTCTTTTAGCAGGCTGATTTTATTTCCGTCTCCCTGTTGTTTGAACTGAGCCACCGTTCTGGATATTTCCAGCACAGCCTCTTCCCCGTCCCCAATTAAAAAAGCATCGAAGAAATCGGCCAGAGGTTCCGGGTTGAAGGCGCAGGGTCCCCCGCCGATGACCAAAGGGAAGGTCGTGCTTCTTTCCTGAGCCCTAAACGGGATCCCGGACAGGGAAAACAGGGTCAGAATATTGGTGAAATTCAGTTCGTAAAGCAGACTGATACCGATGATGTCAAACCCGGTTAATGGCGTTCGGGATTCCATGGACAGGCAGGGAATCTTTTTTTCTCTCATCAGGGCTTCCATGTCCGGTGCCGGGGCAAAAAACCGTTCTGCGGCAATTCGGGGATCTTTGTTCAGAATGGAATACAGAATCTGGAGCCCGAAATGGGAGGTTCCGATTTCATAGAGATCCGGAAACACCAAGGCAAATGTCAGGTCCACCCGGTCCGGATCTTTTTTTACCGTGTTGATTTCATTGCCGGCATACCGGGTGGGTGACTGAACCTGCCCAAGGATGTCTTGATAATTTTGTTTATGCATGATACTGAAATTAAACGTAATCGTTTTTCTTTCTTGGTTATGATATATGGGATTCAAATTTTTTTAATATATTATTTTTTGCAGGATAAGGCAATGAAAAGAATAAAAATCAAGCGGTTGACAGAACTGGGCACCTCCCCGGGGCAGGTGCGGATCAAGGGATGGGTCAGAACCCGCAGGGATGCCAAGGGGTTTTCTTTTATGGAGATCAATGACGGGTCCTGTCTGGAAAATATTCAGGTCGTGGCGGACAGCCAGTTGAGCAATTATCCCGATATCCAAGGGATTACCACCGGATCGGCCGTGTCCGTGACCGGGGAGCTGGTGCCCTCTCCGGGCAAAGGCCAGACATGGGAGATTCAGGCCAGAGAGGTCGAGATCATCAGTCTGGCGCCGGATACCTATCCGCTGCAGAAAAAACGGCATTCCGATGAATTTTTGCGCACCATTGCCCATCTGCGGCCCAGAACCAACAAATACGGGGCCGCATTCCGGATCCGGTCCGAAATGGTTCAGGCCGTGCATCAATTTTATCGGGAAAAGGATTTTATTACCTGACCAGTCCGGTGATCACAGGATCCGACTGTGAAGGGGCCGGCGAGATGTTTAGGGTCACCAGCCTGGACCCGGAACAGGTGTCCAGACAGGGGAAAATGGATTTTTCACAGGATTTTTCGGACAGGAATCCAACCTGACCGTGTCCGGGCAGCTGTCCGCGGAAATGTTCGCCCTGTCATTAGGAGATGTCTATACGTTCGGCCCCACGTTCCGGGCGGAAAATTCCAATACCAGCCGGCATGTGGCAGAATTCTGGATGCTGGAGCCGGAAATGGCGTTCTGTGATCTATCCGGGAACATGGATCACGGGGAGGAACTGGTGAAATACCTGGTGTCCCATGCCCTGGAGGCCTGTGGCCAGGACCTGGACCTGTTTTTCAAATTTGTGGACAAGGACCTGCCCAAACGGCTGGAAATTCTCACCAGCAGCGCCTTTGAGCGTATGTCCTACACCGATGCCATTCAAGTCCTGGAAAAATCCGGCAGGAAATTCGAATATGAAGTCACATTTGGTATCGATCTTCAGTCCGAGCACGAGCGGTTTCTGGCCGAAGAATATGCGAAAAAACCGGTGTTCCTGTATAACTATCCCAAAACCATTAAACCGTTTTACATGCGGGTCAATGACGACGGCACCACGGTGGCGGCCGTGGACCTGCTGGTGCCGGGCATCGGGGAACTGATCGGCGGCAGCCAGAGAGAGGAACGCCTGGATGTCCTGGAATCCCGCATGGAGGAGATGGGCATGGACAAGGCCCCTTACTGGTGGTACCTGGATTCGAGGCGGTACGGATCTGTGCCCCATGCCGGGTTCGGCCTGGGATTTGAGCGGTTTCTGATGATGATTACGGGCATCAAAAACATCCGGGATGTCATCCCGTTTCCCAGAACCCCGGGCAGCATCGATTTTTAAAAGCTGAGGCAGCTCCGTGACGGCGATGATTGGATCACAAAGGTCCCGAAAACCGCAGCAACCGTAAAAATCACGAAGAATATGAGGCATCGACGTATGATGTCTGATGGACGGTTGTTGCCTTTAAAAAGGCAGAACAAACAATGATAACGTTACTGGATTATGGTGCCGGCAATGTCCGCAGTGTGAGAAATGCAGTGGAGAAACTGGGCGGCACCCTGAATATGGTCACCCGCCCGGAAGATATTCTGTCGGCGGAAAAGATTCTGTTTCCCGGGGTGGGCAATTATGAAAACATGATCCAGGTGTTGAACCGAAAAGGCTATATGGCCCCTCTGCGGGAATATCTGGCTTCCAACCGGCCTTTTTTCGGCATCTGCTTAGGCATGCAGGCGTTATTCCAGGGCAGTGAGGAGGATCTGTCCAACAATGAATCTATCGGGTTTTTCGAGGGCCGGGTGGAGCGGTTTAAAACGAAGTTGTCCGTGCCCCACATGGGATGGAACGGGATTCATCTCAGACAGGACTCCCCTTGATGGACCGCATCGACACGGATGCCCGGTTTTATTTTGTGCATTCCTTTCATCTGATTCCCCATGATCCGGCCGTGGTGCTGACCACCACCACCTATGACTATGAATTTGCCAGCGCCGTTCAGCAGGGCAATATCATCGGTACCCAGTTTCACCCGGAAAAAAGCGGAAAACAAGGCATGCAGCTGCTGGAAAATTTTATCCGGCTTCCGGATTTTACCCCCCGGGGACGGGTGGATGTCCCGGGATGCGGCCTGTCAAAACGGATCATTGCCTGCCTGGATGTGCGGTCCAATGACCAGGGGGATCTGGTGGTGACCAAGGGGGATCAGTATGATGTCAGAGAAAACCGGGAGACGGGGACCGGGGCTCTGTCCGCAACCTGGGCAAACCCGTGGACCTGGCCAGGCGGTATTACGAAGAAGGGGCCGATGAAATCACGTTTTTAAACATCACCGGGTTCCGGGATTTTCCGTTAGAGGATATGCCCATGATCCAGGTGCTGGAACAGACTTCGAAAAATGTGTTTGTGCCGTTGACCATCGGCGGTGGGATCAGAGATTACACCGATGCTAACGGCCGGAATTACACGGCCCTGGAAGTCGCCTCCCGGTATTTCCGGTCCGGGGCCGACAAAATTTCCATTGGCAGTGATGCGGTTCATGTGGCCAAAGCCTTTGTGGAAACCGGGAAAAAACCGGGAAAAGCGCCATAGAAGAGATCTCCCGGGTGTACGGGGCCCAGGCTGTTGTGATCTCCATCGACCCCAAGCGGGTGTATGTGGCAACCCGGCAAGGGGCAGCCGGCCATCATGTAATTAAACAGATATCCCCGGGCCGAACGGAGAAAGGTTCTGCTGGTATCAGTGTACGGTCCAGGGCGGGCGCACTGCCATGGACCTGGATGCCGTGACCCTGGCCCATGCCTGTGAAGCGCTGGGGGCCGGAGAAATCCTGCTCAACTGCATTGACCGGGACGGTACCAAAGCCGGTTATGACCTGGAACTGATTCAGGCGGTGAAACAGGCGGTGACCATTCCGGTGATCGCATCTTCCGGGGCCGGGAGCCCGGCACATTTTTCCGAAGTGTTTGAACATACCGGAGCGGATGCCGCTCTGGCAGCCGGCATTTTTCACAGAAAAGAGGTGCCCATTGCAGCGGTAAAAATCCATCTGGACGATCACGCATCCCGGTTCGCCGGATGCCGTGATTCTGAACCCGCAAAAAGGCGGCCGCCTTATTTTTTCAGTTCAAAGGCGATTGGAATTTTCACCCACATGCCCGCAGGGATGCCGCCGGACGTTCCCGGTTCAAACCGCCAGTCTGCCACGGCAATTTCCGCGGCCCGGTCCAGGGAGGCGTGGCCGCTGGATGCCAGCACGCGGACTTGTTCAGCCCCCCCCTTTTCGTTGACAAACACCATGAGCAGGACCGTGCCGCTATGCCCTCGGCGCCGGGCGTTTCCGGGATACCGGGGTGGCGGGTTTTCTTTGTAGAGCGGCACAGCTTGTTTTTGGAGAGGCTGGTCCAAAGCGGGATACTGATCATTGGGGGGGGCGGCAACCAGGGTTTTGTCGATGGATGCGGCCATGGCGGCAGGGGCACCTTGCGTTGTTCCGGTTTCAGAAAATCCTGATTCGGGATTAACCGGGGTGGCGGGGTGCGGTGGTCTGAAGAAGTCCCGTCCGGTGTTTCCGGATCTGGATCGACAGGATCCGGCACATCGGGTTCAGCCGCGTCGGGTCGGCTGTGTCGGTTTCCGGCTCGTCAGTTTCCGGCAGAGAAAGGGTCAGTTCCCCTTTTTTGGGCATGAGTTCTTTATTTGCTGTAATTTCAACCGGATCAGGGGTGGTGTCAATTTCAGACGTCACCCGTGGCGGGGTCTCGATGGCAGGGATCGTTTCCGGTGGCGGCTGTTCCTCCGGTGGCTGATTTTCCTCGGGGGACTGTTTTTGTGAAGACGGCTGCTGTTCCGCAGGCCGGGGCCCCTGCGGCAGGTCAGAAGTGGGCAAAGGGCCGGCTTTTTTTCCGGTTCCGGGGCCGGATGGGTGATCTGAATGGCAATGCGTGATCTTTTGAAGTGACCGTACCCGGAACCAAGGCAGAGAACGGTAAAAGAAACAGGGCGGCACCGTGAATTAGTAAAGCGGCCAATGCTGAAACCAGTGTCCGTGTCATTTATTGTTTCAATTTTGCCTGCAGGGAGATGTCATGGATCCCGGCCAGGGTGATCTGATCCAGAACCATGAACAGGGTCTGGTAGGATACCGATTCTTCTGCAAACAGCAGCACTCCCGGGACGTCCCGGTTTTCCGGTTCCGACATGAGCCGCCGGGGCAGTTCCGTTAAAGCCACCCGTATTTCATTCACATAGATTTCGTTTTCCCCCGGACGGTCACGGACACCGGGGTCTTTGTTTCGATATCCGCCACGGCGGATTCCGGCAGGGTCACGGCCAGGCCCCGGTGAACGGACATGGACAGCATGGAATAGATAAACACCACCAGCAGCAGAAAAACGATATCGATCAGGGGCAGCATTTCGATTCGGGGTTTGCCGGCTTCCGGAACCTTAATCTTCATTTCCGTCCCTTTCACAGGATTGATGACCGGTGGCATGCTGTTCATGCAGGATCTCGAAACTGGTGGCGTATCTTTCGATGATCTGTGCGGCGCGCTGAATCCGGGCGTGAAAAAATTATAGGGAAACACGGTGATGATGGCAATGGCCAGACCGGATGCCGTAGTGATCAGGGCCTTGGCAATCCCGCCGGTGACCGCCATGGGGTCTTCGATGCCCGAAGCCCCCAGCATGTCAAAGGATTCGATGATGCCCACCACGGTGCCCAGAATCCCCAACAGCGGCGCTATGGTGATGATGGTGTCCAGCACGCCCATGAACCGCTTCATTTTAAAGATTTCATCGGCAGCGGCGGATTCCATGGCCTTGACCGGGGAATACGCCCGGTGAAGGATGCCGCTGACCAGAACCCGGACCACGCAGTTTTTCGTCCCCCGGGTGATGGTACGGATCTCTTCCCAGTCTTGTTCGGCAGACAGTTCCAGGACCCGGTCCATGAGGGGCCGGTCCCGGTTGATACCGGAAGCCGTCCAGAACAGGGTGCGTTCGATGATCAGGGTCAATGCGATAATGGAGCATAACAGCAGCGGATACATCAGGATGCCGCCATGGGCGAACAAATCAATCATGGTCTAACCTTCTTGTAAATCGGTTTTGATGAAAATGCCGGGCCGCCCGGAATGGGGGTTGGAGGCCACCACCACATCTGTGTGGTACACGGCCCGGATATTGTCCCGGGTGATCACGGTTTCCGGGATGCCGTACGAGAAAACGGTCCGGGTTTTTTTGTCCAGCAGCAGGACCCGGTCGGAATATTCCGATGCCAGGTTCAGATCATGCTGCACCATGACCACGGTCAGGCCGTGCCGGTCCTTCATAGTTTTGACCCGGTTCAGGATCTGGGCCTGGTGAGAGATGTCCAGATGGGAGGTGGGTTCATCCATGAGCAGCAGCATCGGCTCCTGCACCAGGGCCTTGGCGATCCCTGCCAGCTGACGTTCTCCGCTGCTGATACAGCTCAAGGGGGAGTGCCGCAGGTGATCGATATGGGTGAAGGACATAAAGGACCGGGCCAGTGCCCGGTCTGCCTCGTTTTCAAGGAACTGCCAGGAAGAAAAATGGGGCAGCCGGCCCAAAAGCACATATTCTTCCACAGTCATGTGGATGCTTTCCAGGGTCTGCATGACCATGGCAATGGTTTGTGCCCGGAGGTTCCGGGGCATGGTGTTCAGGTTCTGTCCCTGTAGTTTCACCCGGCCTTTCAGGGCGGGAATCAATCCGGGCAATGTCTTTAACAAGGTGGTCTTTCCACATCCGTTGGGCCCGATAATGGTGACGATCTCTCCTTTCCGAACTAAAAAAGAGATATCCCTGAGCACCGTCTGACGGCTGTACCCGCAGGACAATCCGTCAATTTCCAGAAACGTCCCGGTCATAACGCCACCTTTTCCGGCCCAGGACATAGATGAAGACCACCCCGCCGATGATGCCGGTGATAACGCCCACGGGCAGTTCCAGCGGGGCGATCACCATCCGGGCCACGACATCACAGAACGTAAGGAAACAGGCCCCGGCCAGAAAAGAACTGATGATGAGAATGCGGTGGTCGGATCCGGTGATCATGCGCATGAAATGGGGGACAATCAGCCCTACGAACATGATGATACCGCCAGCGGACACGCTCAGTCCCGTGAGCAGGGAGGCGGTGACAAACAGAATCTTCCGGGTCCGGATCGTATGAATGCCCAGCAGCGCGGCTTCATCGTCTCCGAGCACCATGGCATTGAGCGCCAGGCTGTGACACAGGGCGATGACTAGGCCGGCCAGGGAACCTGCCAGTACCAGGCGGATCAGCACCGGGCTGGGTTCATCCAGGGACCCCATGATCCAGAAAACAATATTGCTTAAATCATCCTGTTCCGACACGGCCATGAGCAGCATGACCAGGGACGAGGATACAAAACTGATCATCACGCCGATGAGCAGCATGGTGTTGGGATGCAGCCGGCCCGTGCGAAGCCCCAGTCCATACACCAGGACAATGACGATACCGGCGCCGCAAAACCGGCCAAAGGATAGGCGGTGACGTCGAGCAGGGCCGGAAGGCCCGTAAGGATGGCGATACAGACCCCTAAAGACGCACCGCCGGAAATCCCCAGGGTATAGGGTTCCACCAGCGGGTTCCTGAAAAGTCCCTGGAGCAGGGTGCCGGCCACACTCAGGGCCCCGCCCACGGCAATGGCCAGAATCACCCGGGGCAGGCGGATGCCCAGAACAATGCCCGCGGTCACACTGTGCCGGTCATGAAACACGGCCTCCAGGATCTGGGCGGTGGACAGTTGAGTGGACCCCAGGCCCAGAGCCACGAGTGCACAGCCTGCCAACAGGATGGTCAGACCGGCAATGATCAGAACCCAGCGGTTTGTCACAGAGTCATTCATGAACCGCCTCCACCGGTATGCGGACGGCATCGGAAGGGATTTGGCCGGACATCAGGGTTTGAGCGGCGTTTGGATGGATGTGCATGAAAAACAGCATCAGGGTATCGGCAAAGGTCAGGGGTGTGGGGCTGAATACACTGTCCTGGGCCAGGACATGGACCTCGCTGTGTTTCACTGCATTCAGTGCGGGAAATGTCATCCAGGAAGCCTTTTCGGCATTGCCGGCTTTGGTGGACGTACCCATGGTGGCCACAAAGATAATATCCGGGTTTCCCTGAGCACATACTCCCGGCTGAAGATGCCGGATCCGGTGTGGCCGGCAATGTTGCGGCCCCCGGCCAGCTCGATGTAACTGCTGATGAATGTGCCTTGTTCCGCCGTCTTCAACGGTTTGATGCCGATCTGGATAAACACGGTCCTTTTTTTAAGGGTTTCGGCGGTTTCCCGGATCTGGTCCACTTTGGCGGCGGCGGTTCTGATAATCTCCTGTGCGGCCTGTTTTCTTCCCATCCGGATTCCCAGATCCAGAAACATCCCGCAAAGGGTATCAAAACTGGTGGGATTGTCAAACCGGATCACCTGAATACCCTGACCCTTGAGGGCCTCTATCTGTTTGATTCTCGTCAGGGTGCTGGCAAACACGGCATCCGGCTGAAGGTGGACGATTTCTTCCACATTGATCTGGATTACCGTGCCGATGACCGGTTTGTTTTCTTTGCCGGAAGGGATGTTGCAGTAACTGGTCACCCCGGCCAGGTGGTCATCCGCCCCCAGCTGATAGATCATGTCCGTGATCAAAGGTCCCAGGGACACCACCCGCTTGAGAGGGGCTTTCCGCTGCACAGACGGTTCGGGCCGGGGAACAGGCCGGCAGATCGACCATCAGGCCGGTCAGCACCAAAACCATGGTCATAAGGATGTTTTCATGGGCTTTCTCCGACATCGGTCTGCCTGGCAGCAGCACCGTTGAACAGGGCGTTCAACGCCATGGTCATGACCGGGGACATATCTGGATCGGAGACAAAGTCATGCCATTGCGCGAGCGGTTTTTCCGCAATCATGGAGGCAAGGTCATGGCACAGCATGTCAAACACTGCCGGATCCCTGATCAGTCCTTTGTCATACTCATCGCTCACCGCGAAAGCTGTGGCCATAAAACCCTGATACAGCGGGTCCAGCAAAAGCGTTTCCACCTGTTCGATCAAGCGGTTTTCCAGGTTCCGGCACTGGCAGGGAAGGTCTTCTAAGAGCAGGTCGTGCAGAACAATGCCTCTTTTTTCCAGGCGTTTGAAAATATTGAGGTCCGGTGTGAAGCCGTTCTGTTTCCTGACAGCGTCGGTGACCGCCCTGTGTACGGCATTGCCGATCAGTTCTCCCAGTTTGGTATGCCCTCCGGCATTGGTCAGGACAGCGGTGCCGGTCCCTTCCGCCACAATGATATTATCCGTGCCCGTGCCCGTGGCCCGGTACCGGCCCCGTGCATAGCTGGAACGGATGTCCAGATCCAGCAGAGCCGCGGTCTTTCCTTCCGTGGCCGTGATCAGGGCCCTTGTCATGGCCCGGGGGGACAGGCGGTGACTGGCCATCACAATCAGGTTGATGGTGCCGGGCTCATAAAATCCGCCGGTATCCCTGGCGGCGTGCATCGCATTTGAGTCCACCCCGGCCGTGGCAAAAACGGTCACGGCCAGGTCTTTGAACTGCTCTTTGACCACACTCAGGTGATCCATGTCCGCCCCCGTGAACAGGAGTGCCGTGGTCTCGTCCGCCAGGCCCAGTACATCCAGCACCTGTTTTTTCAAGGTATCCAGGCCCTGGTCATGGGCCAGCATCCAGGTTTCAGGGGGTATATAATGATTGCCCACTACCGTGACTCCCTGTTTGAAGCCTTCCAGAGTGGACAGCATGGCCATGGGTTTTTCCAGCGTGATCACCAGGGATTTGTTGATAAAATCATGAATCACGCTTTGTTTGACTGCCGCTGCCGTTACAAAGGACACCTCCGTTTTAACCGCCGAGGTTTGCGTGACCTGGTTTTTCTGGAGCTGGACACCGTCGTCTGTCAGGGAACTGCCATGGATGGCGGCGAACAGCCGGCTGACAAACCATCCCATGTCAGTGGAGGCCCGGCAGGTGAGATCACAGGGAAAATAGAAGATTTGCTGGTTTTCACCGCATCCACATCCTTCCAACCGGGAAGAGAAAAGAACCGGTCCGCCGTCTCCCGGTCAGGGCCGCATCCATAAATCACCTGGGGGTTGAAATCGGTCCACTGGTTCAATGAGACCGGCACCGCCGCCCCGTTGCCGAAATCCGGGGGAATGGCGCCGGCCAGGGATATCAGGCGATTCTGGAAGGAATCACTGCCCGGTGTCATGATTCTCTCCCGCCCCATGAGCCGGATCACCCGTTTCCTGGACAGGCCGGCCTTTTTGATCTTGGCCGCCACCCGGTCCAGGTTTGCCTGGATACCTGACACCAGATCCTGAGCCTTTTCATGTCTGCCTACCAGTTTCCCGAGCAGAACAAAGGTGTTCAGGCTGTCTGAAACACTCTGGGTGTTGACATGCACCACAGGGACCTTTTCAGGCAGAAACGGTTGTAACCGGGGCAACTGAAACGGATCGTAAAGGATCAGGTCCGGTTTCAGGGCAGTGATGGCAAATGGAGACGGAAACGAATATCCGCCCACAAGGGCTTTTTCTGCTGCATACCAGGGCCGGGTCGTATGGTATGTGATGCCTTTGACCAGATCCTCAGCCCCGAGGGCAAACAGCATCTGAGTGACCGACGGCACCAGGCTGACGATGCAAGACGGTGTTTCGGTCAGGACAATTTCTCTGCCGGTCCCGTCTGTAAACCGGATCTCACTGCAGAATCCAGGGGTGGCCAAAACCAGCAGAACTCCGGCGACACATCCTGTCAAAAAAAGGGTTTGAAACATCCGGGATCTCATAACAGCCGCCATTTCAGTCCGATATACCCTGAAAGGCCCGGGGTGGCATAGCTGAACGCCTCTTCATAGTATTCGTCAAACAGGTTGTCCATCCGGGCAAATATTTGAACCCGGTCACTGATATCACAGGACCCGGACAGGTTCACCACGGTATAGTCCTCCAGGGTTCCCACCGGGTTGCCGTCCTTGTCCAGGGCATAAGGGGAGGCGGCCCGTTCGTCCACCCATCGGGCATCCATGCCCACTTGCCATTTTTCCAGGAACCGGTAGGAGGCGGTCAGTCCCACCTGGTTTTCGGGACGTCGGACCAGGCGGTTGCCTTCCGGGTCTCGGGTGTGGGTATAGGTGTAGTTGATATTGAAAAACAGGTCTCTGATCGGTGTCCAGGCAGCCGATAATTCCACGCCCCGGGTTTCAGTGTCTCCTTCGAGCTGGTTGTATTTCGAGATGAGCCAGTCATAACCGATGCGGTTTTCAAAATCCATTTCCCAGTAGGTCATGCCCAAAGTCAGCCGGTGATCCTCAAATTTCTGTTCCACTCCCAGGTCCCAGCCCCGGCTTTTTTCCGGTTCAAGATCCGGGTTTCCATATTCGGAAAAAGCTCATACAGGGACGGGGATCTGAAACCGGTGCCAAAGCTGGCTTTAAGGCGGGTGCCGGTGGACGGGATGTCATAGGCGGGTGCGATTCTGAACGTGGTTTTTCTACCGAATGACTGATGGTCATCCAGCCGGGCTCCGGCAATCAGGACCAGGTTTTCCCCGTAAAAAAACTGATCCTGAACCCAGGAGCTCAGGGTGTGGGTGTCGATATCAGGCACCCCGCTGCTCAGGCTTTCCATGGCTTCGTTAAAATATCCGGCACCCAGAGACAGCACATGGGTGTCAAAATTCATGTTTCCCTGCCAGGAAAATTCGTCTGACCTGCCTTTATAGTCATACCAGGGCAAATTGTCATTGTCATAGGCCTGCCGGTCGTTTCTTGAAAATTTATAGGACAGAATGGATTCGAACCAGCCGCTGGCAAACCAGTTATGGACGCCGATCTGTCCTGCGAGCTGTTCGGATTCAGACCGTTTGGCTGTGGGGCCGTCCGGGTTGGGGACCAGGGTGTTGACCCAGGTGCCGGTGGTCGGGTCTGGTACCCAGGAGGAGCTGATATTGTCTCCGGAATATCCGCCCTCATAATCATCGAGTTCCACCTCGGAATCCACGTATCTCAGGGTGGATGAAACCGTGAAATCGTCATTGAAATCGAAGCCGAAGCTGCCCGAAAGCGTGAGATTGTCATATCCGTCTTTTTCATCGGTGTTGCCGCCCTGGGGAATGTGGGAATTGTCCTTGTCGGCAATGGAAAATCCCTCCCGGGTCAGATAGGACCCGGACACCGCATAGGTCAGCCTGTCCAGGGCCCCGGAGGCATGGCCCCCGGTTTTCCAGGTGCCGAAAGATCCGCCCTGGACTGAGGCATGGATCTCGGGATCCGGGTGCCTTTTTTGTAATGATGTTGATGACCCCGGAAGTGGCATTGCTGCCGTACATCACACTCATGGCTCCTCTGACCACCTCGATACGTTCCACTTGATCCAGGTTGATATCTGAGAGATCTGCAGACCGGTTGGCATTGGAGGGGTCATTGAGAATAATGCCGTCCAGCATCACCAGTGTGTTTTTTGAGTCCGCTCCCCGGATAAACACCGATGAGGTGGTGCCCATGCCCCCGCTGGAGGTGACAAAGACCCCGGGCACGGTTTTGAGAAGATCCAGCACGGTATGGGGGTTTCTCTGTTCAATTTCTTCGGTTGTGATCACCGTGACGCTGTTGCCGCCGATATCCGATGTCGTGGTTTCAGTCTGGGTGACTGAGACCACCACCTGATCCATGGTGGGTACGGCCGTTTTATTGATCTCATCGGCAGAGGCTCCGTTGATCGCCGCCATCCAGAAAACGGTGATCAGCGTCCAGTACATGCTTTGTTTTTTCATTTTTTTCTCCTGTGTACACGAATTGCCGGTCCGGAGATCAAAAAACCCCGGACCGAGTGAATCGATCCAGGGTTTCCCTTTTTAACACAAGATCTTGAACGGAATTTTTTCTTGTCCACGGAAAAAACCCACACTCCCCAGGCAGGTCTTCTGACTCACGGATCATCCTACTGGCCGCGTCTTCCCATACCCTACAGTACAGTGACATCATTGCAGCGGTGGTCCCCGTTTACAGCGGCGGGCCCGTCCCTGAATTTCACAGGGTTCCCTTTTCAGCTCAAAATGAGCACCTTGAAGATATCCGTTACTATGGGGTCTTGATTTTTTTGTCAAGTGATTTTTTGTCTGGTGCCGCCGCCAGGTGCTAACCTGCTTGCGATTCAAAGATTCTTCATTTATAACGTGTCATGGAGGATGCCATATGTCAAACACTGACCCGAACAAAACGAGGGATCATGCACCCACAAGGATATATCGGCCGCAAGATGCAGCTGCCCACACTCAAGGAAACACCCGCCATTGTGATTGCCGCTTTCGGTTCCACCACCAGTGCCAGAGCGGCTCTGGACATTTTTGAGGCTCGGCTGACGGATACGTTCCCGGACCATGACATTTTCTGGGCGTATACCTCGGAAATCATCAGAAAGAAAACTGGACTGCCCAGTCTGCAGCAAACCCTGGCCCGGGTGGAGGCACAGGGATTTCGAAGGGCGGTGGTGCAGCCGCTGCATGTGTTTCCCGGTACCGAATACCGGCAGATGGAAGAAACCTGTGTGTATTTTCCCGGTCTGCGGGTGTTCATGGGGGAAACTTTGTTTCACAGGTGGCCTTTTGTCAGGCAGGTGCTGGCGGTACTGGAACCGCATTTTCTGCCGCCGGAACAGGGGGTGAACCTGCTGGCCCTGCATGGCACCCCCCTGGCAGCGGATCCCGTCAATATTGTGTACATGGGACTGGAAAAGCTGGTGAGAGACCGGTACCCCAATGTCCAGGCAGCCGCCATTGAAGGAATCCCGGATCATGAGGCCGTGTTTGCCCGCATGAAAAACAGGGTCTGGCAAATCGATTCCCCAAAGCCCGGATCATCCCCATGATGTATTTTGCCGGTATGCATGCCAGAGACGACTTGATGGGCTCTGAAGAGAGCTGGCGCACAGTTTTGGAAGCCATGGGGTTTTGGGTGGACTGCCCGATGGTCCAGCACGGGCAAAACCGTTGTTCAAAGGCCTGGCCCATTATCCGGAAGTGATCGGATTTTTGCTGGAACGGCTGAAAAGAGCCCTGGCACTGGCTGCCTGTTATTAACCGTTGTCCTGCTATTAACCCGTTATGACAGAACCTGGGAATGAGCGGGACAGTCCTCCAATGCCGTCAGGTGCCCTGATTTGCTGTTGACAATATAGTAAAATCTGCTTTAGGCTAACGACGTATCAAATATATAAGGTTTATGTTTTTCAGGTTCCACATGTGTGGATGAAAAGGGAACCCGGTGCAAATCCGGGACGGGCCCGTCGCTGTAATCGGGGACTTGAGCTGCATACCCGCCACTGGCCGGATGAACCCGGTTGGGAAGGCGCAGCGTCAAAGGAAGATCCGAAAGTCAGAAGACCTGCCTGGAAAAAGGATGGGACCGCATTGGCGGTATCCCGTCTGTGCCGGACTCGAAAACGACAAAAAGGGCCGGCAAATGAAAAATCCTCGCGGACAAGGGGTTTTTCACCATCTGTGGACAAATCAGGGCATCCCCGGATCGATCGTCAACCGGTCCGGGGATGGTTGTTTTTTCCCCGGGCAAAATACATCGTTTGTTTTGAGGAGAAAAATGAAACCAGTGATGAATCGCTTTATGTTTGTTGTTCTGGCAGCTGGACTGCTGCTCATTTCAGCCAGTGCGGGATTTGCCGGGCATCATGGTGCATCAAAAGAAAAAAGACCGGTATCCTGCTGGTGGCGTTCGGTTCCAGTGACCCCAGCGCCCGGGTTTCTTTTGAAACCATTGATGCCAGGGTCAGGGAAGCCTGGCCGGACATTCCGGTATTCTGGGCCTACACCTCCCGGATAATCCGGCATAAACTGGCCAAACAGGGGAATCACCTGGATTCGCCGGCCATGGCCCTGGCCCGGATGGCAGATGAGCAGTTTTCCCATGTGGCGGTGCAGAGCCTGCACACCGTTGCAGGCGCAGAATATCACGATTTAAGACGGGTAGTGGGGGCGTATAAATCCATAGGGGACTTTGACAAACTTATTCTGGGACATCCTCTCCTGGCCGACCAGGCATCGATGGAAAAAGCCGTGGAGGCTCTGTTTGAAATGATCCCAGCCCAAAGAAAAAAACAAGAGGCCGTGGTTTTCATGGGCCACGGCACCCATCATCCGGCCAATGCGTTTTATCCGGCCCTGATGTTTCAGGCCCAGCAACGGGATCCGCTGGTGTTCATTGGAGCGGTGGAAGGATATCCGGAAATTGATGTCATTGAGTCCTGGCTGAAGGACAATCAGGTCAAAACCGCCTGGCTGCTGCCGTTCATGTCTGTGGCCGGAGACCATGCCAAAAACGACATGGCCGGAGATGAGGACGATTCCTGGAAATCCGTTCTTTCAAGTGCCGGAATTGAGTGCCACGCTGTGCTGAAAGGTACGGCCGAGGTGGATGCGTTTGTGGACATCTGGTTGTCCCACTTGGAAGCGGTGTTACATCATTTTCATTGAAACACCCTGCTTCCATTGAAAGGCGGTTTGTCTGTGAGCGTCATCCCGGTTCAAACGTGATGATGCCAAAAATTTTGTCCGTGGGCAGAGCCGGGGGTGCCGTAGTACATTATGACGTATTCAAACACATCGGTCATCCGGCACCGGTCCACCAGGGCCTGGCCCGCCCAGGACACCAGGATTTCCGGATGCTTTCGGTTGAGCTGGACAAAATCGAAATTATCGGGTTGTTTCATTGTTCATTTCAATGGTGCGATTGAATTTGACAGATATCGTGCCTGCCGGATGGATATGGCACAATACCAAATATTGTCAGGAAAAGACGTTCAGGGGTTGACAGCAGTAAATGAACATGTAATCGTTGAATGTCGATTAACGATTAATGGATTTTTCATAATGGAAATGAAACAGGCTGCAAAAATTTTCAAGGCCCTGGGCCATCCTACCCGGATCAAAATCGTCCAGCACCTGATTGCGATCGATACCTGTATCTGTGGGGAGATCGTGGGTATTTTCCCTCATTCCCAGTCCACCATCAGCCAGCATTTGAAGATACTCAAGGAATCGGGCATTGTCTGCGGAGAGGTGGACGGGCCCAAACCTTTTATTGCGTGGATAAGTCCATACTGGACCAATTCAAGCATCTTGTGAGCATCTTATAAGACAATATGCGGATGCATGGGATGCCAACCATATCAACAGGCAAATAGTGAAAAGAGATGGAAACACCCCAAATGGGCCACAATAATGAAATTCCGGGCAGGGTCCCTTTTCAGGACAGAGGCCACACGCTGTCAACCAGCCGAGTTCAGATCATGCCGGCCATGCCTATCTCGGGCTTGTCAGGTGCATTAAAAATTTCCCGCCCGCTGGCCGTCTATGAAAAGGCCGGATATGACCTGTGCCGCCATGTGGACCGTTTCATCGACACCCATGCCGGGCCGGTTCCGGTCATCCGGCGGGATCTGGATAAATGGGACCGGTTGTCCACCATTTCGGTCCGGTGTGGTATCCGACGTCACCGGTACACGGTGAGCCCCGGGCTCTACGCCATCGGATCTCCGGATGACTCTTCCGAGGTGCTGGTGACCGCCAATTTCAAGCTGACCTTTGATCATCTGAGGTCCGGCATCGGCGGGGTCAGCGCCTGGATCCTGGTGCTGGACACCAACGGGGTGAATGTCTGGTGCGCGGCAGGAAAAAAACCTTTTCCACCCGAGAACTGGTCCACCGAATCCAGGCAGTGTCTCTTCAAAAGGTGGTGACCCATAATCGGGTGATCGTGCCCCAGCTGGGAGCTACCGGGGTGTCAGCCCGGCATGTGAAGAAGCAGTCCGATTTTCGGGTGGTGTACGGCCCGGTAAGGGCCGAGGATATCCCGGCGTTTCTGAACAGTGGCAGAAAGGCGGACAGGCTCATGCGCCAGATCACGTTTTCCCTGTTTGAGCGGTTTGTACTGACACCGGTGGAATTTCGCATGGCGTTAAAACACGCCGGCATCGCAGCCATTGTATTGTTAATCTTTTCCGGTATCGGTCCGGGGGCGTTTTCCGTTCACAGGGCTTGGGAAAGGGGCCTGGTATCCCTGATCGCCCTGGCCACCGGCCTGGTTTCCGGTGCGATTCTGACCCCGGTGCTGCTGCCGTTTATTCCGTCACGAAAGTTTGCTTTCAAAGGCATTCTCATGGGAAGTTTGTGCGCCCTGTTGCTGGTTCCGGTTATTTTTCCAGGGTCGGCAGCATAACCGGAACCGCTGCTCTGTGTCTTTTCAGCGTGATGGTCAGTTCCCACCTGGCCATGAATTTCACTGGGGCCACCCCGTTCACCTCCCCTTCCGGGGTGGAAAAAGAGATGAAGCAGTTTCTTCCCGTGCAGCTGGCCGGGGTGCTGGCGGCGGCGGCGGTTTGGATTTACAGCGCATTCTGACCCGTCAGAATTTTCCGGAGACAAGGAGAAGAGAATGAAGGATTTCAGATATCTGGAGGATGTGGCCACCCTGGCGCTGGATGAACAGAAATGCATCGGCTGCGGGCTATGTATCGAGGTCTGCCCCCATGCCGTGTTCGAGATGCAGGAAAAAAATCCCGGATCGTTGATTTCAACGCCTGCATGGAATGCGGGGCCTGTGTCAACAACTGTCCGGCAGATGCCATATCCGTCAGCCCCGGGGTGGGGTGAGCCACCTATATTATCCAGGTCTGGATAAAGGGAAAGGAAAACGCCTCCTGCGGGGATGGCTGCTGCTGATCCGGAAGAAATTTGACAATGCTATAAATCCACTCACCGGGCACAATTCCCAATACCATGACAGCTGACAGTCTCATCTACCGGCAGGCATTCTGCAAAGAGACACTGACCGGCCTGCGGGCCGGATGCCCGGTATCGACGGACATCGAATGGGTGAACACCGACCGGCACGTTCTCATGGATAAACGAGGTGAAGGGGTCCGGATCATCATATAGAACAGCCTGCAAATATCAGGGCGGTAACCGGAATACCGTCGTATTGATGATGCAGAGCCTCTGCTGACGGTCTTTTCCGGGCCCGGTGCTATTTTTTTTCCAGAACGCTGCGCCTGACGGGAAAACAACTTGACAATATCAAGGGAGTATGGATATATACAGGTTATAGTTAGTTTTGACTAATAAATTTCTTTCAAGTAAAGATTATTATTTAATAATAATTTAATTCTTATTTGTTGAAGCCGGCGAAAGTGGAACCTGCAGCCGGGTTAAGGAAAAAGGATGACTGCAAAAGTTTTTGGCATACGGACAATGGTTGCCCTGGGCGCTGTGCTTTGCCTGGGCCTGGGGAAATGGCAGGAAATCGGGCCGGCCGTTTGGGTTGGCATGGCTTTTTATTTTGTCTGTTACATCATGTATCTCAAGGCTCTGGTCAATGCCCTTTTTAAAATGAAAAAGTCACTGCCGACCTGCTGGTGCTCACAGTGATGACGGTCTCCTTTCTGGCCGGTCAGGCCTTGAGCGGAGCCCTGGTGGCCTGGTTCATCAGCATGGGCCTTGCTGTGTCCTTCTATATCATTGAACGGACCGGGCAAAGGATTAACGCCATGACCCGGGAGACTCGGAAAACCGTAAAGGTGGTTACCAGGGCCGGACACCGGGAGGTGCCCGTTGAAGAGGTGTCGCCCGGAGACCTGGTCCGGGTACCTTGCGGGGAGATGATCCCGGTGGACGGTGAGATTGCCGAAGGCAGTGCCTCAGTGGATGAGTCCGTGGTCACGGGGGAACCCTTTGCCGTGCATAAAGCCAGCGGTGACAGGGTGCTGGCCGGGGCCGTTGCCGTGTCAGCGCCTTTGACGGTGAAAGCTGATAAGCAAGGGGATAAGGGGTTTGTTTATGTCCTGGCCAGGGAAATGGAAAAATCCCTGAAAATTAAGCCTGAGATCCACCGAAAGGCCGATATTATTGTTCAGTTTTTTATCTCCGGTGTCGTGGTGTATGCGTTGGGCGTGTTCGGCGTTACGGTATGGATCACCGGTGATGCCACCGCCGGCCTGATGCGCATGGCGGCGGTGACGGCCATTGCCTGCCCCTGTGCCTGGGCGCTTCGGTGCCCACGGCTTTTGCCGCCGCCATCGGGGGACTGAGCCGTTGTGGGATTCTGGTCCGGGGCGGGCAACCCCTGGAACTGGCTGGCCGGGTCAAACAGGTGGTCCTGGATAAAACCGGCACTCTGACCCTTTCCCGGCCCCTGGTGGCTGGAATTTATTCCCCGGGCATGGATGAAAACGAAATGTTACGTGTGGCTGCCGCCGTTGAAAGCGGATTTAACCACCCTGTGGCCCGGGCAGTGGAGACGGCGGCACGGGAAAGGGGCCTGAAGCTCCCCCAGGCCCTGCGGTCGGAAGATATTCCTGGCCAGGGTGTCAAAGCCGAGGTCCTGGGCCATGAAGTGGTCATCGGTTCTTCGGAATTGTTTCAGGATTTGAGTATTCCAGTGGCCTGGGAATTTTTCATTGAAGGAAAGGGGGTCTGGGTGGCCTTGGATCATGAGACCGCCGGCGTGATTGAGATTCAGGATCGGCTTCGGGAGGATACCCTGGGCCTGGGAGGGCGGTTGCGCACTATAGGGGTGGAACAAGTGACCCTTGCCACTGGAGACAGTGATGAGGCCGAAGCCCGGCGGGTGGCCAAAGAGGTCGGTGCCGACGATTGGCAGTGGGGGCTGAAACCTCATGAAAAACAGGCTTTGGTCCGGCAGGTCAAAACACGGGGCATCACACTCATGGCCGGAGACGGAGTCAATGATTCAATTTCCCTGGCCGAGGCCGATGTGGGGGTGTCCATGGGCCACACCAAGGCAGACCTGGCCATTCAGTCGTCGGATATTATTGTCTTACGGGAAGATGTCTCGGCCCTGGCAACGGTCATTAAGATGGGAAAATGCCTGTCCCGGACCATCAATCAGAACTACGCCTGGGCCATCGCGTTCAATACTTTGGGCATTGCCCTGGCCACAGCCGGAGTTCTTTCCCCCTGGCTGGCCGCCCTGTTCCATCACGGCAGCTCGGTTTTTGTGGTGGCCAATTCGGCCAGACTGGTCAAATAGGAGAAAACTGCCCTGATTTCTATACCCCATCCGGCTGGTCTGACCGATGAAATCGTCGCCTTTTTCGGCAGGTCAGGGGAGGTACTGAGCCTGGTATTGATTTCCAGATGCGGAGGCCACATGGAATGACTGTCGAAGAACTGACAGTGCTTGAAAATCCATTTTCCGCGTCTGGCTTTGGGCCTGCCGGGATGGTTGCGGTATTCCAATAAACTATCTTGACAATATCTCAGGAATTGGACAGAAAAACCCATTTGTTTTATTCGCCTGGTGGCGGTTACCGGCATTTACGGTATGGTCGCTGCCCTGCTGACGGACCCTGAATTATAATCAAGGCGCAGGCGGTCATCCGCCTGCAAAATGGAGAAGAGAAACCCATGCTGGAAAACATCATTATCGGCCTCATCGTTGCCGGTGCCGTCTACTACCTCTACCGCAGGTCAAGTCAACGACGTCTGCTGACGGTGGCTCCTGCGGCTCCTGCGGCTGCGACAGCTGCGGTACCGGTCAGATCAAGAGCGAATCAAACGGATCAGACACATCGACAAAGGAGAAAAAATGAAAACGAAACACAGAACAGGCTCAAGGAAATTGGCTGGGGCCATCGTCCCGGCAGTGGTTTGCCTTCTCCTGCTGGCGCCGCTTTCAGACGTTTCGGCTCATTCCCTGTATATCCAGTCCACGCAGTATGCGGCAGACAAAGGCAAGTCCATGCCCCTGTTTTTCTGCTACGGCCATTATGTGCCGGTGGCGGACGGGGTCCGGGGAAAGAAGTTGAAACAAGTGCGGATCACTTCCCCGGACGGCACAGTGTCCGAAGCACCCATCCGGGATGAGACCTCGCTTCATTCATACATGGTCAGCTATGACACCCCCGGCACCTGGATACTGACCGCAGAAACCACCCCCGGATACTTTACCATGTACATCGATAAAAAAGGCCGGGACCGCCATGCCATCCGACCCATGGAACATGTTCGGGAGCAGGCGGCTGAAATTCATAAAAGCTATTATTCCCGGCAATTCGCCAAAACCTATGTGCGTTGTGAATTCCCTTCCGTTGTCTTCCCGGCCCGGACTGGCCTTTTTCTGGAACTGGCGCCGGTAGAGGATATTTTTCATCTCAGGGCTGGAGATACCTTGGATCTGGATATCTATATGGATGGAAAGCCCTATGCCGGTGAAGGGGTCTGGGATGCCACCTATATGGGGTTCTCCACCGAGTCAGAGGACCATTTTCATCCCAGGACACCGGTGACAGGGTCCCGGTTGTCCATTCCCGTTCCCCATCCGGGACGGTGGTTTGTACGGTATGCAGTCACCGGACCCGCACCGGAAAAGGATCGAGAAAAATACCTGCACATGAAGCTGACCGCCACCCTGACCTTTCAGATCGACAATGAACGAAAGACCCCGGAGACAGATTCACACTGAGTTGCCCCGGGGAGACCGGGAAAACGGCCCTCATCCGGAACATTCATGCACATGCATTTGTGATTGATTTGCATTCACCTGTGATACCTATGAAAGCGTTCAGGAGTTAGCGCCGTACTTTGCATATAAAAAGTACCGCGTAAAATCAAAATGGATTTGATTTTACCTGCCGGAACGGGTTTGATATGGCCCTGAACGACAAGCTGACAAGAGAGATGATATTCGCTGTATGGCCAAAGTCAGAAAGAAAAAAACAAGCAGAAACAGCGCCTCAGAAATGAAAAACAAAGAAACTTGCAATCCCTGAACCCGGATGCGATCCGCGATCAGGCAACGGCTTTTTGGCGGCATCCCGTTACCGGGACGTGATACTGGCCTTTCGCGAAGTGCTGAAAAAAGGGGGCGCAAGAACCGTATCCTGCCGGACCTTTTCCGGGCCCACCGGCTCAGACACGATCAGCTTTTTGCCAAAACAATGCCCAAGGAGGCCGAAGCCGTGACAAATCCGGGCGGACATGTGTTTGAAGCCCTGCCCCGGATCACACCGGAACTGCTGGAACAGGCCCTGGATTTCCTGTCGGTCCGCACCGTCATGGTCGCATTGAAGGAGAAGGGGGCATTTGCGGTGTTGACCCCGGAGACGGAAAGGCTCCTCGGCTTATTGATGGTGACCGAAGATGCCCTGGATCTGGCCGAGCACCGCAAAGTCCTGACAAACCTGTATGAAACCATGGCCGCCCAATTTGATAATGACCCCGCTGCCTGAATGACTGAATGAAAAATGATTCTGCCGGGGCCAGGGGAGGCCTCGGCAGAGAGGGAATTCCCGGGATGGCAGAACACCCGGGAATTCTGAAGGGAAGGATGCTGCAGGATGTTTAGAATTCGATGGCCAGCTGCACAGTGACCGTATCGGTTTCCATGGCATCATCATCGAATTCCCCTCTCAGGTATTCCAGGGCCAGGTTGGTATTGTCAAAAATACCCCAGTTGGCCACGGCCCCGTACTGGGTTTCAGGCAGGAAATCCGCCCCACCGTCATCGGAACCGCCGTAACCGATGGCCAGTTCCAGATTTTCCAGGACCGAAACCCCCAGTTCGAGGTTCCAGGTAGCCGGTTTCCGGTCCTGGGTGTCGGTTACGTCATAGATCTCTCCGGCTTTGAAGTGATCCATGGCGGCGGCATATTCAGCAATGAAGGTAAACCTTTCCAGAAAGGCTGCCGTGACAAAGGCACTCCAGCCTCCCACCATGTCCGTGACCGTGCCGGAGCCAGTGACGACCGCTTCGGAAAACCCGTCCGAAGAGATCAGGTTCGAGGTGTAGGACAATCCCATCAGGACTGTTTCAAAGGGTTGGAAAGATACGGCTGCCACCACGCTGTCAACCATGTCGTCATCTTCGGTTTCATTCACGGCCCCGTTGAACAGGCCGGCGGAGATTTCCACGGTGTCGCCGGCAAGGCTGGATCCCACCACCACGGCCCCGTCATTGGTCTCCCCCAGTACCAGGGTCAGCGGATCGGTCACAAAATGAGAATCATAATTGCCGAACGGCAGGTACTGCCGGCCGGCTGTCAGAAAGACCGGAAAATTATCTATTCCGGACAGGGTAATAAACCCTTCATCCACAAACAGGTCATCTTCCTCGTATTTGAACAGCACATGCCCGTCCACATGATCGGAGACGGCGGCATCCAAGGCCACCTCCACCGTGGCCAGATCAATATCGCTTTCTTCTTCATCCGCTGCCGCCGGGTCGGAAGAATCGGCCTGGTGGTGCATGGCTTCGATTTCAATCAATCCCGAGATGTCGATGCGGTCAAACCAGCTCCGGCCTTCGCCTCCGGCGCCGATGGCCTCTTCCAGGTGCCGTACCCGGTCCTCCATGCTTTTGACACCTCCCACCGTGCGCGAGATGTCGTCGTCCTGGGCCATGGCCGGAGACGTCAGAAAGGAGAAGATCATCAGGCATAATGCCGTACGCAGTACTGCAGAGATCTGTTTCAGCTTCATTTTTTTCCTTTTCCTTTTTTTCTTTTCTTCGAGAACTGTTTTTGTCAGTCAGGGCCTGACTCCTCGGTTTCCATTAACCAATCCGGAAAATGAGGAGAGGCACCTGACAATGTTTTTTTACGTTAGATCAGAGCGGTTACATGTCCACGGCCTTGATCCAGATGACGGCATCTTTGGAGCAGGGTTTGCCTTTATGGGTGGCTTCCTCGTCCAGACCCAGTGCTGCAAATCCCCACCACCCGGCCTTGGGAATGCCGAAGGTGAAAATACCGTTGTCATCGGCAAAATGGTTTGCAGTTCAAAGGAACTCTGGGGGCTTTGACCGCCGGGGTTTTGCAAACACGTTGTGATCGGTCAGGAGGTCGTGGTTCAGATACTCGACCTCAACTTCCGCACCGGGTACGGGTTTTCCGTTGTACAGCACCTTGCCCTGGAACACGTTGCCGGTCCAGCGGTCATAGGGTTTGCACAGGGGCACGATTTCCGCCGAAAGTCCCGCCGGTTCCATCCAGGCCCCGGGAATGCCGCCCACATTGATGATCACCTTGGTCATCTGCTGGATATAGGCATTCTCTTCCGCTTCAAAATAGGGGTCCGGCACCAGGCAGAAAATATGGTCTCCGCCCCGGGCTGTGTAATCGGTTTTATATGCTTTGCCGGAATTGGTCAGGCTCTGCCAAGAAACCGGTACCAGGGTATCCAGCAGGTCAATTTTTTTGATCGGATTTTCCCCCCGGCTCTGCAGCACAAAAAACTGTTCCGGGACACCCATGTCCATGGTGTGTCCCGCATCGAATGGATGGGTAAATACCAGGGCCAGGGGGACTTTTCCGCCGTTTTCCAAAGCCGCATCCGGGGTGTAGATGAGCTGGAAATGAGCGAAAGCCTGAGATGACAATATAAGTGATACCAAACTTATGAGAGTAACTATCCTTTTTTTCATTTTTTTTCCTTTAATCAATGTGAATTGAAATTAACAGAAGTGTTCAACACGCTCGTGGAACCTGAACTTACGGTTGTCATGCCTGGGACAGACACAACAGGTCATGCGAAAAACCTGGAGGCGGCAGAGGGAATTTCAGAAAATCTCCTTGCCGGGCACTTTGATCTGATGGCCTTCACCGGCATCGAATATCACCGTGAATTCCTGGGACGGTTTTTTCACGGTATATTCGCTGAATTCGTCCAGCTTATCCTCCATCAGTACCTTTCCGTCCTTATCCTCCACCCGGACCGCGACACCGGCGGCGGAGGATCCGTCGGAAAAACCGCCTTCGCATGTGACGGAACCGTCTCCGTTGTCATAGCAGGAGAACAGCGGGGTGTGGGCCTGGCTGATGCCGGTGAAAAACAGCCCGAATACAAGAATGGCCAGCAGGGTTTTGACATGTGTCATGGGGTGACTCCTTTCATTTAACATAATGGTTTCATTTCAATTGGTTAAGGGTTGAATTCGCCGGACCGCCCATCGGACCGGCCACGGATTATGCGGCACTGGTGCCGGTCCTGGCCGGGGCGATAACCCGGCCGCAATGGTGATGACCAGTGCCAGCAGGTAAAAGGCGGCCATGGCCTGGAGCCCGGAAAGGCCCAAGACACTGCCGCCGGTGAAAATCAGGCTGGCGGCTGCCAGCCCCAGCACCATGGGGTAGCCCATGGCAAAAAGCATCCACTTGACCGACCCGGACTGGATCTTCACCGCAATGGTGGTGGCCAGGCACGGGGGATACAGCACCATAAACATCATCAATGCCAGGGCATGAAGCGGGGTGAAGTCTTTTTCACCTCTTGCCATGCGGGTTTCCAGGGATTCACTGGCATCTTCCTGTTCATACAGGGCCCCCAGGGTGGCCACGGCGCTTTCCTTGGCGGCAAAAGCCCCCAACAAAGCCACATTCACCCGCCAGTTGAACCCGGCCCACTGGGTCAGGGGCACCAGCTTTGCCCGCATACCCCAGGAAACTGTTGTCGATCCGTGCGGCCTGCATTTCCTGGAGCAACTGGTTCCTCGCCCGGATCAGGGTTATCAGTGCCCGGTTCACTTTTTTGGCATCCCGGTTTTTGCCGGGTTTCACCAGGGTGAAAAATCGGTCATTGGCCTCCTTGAACTCTGCATCAAGGGACTGGGCCGCTTCTGCGCTTTTGAGACCCATTTTTTCATTTTTGTAGGCTTCCCAGAAACGGATCATGGCCATGAGATTGCCGTCTGACATATCGTTTTCAAATCCGGTGCCGGCGATTTGTTTAAAAAATGTGTCCATGGCGGCGGTTTTTCTGTTTTCATAATGGGCCATGCGCTCCGGCCCGATGCCGGGAAACTGGAGCAGCACAAAAATGACCGCAGCCACGGCCACCACAATGGTGGAAATTTTCCGGATGAACAGCCAAACCCGTTCCAGGGCCCGTCCCAGCACTCCCCGGATAGTGGGCAGGTGATAGGGCGGCATTTCCATGACGAACGGGGCGGTTTCCTTTTTCCTGAGCACGGTCAGGGTCAGCAGCTTGGACACCGGTAGCACCAGCATCAGGCTGATGGTGGAGATAAAAAACATGGCCCATCCCTTGTGCTGGGCAAAATAGATGTTGATGAGCAGCACGTACAGGGGTACCTTGGCCAGGCAGTTGAGCATGGGGATGATCAAGATGGTAGCCAGGCGGGACCGCTCGTCCGGGATGCCCTTGCATGACATCACCCCCGGGACCGCACATCCTCCGACATAGATGCCCCCCAGGACCATGGGCAGGGTGGACTGGCCGTGCAGCCCGTAACGGCTGAACAGCCGGTCCATGATAAACGCCATCCTGGGCATGTATCCGCTGTCCTCCAGAAACGCGATGCAGGCGAACAGGATCAGAAAGATGGGGATATAGTTAAGCAGGGCGTTCACCGAATCCACCAGCCAAAGGAAAAAGGACCGGGTCAGGGGCACATCAATGAACCCGGATACCGGCAGGAGGTCCGACACCAGGTTCCGGAACGCGGCAAGCAACGGCCAGGTATAGTTGGTGATCTGGTATCCCTGGACAATGGACAGGTAGTACAGAGTCCAAAGCACCCCGACCATGAACACCGGTCCGGCTATCTTGTGGCAGACCAGGGCATCAATACGGTCGGAAAGGCTTTTTCCGGTTTTGGCGGACCGGGTGACACATGGCCGGGCGATCCCTTCGGCGGCCCGGTAGCGGCAATTGGCCACATGCATGTCCGGGGCAGTTCCTGTGGCGGCCTTGAAATCCTGCCTGATCTGATCCACCAAAGCCAGCAGTCGGGCGTAGTTCCCGGTTTTTTCCCGAACCATATCCCTCACCGCCTCATCCCCTTCCATGAGTTTTATGGCCAGCCACCTCAACGGATACCGGTCCCCCAGATCAGTCACGGCGGTGATCCGCTCCTGGACCGAAGTGATGTAGTCGGTCATTTCCCGGTAATCCACCCGGGCCGGAGTGCCGGGCATTCCCTTTTCAGCGGTTTCCAGGATCGCTGCCTGGAGATCGGCTTTGCCTTTGCCTTTTGTGATGGCCGTGGGCACCACCGGAACCCCCAGGTTCCGGGACAGGGATTTGACGTCGATTGTCAGACCCCGGTGTTGGGCCACATCCATCATGTTCAGGTTCAGGATCAAAGGGTTTTCCATCTCCAGAAGCTGAAAAGTGAGATAAAGGCACCGCTTGAGGTTGGACGCATCCATGGTATTGACCACCACGGACGGGTTCTGGTGCAGGATGAAATCCCGGGTCACCCGTTCTTCCGGGGAATAAGAAGTCAGGCTGTAGGTGCCGGGCAGATCCACCACGGTCACCCTCACATCTCCGTACCAGTACCATCCGGTCATCTTTTCCACGGTGACCCCGGGGTAGTTGGCCACATGCTGGCGGGCCCCGGTCAGGGCATTGAACACCGTGGATTTGCCGCAGTTGGGCTGGCCGGCCAGGGCTACGACCATCTTATCGGTCTTCATCGGTATCCACCTCGACAAGCCGGGCTTCTTCATGGCGAAGGCTGATGGAATATCCCTCGATTTCCACCTGCATGGGGTCCTCCAGGGGAGCGTTTCGGATCACCCGCAACGACAGGCCCGGAAAAATTCCCATGTCCAAAAGGCGCTGTCCCAGGATGTTGGCTGCGGACAGTCCAGTGATGGTGCAACTGCTTCCTGGTCTGAGTTGGTCAAGTGTCATGATGTTTTCCCTGATCAAGTTATGTAAGCAATTTATTTAATTTGTAAGAAAACTATTTTTTTAAAATAGATAAAAGTTAATCATAACTAACAAAAAATATTGGCCTTATATTTCATGGACGGAATTGTTTGTCAAGTTGTTTTTTTGGTTTTTTTATTGAGGCCTTAAACCAGGAACCCGGCCGGGAATGTCAGGCAATCGGATCGATTCTCACCGGTGCGGAACCGATGTGTATCAGGGTTGCCCCCATCTCATTGATCGGGGCCAGGGCAAAACAGCACGCAAGGGCCCGCTGTTTCATGCCCCCGATCATTTCCGAGGGCTTTTTTTGGGGCCGCGTCTGCCAGTCCCATCTTTTATAGCCAGTATGTTGCGGCCTTTCGGCGCCTCTCCGGGGGCATATGGCGGGAAAGAAAGAAATCCATGTTGTTCAGGGCTCCGGCCCAGAATGGCAGCTGGGGCGTGGTGGCGGCCCCGGTGGTGTAAAATGTCAGAGTAGGCAGCTGCGGGTTGGAGGTGGCGGGATTAGGTGGCCGGACCCAGGCGTATAGTTCGTCACTGTCGGCCCGCATCAGGTCCACACGTCCACCCCGGCGTCCCCGGCATTCAGGACATTAAACCACCGCCAGGCCCCATGTCTGGTGGTTGGCCGAAGGAAAAATGCCGGCAATGCCCATGGGAGAGGGCAGCTGATCGATCCGGACGTTTCGGTCGATCTCCTGAAAGTACAGGTTGAGGATCGACTCGTTCCGGACCGGGTTTCCGGGCAGAAAGGTGTGAACCAGGCTTGCCATCCGGCGGGAATTATCCGGATAGGTGACATCGGCCACACTCACGGGCTGCTGCCGGAAAATCTCTCCGGCGGCCACCACGCCGACTCCTCCCGGGGTTTCCGACAGCAGGCTCGGCACCCCCCTTGCCGTGACCACCATTTCATCCATGACAACCCGATCCTCTGAAACCTGGCCTAGGGCCTTTGAGGTCCACCCGGGTACCGGCAGAACAACCCGCTTTCCGCGATAATGGTTTGAATTTTTCCGAAAAAGGGCGTGAAGGGCCCTGACAGCCTCTTTCCCAGCACCGTGTTTCAAAAAGGCGAGCAAGGGAATGACCACGGCCCCTTCCCGGAGCCAGACCGCCCGGGCCATGCCCAGCCGGAAGGTGCGGGCAAGGGCCGGAAACACCATCCCCGCCTTGTACACACCGGCGTCCACATACTGGTTGATATCCTGGGGAAACAGTTTTGCATGGGCCCGGGCCGCCGCTGTTTTCCCCTTTCTCCGAACAGGCTTCCCATGCAATGGACATAGAGGGCCGGGGCCGGGGTGTTGTACGGGGGAATCACGACCTCACCGGCCAAGTCCTCCCGGCACAGGTCGGTCCACCCTGCGGGGCGGGTCAACTCTTTTATGGTAAATAATCATCAGGGTGACCGCCGCCACCACCCGGACAAAGGGAAAGGGTTCCTTTAAACCGGCATCCGTCAGCTCCCGGCCATGAGGGTCAAAATGGGGTCGTGGGTTGACACAATGATCAGCTTGACGCCCTCCATGAGCACGGCCAGGGCTTTGAGCTTGTCGATGCCTGCGTTTTCGATTTCATCGATCAGCACCACCGGGCATCGAAATACAGGCGATGTCCGCGATCATCACGCCCGGGACTGTCCGCCGCTCAACACCTGCAGGCGGATGAAATCCGCCACGGAGCCGTCCATGAGGAATCCGGTTTTCTGGGAAAGCTGGGCCACGATCCCATCTTCATACACGGATCGGGCCGGTTGGGTTTCGTTTAGAAGAACCCGGCGGCCGCTGAGGGTATCTCTGGAGGCCATCTGATCGATGTCGGACAGCAGTTCGCTTTTCCCGGAACCTGTAGGCCCAACCACGGCCAGGCATTCCCCTGCCGTGAGGGTCAGGCCGGATACGGTTTCAGGGACCCCGTCCTTGCCCGTGCCGGAAACACAGTCCGGCCGTTTCGATGAATAGCAGATCGGCCTGCTGTTGCCTGCTCCAGTCATGCACTTCTTCAAGGTTGGCAACATAGTAATGGTCCGGACAGATATAATCACCCAATCCCCTGACGGCCGGAATGCCCAGTTCCTTTTGGTAGAAAGTATCATCTCCCGTGGCCACGGCCACCCGGGCTCCCTCGGATTTGAAACGTCGCACCAGGTGGGCGATGACCGAAGTTTTCCCCGCAGGTCAAATCCCTTCAGGATCGTCCGGGGGTTTTGATCGAACCGCCCGGTCCCCATGCAGGAGACACCCGCCCACCAGTCTATGCCGGGCCCGGACCAAAACAGTTTGAATCTCTGTATCGCTCATGGCCCTCATGACGTCACTTTTGGTTCAATGTCATGGATCATCTCCCGGAAGGCGGCTTTTGCCATTTCCAGGTCCGCGTCATCCGGGTGGGATTCCGCCGCTTTGATGTTGGCCATTCTTTCCGGGTATTGCCGGTGCGGGATGAATATACCACCAAGGATTTCATGATCTCACCTCCTGTCCGGCGGACTGCTTTAACGCCATGAAACTTTTTTTCACCGATGGGATCACTTCCTTGCCGTTTCTGCCCACATAGACGGCAAGCAGCAGGGTCCCGCTTTTCCGGTAAAATCGAACCGAGTGGCTCTCCAGGCTCATGACCGGTTTTGACACCAGGCAGATGGACTGTATCTCTTCCGCTTTGATGTGGCCGGCAATGGGGTTGTCAGGATCACCGATGTTGAAATATCCATGGATAAATTCCCCCGGGGGAATCCGGCCCCGGATCTCCAGAATCGCCTCCGGGGTGTGGGTGATCAGGGTTATTTTTCCCACTGGATCATCGCTTGCCAGACGGACGTAAACGCGCCGGCCGGGAGGGTGGTGCACATGCCGGGGTCCAGCAGTTCGGCGGCGGCGGCTTCAGGGATGCCCGGGGTTGCGGCGAGCCGGTCCAGCAGGATGCCCGGATCGGCTGCACGGTACTTCGTACGGTCTGGCGGTTTTCATCGGTCAGGAATGCATCATACATGATTTGTCTCCTTATGAATAAACGGTTTCAAAGGCAGGTGCAGGGCACCGTCGCAGCAGCGGCTGATCAGCTCCAGATCATGGCTGATCAACAATACGCAAGTGCCGTTGTCCGCGGTTCGGCGGATGGCACTGGCAATGAGGTGCAGGTTTTTTTGTCTAGGCCGCTGGTGGGTTCGTCCAGTATCAGGATATCGGGTTGTCTGATCATGGCGCAGGCGATCACCAGGCGCTGTTTTTCCCCGCCGGAAAGGGACTGGGGATGGCGGGGAGACAGGCCGTCCAGGCCGAACAAATTGAGGATCACATCAATATTCGGTCCAGTTTTCAACTGGCGGCAGGTGTCCGTGGACTGGAGCAACTCATCTCTGACGGTCTGCATGTGAAGCTGATGGTCGGTGTTTTGTAGCACAATGCCGGCCCGTTCCAGCAGCTGACCTGAGGTGACGGCGGTCCCGCGGATTCAGGCCAGTACAGCCGGTGGTCCACGATAACGATGGCCATGCCCTGACGCTTCAGATCCATGATCATTCGGGCCAGATCCAGGGTGGATTCGGGATCGAGATTGGCGGTGGGCTCATCCAGCACCAGGCGCGGGGATCCAGGGAGATGATGCCGGCCAGGGCCACTTTCTGCTTTTCCCCTTCGGACAGGGAGAGGATGGATTGGTGTAGCAGGGGGCCCAGGGTGAACCGCTCCGCTGCCCGGTCTACCTTTGCCTTACAGCCAGGGGGAGAATTCCCGCCATTCATGGACAAAAGCGATCTCGTCTTCCACGGAAGTGGCGAAAAACTGGAGTTCCGGGTCCTGGAACAGGGTCCCCGCATCCAGGGCGATCTCATCGAGGCGCCGTGTGAGGGAATCTTTGCCGTTCACCGCAGTGGACCCCGTGAGCCGGCCTTTGAAAAATGGGGACACAGTCCGTTGATCAGGCGGACAATGGTGGATTTTCCGCATCCGCTGGCACCGGTGATCAGCACAGCCTCCCCTGGATCGACCCGCAGGCTGAAACCGGAAACCGCCGCATGGGGTTGAAACGGATACACATAGGAGATCTGATCCATGACAATCATTAGATCATCCCCCCGGAATTCCCCCTGAGAACAAGCTGCAGGATCAGGGCCGCGGTCAGGACCGCCAGGGTGAGGCCGGCCATGAGTGCATCTTCTCGGCCGAAACGGACCGGATACAGCGGGGTCATGCCGCCCCCTATGAGGGCCACCATCAGGCTGCTGGTTTTTGTGAGCGCGGCAAAGATGCCGATCACGGCCAGGTCCAGGGACAGGAAATCGCCGATGTCCCGGCGCCACATCTCCATGGTTTGACCTGGAAAGCCGTAGATCAGGTCGATCACTACCACGGCCCGCCCACCGGCTTTCAATTTTTCGAGGAATTCAATGATCCGGTCCCGGTCCGCAATCCGCCGCATAGATCGTCTCAGGTCGGTGTGAAAGGTCCGTACCCCGATGAAAAAGCAGTTGGCTCCGCCGGCCAGGCACGCATCGATTTTTTCCGGGCTGAAACTGTGAATCCGGCCTTCAACGGTAATCTCACAGTCATTGACCAGGGGAAACCCGGTTTTGACGGTTTTGAGCAGGCGCTCCAGATCATGGGCCTCTAAGGCGGAGGGGTGCCGCCGCCGATATAGACCGCATGGACCGGTCCCCGGGTCACCGCTGCATACGTCTGCCAAAGGTCGATTTTCCGCAGCAGGGCATCGGTGAACCCTGCACTTTCTTTTCTGCCGCAGGCGCGGTTGTAAAATCCGCAGTACAGGCAGTGGGTTTCACAGAACGGCACATGAATGTAAATGGCGGATGGTTGCTGTCGGGCCTGGGACAAAAGCCTTTCCATGGTGCAGTTCCGGGCGGTATCCGGGACGGGGTTTCCGCTGAATCCCGCATGGACGGTGATCTTTTGTCAAAGGCATGGGTGAGCGGATTCACTCCCTCCCGGGCAAAAAAGTGGGTGCCGGCCTGCTGGTCAATCGCGGTTTTTCCACGCTGATTTTCGGACGGCGCGGGGATACCCATAATGAACCTCTCTGTTTGGTGGTTGAATGGAATCAACGTTCCAGTAAACACAACTCTCCCACAGAGTCTGCTGTACGGTATGATGGTTTGTTCTTAGATTGAAACAATCCTTCCAGCGCGCTGCTGCGACTGGTTTCCGGGTTGCGGGGTTGACACCCGTGACCTTCTAACGGGGTGCAAAAGGGCCGGTATGAATGTCATAGTCCAGCACGAATCGGTAATCTTTTCCACACCGGAGAATGATCTCTTTTTGTTTTTTTTCAGAAATTTCATTTCAACCTTGAGTTCTCCAAAGCCGTCATGATGAAATAGATCGCAATAGAGTTCCCTGATCTTGTCCATTATCTGGGCGTGTTCTTGTTTAAGCGGCATTTTCGGGTCTGGCATGTCCTTTATCCTGTGAGGGACCGGGTTGCCGGCGACGGTGAACAGATGAACTATTTTCCCGAACAGTGCCGGGTGAGATGACTTGGCTAGTTGACATACACATGTGATGGCGCCTCGTTTGTTTTTTTCAGGTAAGCATTTACCGGCAGGGAAAAAAGGCCCCTGCTGTGTGTTTTTTTAAATGGTTTTAATGTAAATTAAGATTTGTGTCAATAAAAAAATAAGTTTAAGCTAAACATTTTTTGTAATACATACAAAATAAGTATATACAACTATTGTTACTTATATGCTTTCCATTGACAGTGCCGGGCGGGTATGGTTTTTTATGGCGGTATGGAGTGAAGGCCCGGGGAAAAATGGAAGGGTTGAAAGTAAAGATGTTGAGACGCTGGTGTATGACAGTGGGAAGGCCGAGCCTGGAAGCTGCCATAGCCGTGCAGAAGGCCCTTTTAAAGGCGATGGCAGTCGATCTCTCTTTTGCCGGAGTTCCGGCCGTTACATCCGGTGCCATTTACAGTCTTCCCGGGTTTAGCAATGCCAGCGTGGTGGAATTTCCGGATATTATGAAACAGTGGGCCTTTGTACTGGAAAACTGATGTGGGGATTCCCGGTCGACGTCGTCTTTTCGGCCGGTAACCATCCCATGCCGTGGTGATAAGCCTCACAGCTCAGAGTATATCAGAAAATAAGAAGGTGAGTCACCGTGACCGGGTTGAAGCACTTTGGTTGTTCAATGTCCAAAGATACTCAGATCTGCAGCTTAGCAGCTCAGAGTGTCTTCCCGATAAGGACAGGCATCCAGCGTGGCGATAAATGCCACAAATTTCCTGAATGACTGGCTGTCCATGGCATGTTCCATCCGGCAGGCGGTTTCGTCGGCGCGTGCTTCATCCACTTCCAGTATCCTGAATAGAAAATCCTTTAGCACCGCATGGCGGTACTCAATCTTTTGTGCGATTTTTTCCCCTTCCGGTGTTAGGGTGACATAACCGTAGGCTCATAATTGATCAGTTTCAGGGCGGCCAGTTTTTTGAGCATGCCGGTGACGGATCCCCGCTTGATATCCAGTCTTTCCGCAATGTCTTTGGACCGGGCCACGGTTTTTTGAGTTTGCAGCTCCAGGATGGTTTCCAGGTAGTCTTCAATGTTCTCGGAAAGGGGAATGGTCTTTTCCATGTCTGCCTCCATTATTTTTTCCTCTTTTTATTATCGTCTGATGATATAATAAGTCAATCAAAAAAAAATTATATAGAACTAAAATATTCATTGACCACAAGATTCAGTTGAATGATATCTGGGAGACTGGCCGGGCCATATACAGGTTTCCCGGGTTTGTAAACACCAGCATGGCGGCGTTTTCAAAAAAATGAAGAAATGGGGCTTTACAGTGGGAAACTGATGTGGGAATTCACGGGCGGCGGTGCCTTTCGGGCGGGAACCATCCCATGACGTGGTAGATAGGGCCTCACGGCCCAGAGTATGTCAGAAAATAAGAAAGTGAGCTCCATGCCTGGGTTGAGGCGTTCCCGGTGTCCGGTGTAACAAAAGGGCCGAGAGCATCGGATATGGGCATGTGTCCGGGACACCCTCTGGGAGAGCCGGCAGCGGATCAGGGAATGATATCTCCCTGTCAAGGGTCACGAGAAATTGAGCCATTT
>LQAI01000050.1_pt1 | contig 79507 bp, 94 predicted proteins | sample 1535821 | NCBI WGS metagenome assembly LQAI01 (sample SAMN04331586, study PRJNA305678) | bioreactor metagenome | isolation source: bioreactor_5 inoculated with Wadden Sea sediment 1st replicate of a... | place: Germany:Bremen
CTGGCACCGGACCGACCTAAGCATTCAAAAGAAGAAGTTTTTTCCGGACTGAAGAAATACCGAACAAAACGGCTTTACGGCGAAAACAACCGGCCCTCCCACAGATTTTTGGCTGTCATGGCCCGGCAGGCGCAACCCGGTCTCTATCCTTTGTTTCACCAGCCGGCCATCACCGTGACCCACGCGTCCATCCGGGTCTTCCCCACCCACAAACCCCGTATTTTTCGGCCCCTTGCATCCGGGTCACGGATTCCCCTTTGATATGGTGCAGAACTCCCTGGTACCGGCCGGCACCCCGGTGCTGATCACCCATGAAAGTGCAGACCGGCAGTGGGCCTGGTGGAGACCGAGTGGATAGCCGGGTGGCTCCGGCAGCAGGAGATCGCCACGGTGGATACTGCGTTCATGGCCGCTTATATTGCCCAACCCCTGGCAGGGTTCCGTGCCGACCAAATCCCGGTGATCCCCAGGGAAGGCCCCCCGGTTTTCTCCGGTCGGGTGGGTATGGCCCTGCCATTGAAAAGTCCGGCAGCCGATACCGGATTTGTCACAGTCCTGGCGCCGGCCCGGAACCATCTGGGCCGCGCCGAAATGCTGGAGGCCAGGGTACCGAAACACGGGATTCAGGCGCTTCCGTTTCCCGCCTCTCCGAAATTTTTCGCCGAAATCCTGAATGCATTGATGGGGCAGACCTACGGCTGGGGCGGGCTGTATGAAAACAGGGACTGCTCCGCCTGATCAAGGATGTGTTTGCCGGTTTCGGCATGGCTTTGCCCAGAAATTCCAAAGACCAGGCAGCAGCCGGGCAAAGCATTTCCCTGAAAAGATTGTCCCGCCGGGAAAAACAGGACCGGATCCGGACAAAAGGGGTTCCGCTCCGGACCCTTTTATACATGCCCGGCCATATCATGCTCTACCTGGGACTGGATCCCGCCTCAAAGCAACCAGTGATCTGCCATGCCATGTGGGGCGTCACTACCCGGCCGCTGTTCAGCCTCCGGACCGGCCGCCTTGTTGTGGGCCTTACCGTGATCACCACCCTTGAACCGGGCAAAGAGCAGTTTCCTCTGGTTCCGCCCGGAGGCCTGCTGGTTGAAAAACTGACCCGAATGGTGCTGCTGAACTGAGAGTCACTTTGACAAAGGCCCTGGCACACCCGTGGAAGATCGGAGCCATGAAGCCCCTTTCTGGCTTTCACAGATTCAACGGCAAAAAGATCGTGAAGGTCGTTCCCCGTCGTTTGACCGATTCCACGTTGATGGTGCCCTGGTGCTGGGCGATGATATTCCGCGCAATGAACAGACCGAATCCCGTGCCCTTGACCTGTTTGGAAGAAAAAAACAGATCAAATATTTTGGCCTTGGTTGCCACGTCCATGCCGCACCCGTCATCCCGGATACCGATCACCAGCTGACTGTCCTTTTCTTCGATGGTCAAACGGATGACGTGGCCGGCCTGGCCCTTGTCTTCCAGGCAGGCATCCACGGCATTGTCCAGGATGTTCACCAGCGCGGACATCATGGAAGAGGGATCCAGATTCAAAGTCGCCGGAGCGTTGTCCGACACCACCTGAAAATCGATTGAATGGCCGGCCAGTTTCATTTTCATGGTTTTCCGGATGTCTGTGACAAACGAATCCAGGGCACGGACTGAATGATCATGGACCGTTCCTTGGAATACAACAGGATGTCCATGATCATCTGCTTGACCTTGTCCACGGCCTGAGACAGCAGGTCCAGTCCTTCAGAGACATCGTCAAAATTCTTTTTTTCAGACCGGACCGGGCCACAAACAGCCCGCCGTCCAGGTTGGTAAGCAGGCCTTTGATGTTATGGGAGACTGTACCCAGCATCAGGCCCAGGGAAGAGAGGTGATCGGAAAGTTTTGATTTTTCCAGCACCAGCAGTTCCAGTTTCTGGGTGTATTCCACCAGCTTCTGCTGGGCGATGAGATGTTCCGCTGCTTTGGTCACGGCCAGTTCCAAAATATCCACGTTCACAGGCTTGGTGATGAAATCCGAAGCCCCGAATTTCAGGCTGGCGATGGTGAGGTCCATGTCCCCGTGGCCGGTGATCATGATGACGGGTGTGTCCGGGAATCGCCGTTTCACTTGTTTAAGCAGGTCGATGCCGCCCATGACCGGCATCTTGATATCCGTAATCACAATATCCGGGTGATGTTCGTCAAACAGTTCCAGGGCTTTTTTGCCGTCCGGGGCCAGGAGCACCTCATGCCCCATGTCCATGAGTGCGATCTCAAGCACCTCTCTGATATCCACTTCGTCATCCACGATCAGAATGGTGAAGGGTGTCTGGTCCATGAACGCCTCCTTTCAGGCATATTCGTCGATGTCTTCGTCGGTTTCTTCAGGCACCGGAAACACCAGGGTGAATTCAGCTCCGCCGTCCGGAGCCGTTCCCGCCTGAATATCCCCTTTGCAGTCCTTGACGATGCCGTAGGAGATGGACAGGCCCAGACCGGTGCCCTTACCCACTTCCTTGGTGGTGAAAACGGCTCGAAAAGGCGGTCTTTCGCCTCTTCTCGGATACCGATGCCGGTGTCATTCACCTTGACGACCACCTTGCCATTTGCCATAAAAGTATGGATAACAATCCGGTCCTTGCCCTCATCACTGTTTTTCCGGACCTCCCGTTTGGCTTCGATGGCGTCCTTGGCATTCATCACCAGGTTGATGAACACCTGTTCCAGCCGATCCGGGTCCGCCAGGATTTCGGGCAGATCTTCGTTTTTCTCCCATGCAACCCGGATACCCCGGAGTTTCAACTGCTGATGGAGCATGTCAAAGGTCTGCTGAATCACATCGTTGATCCGGGTCCTCACCAGCCGGATATCGGATTTTCTGGCAAACTGTCGCATGTGTTGAATAATTTTGTCTGCCCGGTCCACATTGATGTCGATTTTCGCCATCAGCTTATGGAAAATCTCTTCCTTGATGGGTTCCCGTTGATGTATCTTTTTCAGGCAGAAACTGGCGGAGGATTTGATCACGGACAGGGGCTGGTTCAGTTCATGGGCAATCCCCGTGGACATCTCGCCCAAAGTGGCCATTTTGCTGGCATGGAGCAGATGCTGCTCGGTTTCCAGACGTTGGGTGATGTCATTGATGGTGATCAGATACACGTCCTGTCCGGAGTACCGGGCCGGTGCCACCCACATGTCCACATCGATCTGCCTGCCATCTGCCTTGATATGCTTTACCTTGGAGATTTCTTTTTGGGATTTCACCTGCCGGATCATGTCCGCCTGGTCCTCTTCCGGGAAAAAATCGCCGAACAGTTTTCCTGTCAAAGGGGTCCCGCCGGAATGATACAATTCCACCGCCTTGATATTACAGTCCAGAATCTCCAGTGACTCCTGGTCCACCACAAACACGGGGTTGAAAATGTTGTTAAAAATGGCATGGTATTTTTCTTCGGATTTTTTCAGGTCCTTTTCCAAGTGTCTGCGGCGGGTGATGTCGATACTCATTTCCATGCCTGCCACGATATCGCCGTTTTCATCCCGCATGGGCGCGGTAATGAAGATCCAGTGTTTTTTCTGCCCTTTCCGGCCGATCCCTTCGGTTTCCCCATAATGGGACTGCCCGTCGGCAAAGGTTTTTCCACGGGGCAGTCCGGGCACTGATGGTCCAGGCCTTTATACACGGCATAACAGTAATCCCCGAGCCGGGGATCAAACCGTTCCTTAAAGGCCCGGTTGTACTGGATCAGACGGAAATTTTTGTCCTGCACTGCAATCATGCAGGGCGCATTGTCAAACAATGCCTGGTATTTGTTTTTCTGTTTTTTCAAGGCGGCCTGGTGAGCACCGATTTTCTTGCCCATCTGCCGGATTGCCTTGCCCAGGGGCTGGATCTCACGGGCCTGGCCGATGTCGATGTTTGCCTCGTAATCCCCATCGGCGATCCGGCGGGTGCCCTCCACCAGTTTGATGATGGGTTTTTTCACAAAAAAGAACGTGGTAAGAAAGATGATGAGCGACGTGATAAGGATCGTGAAAAACGCCAGACTGAAAACGCCCTGTTCCATTTTCACCACCTGGGCATCGGTCTCCTTTAAAGATACCACCACATCCAGTGCTCCTAAAATAGTCTGATTTTTGGAATGAAAATGACAATCACTGGTGGCACAGCCCGGATCGTTGCAGATGGGCTGTACAATGCCTAAAAGCCGGTGTCCGTCCGGAGACTGAATGATCCGGGTACGTTCTTCCAGAGAAATTTCCGACGGTGCCGGGTCCTGTTTGTGGCAAATATCACAGGCCACGGCCTTGATGTCCACGAACTGATCCACCTCATGGGGCTGATTGGTAAATTTGATCTGTCCTTCTTTGTTGTATATGCGGATATTTTCAATCTCCGGCTGGCGGGCGATATTGTTGATGATCTGGTTGATGTCGTCCCGGGAATTGAGCATCATGGCATAATGTGTGCCCAGTTTGATGGAGTTACTCAGCCGGTCCGTGGAGGCGATGTGGGTTTCCATGTTACGGGCCTTGAAATTCCGGACATTGACGAACGCCCACAGGGAAATGGATAAAACCACGGTCAGACTCACAATAAAAATGAGCCGGAACACCAGGCTGTGCCGGAAATAATCCAACAGCCGGTTCATACCACCAACCGGGACAGCACCGGCCTGAGATCGGACAGGTTCAGATCACATCCCAAAGATGTGCCGGACATTCCCAGGGCCAAACCCAGAAACTGCGGCAGATACAGGACCGGCAAGGGCCGTGGCTGGAACTGTTCCAGATTCATCTGACACATGGGACACACCGTTACCACGGCATGGGCGTCCCCTGTCTGATCCAGAATCTTTGCCACCAGGGTTTTTCCCACCCCGGGTTTGGTGGTGGCGGTGGAAGCCCCGCAGCATGCTGCCCCCATGTCCCATGGCAGGACCTTTGCCCCGGTGGCCCGGATCAAGGTTTCCATGGACCGAGGCTGTTCCGGGTCATCGAATTCCGCATAAGGCCGCAGGCACTGGCAACCATAGTAAGGGGCGATCACCATCCCTTGCATACGGTTTTCAGCCAGGTGTGCCACATGGGCCACGGCTCCGTCCCTGCTCAACACATCCAGCAGGTGCCGGATCCGCAAGGATGCATGAACGGCCAGGCCTTCCTTTGCCAGAACTTGGTTGATCTGATTCTGCAGGGCATGATTCCCTGAGATCTCTTCCCGGGCTTTTTCAGATTCAGATAACACGCACTGCACGGCACCAGCACATCCAGCCCGGTCTCTGTCTTTTCAGCCAGGGCCAGATTCCGGGCCGGGAGCACCACGGAAAGAAATTGATCCACATACTGGGCCGCTGTGGCCCCACAGCAGGTCCAATCCGGTATGTCGGTCAGGCAGACCCCCATGGCCCTGAACAGTTCCCGGCAGGAAAGGTCATATTCTCTGGCCGTGCCTTCCAGGGAACAGCCCGGATAATACAGATATCCCATGTCATCGCTCCTGTTGTTGTGCTGCCCGTTCAAACAAAGGCGCCAGCCTGCCAGGCCCCCAGCCCGGGAAATGCGGGTGTAGCTTGTGTTTTGCCATCAGCCGGATCCCCATGCCCGTGTAGGACAACGGAACCCGGGGATCTTTGACTGCCAGAAAATACCGGGCCATCAGTTCGGTTTCCCGGACCCGGCCATATTGCCGAATATTGTCCATGAACGCCTGATAGAAGCGGATGGACCGCCTGAACCGGGCCAGATCCAGGGCAAACGCCACCTGCTTGAGTTGCGCCATGGCGCCGGTCAACGGCAGTCCCCGGGGACAGCGCAGGGTACACACATAACAGCTGGCACACAGCATGAACGTCTGGCTGTAAAACACCTGGTCCACCCGATCCATCTGCACGGCCCGCCACATCCGCCGGGGCGTTATGTCCATGAACCGGGCGTGGGACAGGAGCTGGAACAGGTCCCGCACTGAACACAGGTGGCCATCTGTTCCCTGATCTGAGACAGGGTCCGGGTCAGGTCCGGCCGGACCGCCAGTTTTTGCGGATATTGGTCAGGGGCATATGCCTCTCCTTTACAAGGGCTGGTTTAATGCGGCGCGAATGGTTTTCATCATGGACCCCAGGGACCGGTCCGCCACCACAGCAGCCCCGGACGGACACGCCGCCGCACAGACCCCGCACCCCTGGCAGGCCAGGGGATCCACCATCAGAGTGCGGGTTTCCGGATCGATGAACCGGGCGTTGAACGGGCACGCATCAATACAGACCTGACACAGGCTGCAGAACGCCGCCCGGACCCCGGCCGTGTCGCGCCCCGGAAAAAGATCTGCCGTCCCAGAAGCGTGACCGCTTTGGCCGCGGCGGCCCGGGCCGATGCCAGTGCCAAAAATAGGCCTCCCGGTTCCAGGCAGGTGCCGCAGGCCAGGACCCGGGGGTCCATGGCCTCCACAGGCCGCCACTTGATATCGGCCTGGTCAAAAACCCGAACCGGTCCAGCCCGGCCCCGAACATCCGTGCCAGGTCTTCGGACAGGCAGGACCGGATGCCTTTGGCCAGGACCACGCAATCCGCAGCCATCTCCATATCCCGCCCCAGGATCGGGTCTGTCCAGGTCACCTTGCACCCGGTGTCGTCCAATGTCAGGTTTGGTGCGTTGCCAAGGTCACAGGGCACAAACCCCACCCCATTTTTTCTGGCTTCGGTATAGGAGGCTTCGGTCAGGCCTGGGGTCATCATGTCCCGGTAGAAAATCATCACCCGGGTGTCCGGATTGAGGGCTTTCAACTGCATGGCCTGGTCCAAGGATCTCTGACAGCAAACCCGGGAACAGTATTCCCGGCCGGTTTCCCGGCTACCATGGCATTGGAACATGGCCACCTGAAGGGGTGCCCCGGCATCGATCTCATTGCCGTCCAGGGCCTGCTGGAACTGCTGCTGGGTATAGAGGCCAGTTTCCGGATCCGGGTCCACCGTGTCAGGGCCTGCTTCAGTACCGCCCACGGCCAGCACCACCACCCCGTGCCGTACCAAAATGTCTTGGGACTGGTTTACTGATTCCCCTGGGGATGCTTTGCCGGCCTTTTCTCCGGACAGCGGGACATCGGCCTGTTCCCTTGTTTTCGCATCCGTGTCCCCGCCCATGTTCCGGTCCGTGTCCCTCACCGGTATCAGCCTTGTGACCCACCGGCCGGGACGACCCGTGGTCTCTGCCGCACGGGTACGGGTGTGGACCCTGATCCGGTCATGGGTCCAAACTGCAGCCACCTGCTGTTCCAAAAAATCGGCTGCCCCCTGGATTCCGGATGTGAGCCACACCAAATTTCCCCCGAGTTCGCCGGTCTGTTCCACCAGGTCCACATCAAACCCCTGATCCGCAACGGCCAGAGCCGCGGTTATGCCGGCGATCCCCCCGCCGATCACCAATGCTCCGGAAAAAAGGGAGACCCCCCCGGACCGGGGGATGGAATGATGCCGCCTGGTCCGGCTCCTGATCAAGGGCCAGGGCCGAATCCCGGCCCCGGCCGGCCTCTGCCATCACCTTCATGGCGGACAATGCCGCCGCCGTGGCCCCGGTCACGGAATCGTGAATGTCTTTGGGTCCCGTGGCACCGCCGCAGGCAAAGATACCCGGGCGGCTGGTGTGCGCGGGCAGAAAGAGTTCCGCCCGGACAAACCCCCAATCGTCCACGGCCAATTCATGATCTTTGGCAAACCCGGCCAGAAACGCATCCGGGTGCTGTCCCGGCGCCAGGACAACCAGGTCGAACGGCGATTCTTTCCGTTCCCCGGAAGGTCCAGCCACGACACCTGGATGGTGTCATCCTCTTTCCTGAGGCCCGGGGCCAGTGAATGGACCCGGGCCCGAACAAACCGGACCCCTGCTGTTTCCGCCTGCCGGGTATACGCATCCGATGCTTTGCCCCAAGTGCGCAGATCCATATAAAACACACAGGCCTCTGTCACCTGGGGATACATGGTTTTCGCCAGCAGGCTCTGCTTGACGGAAACCATGCAGCAAATGGCAGAACAAAACGGGGTGCCGGTCTGGATATCTCTGGATCCCACACATTGAAACCAGGCGATGCGGGTCACGGGCCGACCGGTCACGGGATGCTTCAGGTCCATGCCGCCCGGGCCGGCATGGCTGAGCATCCGTTCAAATTCCAGGTTGGTGACCACACCGGAAATCCGGCCATAGCCATAAGGGTTGATGCCCCGGTCCGGCTGAAAAAAGGTGGCGCCGGTTGCCACAATCACGGCATCCACGATTTCTTTCCGGGCGTTTTTGGCCACGGCATCCATGTATATCCGGTCCACCATCTGAAGCACGGCATCCGGATCAAACGGCTTGACCAGGTAATCCAATGCCCCCTGTTTCATGGCCTCCACGGCGGTGTCCACGGCGGCGTAAGCGTCATCATGACCACAGCCAGGTCCGGCTGAATCTCTTTTGCCCGGGTCAACAGGATTACCCCGTCCATGCCCGGCATTTTGATATCCGTGAGCATCACCCTGAAAATCCCAGTTTCCAAAAGCTTCAGGGCTCCGGCCGCTGAATCCGCCGTCTGAACCGGATACCCCTCTTCCCTGAGCCATTCCTTCATGGAATCCCTGACGATTTTCTCGTCATCCACCACCAGCACGGGGCAGTCGTTTCTCCCCCCATCCGCCTGACCGATGAACGACACCGTAAAATTTCCGGGTTCCCTTCAGGGAGACCAGGTCCGTGGCAGTACAGATCTCGAGATTTTCGTGGGCAAGCCCCCGGCGCAGGCACTGCGGATCTACCCGATCCCGCTCCATCATGGGCAGCATCCGGCACATGCCGCAGGTGGAGGTAGGAAACTGGGTATCCAGCTGGGACAAGAGCCCTCCCACCCGGTCCGACTGTTCCAGCAACAGGACCTGATAGCCTGCCTGGGCCAGATCCAGGGATGCCCGGATCCCTGAAATTCCGGCACCGATCACCAGGGTTCTGCCGATGCGATCCGTCATGTGGCCTCCTTGTTCCCCATCCCCACCATGTCGGTGAATTCCGATTCCTGAAAACGGACAGGGGCAGCGGTTCTGCATCATTCCTGCCCGGTATGTAGTCAAAGGCTTTCCGGGCGATCCGGGTGACACTGATGAAAAGATCGGCCACCGGAATCCGGCTGGGGCAGGCCAAGGTACACTGGCCGCACCCCACACAGGTGCACCCGATATGGGCCAGGCGGGTCAGGTGATAAAACACGGTATCGTTGGGCATGGGCAGCCGGCCCCATTTGTCGGCCCAGGAAAGGTACTGGGTCGGGGCGTATGCCACGGCATCCGTGTTGAACACGCACTCCTTGCAGTAACAGACCGGGCACACACTCCGGCAGTTGTAGCAATTGACGCAGGCACTGAAAACCGGTTCAGGGATTCGATGCTGCCGGTTTGGGTAAGCATTTCTTTATCCATAACCTGGAATGCTGCCAAACGGTCCGATGTCTGGTCCGCAAGCAGGGATTTTCGCTGTTCCGGTTCCCGCCCGCCGGCCAGATCCATTACCGCCAGCAGTGTTTCTCCTTTTCTGTGTCGGCCCGAACCGGGATCTCCCGGTCCAGATCTGCCCCCAAAAGCATCACAGACACATCCGCGTTCAAGGGATATGGGCTTTCGCACACCTGGCAGGCCCGGGCCACGGGCCATGCATCCACCTGCGTTGCAGGCTTCCGATACACGGTGTGAATCCATTTTTCCACATCCCCGGCCTCCGTTTCCCCCTGGACGGCCCAATCGTCATATTCTCTATGGGACAGGGCCATGGGGCAGTCCATGCTCAGAATAACGACCTCCTCTCTGGCCCCCTGCCTGAGCTTGGTCAGTTCCACAAAGGCCCGGACCTCGCAGGGACGAAGCCATACCCCGATGGTGGCACCCGATTTGCTCCGGGTCAATCGGGACACCACCGGACCGGCATTGACAAAAAAACCCGGGCCCAGCGGGACCGTACGGTTTACCTGATCCGGAGAAGCGATCAGGCAGGGCTTGACATGGGGGGATCCGGAAATCCGGGACGGCACCAGCAACGCATCCACGGCCCGGGTATTGAGCAGATCGGCAAAAAGTTCTGAAGGGTTTGGGTGATGGATTGGTCTCTGGTTTGAATGGCTGCAATCATAATCTCTCCTGACGTGTTGAACAATCGGTGCCCTGGGTTCAGATGACCGGGTGAATCCGGGTCTGACACGGCCCCATTTCCCTGGTCGCTTCCACGAATCTTGTCATGGTCTGAGCGAACTCGATCCCGTCACTGGCCCCGATCCAGGTGAGCCGAAGCCGTTTTGCATCAATGCCGAACCGAGGCAGAATCTGTTTGAGCAGCGTGATCCTGCGCCTTGCCTTATAATTACCGTTGATATAATGGCAGTCTCCGGGGTGGCACCCGGACACCAGCACGGCATCTGCCCCTTCCAGAAACGCCTTGATCACGTACTGGGGATCCACCATCCCGGTGCACATGACCCGCACCAGCCTTACATTATCCGGATAGGTCAGACGGGAGGTGCCGGCCAGGTCCGCAGCCGTATATGTGCACCAGTTGCACACAAAGGCAATAAGCACCGGCTCGAACACCTCCCCGGTCAGGGCGGTAGTTTCAGATGATGTTACCTGATCTGGTTCCATCACGGTCTGAGTCATGGGGTCCTCCTGATGAAATAGTCAAACAATCAAATAGGGATTGATCAGGATGCCGGCAGTTTCACAACTCCGCCAGAACACCGCTGATTTCAGCAAACATCTGCTTTCGGGTAAAATGGCGGCTCACGGCCGCACCGCTGGGACAGGCCCCGGAACAGGATCCGCATCCTTTGCACACCGCTTCATTGACCACAGACACCTGCCGGTCTTCATCAAATTCAATGGCCCCATAGGGACACAGCACCAGGCACACCTGGCACCCGGCACAGATATCCGGATCAATGCTGGCCACAGTGGGGGAAATCTCCACCTGGCCCCTGGCAGCCAAAGACAATGACTTGGCTGCAGCCCCGGAGGCCTGGGATACCGTGTCTGGTATATCCATGGGTTTCTGGCAGCAGCCGCTCAAAAACACGCCTTCCGTGGCCGTATTCACAGGTCCCAGTTTAGGATGTTCCTCCAGGAAAAATCCGTCCGCCCCCTGGTTGAGACCCAGGACCCGGCCGATCTCTCCCGCATCCTCCCGGGCCTGGATGGCCATGCATAACACCACCATGTCCACAGGCAATTCCATCACCTCTCCCATCAGGGTATCTTCAGCCACCGCCACCAGCGTTTCCGGCTCATTTCCAGTTCCTGGCAGGTGCGTGATCTGCGCCACCTTTCCCCGGATAAAAGGTCCCTTCCTGCTGGCACCGCTTATAAAACTCTTCATACCCTTTGCCGAAACAGCGCATGTCGATGTAAAAATCATATACCCGGGTATCATGGCCCACTTTTTCCTTAATCAGGTGGGTGTATTTCAACGCGTACATGCAGCAGACCCGGGAACAGTATTCATGGAAATTTACATCCCGGCTGCCCACACAGTGAACAATGGCTACGGATTTGGGAGGCCTTGTAAAGGTCCGGTCATGATTCCGCATCAGAATCTGTCCGCCGGTGGGGCCCGTGGCATTGCTCAGGCGCTCGAATTCCAGGGCCGTAAACACATTGGGGTAACGGCCGTAACCAAACCGGGTCATGGCGGAGGGGTCCAGAGTGTTGTACCCCGTGGCCAGAATGATGCTGCCCGCCTTGATCTGATAGTGTTTTTCCGTCATATCATGATCGATGGCATCCCGCTCGCAGGCCGCCACACAGGCTTTGCACTCGCAGCAGATCCCGCAGTTGAGACACCGGCCCGCTTCTGACAGGGCCTGGTCCGGGGTGAGGCAGGACTCCACTTCGTCAAACCCTGAAATCCGCTGGTCCGGGTCCATCCAAACGGGCTCGGACCGGGGCACCGCCCCTGGGGGTTCTGGTATCAATCCGGTGGGAGTCCTGTTTTCTGACCGGTGTTCGGATCGGTCTTCTGAAAGGGACGCTGCCGCATCAGCCGAGTGCCAATCATCCCTTTTGGTGTCCGCCGCAGTCTCACGGTCTTCCAGGTCCAGGTCCCGGCCTTCCGGCGCTGGATGAACTCATGAATCTGCTGAGCTGCGGCCCGCCCCTGGCCGATGGCCTGGGCCACCGTGGCCGGCCCCAGGACCAGATCCCCGCCGGCAAACACCACAGGGTCACCGGTCTGAAAGGTGATTCCATCGACCTTGACCCGATTTCTGCCGGTGATCCCGATCCCGGGCAGCCCATCCATTCCCAGATCATCCGGGTACTGGCCGATGGCCGGAATCAGGGTGTCACAGGACAGGATGAATTCCGATCCGGGCACAGGCACAGGCCGCTGCCGTCCGGACTCATCCGGCGGTCCCAGCTCGTTTTTCAGGCACACCGCCCGGGTAAGTTTCCCCTGATCCCCCTCCAGCCTGACCGGGCTGGCCAGCTCTAAAATGGTGATGCCTTCCTGAAGGGCACCTTTGATTTCATCGGCATAGGCCGGCATCTCTTCCCGGGTCCGGCGGTAGACCAGGGTGACCTCGCATCCGGGAATCCGTCGGGCGCACCTTGCTGCATCGATCGCCACATTGCCGCCCCCCACCACCAAAACCCTGCCGTGACAGCCAGTGTCTTCCCCCAGATTGATCTGTCTTAGAAATGTGACTGCATCCATGACCCCGGAAAGAGTGTCTTCCCCCTCCAGGCCCAGTTTCATGGGGCAATTGGCTCCGGTGGCCAGGTACACGGCACGGAAGCCTGATCTTTTAGACCAGGCAGTTCGACCTCTTTTCCCAGGCAGGCATGCAGTCTCAAGTCGATACCATGGTCCAGGATATACTGGATCTCCCGGTCCAGGATATTCCTAGGCAGCCGGTATGCGGGGATGCCGGCGCGAAGCATGCCCCCTGCCCGGCCCGATGCCTCGAACACCGTAATCCGGTAGCCTCTGAGTCGCAGAAAATAGGCCGCAGTCAGCCCGGCCGGCCCGGCCCCGATCACCGCCACCGTCTCTTCTTTGTCCACAATGTCCGGAATCTTCCGGGCTGGTGATGCCATGTCCGATACATAGCGTTTGAGAAGCCGGATGGCACGGGCCTTTCCGTTTCCCCCCGGGCACAGGCGGTTTCGCAGGGATGGGGGCACACCCGGCCCAGGACTCCGGGAAACGGGGCTTTTTCCATGATCAATGCCAGGGCCTGGTCATATTTTTCCTGTTTGGCCAGCTGCACATATCCCTGGACATTGATGCCTGCCGGACAGGTCCGGGTGCAGGGCGCGGTCCGGGCTTTCTCTATCTGGAACGTGATGGGAATGGCCTGGGGAAAACTTCTGCCGATAGCTTTGCGGTCGGACAGCCCCATGTCCCAGGCACTGGGAATGGACACCGGACATGCGGTGGCGCACTCCCCGCACCCTGTGCACAGATCCGCGTTCACATACCGGGGTTTTTCCGTGATATTCAGGGTAAAATTGCCGACAAACCCGGACACCTCCGTCACCCGGCTCAAGGTATGCAGGGCGATATGGGAATTCTGGGCAACCTCCACCATTTTGGGGGTGCCGATGCACGCCGCACAGTCCAGGGTGGGAAAGGTTTGTCAAACTGGAGCATATGGCCCCCAATGGTGCTGTCCTTTTCAATGAGGTGCACGGTAAGCCCGGCGTTGCCGATATCAATGGCCGCCTGCATACCGGCGATCCCCCCGCCAATGACCGCCACATCCGGATGCACCCCGGACAGGCCCGTAGTCAGGGGCTGATGACAGGCCACCCGGTTCACGGCCGCCGCGACCAGGCCCCGGGCCTTGCGGGTGGCCCGGTCCCGGTCTTTAGTCACCCAGGACACCTGTTCCCTGACCGACGCCATATTAAAATAATAAGGATTGATCCCGGCCCGCCGGCAGGTTTCCATAAAGGTTTTCCCGTGAAGCCTCGGGGAACAGGACGCCACCACCACCCGATTCAGCCCGTGGTCCCGGATATCGGTTTCAATCATGGCCTGGCCCGGCTCGGAACACATGAATTTGTAATTCCTAGAAATAACCACATGGGGCAAGGATCCGGCCCATTCGCTGACATCAGCCACATCCACCTTGCCGGCGATGTTCACGCCGCAGTGACAGATGTAAACCCCCACCCGTAACGGCATGCTGTCTGGTATCATCCGCTGGTCTCCTCTGTTGCTCGGGTGTCATTCATTTTCACGTCTCCTGTGCCCTGCATCTCCCCTGCGTCTCGATCTTCCGCAGGAAGCCGGATCGTGAAGCAGGCTCCCTGTCCTTTGTCACTGTTCGCGGTGATGGTGCCGTTGTGGTGCTCGATGATCCCGTAAACCGTGGACAACCCCAGACCCACACCGTGACCATCCTGTTTGGTGGTGAAAAACGGTTCGAAAATTCGGGGCAGGTCATTCGGTGCAATGCCTTTGCCGTTGTCTTCCACCCGGACGCGCACCAGATCCGTTGCTTCCTCCATATCCGCTTTCAGCAAAATGCGCCCCGCCGGCCGGGCCGGCGCAAGTGCTTCCCCTTCGTTGAGTTCCGCCCCAGGGCTTGCTTCGATGGCGTCAATGGCATTGAAGATCAGATTGATCAGACATTGCTGCAGTTGGTTGGCATCGCCCGACACCCTGGGAATTTTGGGATCACAGGTGATTTCCAGGGTGATCTGTGCCAGTTCCAGCCTGTGTTGACACAGCATCCGGCTGTACTCGATCAGCTCACAGATATCCACGGGTCCGAATTGAAGGCTGGATTTTCTAGAGAACTGAAGGAGCCCGGAGACCAGGTCCGCGCAGCGCCGGGTTTCCTGATAGATAATGGCCAGATAATCTTTAAACCGGGCTCTGCGGGCATCATCCCAGTCCGGTTTTTCCGTCAGCCGAATCATCAGTTGGATATAGTTCAGGATCCCGGACAACGGGTTGTTGATCTCGTGGACCATGCTGGCGGCCAGGCGGCCCAGGGACATCATTTTTTCCTGATGCAGAATCTTTTCCTGATTGAGAACGGTCTGTTCCAGCAGCCGTGTATAATCGGCCAGTTCTTTCTGGTTCTGATACCGTTCCATGGCCCGTTTCAATGCCAGGTGAAGCGTGGTATCATCTACGGGTTTGGTGATGAAATCTGAGGCGTCATGCTGGAGAGCGGTGACTGCTTTTTTGATATCGGCAAACCCGGTGGTGACGATCACCTGGGTTTCCGGACGGATGTGCCGGGCCTGTTTCAACACTTCCAGGCCACTCATGCCCGGCATTTTGATATCCGTGATGAGAATCTGGGGTTTATGAGATGCCAGTAGTTTGAGTCCGGATTCTCCGTTAGCTGCGGAAAGGGTCTTGTATCCGGCATCTTCCAGACTGATGGCCATGACATCTCGAACGTCCGGTTCATCATCAATCACCAGGATCGTCCACGAATTTCTGGTGCGCAACGGTCTGTCTTCCAGTGTTCCGGCATGGGAAATTTCCGCAGCTGCCGAACGGTTGCAGGGATCCGACATCAAGACACCTCCCTTAGCTCAGGATATATCAACTTGGATTAAAGCAAACATTATGCCATCACCCGCTCATCCGTCATCCGCTTCTTCCGATCCTGCCAGACGGCTGATTTGAAAGGCTGAACATATCCCTGTCCTCAAAGAGATCTCCGGGTTGATTCAGAAACGATACCTCAGGTCGCACAACTGCTACCCCGACTCGGGGTATGGGGATCCATTCCCTGAAAACAAAGAATTGCATAAACGACAACCCGCTGGATTTTCAATCAAACCTTAATTTCACACCATCAATATCCTGGGATGGCACAGGCTTTGCTTAATGACGATCGGTGTTGAACATTGTGTGGAACCATTTGACAGAACAGACAAAGCCCTTGAGGAAAATCATGATATACGCGGTGCTGGCGGTAAGAGAAAAACAACCATTCGGTGATCTGGTACAGGAACTGCAGAAACATCCGGTGGAGATTCAATGGACAGATACCGGAAAAGCCGTTCTCGACATCCTGTCACAGACCATGGATCAGGGAAAGGCCATCGATCTGATGATCACGGATGAAACCCTGATAGATATGACCGGCCGAACCTGGTGGAACAGGTGATCATAAAAAGCCCTATGACGAACTGTGTGGCGGCCAGTGCCTTATCTTCAGACCAGTTTCATGAAACATATGAGGGCCTGGGGGTACTTATGCAGCTTCCCCTGACCCCGAATGAAGAATCCGGAAAAGAACTGGTGCGTATTCTGAAAAAACTGAACATCTTGAAACAATCAAGGAATCATCCATGATCATCAGCATAGCAAGCGGGAAAGGCGGTACCGGCAAGACCACCGTGGCCGCCAATCTGGCCGTGTCACTGGATCAGCCGGTCACGGTGCTGGATTGCGATGTGGAAGAACCCAACCTTCATCTGTTTCTGCACCCGCACATCATCTCCCGGGAAAAAGTGATAGCACCGGTGCCGGAAATCGATCTGGACCGGTGCACCTTCTGCAAAAAATGCATGGAGATCTGCCGGTTCAACGCCATTGCCGTGGCCGGGAAATCCGTGGTCACCTTTCCTGAATTATGCCACTCCTGCGGGGGCTGCACCGTGATCTGTCCAGAAGAAGCTATCACGGAAAAAGCACGGGTTCTGGGAACCGTGGAAACCGGCAAAGGCCCGATGCCGGACATGAATTTTGGACAGGGACTGCTGGATATCGGCCAGGTCATGGTCCCTCCCGTGATCCGGAAAGTCAAATCCCTTCGGGCACCTAATGAGGGGATCACACTGATCGACGCTCCCCCGGAACCTCCTGCCCGGTCATCGCCGCCATGAAAGATACGGATTTTGTCGTTCTGGTAACAGAGCCCACCCCGTTCGGGCTCAATGACCTGAAACTGGCTGTAGAAACCGTGAAACTGATGAATATTCCCCACGGCCTGATCATCAACCGGGCCGGCATGGGGGATGATGCGGTATATGCCTATGCCAAAGAACAGCACCTGCCGGTTTTAATGGAAATTCCCTTTGACAGGGCCATTGCGGAAGCCTATTCCCAGGGGGACCTGATCATCTCGCAGCAACAGGATTACAAGAAAAAATTCCAAACCCTTTACCGGAAAATCTGCCAGCTGGCAGGTCAGAAAAAGTGTGCCCCATGAAAGAACTGGTGATATTGAGTGGAAAAGGCGGCACCGGCAAAACCAGCTTAACAGCTGCATTTGCAGGACTTGCTTCCTCTTTAATCCTGTGTGATGCGGATGTGGATGCCGCTGACCTGCACTTGATCATGGCCCCGGATGTGGAAGAAACCCATGATTTTGCGGGCGGAAACGAAGCCGTTATCATCCCGGAAAGATGTTCATCCTGCGGCACCTGCCTGGACCTATGCCGGTTCGATGCCATTAAAGAAAACAAGGGCGAATACAGTGTGGATGCCCTGAATTGCGAAGGCTGCGGGGTCTGTGCGGATTTGTGCCCGGAATCCGCCATCGACTTTCCTCAGAAGACCTGCGGCCAGTGGTTTGTTTCCATGACCCGTTTCGGCCCCATGGTTCATGCCCGCTTGGGCATTGCCGAAGAAAATTCCGGGCGTCTGGTGACCCTGGTTCGGGAACAGGCACGCAAACGGGCCAGAGACGCCCACATCGACTTGATTCTCACGGACGGTCCTCCGGGTATCGGGTGTCCGGTGATTGCCAGTATTGGACAGTCCAGTGCCATTCTCGTTGTGGCGGAACCCACGGTGTCCGGGATCCATGATATGAAACGAGTGGCTGATCTGGCAGCCCATTTCAAGATCCCGGTGATGGTGTGCATCAATAAGTTCGATCTAAACTTGGACCAGACCCGGGCCATCGAAGTTATTGCCAAAGAAAAAAATATTCAGGTGGCAGGTAAAATTCCGTTTGATCCGGCCTTTACGAAAGCCATGATTCAAATTCAGACCCTGCTGGAACATGACGGAACCCGCCCGGCTGCCCAGGCAATCAAAAGCATCTGGGAAACGGTGATGGCGCATCCCGCCATGAAACTGGAACGATTAATGTAATAACTCATTGACAACCCTTTATCAGTTTGAGCTGAAGGAGAATGTATGAAAACGGAAGAATCGCGATTCCCTCCAATGGTGAGGGAGGACTCAAGGGAACCCGGTCGGGACATTTCGGTCATTGTGATGTCTTTACCTTTGTGGATGTGGAAGACGGGAAAATCACCGGCGTCTCCACCCTGGCAAATCAGGAGCATGTTCAGGGCGGGTGCATGGTGCCGGTGAACCTGCTGGCCGAACACCGGGTCAACGCCCTGATCGTAGGCGGCATCGGAATGCGCCCCCTGATGGGATTCCGCCAGGTGGGCATTGACGTGTACCATGATGACCAGCGGCCGGAAATCGAACCCGTGGTCATGGATCTCATTGCCGGCAGACTGCCGGAAATCACCAACGACCAGGTCTGCGGCGGTGGCGGCGGACATTAAGGAGCTTCATGAAACTTGCCATTACCGCCACAGGCCCGGATCTGACTGCTGACGTGGACCCGCGGTTCGGTCGGGCATCCTATATCCTGGTGGTGGATTCCGATACCCTGGAGGTGGACGTCATTGACAATGCCGCCAACAAGGATGCGTTCAAAGGGGCCGGGATCCAGGCGGCTGCCGCGGTGTCAGACAAAGGCGCGGAGATTCTTCTGACCGGATTCTGCGGCCCCAATGCATTCAAAACCCTGGAGGCCGCAGGCGTCAAGGTAGCCAATGATGTCAGCGGTACCGTTCAATCCGCTGTGGAACGGTTTAAGGCGGGAGAGTATACGGTTTCGGCCGCCCCCAATACCGAAGGCCACTGGTAATCAAAAAGACCGGCTCAAACTCAATTGACCCGGCATAAAACGAACGTCTCATCAATCTGGACCCCCGGGATGGTGGCATCTTCCCTCCTATCTTTCCCCTTAAAAACAAGGTGTCACCATCCCGGGGTCCAGACCTGTTTGACATTCCCATCATGCTTGAATATAATCTAATTTTTTTCAGGAATCCGATATGACGCTTTTAGATATCTGCCCGATGGAAACATGGGAAGCTCTGGAAATTGAGCTGTATGACAAATTCAATCTACAGGGATCGGTGTTCAACCCGGAAGGTATCCGCATCACCCAGGTGAAAATTTTCCAACCCCCTGTGCCCTGCCATCAAAGCGGTGGAAAAAGGCCAGACCTTCATCTGTTCAGCCGCCCACATGAACATGACAGCCATGGTGAAACAATCTCGCAAACCAGCGGTGGAAGAATGCGATGCCGGCCTAACCAAACTGGTGGTTCCCATTTATTACAAAGATGAATTCGTGGGCGTGGCCGGGGGATGTGGCTGCGGCCACGGGGAGAATCCGTGGACACCTTTGCCGTATCAAAAATCGCGGACATGGATGAGGAACAGGTGAAACAGCTGGGATCCGGCGTTCCCTCCATCTCCGAAGAAACCGTTTCACAGGCCGTTGATTTCATCCAGGAACGGATTGAACAGATCCTGACGTCATGCGATTCAACCCAGTGATCCATAGATGACGGATCCGGCCTTTGCCAGGCGGGTCAAACGGCGGGTGACCGCCAGAACCCATGAATTTTTCGCTGTGTGCCCGCCCGGACTCAGGCAGGTGTGTGCCCGGGAACTGACCCATCTGGATGCCCGGATTCACGATATCCGGACCATACCCGGCGGGGTGTCTTTTCAAGCCAGAATCATGGACGTCTGTCTGGCTAATCTCCGGCTTCGCTCTCCCTCCCGCATCCTCATGCGCCTGGCCCGATTCAGAGCCAGGCGTTTTACACATCTGGAAAAAAACTGTGTGACATTAACTGGAACCTGTTTCTTCCGGCCGGCACAGATCCGGCCATTCAAGTGAGCGCCCGAAAATCCCGGCTCTACCATTCCGATGCCATTGCCGAGAGATGCCGCCCCATTGTCCGGGCGGCCTTGGGGGCCGGACCGGGTCAAACCACTTTCTGTGATGCGTTCAATCCATCCCAGACCCTCATGATCCGAACCGAAAATGACCGCTTCGACATCTCTCTGGACATGTCTGGCCCGCCCCTGTTCAAACGGGGCATTAAAACCCGGGTGGCCGCCGCGCCATTGCGGGAAAACCTGGCCTTTGCCATCCTGAATGCCGCCGGATTCACCGGACAGGACGTGCTCATGGATCCCATGAGCGGGTCAGGCACGTTTGCCATTGAAGGGGCCATGATCCAGGCCCGCATTCCACCCGGATTTTACCGCAGATTTGCTTTTGAACCTGGCCCGGGATCAGCCCGGCGGCATTTGCCCATGCCCGGACACGCTTGGCACAGCAGTTTTCAAATGTCCATGCCGTCTTCGCCTTTGATAAGGACCCGGAAGCCATGACCATCCTTTCCACCAATCTGTCCACCCATGAATTTCTGGCGCCGGTGCAAACCGCTCAGCTGGATTTTTTCGACCTGATGCCGGAACGGTTAACGACTCAAAAGGGCGTGATCGTGTTGAACCCGCCTTATGGCAGGCGCCTGGAACACCTTAGGGACACAGCAGCTTTTACCGGGAAATCACCCGAAAACTGGCAGCGGACTTTCACGGCTGGCGGGTGGGGCTCATTTTTCCAGGCAGACAGTTCCGCCATCTGAACACCCTTGATCTTCAGCCGTTTCCGTTCTTCCACGGCGGTCTGGATCTGGCCGCGGGCATCGGCCTGATTTGACCCCGAAGTTTAAACCGGAATTTCTCAAAATCCATTGGAAATCACCTGAAAATTGTGATTAACTGGGTGCATGAAACAATTTGTTTTGTTCATCCTTTTTGCGCTCGCAGCGATTTTGGCCGACCGTTTTTCCGTTGCTGATGCCGGTCCTGTGGACAACGGGATCTGGGCTGTGCTGCTTAAAACCCATGTCACTGACGGCCGGGTAGACTATGACGGTTTCAAACAGGATGAAGCCAGACTGGACCAGTACCTGGCCGTTTTAAGTACCACGGACCCCCAGGCCCTGTCCCGCAGACACCAGTTCGCATTTTACATCAACGCCTATAACGCTTTTACCATCAAGCTGATTCTGACCCGGTACCCGGGCATCAATTCAATCAAGGAGATCAGCAGTTTCTTTTCCAATCCCTGGAGCAAAAAATTCATCCCCCTCAACGGATTCACGGTGAGCCTGGACCATATCGAACATGACATCCTCAGGCCCCGTTTCAAGGACCCCAGGGTTCATTTTGCCATCAACTGCGCGGCCAAAAGCTGCCCTCCGCTTTCCGGCACGCCCTATGAAGGAGACACCCTGGAAACGCGGCTGGATGAGCGGGCTCGGCAGTTCATCAACGATCCGAAAAATACTTTTTTGAAAGGCAGCACCTTGTTTATCAGCCGGATTTTCAAATGGTTTGAAGACGATTTTTCAGGCAATCCCCAGGGGTTTATCCGGCAATATGCGGATGCCCCATTAAAACAGGCCTTGAAAGAGGCATCTGACCGGGGGGAAATCCATCTTGAGTACCTGCATTACGACTGGACGTTGAACCGATAGATACCATCATCAGAGACGCGCTGAGCCGGCAGCCGGGTGTTTCGGACACCCTGGCGCCGATCTCCTGAAATCATCTGCACGCGGAATATTCGGCTGTTTTCCAGACCAGAGGCTGCCTGATTCAAAAACGATCTTTTGACCTTTGAATTTCTCTTTCGCCGCCTGTCTCTATAACTTGCCAACCCTCACAGAATCCTGTAATATTAAGATCCATGGCACTTCAGAACAAAACGCTTTCCATCAAAACACGCATTTCCCTGAAACTGTTTTGCACTTCGGTTCTGTCCATTCTAATTTTTACCATTCCGCTCTTTTTTCTGGTTAATCATGCATTAAAAAATTTAGGCCGGTTCGCGGACACGGCCAATACCCGGCAGATCAAACAAATCGCCAGTCAGTTTCTGACCTCAATGGCCCGGGAAAAAGCCCGGAAATATGATGAGATATTTCTGCACGGACAAACATCCGTGACTTTCCTGGGGATTAAAGCCAGTGAAATTTATTCACAACTGAACGCGGGCAATCCTTCCCATTCCCCGCCTCCACCCATGACCCTCAACCCTGACAGCAATATATTCTATACCCCTGAATCCGAACCCCTGATTACGGCATTCTGGGGAGAGACGACCATTTCACCGGCCATTGCCTCGGAACTGAAAGCTCTAACGGAGATCGACCCCTATCTGGCCATGATCCGGAAAAATATCCCATGGGCGGCGGCGGTTCACATCACCACACGGTCCGGTATCGGAAAATTTCACACGTTGAATCCAGACATGCGCCAGGCGCGTTTCAACCTGCCGAACTCCGTTGTTTTCGACCTCCGGGATGGGGAACCCATGACCACCTTTACCCGGCAGCTTGAACCTGATTTTACTTTCCGATGGACCCGGCTCTACAAGAATGATATGGATGCCGGACTGATAATAACCGGTGTTGCCCCATACTGGATGACGACCGCCGCTTCAAAGGAATCGTAGGCATGGACATTCCCTTGAACCATCTCATTCAGGATCTGGATGCCGGGCACCCGGTTTTTTCAGATCCGGAAGAGCATCGCGGTGATTATTTCGCCTTTCTCATGGATGCACACGGTCGTCTGATCTCTTTTCCTTTTACGCACCTGTCCCTGTTCGGACTGGATAAGGATATCCGTCATTTCAAGAACTCCAGCGACATCCTGCCCCTGAACCTGTCTGATTCCCGTCTCCCGGTTGTGGCAGAGACCGCTCAGCACATTCTGGAATCGATGGGTCACCAAGACACTCTGACCATTAACGACCAGTCCTATGTCCTGGCATCCCACCGTCTGCAGCAAACTGGGTGGTACATCGGGCTAGTCAGCAGTGAAAACGGCCTGCTTCATTCGATCCGGCAGACACGCGAAGTGATGGAAAACAACCTCTCAGGGATCTTGAAGAGTTTCATGATTTATGCCGGGATCATTTTTCTGGTGGCACTGGGGTGCAATTATCTGGGGGTCAGGCGGTTTATCCGCCCGCTTCGGCAATTGACCCTTCTGACACGCCAGATATCCCGGGAAGGCTATTCGGAAAAAGCCCCGGAAAACCGCAATGATGAAATCGGGGAGCTGTCCCGGGCCTTCAATGAAATGACCCACCGGCTGCAATTGTCCCAGCAGAGGGAAAAAGAACATATCCAGGTGCTGTCCCGCCAGGCCGCCCGGCTGAAAGAACTCAACGAACACCTGGTCTATTCAGATGAAACCGAACGAAAGACGATTGCATCGGACCTGCATGACAGCGTTGTCCAGACCCTGGCCATGGGGATTTCACGAACCAAAAACCTGATCGAATCCGATGAACCGCCCCGGCAGGACCAGATCCGGACCATTCAAATCATTCTGGAACAGGCAATCCGGGAGATCCGAACACTGATTTACAGACTGTCTCCCCCGATTCTGGATGATTTTGATATCGATATCGCCATTGGTGCACTGATCGAAGAAACCAATGACCGGGAAGGCACAGCATACCATTATGTCAATCATATCTCCGCTCCCGTTCCCTTGTCTCATGCCCTGAAGATCACCCTGTACCGGGCCTTGGATGAACTGATGACCAATATTCAGAAACACGCCGGTACGCAAACCGCCACCATTCAGCTCTGGAACACAGGATCGGACATCTGCCTTCAGGTGGAAGATTCAGGGGCGGGAATGGATTGTCAGACATTTAAACCATCCCGGAACCACGGATTCGGTCTGTACAGCCTGTCTGAACGGATTCAGAATTTCGGCGGGACCCTGACCGTCGTCTCCACCCCCGGCAAAGGGACGAAAATCACCCTGACCGCACCGGTCAACCCAATGGAATCCCATACCCATGAAGAAAAAAACCATCCTCATCGTGGATGACCACCGGGTCTTTCACCACGGAATCGCTCAAGCCTTGGATGCCACCGGTGAATTCACTGTGACCGGGCGGGCCGTTAACGGTATCCAGGCTGTTTCCCTGGCCGAAAAAATCTGTCCGGATCTCATCCTCATGGATATCAGCATGCCGGATCTCAACGGCATGGAAGCGACCCGGAGAATTCTGGCCGCCAATCCGGGCATCCGCATTTTGGCCCTGTCCATGCATGCGGAAAAATTTATGTCAAAGGCATGCTCAATGCCGGTGCATCTGCCTATGTGCTTAAATCCTGTTCTTTCAAGGAGCTAATGACTGCCATTAAAGCGGTTTTGGTCGGACATATGTACGTGAGTCCGGAAATCACCCATCTGCTGGTGACCGGTTCACCGGATCGGTTGAGCCTTTTGTCCAAGAGGGAAAAACAGGTTCTGGTGGGGATTGCCGAAGGTCACAGTTCCATGGAAATTGCGGAAACTCTGCATTTAAGCGTGAGAACCATTGATGTCCACCGACGGAATCTCAAATCCAAACTGGGCATTCAGGGCGTGGCCGATCTGACCCGGTACGCCATTGCCAAAGGACTGGTCTCACCAGCTCCCTGAGTCGCTCACCGCTCACTCACATAGGCTGGCAGAACCCCACCTTTTGAAAACACAATCTGCCACAACTGGTTGCTCCGGGCCCTGAACGTTCCGGCACAGGCCAGCAGGTAATAGGTCCACATGCGGTAGAACCGGTGATCATAGGCATACCTGATTTTCTCCCAGTTCGTCACAAAATTGTCATGCCAGGCCATCAACGTGGGGTCGTAATCCGGGCCGAAATTGTGCCAGTCTTCCAGCACAAAAAAATCTTCAGCCGCCTCGGTGATCTGTCGGCTAGACGGCACCATGGAATTGGGAAAAATATATTTGGAAACCCAGGGATCGCAGCTGCGGACCGACCGGTTTCCGGCAATGGTATGCAGCAGGAAAAGCCCCTGATCTTTCAGGCACCGGTTCACCACGCCCATAAAGGTCTTGTAGCAGGCTTTGCCCACATGCTCGAACATGCCCACGGACACAACACGGTCAAAGGATTCATTCAAGTCCCGGTAATCCTTGAGCCGGATCTCCACAGGCAATCCACGGCACCGCTCTCTGGCCAGGTTCACCTGTTCTTTAGATACGGTGACACCCATTACGCTTACCTGATATGTCCGGGCCATATATGCGGCCAGGCCTCCCCATCCGCAACCGATATCCAGCACCCGCATCCCCGGAGACAGCTTTAATTTGCGGCAGATCAACGCCATTTTGGCTTCCTGGGCCGTTTCCAAGGTATCGGCTTTTCCCAGTACCCGCAGGAATAATTCATGGATTTGTCCAGCATTAGGGAAAACAGGTCATTGCCGATATCATAATGCCGACGGCCGATCTCGAACGCCCTGAATTTCCCCGGAGATGCCGCCAGCATGGCCTTGAACCGGCACCACGCAGCACGGATGGACTTTCCGGCTTTTTCATCCAGCCGGGCCCTTAGAATTTTATCAAAAAACTGATCCAGCCGGGGGCATTCCCACCATCCGTCCATGTAACTTTCTCCCAAAGCCATGGAACCGCCGGCCACCAGGCGTTTATAGAAAAGGTTTCGTCCCACCTGAATATCCCACGGCCGTGAACCGTTTATTTCCACACCTGCAGAGGTGAATAGATCCCTGACCATTTTTGAGAAGAAGAAAAGTTCATGCCACTGCCTCCGTTGAAACCTTGAAGAATGATCACTGCAATGCATTTTATCACAGCTTCATGCAGGCATCAAAACAAAAAGTCGGGGAGGTGCCGGGGTCAGAGAGAGATCACTTTGGTGGCCAGCTGCATGGCCGTCATGATATCCAGCATATTGGTGGTCTCGCCCACCTGTTTTTCATTGAGCAGACCAAAATGGGTCAGACAGGTTCCGCAGACCCAGATGGAGACGGATTGCTTTTCATATTCACGCAGCGTTTCCAGAACAAGAGACCCTGAAATGGTCAGCTTGACACCATTGTTGACAAATACCAGCCGCCACAGTTCATCTCCCATTTCAGCCAGGGTTTTTATAAAACTGATCATCAGCTTTCGCCCCAGGTCATCGTCTCCGGAACCCATCCGGTCCGAAGTGATGAGCACCAGTATCTTCCGGGTCTCCTCCCCGTGATCGGAATCCGGGACTTTCGCCCTGGTTTCAATACTATCGGCGGCATTGTCTTCCTTTCCTGAATTCGAGGTATCCACGCCGGAGACTGTGAATGACCCGTCTTGTCCAGTTGACATGGTCTCATATCCCCTGGTTCCCAGAAACCGGGAAACATTTTCCACGGCCGCCTCATTGTCCACCTGGACGTTCAACCGAGAAGGCCGGTCAGTATCCACTGCCTGTTTGGCCATCAATACGGGCTGGGGGCAGGCCAGTCCCCGGGCATCAATATTCGTTGTCATTTTTTTATTCTCTCATTTATGAATGGGTTAATTTTTTTATGTCCGCCATTATCATTCCGGATTGTCAGACCACCTCAATGATTCCGGGGTTTCGGTCCGATACTTCCCCGATGACAGCGGCACGGGTTATTCCCTGACCGTGCAGAGCCGCCACAAGGTCACGGGCCTGTTTTTCCGGACATCCCATGAGCAGGCCGCCCGAGGTCTGGGGATCGAACAGAAGATCCCGAAGAGCCGGGTGGATAGTCCCGCTCAGTGAAACCATGGCGCTCCGGAACTGACGGTTTCGGAAGGCCCCCCCGGCACCAGGCCCATTTCGGCAAATTCCAGTGATCCGGGGATCAGGGGAACCTGATCGCTGATTATACGAACCCCGGCCGGCGTGCCGCTCACCATCTCCGCCAGGTGTCCCAGCAGGCCGAATCCGGTGATATCCGTGCAGGCGGAAATGGGGAACCGGGCCATGACGCTGGCCGCATCCCGGTTCAACGCAGCCATCAGTTCTGTTATCTCACGGATCTGGTCCCGGGAAGCCAGCCCGGCTTTGACTGCGGTGTTCATGACACCGGTGCCCAGGGTTTTGTGAGAACCAGCCGGTCACCGGGTTTCAATCCCTGATTGGCCAATATCCTGTCCGGATGCACAAAGCCTGTGACAGACAATCCATACTTGAGTTCATCATCTTCCACACTGTGCCCTCCCAGCAGCACGGTGCCGGATTCTTCCAGGATGTGGATCCCGCCGGCCAAAATTTTTCTCAAAACCGCCAAATCCATGGACCCCAGAGGAAACGCCACCAGATTCATGGCGGTTTTGGGAATCCCCCCCATGGCATAGACATCGGACAGCGCATTGGCGGCGGCAATACGGCCAAAATCATAGGGATCATCAACAATGGGCGTAAAAAAATCCACCGTCTGAATCAGGCCAAATCATCACTGATCCTGTAGACGCCAGCATCATCGGCCGTCCCCATCCCTACCAGAACATTTTTATCTGTGGGAACGGTCAATCCGTCCAACGCTGCCGCCAGGTCCCCCGGCGGAAGTTTGGCCGCTCACCCGGCCCCTTTGACACACTGAGTCAACCGGACCGGTTCCAAGCCATTGGTCAATGTCTGATTCATCGCCTCCCCCATGTTCTTTCAATCAATTGGATTGTTTTTTTACCTGTTGGATCAACCTGTTATTATTTCTCATTCCCGACCTCAAATCAAATTTAAAATTTCTGTAGCCGTTACCTGAATGCATAGAAAAAATCGATACCTTTTGCCCTCATATTTCCGATTCAATCAGGCAACGCTCCGAAAACAAACGGTCAAAAATGACACCAAACAAAAAACCAGTATGCCCCACGGTGAATTCACTTTGACCTTATCCCATCAAATTCAGACCTTCCGACCCGCCAAATCATTTGACCAAAACCGCCACATGGGAATGAATTATTCGTGAACTTCGCAGTATTCGTAAATTTAAAGAAATCAAATCCATATATTATTATCCGATATAAACGATAACCGTTCCTAAGGAAAAAAATAAAGCCCGGTTTTGTTCCCGCACGATAGGACACCGCCGGAGAGCTTGAGATATTCGACAAAATGGCCGTTGACAGGGAACCGAGAATGATCGAATTATCGGCGCGGATCAATTCACTTTCATCCGAACTGAGAAAAGGGGCAGGAACCGGCAACACGGCATGTTGAACCGGAATCCCTCGGCACCCTGGGGGCGGAATTGCCCATGAATTCAACAATATTCTTACTGTGATTGCCGGAAACATCGAGCTATCAGCCGATATAATTGAAGATTCGAATCCGGTCCAAGAGTAGTCAAGGAAGTGAGGAACGTCTATTTCCAGGCAAAAGAGGTGGTCCGGAAATAGAATGAACACAGCTTTTTTCAGTGACCCGATATTCTCGACCGGTTCCGTAATATTCTTTCCGAACCTGAAACCGATCTCTGTTTCAAAAAAACTGAGATCCGAAATTTTTGGGGAATCGATTCCTTGATCTGTCTTTCAAGCTTATTCCTGCTGTCTTTCAGGATGAGATCGATCCGCTTGTTCCGTCTTTTGTCATGGGCGCGCGAATGAATGACAATGGCCCGGTAGGGGATCTGTCATCTATGGTGACCGTGGTATCGTGATAGCGATAAAAAGCCGGCTGCCTTTTTTCACTGCCGTCGTCTGTCAGAGCCCCAATGTTCCTGCCAATCATCCGCTGCAATCGCGTTTAATATGGCTTTCTTGCACTCGATGAGGTTGGCAGGTAATCGGCTCAAAAAACGGATGTCGCTCTCGACAGCCTTTGCCAGATTTCCAGGCGTGACAAAAGCTGAATCCGCAATGTAAATGGAGTCCCCAAACACGGTGACAGATGTGATGTCAAAATGATGATGCTTCGTGTCCAGCTTGAAGCCGTTAATGGCATTTTGGGATATCTGGGGAAAATCCGGTGGGTGCCTGTCTCATAAAGTTTGTCCATTGCCCGGCCAAGGTTGGTATCATTGAATTCCGCCGGATCAATCGGTTTACCCAGTATCAACTCGGTATCCAGGGCATGCAGGGATTCTTCAAACCGGTACAACGGTTTTCTCCCGGTCACTGTATCGATAACCATTGCCAGTACAACATCTCCGGGAGTAAGCCTCATCTTGGAATCGACCATGGTATTGATAGTTTCAACCAGATTGATTTGTTTCGCGAACTCTCTGACAATGGGTAAAAACTGTATATCGGTGAATTTCCATTTTTCAGTACCTGGCAGTTCCATGATAGCTCCCTTTCTGGTTGGGTTTTATGGAGTTCATCATAAGCTAGCCGATTGTTGTTTATCTAGTCGATCTTTAATTATTATTTCATCTTTTTCTTCCATGGTTAAATTTTATTTAACTCTCTGGAATAATATGAAATAAAGTATTTAACTTTTGTTTGTATAAGGTGCGGAATGTACGATAAATGCATAATCATCCGTAATTTTTTCATGGTCCAAATGATAAAATAATTCATTGACAAGAAAACCCTTTTCCGATAAGTTGGTTGGACCAATATTTATTGGTTTGTTTTATCTTTACTATTAGGAACCTATTCAGTAACCATGAATAATCGTCATAAAATCTCGCTATCCGATCACGTAAAACAAGTTCGAAAGGTAAGAGTCCGGGAAGAAATTGCTTCTCAGATTCGGACCTTGATCGAGGAAGGCAAGCTTCAACCGGGAGACAGACTGCCGCCGGAAAGAGAATTGTGTGAGCTTTTCAACGTGTCCAGACATTCTCTGAGAGAGGCTCTCAGAGCCCTTGAACGCAGTCGGTTGATCAATTCCATTCCCGGAAGCGGGAATTACATCGCGATGAATGAGAGTGATGCGGCTAAAGGCATGATAGCCAGCTATCTTTTTGACAAAAAAGATGAACTGATGGAGATTTTCCAAATCAGGCAGATAATTGAACCGCAAGTGGCCAGAATAGCAGCCCGGAATGCCCAAAAAAAAATTTAGATCAATTACAGCTTTTAATGGAAAAAAATAAAGCGCTCCTTTCACAAAAGACGATTGATCAAAGAAAATTTTCGAGTTTAGACAAAGAACTGCACCTGGAAATAGCCAAAGCAACTCAAAGCAGTATCATTCCCAAACTTGTCGAACGTATCTCAGATCTATTCTCAGAAAGTAGGCATGAATCCATTCTGAGTAAGAGCCGCATGAAGGTTTCATGCCAAGGGCATATTAATCTGATACAGGCTATCCTTGAAAAAAATGAAAACAACGCAACCAAATTGATGGAAACCCATTTAAAAAATGTCGAAGCAGAAGCAATTCGACATCTTGTTTCAACGACAAAAACAACTTCTTCTGGAGAATAAAATAGTAATGTTAAAAAAAAACTGGTTCTTTATCGGCATTGCATTAATGATACTTATTTCTTTTTTCCTGCCCCAAGTAGGGCTGTTTGTCAAACAGTATGAAATTTTGAATATTGGTATTTTTCTTGCTTTTTTTCTGACAGGATTAACTTTGGAAACCTCCAGTATCCTGAATCAGATGAAAGATATAAAAGTCCTGGCAGCGGCCCTATTCTCATCACTGATTTTTTTCCTGTCTTTGCCTATTTTCTTGGACAGTTGTTCTTAGGCAGCTGGCCTGATTTTGCTGTTGGTGTTTTGATCATCGGTGCCGCTCCCGTGACCGTCGCTTCTGGTACTGTGATGACAGCTATTGCATTGGGCAATATTCCGTTGAGCCTGTTCATCTGTGTCTTCGGTAATTTCTGCTCAATCATAACCATCCCTATCATTCTCAACATTCTTCTTAAGTTCGGTGACATATCCATTGAACTGCCGGTAGCCCAGATGCTGATCGGCTTGACCATTAAGGTGTTATTACCTACCATTATCGGTCAATGTTTACGTCCCTGGTTAAAACATGGATTGAAGCCTTTCAAATCAAGTATTTCAATATTTAATCAGTGTATTGTTCTTCTAATAATCCTAAATGCTGTGTCCAGTTCTGCAAACCGTATTCTTGAGGTAGGTCCTGTTCTTTTTATTGTGTTTGTATTTATGATTTTTTTACATATAGTTATACTTCTTTTCAACAGGGGGTTATCCGGGATAATAAAGCTGGACCAACCTTCTACTTCAGCCTTTACCATTCATACATCACAAAAAACCCTAACCATTTCATACCTGGTATGGGCCGGCTATTTTGCAAATTCCCATCCCATGGCACTGATTCCAGCAATTGCTTATCACCTGACTCAGATGATCATGGATACATTTGTCGCACATTGGTTTAGAAATAAAGCAGAGATATTACTAAGGGCATAAATCAGCGACAGCCTTTAAATTGGAGAGCCCCAAAATTTTTATTGTATCGGACTTTAAAATTATTTACTAACTTCAAAATTTTGAAAAATTTCTATGGCTTAGTTAATAAAAAAACAATTTCCTGTCTTCTCAACGGGTGGCCTATGGGGAAAGAGGGGACGGTGTTGGCAAAAAACCATTTTCAACGGATCGATGGTTTTTCGCGATCATTGGTTTGAAGAGGTTGGCATTCATCTGTCTGTTTGTGATGACTGCCGTAGATTTCGAATTGTTACTGGTTTTTTTACTGTTAATGACCTTGGCGATGGTAACAAATTATCATCTTAACATATAACAAAAACAGGAGGTGAATTGATGGAAAGACAAAAACTTATTACAGGGTTGATCACCGGGATATTTTTACTATCGATCTTTTCTTTTTCCGGTATCGTTCAAGCAGAAAGCAAATATCCCAAAAAGGATATTAAAATGATCGTCATGTGGCGGGCCGGTGGAGGAGCAGATACCGCCACCAGAATCTTCACCAAGCAACTGGAAAAGATCATCGGCCAGAATATCGTGGTCAACAACATTACAGGAGGAGCGGCAACCGTAGGATATTTAGCAGCCAAAACCGCTAAACCAAACGGCTATAATTTAGTGACCATTCAGGGAGATTTGCCAAAGTTTGAACTTATGAATCTTGCGCCCATCGCGATTGACGATTTTGATATCCTTCCGAGCTTTGCCTTCCAATCTCCGGTTTTAGCAGTAAGAGCAGATGCGCCCTGGAACACGGTGGAAGAATTTGTTGCCGATGCACAAAAAAAGACCCGAAGAAATTACGGTCGGCATTACCGACATCGGTGGTATTTATCATCAGCCGCTGGTGCTTTGGGAAGATCAGGCGGAATTCAGAATAAGACCAGTCTTTCACAAGGGCTCACCGGCACAAACTGCAGCACTTTTAGGCGGCCATGTGGATGCCAATGTCACTTGGGTGCGGCCTAACATCCCTTACGTAAAAGAGGGGAAAGTCAAGTTTTTGGCCTATATGAGCTTGGAAAGACATCCGGATTATCCTGAAGTGCCGACACTGATTGAGAAAAATTGGAATGTTCACTATGAACATCCTTATGGTGTCGGGGGACCCAAAGGATTACCCGAAAATGCCAAAAAGGTGTTATCAGAAGCAACCAAAAAAGTTTGGGAAATTCCGGAATTCAAAACGGATTTGGAAAAGATGGGACTTTCTGTATTCCGATTAAACGGCTCCGACTTCCAACAGCATATCAAAGAAATGCAGCGGAACTCTGCTAAAGCATTAGAAATTATTGAAAAAAGAAAATCGAAATAAAAAATTTATTATTAGCGCGGCGGGTTTTGATTTCAAGACCTGCCAATCAAGGACATTATCGTGATTTCGGAATGGATCATTAGTCTCACCACGCTTATTATCAGTATATATTTTTTTATCCTCACGTTCCAATTTCCGGAAGTGAGCATGGATCCCGGAGGGTTAAGTTTTTTCCCGCGTATTTTGTGTCTAATCTGTGGATCCGCCTCATTAGTGATGATTGCAAAATTGATCCGGAATAGAGGAGAAAGCGAGAATAGCCCCGTAAAATTCACTCGCTATTTTCTATCAGCTTGGAAAAAGAATATAAAAATCAGTGAATATGACTATGTGCGGCGAATGACATATGTCTTTGCCGCAAGTGTGATCTATCCCTGGCTTATTGTTCGAATCGGTTTTGTTCTTTCCACGATCTTGTATTCTTTTACGCTGATGAAACTGTTTAAGACAAAAACATCAATCAGTCTGTTTATTTCAGCCTCAGTCGCCATCGGTCTTTTTCTCTTTTTTGTCAAAGTATTGGAAGCCTTTGTTCCCAGTGGCGCATGGATGGATTATGCTATTGAAATGTTTACGGAAGAAAAATAAACATGGGCAATTTCATTGACGCCATATCTATTTTGTTTCAGTTCGGAAATTTGTTCGTTCTGTTCGGATCGGTCCTGGGAGGGGTTATCATCGGTGCTGCGCCCGGATTGACCTCTACAATGGCCATAGGGCTTTTGGTCCCGTTAACCTTCGGCATGTCGAAATATCCGGCCTTTATTATGCTTCTTGGAATTTATTGCGGTTCCATCTATGGGGGATCGATTACCGCTATTTTGATGAATGTTCCCGGAACTCCGACTTCTGCTGTCACAGCGATCGACGGTTATCCCATGACCATGAAAGGGGAAGGAGGAAAAGCTCTTGGCGTGGCCACCTTGTCTTCCACCCTTGGCGGACTATTGAGCTGCGTGGTGCTTATTTTCCTATCGCTTCAACTTGCCCAGGTGGCGATTATGTTCGGACCTGTAGAATATTTTTCTCTGGGATTGTTCGCAACCGCAGTGGTATTATCCATAGCCTGCAAATCCATATTAAAAGGTACTATTGCAACATTTTTCGGTCTTTTACTTTCCACCGTCGGTGTAGACCCGGTGGCGATGTATCCGCGCTTTACTTTCGGCATTCAGGAAATTCTCATCGGCATCCCTGCGGTGCCTGCGATTATCGGAATGTTCTGCGTTTCTGAAGCCTTCCGCATGGCAGAGCAAACCGAAATGGTTGCAGACGTTAAAAAAGGAGTCTCTGGGATTTTAGTTGCCTACCGACAATTACCCAAGCTTTGGACATGCATTTTAAAATCCGGGCTGATTGGTAGTTTTATAGGTACTTTACCGGGGACCGGTGCTCTGGTGGCTTCGTTTCTGTCTTATGGAGAAGCCAAGAGGGTATCCAAAAATCCGGAACAATTCGGAAAAGGTGCTGTGGAAGGAGTCTGCGCAAGCGAAGCGGCCAACAATGCGGTCACCGGTGGAACCTTGGTGCCTTTGTTGACCCTCGGCATTCCCGGGGACACCAATACATTGATGCTGCTGGGGGCCATGTTGATTCACGGATTAATCCCCGGCCCTACCCTTTCATAGAAAATTCCACGCTGGTCTATCTGATTTTCGGGACTATGATCGCCTGCAATCTTTTAATTCTACCAATCGGCCTTTCTTTGTCCCCCTATATCGCAAGGATCTCTCTCATAAAAAAGAAATATCTCATGCCTGCTGTAGGCGTGCTCGCCATAACCGGGGCTTCCATTGGATACGGCCACATTTATTATTTCTGGATCTCGATTATTTTCGGTTTTCTCGGCTATATCTGTCAAAAAGGAGGATTTCCGGTTTTGGCCATCGCTATGGCTCTAATTTTAGGCCCGATTATGGAAAGTAATTTACGTTCCGCTTTGATGCTTCCTGAAAATTTTGTTTTGATGTTTTTTACCAGGCCCATTTCGCTTATATTAATTATTTCCTCAATTTTTAACCGTTATTTTAAGCGTTATTTGGGAATACAAAAGAGAAAAAAAATCAACTGACCAAGAGTAGAAATAAAAATCATGGTATCATCGATCAATTTTAAAAAACTGGATCCGGGAAACTTTTGTTTCAGATGGCTTATTGAGTCGGAAATTGCAAATTTTGCCGCCCTAAACGCAAATTCGGATGAAATACAAGAACTACAAAGTATTTGTTCGGGATCATCAATTAGCGGCTGATAAGAGTAAAGGTCCTAAAGTCACAACCCGGAAAGAGCAAAAGAAGACATGTTGTTACATTCGACAACTATTGAAAATAGAGATCAAACAATTGTCTCAATTTAATGAACTTCAAAGCAGTAAATAATCTTCTAATTTAATTTTGGATTGTTAACCCATTAAAAACTTAAACATTTTAAAAATCATAAATTCTGTGAGGTAGCCATGTCCGATGATAAAGTTCATTCAGCTTCAGAAGGATTCGAGAATCGCATCGTCCCACCCTCATGGGAACCAACTGGATGGTGTCATCCGGTCATCCGCTGGCCAGTCAAGCCGCAGCGAAAATACTCGATAAAGGCGGCAATGCCGTGGATGCTGGGGTGGCTGCAGGAATCTGTATCAGTGTCGTACATACTGACATGGTTAACTTCGCCGGTGTGGCTCCGATTATGATCCATATGGCAGAAACCGACACCATTGTGACCTTGGACGGTCTGGGTTGGTGGCCCAAAAAGGCTTCTGTCGATTTTTTTATGAACAAGCATCAGGGAAAGATTCCATCGGGTATTTTAACCGCAGTGGTGCCTGCCGGACCTGCATCGTGGATTGAAGCTTTGAAAAATTACGGGACCTTGAGCTTTGAAGAGGTAACCCGGGATGCGATTTATCTTGCCTCTCATGGATTTCCGATGCATCCATTAATGTCGACCAATATCAAAAACAGCTTGGCAGATTACCAGAGGTGGCCCTCCACTGCCTCGGTGTTCCTTCCTGACGGAAGACCCCCTGAGCCTGGGGATGTGTTTGTACAAAAAGAACTGGCTGCTACATTGGGGAAAATGGTGGAAGCCGAAAAGCAAACAAAATTTATGGGAAGACAAAAAGCACTTTCAGCCGCCCGGGATGAATTTTATCAAGGTTCCATCTCCCGCAGGATTGTGGAGTATCATCAAAAACATGGCGGACTTTTGACACAGGACGACTTTGCTTCATACCGGATTAGAACCGAAACCCCTCCCAGTGTTTCTTATTCGGATTACACCGTCTTCGGGTGCGGCCCTTGGAGCCAAGGTCCGGTGCTTTTGCAGTCTCTGCAAATGATAAAGAATTTCGATTTAAAAGCTTTTACCCCTAACTCATGGGAATATATCCATCTGTTGACTGAAGTGCTGAAACTCGCCTTTGCCGACAGGGAAAAATACATAGGCGATCCGGAATTTGTGCGGGTACCCCTGCAAGGGCTGTTATCCGAACCATACAACAAAAAAAGGATCGAACAGATCGACTGGAATAAAGCCTGCCCGGAAATGCCGGCTCCGGGCGATCCCTGGCCCTGGGAAAAACAAAACCGGGAACCTGGCTCAACCGGCAGCCAAAATCCCCAGCCGAATCCTGCTCCTGGAAAATACGATCATTTGGATACCAGTTATGTAGCCGTAGTGGATCGCTACGGAAATATCTTTTCCGCAGTCCCAAGCGACATTCCTACCAATACACCTATTATACCAGGACTCGGCCTTGCTGTTTCTTCCAGGGGTGTACAATCGAGAGTGGATCCTTACCATCCTGCATCCATCGAACCCGGCAAAAGACCGAGACTAACTCCCAATCCGGTGATGATTTTCCGGAAGGGAAAGCCTTATATGGTCATCGGTACTCCGGGCGGCGATGTGCAGTGTCAGGCTGTCCTTCAGGTACTGCTCAATATCCTTGAATACGGAATCGAACCACAGGAAGCGATTGAAATGCCCCGTTTTTCCACCTTCAGTTTTCCGAACTCCTTTGCGCCTCATTCCTACTTTCCAGGAATGTTAAGGATCGAAAACAGAATACCGGAATCGGTCTTGCAAGAGCTTATCCGAAAAGGACATCGTGTAGATCTGTGGCCCGAGTGGTCCTGGAAAGCTGGCGGAGTCTGTTGTATCTTATTGGATCGAAAAAAGGGATATTAATGGGAGCGGCTGATCCTCGGAGAGAATCTTATGCCGTTGGATGGTAGCAACCTGGAAGTCACATCAGAACCTATGTCGCAATCAAACAACTTGATCCGTATTTTTCCGGTTGCCGCCACTTTTTTATCTGCCGCATGCCTTACCGGACAAAGCGTTATCGTCAAAACAAGCGCCCATTATCTGACTATTTGGTTGTTTGTCGTCGGCGGATTCCTGGGGGCGATGTTGGTTTTGTGGCAGACCAAAACTACCGAATCGTTTCATAGCGGCTACATTATTGCCGTGGTTGGAAGTTTTTTTGCAGGGTTCTCTTTAAATCTCGTACGCAAACTAAGAACAAACAATGATTTCAGTGCACCGTATTTTTATTTTTGTCTGGTCGGAGCTCCGGTATCCGCTTCAGCATTATTTTTTCTCGGACCCGAGACCATGCCCGATCAAACCAGATGGATTGCTCTGGCCATTGTCTCAGGTTTAGCCTTGAGTGCACAATTGCTAATGAACTACGGTTTGAAGGCTCTCTCAGCCCATTCCAGCGGAGTGATTTTGACCAGTCAGGTTATCATGGCAGGATTTATCGGTATTTTCATTTTTGATGACCCTATAACCAGGCGACTGTTCGCCGGAATGGTATTAATTATTTGCTGCGGGGTCATGCTGACGGTTCCACGAAAACGGCGGAAGGATCAGGCGTGAAACCTGAAATCCTATAGCATCGGAGGTTAGGATCATGAAAGATGAAAAATTGATAAAAAATCATTAGAACTGCACTTTGACGCCTTGGTTGTAGATCAGCACTGCGATATTCAAATGGACATGGTCACTCGAAGAGGACGTCTGGAAAATAAAGTGCTCGAACGGCACCATTTTCCTAAATTTAATCAGGGTGGAATCGATTTTGCCTTGATGTCAACAGTCCCTCATTTCGGATACGAGGCCTATCCTTTTTTTATGAATCCGACCCTTTCTGCCCTGGAACTCATCGACTGTGGATTGATGGATGCAGCGGAAAGTCCGAATAAAGTATCTATCGTTACCACCTCTGCAGAGATCAGGGAAGCGAAAAAAAAAGGTAAAATCAGCTTTATGCTCGGCATTGAGGGAGCAGAAGCTATAGGAACAAACCTGTCCGTGTTAAGAAATTTTTATCGGTTGGGTGTACGGGTTATGACCATTACCTGGCATAAGCGGAATATGGCAGCAGACGGCTCGGGGGAACCTTCCGGGTCCGGATTGACAAAATTTGGAAAAGAATTGATTCAGGAAATGAACAGGATCAAAATGGTTGTTGATGTTTCCCATATCTCGGAGGCCGGTTTCTGGGATATCATGCAATGCAGTGAAACCCAGTGATCGCTTCTCACTCCAATGCTAGGAACATCTGCGATCACCCCAGAAATCTGTATGATGACCAGATTATGGCTTTGGCCAAAAAAGGCGGTATTGTCGGTATCTGTTTTTGTGCGCCTTATGTTCATCCTCAACAGGCAAGCGTAGCTGAAGTCGTGGACCATATCGATCATATCGCCACTTTATCGGGACCGGAAACCATTGCACTGGGCCCGGACTGGATAGACTATGCAGAAGATATGGTGATCGCCTGTATGGATCCTAAAGGATATTTGGCTAAAGGAAGCTCAATTACAAACTTTGCAAAAGGCCTTGAAAATGCCCGAAAACTTCCGAATTTAACAATCGAACTTATGGCCCGGGGATATACCGAAAAGGAAATCAGAGGAATTCTCGGTGAAAATTTTCTCAGGGTTTTAGATGAGATATTGACCACCGACGAGCAAGAAATAAATAGGTGAGAAAGCATGAAGTGTAGTTATGCATAAATATTAGAGATTCAGCTAAAATTTAAAAGGGTTTTCTTAGCCCGAATAATTCACGAAAAATTAAAAAAATAAAGACAAACTCCTCGGTTTTCTCTGGATGCAATGACAATCTGATTTCTTCCATTCTTGCCCCAAGTGCTTTATGGTATCTCTGGATAATGACGTTGTATCCATACGTCCATACCATGGTGTAGGAATAGATTGGCCAATAGCGGACTGATGAGCCGATCTCCCTTGATCTTGCCGCCTTTACGCCGGACGTCACGTACCTCGTAAACAGGTTTCTGGTGCGCTTATCAGCGGTAGGCTATATTCCCATTTTTTGACGACACCTAAGATTTCGACGTTTCATCGGTCGGTTCACTTTCGTTCAACTTCATTGAGCAGCACCTGACAGGTCTTGGCCTGCCTTTTCCTGATCGCTCGCCACCCCATCCCTTAGCATGGAGCAGCATCAGGTGGCTTGCAGAGTTATCCTGTCATCCTTCATCATGCCGATGAAAATTTCACAGGCATCAGCCACCTTCATGCCCCATTTGCACATGGTTGATCTGGCACCGTAGCAAAAAAACACCCTGGCATCCGTGTCGTCATATTTTGACAGTCTCTCTAAACAACAGGAACAGCTTCAGCTTGAGGCTGGCGGGACAGCTGAAATCATCACCGAGGTGAGCATATATGCTGCTGCGAGGACACTTGAAGAAGAAGGTGCTCTATCTACCACTGATGCCAATGCCATTGCTAATGAGGCTATTGAACGAATATCTGCCAAGTCAGATAAGGTGGGGTACACTGGCAACGGCATTCAATGACATGGTTATCCGTAAGCAACGGCAATAGGAAGAACTCGTATAGATAGCACTTGAACCAAGAAAAACAATAGTGGGGTTTGTTTTTCCAAGTACCCCGTTGTAGAGGTTCTCTCGGAAGGAAAACAAAGAATGTATTATAGATGTATTAAATTTGCCCTAAATAAAAAATCCCGAGGAACTGAATTCTCGGGATATCCTTAAGTATTTAGTTGGCTCCCCAGCACGGACTTGAACCGCGGACCCATTGGTTAACAGCCAATTGCTCTGCCAACTGAGCTACTGGGGAGCATGTCTCAATCAAGACTCGACGTTTATATAGGATCGTCCGGTTCTTGTCAAGGCAAAAAAACAAAAAATTGACAGGCCTTTGGGGAATAGGTAATAATATCCTCAATCATAACCGGAAGCAACCATTGAACCCGTTAACACTGGACAAAACACACCATGATCACTGAACACGGCATTGTCATTCAAGCCACCCCTGCCATGGCCCAGATAAAACCAACCGGGCCGCGGCCTGTGAATCCTGTGCGGCAAAAGACGGCTGCGGCACCCCTCACCGGGGAAGAGAGATCACCCTCGAAGTCCCCAACACCCTGGGCGTTCAGGCAGGCGACACGGTCCTGATCGGCATGCAGACCAAATCCGCATTACAGCTGACCTTTTTAATATATATCGTTCCCATCCTTTGTCTGGTGATCGGGGCACTGACCGGTGACGTCCTGGCACCTTTTTTTCAAATCAATGCATCCTTTTTCTCCATGATTCTGGGATTCTCTTTTTTCGGGCTCGCGTTTTTCATTCTTCATAAAATATCGGCGGGCATGAACCGGAAAACAGAATACAAACCCAGATTGATCCGCAAAACCAAACCCGGCTCAGCACCTGCATGCAAGCCGGCTTCAAAATAATTTTTTTTCTTGCCAACCCAGCTGCAATATACTATATACGCTGCCAGTTGTGGGTTTGTCACACAAACGCTAACCCTTAGACCGGAAGATTGATATATGACATCACAACCACACCTGAGATTTGCGGTCTTGATCACAGCGGTTTTACTGATCACAGGGATCGTCTGCTATGCTGCTTTTTCCCCTCCTTCACCGGCCGAACCTGTTCGCCTGATGTTTCAAAATGATGCCGGCAAAGTCCTGTTCACTCACCAGACGCATACCGAGGCGTATTCCCTGGATTGTCTGGACTGCCATCACAACATTGATGATGACGAGACCTACAATTGCAGCGACTGCCATGAAGAAACCGGGGACGACTATATGCCGTCAAGAACAGATTCCCTTCACGAGACATGCATCGGATGTCATGCGGATTACGGTGCAGGACCCATTGATTGCAGTGCATGTCATGTACTCTAAATCCGGACTCCTGCCGCCTTTGACCTGCATCAGTCATGACAACCGCTTTTTGAAACAAGGACGTAACTCATGATTAAACGATCTTTTTTTACGCTATCCAACAAACCCAGGCTGACCTGTGCCCTGCTGGAACCCGATCCTGAAGCGCCCGTGAAAATGGATGTGCCCGCCCTTCTGACACTGCTGCTGCCGGATCCTATTGACAGCACCCGGGCGGCATTGATCAAAAAAGGCGATGTTGTCAAGAAAGGACAGAAACTGCTGCTGTATGAAAACAGCACCGGATATGCGGTATCACCGGTATCCGGCATCATCAAATCCATAGACACCTTTACCGTCGATAACATCAGTGGCCTTCGAACCCGCATCACCATTGAAAAGGATGCCCGCGATACTGAACAGACCGGATATGCGGACATGGCCGAAGACCTGTCCTTTGCGGCCCGCCACCTGACACAGCTGCCGGGAGCCCCACCGTTTGATGGTCTGATCCAACACAACGGGAAGATCAGTACGCTGGTCATCACAGCGGCGGATACCGACCTGTTGACCACCACGTCCCAGTACATCGGAACAGCCCGGGCCACCTTGCTTCAGGAAGGGGCTCAGATCCTCAAACGCATCACCAACCTGTCCAAAATATATCTGCTGATCCCCGGATATCTGCAGGACCGGGTCCGGTTTGACGGAGTCACTGTCATGCCGGCGAGTCTGACTTATCCGGATACCCTGCCGGCCATGGTCATGAAAAACCATCTGGACAAAGTTCTGCCTGCCGGCAAAACCCCTGATGAAATGGGGGTCTGTTTTATCCGGGCCGAAGCGGTGGTATCTTTAGCCAGGGCCTATGAAGCCAAAGCACCGGTATTTGAAAAATGTATTACCCTCATTGACAAAACCGGAGCCCGGCACCGGATCGAAGCAGTGATCGGCACCCCGCTGAGCAGCATTTTCAGTCAGCTGGGAATCCAGATTGATGGACAGGACCGCATCATCATCGGCGGTCCTATGCAGGGCTTTGCCACTTTCACCCCCCACCATCCGGTGACACCGGATATGGATACCGTGCTGATTCAGGACAAAGGCGACATCATTTCCTTGTCCGATACCAACTGTGTCAACTGCGGCAAGTGTATCCAGGCCTGCCCGGCCGATATTCCCGTCAACCTGCTGGTGCGGTTTTTGCAGGCCACCCAGTATGAGACCGCTGCAGATAAATGCGATCTGGAATCCTGCATCGACTGCGGATTATGCGCCTATGTCTGCACTTCACGGATTGCGCTGTCCCAGTATATCCGGCTGGGAAAACATGAACTGAAAAACTCAGAATTGACGCATAAAGGGAGACTGTCCATGAACCACACGAAACTCACTGTTTCCCACGCCCCGTTCTGGCATGACGGAGACAGTCTGTTCAAAAAAAACCTCAATGTTATTATTGCCCTGCTGCCGGCGGCCGTTTTCGGGATTCTTCAATTCGGTGCCCCGGCCCTGGGCGTTCTGGCCCTGTCAATGTCCTTTGCCATTCTCTGGGAAATGATCATCAATCTAATAACCAAGAAACCCCTGACCGTCGGAGACCTGGATTCGGCCTTGATCGGGCTTTTGTTCGGCATGATGCTGCCGGCGGTAATTCCCTGGTGGATCGTGCTGGTGGGCACGTTCGTGGCGGTATTCATGGGTAAGATGATCTTCGGCGGAACCGGTGCCAATCCATTTAATCCGGCATTGCTGGGCATGGCGGTCCTGATGTTGTCATGGAACATGTTTTTTGATTTCAACACCGCCTATGTGAATTATGAATTTGATTTCACCGCCCTGGCCCCGCTGGTGGCCGTGAAATTCCAGGCGCCGGCACCGATCTGTTTCCATTGAGCAACCTGTTCATGGGGCGGGAAGTAGGCGCCATCGGCGCCACCTTCAGCCTAGGTCTCATCATCGGAGGCATTTACCTGATTCTGAAGGGATATATCCGGTGGGAACTGTCGGTTTCCTTCATTGCCGGAATTCTGGCGACGGCATTTCTTTTCTATCTGGCCAATCCGGAGAGCTATGCCAGCCCCTGCTTTCATCTGTTTTCCGGATACACGATGCTGGGCGCCTTTTTTCTGATCACGGAAAGCGCCTCTACTCCGGTCCGGCGGATTCCCATGCTGATTTATGGGTTTCTGGGCGGCTTCATGATCATTTTGATGCGCAATATCGGCATGTACGCAGACGGAACGATTCTGGCCATCCTGCTGGTGAACCTTGTCAATCCCCTGCTGGACAACATCAGACCCACCGCTTTGGGAAAGGATATGAACAATGCGTGAAATGGTTAGTATGATCGTGGTATTGACTGTTTTGACAACCCTATCCGGCGGGCTTCTGGCCGCCATCAAGTCTGGCACGGAAGTCCGGATTGAGGAACAGATTTTAAAATTTCAAAAAGCCCCGGCCATTGAAGACATTTTTCCAGAGGTTTCCAACAATCCCATTGCAGAACGGTTCAACCTGGCCATTGATGACACCACACTCCAGATTTTTCCCGGAAAACTGTCGGACGGTTCCAAGGCAGTGGCTTTTGAAACAAAAGGCAAAGGCGGATACGGCGGAGATGTCGGGCTTATGGTGGGAATCAACATGGAAAACGACACGATCGTCGGCGCCCGTGTGACCACGCATGCTGAAACACCGGGACTGGGAGCCCGGGCCAAGGATGACCTGACCTTTGTTTCCCAGTTTACCGGGAAACCGATCGATGCCAACCTGGCATTAAAAGCCGACAACGGCTCCATTGACGCTATGTCCGGTGCCACCATCACTTCCCGTGCGGTGACCCTGGGCGCTATTCAGGCTCAGAAGTTATACATGCAGCTCAAACCTGAAATTTTAAAACAGATCCAATAGGGTATAGATTAGGAGATAAACACAGATGGCACAATCCTTGGCAAAAGAATTTACTAAGGGACTATGGGCTGAAATACCTCCTTTCAGGCTGGTGCTGGGACTCTGTCCGGTACTGGCAGTAACCAAAACAGTTGAAACGGTATCGGTATGGGCATGGCAACCACCTTTGTGCTGGTATTCTCCAACCTTCTGGTTTCAATTTTGCGGAATGTGATCCCATCCAAAGTCAGAATCGCCTGCTTCATTGTTATCATTGCCACCTTTGTTACCATTGTGGAACTGGTCATGCAGGCATATACCTACCCCTTGTTTTTAAAGCTGGGGATTTTTATCCCCCTGATCGTGGTCAACTGTATCGTACTGGGCCGGGCTGAGGCTTTTGCTAGCAAAAATAGCCCGCCTCTGGCCATCGCGGATGGCCTTGGCATCGGTATTGGCTTCACTCTTTCCCTGGCGGCCATCGGTGCGGTGAGAGAACTCATTGGGGCCGGCACCATTACCGTCTGGGGAGGGACACCTTTATTTTCCCTGGGAGAAAATTTTCATGCCTTCTCTTTTATGGTGGAAGCCCCAGGTGCTTTTGTCGCACTTGGTCTGATGCTGGCCGGCATGAACTTGATCGGTAATAAATAAGGAGCGTTGTAATGGAATATTTTGAACTCGCCATCAGCTGCATTTTTATCAACAATATCCTGCTGGCTCAGTTCCTCGGCAACTGCCCGTTCCTGGGAACATCCAAAAAAATGGAAACCGCGATCGGCATGTCCATGGCCGTGGTCTTCGTTATGGTCATGGCCGGAATGATCACCTGGTCTGTGGACATGTTCCTTCTAAAAGCCCTGAATGTGGAATACCTGAGAACATTGGCCTTTATTCTGGTCATCGCATCTCTGGTGCAGTTCGTGGAAATGTTTCTGAAAAAAAGCATTCCCGGTCTGTACGCCGGACTGGGAATTTTTCTGCCCCTGATCACCACCAACTGTGCGGTCATGGGTGCCTGCCTGTTGAATATCAGCAACGAGTATACTTTTACTAAAGCTTTGATGTCTTCCTTTGCTTATGCTATCGGCTTCGGTCTGGCCCTGATTCTGTTTGCCGGGGTTCGGGAACGCATCAGCTTGGGACGGGTTCCAAAACCGCTGCAGGATACCTCCATCGGCTGATCACCGCCGGTGTTATCGCCCTGACATTCACTTCTTTCAGAGGGATGGTATAGACAGTTCAGGAGGAATCTGTATCAGGAAGTTGAAAACCAGTATCAAATTCCTGCTGGGAGTGTTGTTCTCAGCAGGATTGTTTTTGGGGCATCCGGCGCATGGATATGGCACACCCTTCACACCCCGGCCAACACCGGTGACAAAGAAATCCTTTTTGTCATTGAACCGGGGCAGAGCCTGTCCCAAATCGCTGCCAGTCTCGAATCCAAAAAATTATCTCCCAGGCGATTCTTTTCCAGGCCTATGCCCGGTATCAGAAAGCCGCCACCCGGATCCCTGCGGGGGAACACCTGCTGACCCTACCCGCATCCCCGGTCCGGATTCTGGATCAACTGCTCAAAGGCCGGATCAAACTCTACCGGCTGACGGTTCCCGAAGGTCTGAGCATGGAAGAGACCGCATCGGCGGTAGCAAAAACCGGGATGTGCGGTGCGGACCGGTTTCTGACCCTGTGCCGGGATCCGGATTTCATCGAAGAGTTGGCCGTTCCGTCTCATACCCTGGAAGGATTTCTGTTTCCGGACACCTATTTTTCCCGAAACCGTCACCTGCCGCCGGATAATCGAGAAAATGGTGGCCACGTTTTTTCGGTATATACGCCCCAGTGGCACGAACGGGCCGATGATCTGGGATTCACCCTTCAGCAGGTCGTCACCCTGGCTTCCATGATCGAAAAAGAAGCGGCCGTTCCGTCAGAACGGACAAAGGTCTCATCGGTATTCCACAACCGTCTGATAAAAAGGATGCGTCTGCAAAGTGATCCCACCGTGATCTATGGGGACCCTGAATTTGAGGGCCGGATCCTGACCCGGCACCTTCAGCGAAAAACCGAATACAATACCTACCAGATGCACGGCCTTCCCAAGGGCCCCATTGCCAACCCCGGCGCCAAAGCCATTGAGGCGGCCCTGTTCCCGGCTGACACCGATTTTCTGTATTTTGTGTCCAGAAACGACAGAACCCACTATTTTTCAAAAACCCTGACGGAACACAACCGGGCCGTCAGACAATACCAGCTGAACCAGTAATGCTGGAACCCCCGAAACGACTGGGTTGTCAACCGGGAGGGCTCAGGGAGACTTCACGTCAATGCACGTCAATGCACATCAATCATCGAACTAATCACTGAACTGGCGAAGATACACAATCACGGCACCGGACCGAGATTTTTTTTTCCGCTCCCAGGAAAATCCCAGTACAATATCCCTGGCCTTCAAATCCAGCAGCAGGTCTTCGATGGTATCCGGCAGCACCGGCCCCGGGTCGGAATGCAGTCCTTTTCCCACAATGATCCGCACGGTGAAATACCCCTGCTGTTGGCATGTTGCCAGAAAAGACCGGGCTTTCATCTGGGCGCCCAAAGCGGTGAATCCATGCAGGTCCAGATCCCTTTCCGGCGGGGATAGCGTTTGATCCGCTTCTGGTAGGGCACGGGTTTGGGAGGCACGGCTTTTTCCCCTGCAGAAGGGCGGGTCAGATAAGACTCCAGAAGTTCACCAAACGCGATTGCATCCGGATCCGGTTCATCGGAGGTTTCGGATCCCCCCCAGTCATCCCCTTGTCCACCACCGGCAGTCCGTGACGGTTCAACGGCTGGCGGCCAACCTTGAATTCTGCCGGACGGTCTTTGTCGGATTTCTGAGTAAACGCTTTCAACAAGTCCTGATCCGACCCCAGCAGCGGCAGTTTTTGTTTTTTTCTTTCCCATATACAACACAGATAGTATGTTATGTTCCCCGGTTTTTCAAGAGGCTGGTGCTGTTTCTGTATTTGACTTTAGCCCCCCTTCCTGCTATTGTCTGACTCATGAAAATTGGGACCATTGTTGAATACATTGATCAACAGAAAATCATAACAGCAGTAATATTAAGCGAAAAAAAAGACAAGCTCAAATTACTCAATGAAAACACCCGGGAAGTCAGCCTCACTGTAAAAAGACTGACCCATGTGTCACAGGTGTGCCTGGATATCAGCCAGCCCAGGAACCTTCTGATCCATCATTTGAAAACCACCGCTGAAACCCGCAGAGAACTGGCCGAACAAATCGATATCCCTGAAATCTGGGAAATCCTTCACGAAGAGTCTGAAGAAATCGAACTTCCCGCCATGACGATTTTCTGTTTTGACCCGCCATTGGGCTGTGACCATGAAGCAGCCGTCATTCGGGCGGTTTTCAACGACCGGCTCTATTTCAAGTTCAATCAGAACTGCTTTTCTCCGTTTACACCGGAACAGGTGGATGCCAAAAAGCGCCAGATCAGGGAAGCGGAAAAAAGAGACAGTCTGATTCAAAACGGTGTGTCTTGGCTGACCGCCATGCAAAACGGTATGGAAAAGCTTGATGATCCAGGCCCGGAGGTCTTGGGGTGCCTTAAAGAGTATTATCTTTTCGGCAATGACAGTAGCCATGCCCCTGTCGCCAGGCAGATGCTTAAAAATGCCGGCCTGACAACTCCTGACCCCTTGTTTCAGTTCTTTGTCCGATCCGGTCTCTGGAATGTCGATGAAAACGTGGACCTTCTGTCCATGGGCATTCCCACTCAATTTACTCCGGAAGTTACGACTGCCGCTCGAAACCTGTCACTCACCGGTTCCCGGGCTTTTCAGGATCAGGGCCGCAAGGACCTGACAAAGGTCCCCTTGATCACCATCGACGGCCAGTCCACCATGGACTACGACGATGCCATCAGTCTGGAGAACACGGACCAGGGATACCGCCTGGGAATCCATATCATCGATGTGGGGGCCTACATCAAATCCGGAGACCCCATTGATCTGGCAGCCCGGGAACGGGCAAGCTCCATCTACATGCCGGATGATAAACTGCCCATGTTGCCGGCGGATCTGTCTGATGACCTGTGCAGCCTCAGGCAGGGGGAAATCCGGCCTGCTATCTCCACATTGATCCAGCTAAGCCGGTTTTTTGAAATTCAGGATGTCCAGATTGTTCCCAGCATCATTCAGGTACACCAACAGATGAGCTACACCGAGGCCAACCTGCTGAACGGCAAGGATGATCCCATCACCACACTTCACAAAATCGCCACCCTTTTGAGGGAAAAAAGGCTCAAAGCCGGGGCGGTCCAAAATCACGCTGCCCGAAGTCAATGTGTGGCTGGAAGACAACGGGGATATCCGTTATACCAAGGTAGACCGGGAGAACCCATCCCGGATGCTGGTGTCGGAGATGATGATTGTTGCCAACTCCCTGATGGCCAAATTTTTGGCCGACCATCAGATTCCGGCGGTGTTCCGGTCCCAGCCGCCCCCCAGCCAGCGGTTGTTCAAGGGGATTGAAACCGCGCTTTTGCCCAATCTCATGCAGCGAAAGCATCTGAGCCGGGCCGTGATCAGTACCGCCCCCCAGACGCACTCCGGTCTGGGAGTCAAGGCCTATACCACGGCCACCTCTCCCATAAGGCGGTATCATGACCTGCTCACCCAGCGGCAGATTAAGGCCGTGATTGGCTTGAACCCGGCCTATTCAAAAAGGATCTGGAAGAGATCATCCAGGCCGTCTCCGTTCCCATGGCCAATGCCGGTCGGGTCCAGGGCGCCAGAAAACGCTACTGGCTGCTTAGGCTTCTGGAAACCTTGCGGGGCGAAAGCCTCGATGCCCTGGTGCTGGACGGGCACCGGGACCATTACAATATCTTGATCAAGGAATTCATGCTGGAAGCCCGGCTGCCATCCTCCGGCCTGAAACTCAAACAGGGAGACGTCATCCAGGTCACGGTCCAGCATGTGGATGCCCGACGGGACCAGCTGTCTTTGTTCTGTGTATAAGGGTCTTGACTCAGTCTCTGAGTGCAGGTCTCCAAAAACAAAAAACCGCGTCAGTGCTTGAAACTCCTCTGACCGGTGAATACCATGGCGGCATCATTTTCGTTGCAAGCCTGGATGGACTGGTAATCGTTTAAAGACCCCCCGGCTGGATCACGGCTTTGACCCCTTGTGACAACCCCACATCAATACCGTCCCGGAACGGGAAGAATGCGTCCGATACCATGGCAGCACCGATCAGCCCGCCCTTCTGTTCCGCCACTCGGGCATCGATTTCCCGTTTTTTGTCTTCATCCACCAAATCGGCATAGGACTGCTGGTATTGTTCAAAACAGTAGCGGTCCGCCAGCTTGCGGTACGCCTTGTCCACGGCTATTTGGGCCACCCCCACCCGGTCCTGTTCCCCCGTGCCGATGCCCACGGTCACATTGTCTTTGACATAGATCACGGAGTTGGAGGTGATGCCGGACTCCACCAGCCATCCGAACAGCATGTCCTCATATTCCCGGTCCGTGGGCATGCGGCTCACGGTATAGGTCTGCCCCTGAAAGTCTGCCTTCGCTGGTATCAGCTCCTCTCTGGTCAGGGTTCTGGGCACAAACGACCACTGGGCCACAACCCCCCATCCATCAGGCTCTTGAAATCCACCACTCTTTCCCCGATGAAGCGCTGGAGCCGGTCCATGGCCTGGATCCGGATCACCCGCAGGTTTTTCCGGGCCCCCAGGATCTCCAGAACCCCGTCCTCGAACTCCGGAGCCACTACCACCTCGGCATACTGGGATGCAATGGCCTGGGCCGTTGCCTTGTCCACGGCCCGGTTCAGCCCGATGCATCCTCCAAACGCTGCCACCCGGTCCGCCATATAGGCCCGGTTGTACGCCTTTTCCAGTGAACCGGCCCGGGCCGCACCGCAGGGATTGTTGTGCTTGACGATCACGGCACAGGGGGTATCGGTAAAGTATCTCAGGATATTGAGACAGTTGTCCGCATCGGTCAGGTTGGTCTTGCCCGGGTGCTTGCCGGACTGGAGCAACTCGATATCCGACACCAGGTGCTGTCCCGGCTGGAGGGTCTTTGCGTCCCCCAGAATCAGGTTGCCGTTGACAAGGCGGTACAGGGCCGCTTCCTGACCGGGATTCTCCCCATAGCGAAGCCCTTTTTCCACCCCATCGATCACCCAGGACACTTTTTCATAAAATAGAGTCTGGCGCGTTTCCCCTTCCACAAAGGCAATCTCCATGCGGGAGGGGAAATGGTCATCCATAATGGTTTTATACATCTTTTTCAAATCGTGGGACATGGCTCAGCCTCCTGTTTGATAACATGAATTAAGTGTTTCACCCGCGATTCCGGCCAGATAATCTGCGATGGCCCGGTCATAGGCAGCCGTGTGTTCAAAGGCCCGGGCTGCCAGATCATACCGGTCCTCCAGGGTCAAATATCCGTTTCCAGCGGTCAGCCTGACCAGTATCTCCGGATAGGTGGCGGGATCGGTCACCGGAGCCACCCGGATGAAATTCTTGGCAGCGGCCCGGATCATGGTGGGACCGCCGATATCAATGTTCCCCCGGGCATGTTCCAGCGTGGCATCCTTGTCTGCAACGGTCCGGGTAAAAGGATAGAGATTGACCACCACCATGTCGATAGGCCGGGCACCGGTTCTGGCCAGGTCCGCCTGATGGGCCTCATTATAGGTCTCTGTGAGCAGTCCCAGGTAAATCTTGAAATCCAGGGTTTTCACCAGCCCCCCTGGGTTTCGGGCTGGCCGGTGTAATCCGACACCTGCTTCAGGTGACGGTCCGCCTCAGCTCCCAGGATCTCCCGGATTCGCCCGAAGGTGCCGCCCGTGGACAAAATGACCAGTTCCGGAATCACCGCCACCATGCCCGGAATAAAGGTTTCCAGCCCGGTTTTATCTGACACGCTCACCAGCAGGGTGTTGATCCTGACCCGGTCATCCACCCGTTCCACCACGTTTTTTGTCATTGCTCCGTCCTTTCGTTTATCTCGTAAAATCGTGGTGTTACATACCACGCACACCCCTCTGCGTCAAGCTTTGCTCCGCCTGCCCGCCCCTCTGAAAACTTATTTGGGATACTGCCCGATTTGGTACTATAATCTTTCCTGCTGGGTCGTTATTGAAATCATTCCTGACACGCAGAATTCCATAAAAAGCAGAGCCCTCATCCCTCCATATTATACACCTTATGCTTCCATGTTTCTACGTTTTCATACCCAAAACACCCCTTGCTTGACACTTTATATCTCCCGGGGCCTGACAAGATCCCGGGTTAACGAACCCACATTTTATTTTGACATTTTCCCGGAGATGATTGACAATACCGGCAATCGCATCATCCGATTCAAAGGAGGTCTCCATGATCCCATTGAAAATGAAAGCCCTGCTGGAAAAATCACTGCCTGACACCACCTGGCATAACCGTCTGATAAAAGAGGGCTCATTCCGGTATATGGAGTTCGGCCCCCTGGATGTGGACCGGATGGGACACTGGCAAATGATCGTGGAAGGAGCCAACACCTATTCTCCGGATCCGGCGAAAAAGCGGCCGTGGAAAAGACCAGAACCGCCAAAGAGGTCATGCAGGATGCCCCCGCCATCGCCGTGGACCGGCAGATCACGGATGCGGCCGAACTGCTGGTCCAGTCCCCGGTATCCATTGTCAATGTGGTATCGGAAAAAGGCAAACTCATCGGGATTGTCACCAACTGGGATATCACCCGTGCCATGGCTCCCACCTGCCCATGGATGCGCCCCTGACCCGGGTGATGACAGCGGATGTGATTTTCACAGGCCCTGACACCCCGATCCTGGACTGTGTCAGAATGCTGGAACACCATGAAATATCGGCCATGCCCATTGTGGAAAACAACCGGGTGGTAGGTGTGATCTCCGGAGATATCCTGGCGAAACAGACTCTGTTCCGGCTGCTCCAGACCATGGACTGAACAGCGACTCCCCCCCTGTTTCATGCGACTGTTTCTGATTATTATAGCCCAGTTCCTTTCCGGTTCCATCTGGTTTGCCGCCAATGCCGCGTTTGCAGGTCAGGCGTTTCTGTTGTCTGCGGTTCAGGCCGGGTTTATTGCCGGTACCTTAAGTTTTGCCTTTCTGAATCTGTCGGACCGGTTCTTGCCGGCCCGGGTCTTTTTTCTGCGCAGCAGCAGGCGCCTTTTTCAACCTGGGCGGAACGCTGCTGCCGCCTTCCAGGGGACTGCTGCTGGCCTCTCGGTTTTTATGCGGCGTATCTCTGGCAGGCATCTACCCGGTAGGCATGAAAATCGCCGCCTCGTGGTATCCCGACACCCTGGGAAGGGGCCCTGATTATATCCGCTTTCTGCTGTCTGATTTCTCCGGCCCTGCTGTATCTGCCAGACGCTCTGGCCTCGGGGGTGCTTTTGCTGTGGGGACTTTCCGTGGTGGCGGATTCCCCCCAGTTTTCCTCTTTGAGCACCCGATTCGCTCCGGCCGGATATGTGGGATCTGCTTTGACACTGATCAACTGCATCGGATTCATAATCACCATTTTCTCCATTGAACTGGTGACGTTATGGATCCGGTACTGGGGGATACACACCGCGTTTCTCTGCCTGGCCCCCAGCCCCATCCTGGGATGGATTTGGCTAAATCAAAAGATCCTGGGTTGAGTTTTCATATCAAATTGCGTATGACAGACAAAAAACACATCCAAGGAGGATTTCATGACAGCTGACGTTTTTTTATGGATCTGACCGCCACGTCCCGGGAAAACCTGCCCGGAAAACTGGGACGACTGCTGAAAAAACCGGGATCAAAACCATTTTAAGCAAATACGACCACACCGCCGTTAAGCTCCATTTCGGAGAACAGGGCAACACCGCCTTTATCCGGCCGGTATTTATACGGAAAATCATCGAGACCATCCGGACCACCGGTGCCCAGCCGTTTTTGACAGATGCCAACACCCTGTATGTGGGGACCCGGTCCAATGCGGTGTCCCATATCAAGACCGCCATCGAAAACGGGTTTGCCTACTCTTGCATGGACAATGCGCCCATCATTATTGCCGACGGGCTTTTGGGCAAAAGCGAGACACCGGTGCCGGTGAATCTGAAAAACTGTAAACAGGTGTATATCGGATCTGAAATCGTTCATGCGTCCGCCCTGGTGTCTGTGGCCCATTTCAAGGGCCATGAGCTCAGCGGGTTCGGCGGCTCCATCAAAAATGTGGGCATGGGGTCTGCCTCCCGCAGAGGCAAACTGGACCAGCACTCCAATGTGTCCCCCAAAATCAAGCGCAAGACCTGCATCGGATGCGGAGAGTGTGCGGCCCACTGCCCGGGGCAGGCCATTTTCCTGGAAGACAAGAAAGCCTATATCACCAAGGGAAAATGCATCGGGTGCGCTGAATGCATTGTCCGATGCCCCACCGGGTCAATCAACATCAACTGGAACCAGACCATTCCGGTATTCATGGAAAAATGGTGGAATACACCTATGGCATCGTGAAAAACAAGCCCGGAAAATGCCTGTTCATCAATTTCATCACGGACATCGCTCCCAAATGCGACTGCCTGTCCTACACGGAATCCCCCATTGTCAACAACATCGGGGTCGTGGCCTCCCTGGACCCCGTGGCCGTTGACCAGGCCAGTGTGGATCTCGTGAACCAGCAGCAGGGACTGCCGCATACCGAACTGAAAACCTGCCTGGCGCCGGGAGAGGACAAATTCAGGGGGCTCTATCCGGAGGTGGATTGGTCCCATCAGCTGGCGTATGCCGAACAGATCGGGCTGGGGACCCGGGAGTACAACCTGGTGAAGCTGAAAACCCTGGCTTACAAAAAATCGTGAGGAAGTGATCTTTCGAGTTGTAAGGCATAGAAAAAACACATCCGGAATGAGGATATCCCCTTTTATCAGCCGGCAAAATAATCGGAATCCGTTCTGACCTTACAGGCCTCAGCCTCGGAGGGAAATGACCCTGTGGTGATATAAACGCCGTTCCGTGTCATTTGGACTTCAGCATGTCATACTTTTTGCAACAATCTTTCGCTCTTCTTCGGGAAGCTCTCTCATGTAGCGGTTCCAGCCGGGACACCAGGTCATGTGCCACCGCCATAAACGGCCTGGTATTGATTTCGGGTTGTCATCATATTTTTTTCGAAACCGGCAGGTGCTGCAATTGGATTGTGTCAAGACCATCCCCCCTTATTATCTGTTTATCTGGTGTGAACGTATCCTGCCAAAGTATCGCGTGTCAACTGAAAAGAACGGCAATTCCATGCACGGCAAAGCCCCTGGCGGGGGGGCCTTACTGACGGGCTGTCCGGGGCCCGGCCCGGGTGGCAAGGCGTGTCCAAATGCCGGCCATGCTCATTCATGGGGAAAAAGAACGGCGGCTTCCAGTGGATTTCGCCCTGAAACTCAAACACAGTTTTGTCCACCGACACGTCGCATGTTATATCGGCAAAGGGGTCGGCCACAGCGGGGCCTGTCAGACGTCTGGGTTTCAGACAGCGGTGAAATCCTTCATCGATAGATATCTGGACGATAAAGGTTGACTGAAATCCTTTAAATATCGTATGATTATCAAATATCAACTTTAAAAGTAAAGGAGTGGCTCAGGATGAAAAAATGGACCCTGTTGATGCTGACATTTTCCTTGATTTTACTGGGATTTTCAGCAGGTACTGTTGGCGCGGAAGACAAAAAAATGAAAGCCGGTTTTATTTATGTGGGGCCGGTGGGAGACTATGGCTGGTCCCATGCCCATGATCTGGGACGAAAAGCGGCTGAACAGGAATTCGACTGGCTGGAAACCGTTTATGTGGAATCGGTGGCGGAATCTGACAGTGACCGGATCATCGACCGCCTGATCCAGCAGCAGAAATGTGACGTGGTATTCACCACCAGCTTCGGATTCATGGATTCAACGGTCAAGGCAGGCACCCGGTATCCGGACAAGCTGTTCATGCACTGTTCCGGATTCAAGCGCTCGGACAATGTGGGCACCTACTTCGGGGACCTCTATCAGATGTACTATTTGAACGGGATCATGGCCGGTGCCTTGACCCAGACAAACAAAATCGGCTATGTGGCGGCGTTCCCTATTCCGGAACTGATCCGCCATATCGATGCCTATGCCCTGGGTATCAAGGCGGTCAACCCGGAGGCAAAAGTCCATGTCAAATGGATCTATGCATGGTATGGCCCTGACAAGGCCAGGGAAGCCGCAGAATCCCTGATTGCCGAAGGGTGTGATACCCTTGCGTTTACCGAAGACACACCGGCCGTCATCGAGGTGGGTCAGGAACACACGGAAAAAGGCAAGCAGATTTACACCTTTAGTCACTACTCCGCCATGCAGCCTTATGGCGAGGATTCCGTGGTATCCGGCCAGCTCATGGACTGGGGCGGCATGTATATTAAGATTTTGGGCGATATCCAGGCCGGTACCTGGACCAATGACGATGTCTGGTGGCTGGCAAAGGAAGGGGCCGCCATCCTGGGTGGCAATAAGACCGATCCCATTAACCCGAAATTTGTAGATGACCTGAAACAGGCCGTAGTCCAAACTGAAGAATTCGGTGAGATTTCCGCGTATGATCTGGTGATGAAACGCTATGACCAAATGAAACAGGGCGTGGAGGTATTTGATCCGTTTACCGGACCCATCGCGGACAACAAAGGCAATGTTCAGATTCCGGCCGGCGAGCGAGCCTCCAAGGACGACCTGTTGAGCATCATGTATTACGTGGACAATGTGGAAGGCACCATCCCCCAATAATCCCTATCTTTCGGCAGGCCGGAAGACCCATTCCGGCCTGCGTCAAACCGCTTACCTATGAAAAAAATACAGCGCCTTGAAATGGATGGCATCAGCAAATCCTTTCACGGCATACCTGCCAATCAGGACATTCACCTATCCGTGGCATCCGGAGAGATTCTGGCTTGCTTGGAGAAAACGGCGCCGGTAAGACCACGCTGATGAACGTTCTTTACGGCTTGTATCAACCGGATGCCGGACAGATCAAAATCAACGGGCAACCGGTGCAACTCACCTCTCCGCTGGAATCGATTCTCCACGGTATCGGCATGGTGCACCAGCATTTCATGCTGATCCAAAACCACACGGTCATCGAAAACATTGCACTGGGGTACAAAGATACCCCGTTTTTTTCCCAAAAATCAAGCTGCAGGAAAAAATCCAGCAATTTTCCCGGCAGTTTGATTTCACGATTGATCTGAACAAAAAAATCTGGCAGCTTTCCGCCGGAGAGCAGCAACGGGTGGAAATCATCAAAGCGCTGCTTAACGGCGCGGATCTTTTAATCCTGGATGAACCGACCTCTGTGTTGACCCCAAAAGAAATCGAAGAATTGATCACCATTTTAAGGCGCATGAAACAGGACGGCCACAGTGTGATTTTCATTTCCCACAAGCTCGATGAGATCATGAACATCTGTGACCGGGTCACAGTGCTCAGAAAAGGCCGGATCGTAGGCGGGGCTGACATCCGGGATACCGACAAAAAAACCCTCGCCCGGATGATGGTGGGCCGGGATGTGGTGTTCAACATCCACAAGGAGAGGCTCACCCGGGGCAGGCCGGTCCTGAGAACAGACCGGATCCATGTGACCGGAGACATGGGGATTCCAGCGGTCAAGGGGATCAGTTTCGATCTGTACGAAAATGAAATTTTCGGTATTGCCGGGGTGGCGGGCAACGGGCAGCGGGAATTGGCCGAAGCCATCACTGGGATCCGGAAAATCGATCAAGGGTCGGTATCCATCAGCGGAAAAGACATCACCAACCTGTCCCCCCGCCATATTTATGACCGTGGGGTGTCCCATGTCCCGGAAGAACGGATCCGTTTCGGCATTGCCCCGGGGCTGTTTCTGTATGACAACGCAATTTTAAAACAACATCATCTGAAAAAATTTTCCAGCCGGTATTTTCTCAGATACAATCAGGTTAAAACCCACGCCAGAAATATCATCACGGAATTCAACGTGGCGACCCATTCCATTGACAACCAGATCAGAAACCTGTCCGGCGGCAATATCCAAAAACTCATTCTTGGCCGGGAGGTCAGTGAACAGCCCCGGCTGCTCGTGGCCTCCCATCCCACCTATGGGCTGGATGTGGGGGCCACGGAATTTTTGCGGCAGCATCTGCTCAAACTGCGGTCCCGGGGCAGCAGTGTGCTGCTGTTTTCCGAAGACCTGGAAGAGATTTTCGAACTGTGTGACCGGATCGCTGTCATTTTTGCCGGAGAGTTCATGGGGATTTTTGATTCCGATGATGACCGTCTGTGTGACATCGGCCTGATGATGGCCGGATCCAAACGATACGAATCAGCCATTTCAACCTGAAGAGTTTCCATGATACAGATCACCTCCACAGACAGATACCGGATCACCCGGCTGCGGGCCGCAATGACCAATGTTTTTCTCTGGCCGCAGGGCTTCTGGTCATCAGCATCATCTTTCTCATCGCCGGAGTTAATCCGCTGTTCGCCATTGCTGAAATTTTTCAGGGGTCTTTCGGTTCCTTGTACGGATTCAAGGAAACGATCACCAAGGCAATCCCCCTGATTCTCATCGGTGCCGGTCTGACCCTGGCTTTCCGGGCCAAGTTCTGGAACATCGGGGCCGAAGGCCAGCTGCTTATGGGAGCGGTCTTTGCCACCTGGACCGGCCTGTCTTTTGGCGAAACCCTCCCCTCAATCGTCATCATCCCCCTGATGTTTGCCGCGGGATTTCTAGGCGGGGCACTCTGGGGGATTATCCCTGCGATATTGAAAATCAGATATGCCATCAACGAAGTGATCTCCACCTTGATGCTCAATTATATCTGCGCCCATATCGTGACCATGCTCATTGTGGGTCCCTGGAAAGGGGGTACCCGGTTCGGGTTTCCCGGCACGGACACCCTGCCCGCACCCGCGATTCTCAGTGTCATCCCCGGCTCCCGGATCCATTATGTCACCCTAATACTGGCCCTGGTCTGTGCCGTTGTGCTGACGCTTCTGATTTACCGGACCCGGTTCGGATATGAAGCCCGGGTGGTGGGAGAAAATCCGGATGCCGGCAGATATGCAGGCATCGATTTTCTGAAGACCACCCTGATCCTCATGGCCGTTTCCGGCGGACTGGCCGGTATGGCCGGCGTCGGGGAAGTGGCCGGAATCCATCAGTATCTGGGGTATCCGGATTCCATGTCATCCGGATACGGGTTCACTGCCATCATTGTGGCATGGCTGGCCAAACTGAACCCCCTGTACACCATTATTTCAGGCATCTTTTTTGCGGGAATCCTGGTGGGAGGGGACGCCATCCAGATTTCTTTAGGACTGCCGGCCGCCACCGTGAACATCGTCAACGGCACCCTGCTGGTTTTCCTGATCATGGGCGATTATTTTCTGAACCATAAAATTTCCATCACCTTTTCAACCCGATAGGAATCCGGATCATGGAAGAAATCATCATATCCACCCTTCAACGCGCCCTGGTGGCGGGCACACCGCTGCTTCTGGCCACCACCGGGGAAATCATCTGTGAACGAAGCGGAATTCTCAATCTGGGGGTGGAGGGGGTCATGTCCCTGGGGGCGGTCTCTGCATTCATCGTTACCATGACCACCGGATCTCCCTGGCTGGGGGTTCTGGCAGCCTTGGTCGCCGGTATGGTCATTTCCATCATCCATGCGGTGACGTCCGTGACCCTCCAGGCCAACCAGGTGGTATCGGGCCTGGCGTTGACCATGCTGGGGCTGGGCCTGTCCGGCATGATGGGAAAACCCTATGTGGGCAAACCGCTGACCATTAAAATGGAAGATCTTTCCATACCACTGTTGTCGGATATTCCCTATATCGGCCAGGCCGTGTTTCATCAAAGCCCGTTTTTTTCCTGGCCGTGATCCTGGCCCTGGGATCCTGGTTTCTCCTCGAAAGAACCCGCCTGGGTATCCAGATCCGGTCCACCGGGGAAAATCCGAAAGCCACGGAAACTCAGGGCGTGAACGTATTTTTGATCCGGTATGTGTCCGTGATCATCGGCGGCGGGTTTTCCGCTTTGGCCGGCGCCATCTGTCCATTTCCTATTCCAAGTCCTGGATCGAAGGCATGACCGGCCGGGCGGGGATGGATAGCCATCGCCTTGACCATTTTTGCTTTGTGGAATCCGGGCCGGGCCATCTGGGCCGCGTTTCTGTTCGGCGGCATCTTTGTGGTCCAATACCTGATGCAGCCCCTGGGCATCTCGCCGAATTTTCTGTCCATGCTGCCTTATATCGCCACGCTGCTGATCCTGTTGATCATCAGCCTGAAAGATCCCAGAAAACTCAATGCCCCGGCCATGCTGTCCACCCCTTACAAAAGAGGGGAGCGCTGATATTTTTTTTGACTTTTGGACAGTTCTGATTAATATTATCAGTGTCTGACATTGTTAAAAATCCACAACCTCAAATTCAACTGGCGCCGTTTTATGAGACGTTTCATTGCAGCACTGGCGATTGTTATCATGATGGTGCCGGGTCTACCGTCAAATGCATCCGCCATTTCCATACCGGATGAGCTGGAACTGGCGGATGAATTCATGCAAAAGATTCATCAGCAGCAGGTCATTTTGTATGACCCTGTGGCCGGACACCTGATTGATGCCGTGGGCCGGCATATTCTGGCAAATCTGCCGGCCCAGCCGTTCAATTATTCCTTTTTCCTGATCGATGACGGCACGTTCAACGCCTTTGCCAGTCCCGGAGCCAACATTTTTATTCACCGGGGGTTGATCACAGCCCTTTCCAGCACCGATGAACTGGCCGGAATCATGGCCCATGAAGTTGCCCATGCCGTCAGCCGCCATGTCTCCCAATCCATTGACCGGTCCAAACTGGTCAATATGGGCACCATGGCCGGGGTCCTGGCCGGCATTCTCGTAGGTTCGGCCGGTGGGGGCGGGGAAGCGGCCCAGGCATTGAGCGTGGGATCCATGGCTGCCGGGTATTCATCCATGCTCACCTACACCCGGGAAAATGAAACCGAAGCCGACCAGAAAGCCTTTACTCTTCTCCAGCAGACCTGCTTTTCTCCTCAGGGGCTGCTGGACAGTCTTAACAAACTGAGGGCTGCGGATTACATGGGGATCGAAGGCATCCCCGACTACTTTAAAACCCATCCCGGTACCGGTTCCCGCATCGCTCATCTGTCCGGCTTGCTGTCGGACTACACCCATGATCCAGCCCGTTTTTCCTGCCCTGATACATACCCTTACGATATGGTCAAATACCGGATCATAGGATTATACGAACCCATCAAGGACAGCATCAAAGCCATTGAATCAAAAATTGCCGAAGATCCATCCAATCCGGCACTGTATTACGGGCTGGGCCTGCTGTATGCCAGGGAAAACCGGAGAGATCAAGCCATTGAACAGCTGCGAAAAGCCCTATCGTTCAATATTATGGACCCGCTCGTGCTCCTGGAACTGGGACGGATCTATACTCTGGACGGCCGGTATGACAAAGCCAAGACCATTCTGTCCGGTATCCAGTCTGATCCGGTTCTGGGTATCTCAGCCCGATATCACCTGGCCGTGGCACAGCTGGAATCCGGGGACCTGACCTCCGCCCGACAGAACCTGACTCATGTGACTGAAACCGATCCGGAGATTTTTCCCAGGGCCTATTTTCATCTGGGAGCGATCATGTCCAGAGAAAACAGAACTGCCCTGTCCCATTATTATCTGGGAATTTATTATGATCGGATCAAGGATTCAAAAAACGCGGCCCGTCATCTGGAAAGGGCGCTGGCTGAGGGGCTGGATGATCCAAAACCAAAACGGCCGCTGAAGAAAGGCTGAAGCGAATCACCACCGACAACAAACCCGCCTCCTGACCCTCTTTTGCCATCAGACCCTGTCGAACCGTTCGAATTTCATGCTGAAGGTTCCCCGGCCCTGGGTGGCGGATCGCAGGGCGGTGGAATACCCGAACATTTTCGCCAGTGGCACCACAGCATGGATGATCTGGATGTTGGCTTTCGGGGCAATGGATTCCACTTTGCCGCCCCGGGCATTGAGATCGGCAATGGCATCCCCCAAATAGGTATCCGGCACAAACACCTCAACCTGCATGATCGGCTCCAAAAGCGCCATTGACGCAGTTTCCAACGCCTCCTTGCATGCCATGGACGCGCACACGGAAAACCCCAGTTCCGTGGATTTCCCATCCTCACAGGCCCCGCCCAAAAGCCTCGCCTCCAAGTCCACCAGCGGATACCCTTTGAGATATCCCCCTTCCAGGCTTTCCCGAATTCCCTGTTCAATGGCAGGGACAAACTGAGGCGGAATCTGATCTTCCGGTGCCCTGTTTGCAAAAACCACCCCGGCACCCCGGTCCAGGGGCTTGAGCCGGATCCGGACCTTTGCATAATGGGATTTGCCTGAGATTTCCCGGTCAAACTCGGCCTCACCTTCGGCCGACGCCGTCACCACTTCTCTGTAAACCACCTGAGGATTGCCCACATTCACCTGGGTGTTGAACTCCTTGCGCATCCGTGAAATAATGATTTCCAGGTGCAGCTCCCCCATACCCGACAATATTGTCTGGCCGGTTTCTTCGTCTTTGGACACCTTGAGAGTCGGGTCCTCGATCGTGAATTTTTCCAGCACCATGTCCAGCTTTTCCTGATCCGCATGGGTTTTTGGCTCAATGGCAATGGAGATGACCGGGTCCTCATAGGTCATTTTTTCCAGATATACCGGATGATCCATCGAACAAAGCGTATCGCCGGTGCCGGAATCCTTCAACCCCACAATACCCACGATGTCACCGGCAGATGCTTCTTTGAGCCGCTCCCGCTTGTTGGCGTGCATCAAAAGGATTCGGGACAATTTTTCCTTTTTCTTCAACACCGGGTTGTACACTTCAGATCCGGCTTCGATTTTTCCTGAATAGATTCTTGCAAAAGACAGCTTCCGGCCCTCAATCATGGAAACCTTAAAGATCAGGGCCGCCAGGGGCCCGTTTTTTTCAGCCGAAAAATCAATAAGATCGCCGGTTTCCGGGTGCACGCCCCGCACCGGCGGCACATCCAGAGGGCTGGGAAGGAAATGCTGGATGGCATCAAGCAGCGGCTGAATGCCCTTGTTCTTCAAGGCACTGCCGCACAGGACCGGCACCAGTTTCCGGGTGATGGTGGCTTTTCGGACGGCATCGATCAGATCGGCCCGGGAAATTTCTTCTTCTCCCAGGTATTTTTCCATGATGGCATCGTCCTGTTCCGCCACCGATTCCAGCAGTTTTTCCCTGTATTCCGCAGCCTGATCCTCATATTGGGAAGGAATATCATCCACCACAAATCTGGCCCCCAGGCTCTCATCATCCCAGCGGATCTGTTTCATGTCGATGAGATCAATCACGCCGTCAAACTGGTCTTCTGCACCCATGGGGATCTGGAGCAGCACCGGATTGGCCCCCAGTTTCTCCCGGATGGATGCCACGGCCCCGAAAAAATCCGCACCGGTCCGGTCCATTTTGTTGATAAACGCCATTCGGGGAACCCGGTACCGGTCAGCCTGGCGCCACACGGTTTCAGACTGGGGTTCCACACCGCCTACGGCACAGAATACGCCGATGGCACCGTCCAGAACCCTCAATGCCCGCTCCACCTCCACGGTGAAATCAACATGTCCCGGGGTATCGATGATCTGGATCACGGACTGCTGCCACTGGCAGGTGGTCACGGCCGAAGTGATGGTAATCCCCCGTTCCTGTTCATCCTGCATCCAGTCCATGATCGCTTCTCCGTCATGCACTTCTCCGATCTTGTGGGATTTACCGGTGTAGTACAGGATCCGCTCCGTGACAGTAGTCTTGCCCGCATCAATGTGGGCCATAATTCCGATATTTCTGATCTTTAACAGGGTCTTTTTCTGGATCATATGCGTATCAACATCTTTGATTGACTGTGAAATTGTGCCGGTAATGGCGGCAATTCAAATGGTATTTGATACAGTATTGACTGATCACTGTCAAGAAAATAGCTTGCAAAACCGGGGCTGGTTTAATAAAATTATAATTCTTAACCTGACTGCATATCTTGGATATTTCAGAACGATCAATGACAATATTTCATAGAGGACTTGACCCGGATGATTCCCGGATTTGAAAAAATTGTAGAGGAAAGAATTAAAAAAGCCCAGGAAAAAGGCGTGTTTGACAATTTGGAAGGTAATGGCAAACCCTTTGTTCTCGAATCGGATCATCCGGCTCCGAATGATTGCCGCCTGGCCTACAAAATTTTAAAAAAACGCCGGTTTTCTTCCGCCTGAGATTGAACTGAAGAAAAAAATCAGTCAAGCGGAACTGCTGCTTCAAGCTACCGATGCCACATCTGGTGAACATCGGGAAATCTCTAAAAAACTCAATTACCTGTTAACCAAACTTGATGTTCTCCGGGGCGGTGTATCACCGCTGATCACCGACAAATACCAGAAAAATATCATCAGAAAATTATCATGATGCTAAAAAAAACCGACAAAGAAGGATTGTTCAAAAACATATTCATCGCTTATTTCATTTTGCTGTTCCATGTGGTGCTGCTGGCCGGCATTGCCGTTTTTGTGGTTTTGATCAAGGGCTTTTTTGAATATCTGCCATGGATTATGGCAGGGGCCGGTCTGCTGATCGCCCTTTGCGCATGGTTTGTGATCCGTCAGATGCGCAAACATTCCGCACAGATTCAAGATATTCTGTCTAATGAACAGTTGAAAAACAGGAATGTGGAAATCAGTTTCATGGGGGGACTGGCATCCTTTAAAATCAATGCCAAAGAAGAGGACTCCGGCCGTCTTCTGTCCTATTCCGGTCCGGACAAACCCTCTACCGGCCAACGGCTGATCGAATCGGATGCAGACAGAACCGAGCGCAAGATGGCGCAATTGAATGTATTATACGAAAAAGACCTGATCACCAAAGAGGAATTTGACCAGGCAAGGCAATCCATCATCCAGGGATAAGGAGACAACCATGGAAAAATCAGACTCGCCCTTCTGTCCGGCGGCATCTCATCGGAACGATCCGTGTCGCTGAACAGTGGTAACCAGGTGTTTGAGGCCTTAGACAAACAAAAATATGATATTCTGCGCTATGATCCCAAAACCGATCTCAAACAGCTGGTCATGGACGCGCCCCGAATCGATGCGGCCTGATCATTCTCCACGGTCCGTTCGGAGAGGACGGCACGGTCCAGGGGCTTCTGGACCTGCTGGATATCCCCTACCAGGGGGCCGGGGTTCTGGGATCTGCCGTGGCCATGAACAAGCTGCTGTCCAAGCGCCTGTATCTCGCAGACAGGATTCCCACGCCTTTTTTTCGGTCGGTCACAGTCAATGATAATATCGATATCCCCGCCCTGGTTCGGGAGATGGGCCTGCCCCTGGTGGTCAAACCCGCCTGTGCCGGATCCAGTGTGGGCATGACCATTGTCAAGAAAGCAACTGGCGTGGAAAAGGCCATTGAGGACGGGTTTGCCCATGATGACACCCTGATCATGGAAGCGTATGTCAAGGGAACCGAGCTGACCTGCGGGGTCCTGGGCAACGAAAATCCGGAAGCACTGCCGGTCATCGAAATCATCCCCGGCCAGGGGCATGAATATTTTGATTTCAATGCCAAATATGTAGCCGGCGAAACCGAAGAGATCTGCCCAGCCCGCATCGATGATGATCTCACCCGACGGATCCAGGAACTGGCGGTAAAAGCCCACCAGGCCCTTTTTCTCAAAGGCTATTCCCGCACGGATATGATCCTTTCGGGCAATGATATCTTTGTTCTGGAGACCAACACCATTCCCGGCATGACCGCCACCAGCCTGTATCCTCAGTCTGCGGCAGCAGCAGGATATTCCTTTTCCCGACTGCTGGATACACTGATTCGACTGGCCATAAAAGAACATAAAAATAAAAGCAAAAGGAGAGATCAATGAGAATCCTTGTCGTAGGCGGCGGCGGCCGCGAACACACCCTGGTATGGAAAATCAGCCAGAGCCCCATGGTTGAAAAAATTTATTGCGCCCCCGGCAATGCCGCACCCGGGATCTGGCGGAATCGGTCCCCATTGATGCCGAAGATATCCAGGCCCTGGCGGATTTTGCCCGAAACCAGGATATCGATCTGACGGTGGTGGGACCGGAAGGACCTCTGGTCAAGGGTATTACGGATCTGTTCGAAGAACAAGGCCTGTCCGTGTTCGGTCCCAGCAAAGCAGCAGCACAGCTGGAAGGCAGCAAGGTGTTCTCCAAAAATCTGATGGACAAATACAATATCCCCTGCGCCAGGGGAAAGGCGTTCACCGATTCGTCCAAAGCCAAGGCGTATGCCCGGTTTCTGGGAGCCCCCTGTGTGGTCAAGGCAGACGGCTTGGCCGCCGGCAAAGGGGTGATCCTCTGTGCAACCCTGGAAGAAGCGAACCAAGCCATCGACAGCATGATCATGGAAAACAGTTCGGTGACGCCGGCGCCACTGTGGTGGTGGAAGAGTGCCTTAAGGGAGAGGAAGCTTCATTCATTGCCTTTACCGACGGCAAAACAGTGCTGCTGCTGCCTGAATCCCAGGACCACAAACGGGCCCTGGACAATGATGAAGGCTGAACACCGGCGGTATGGGGGCCTATTCACCGGCCCCGGTACTTGATCACCTGCTGCGCACTAAAGCCATGAATGAAGTGATGATCCCTGCAGTTCAGGGCATGGCAAAGGAAGGCATCCCGTTCAAGGGGGTGCTGTATGCCGGGCTCATGGTGGAAAAGGATAAGATCAAGGTCCTGGAATTCAACACCCGCTTAGGGGACCCGGAAGCCCAGCCCATTCTCATGCGCCTGAAAAACGACATCGTTCCCCTGCTGGAAGCCTGCTGCAACGGGACCCTGCACCAGCACTCCATCCAGATCGATCCCCGGGCCGCCGTTTGCGTGGTGGTGGCATCCGGCGGATACCCGGGGGCATATGAAAAAGGCCATGCCATCCAGGGGCTGGCGGCGGCCTGCGATGTGACAGACACCATGGTGTTCCATGCCGGCACGGCCATGGAAGGCGATGCCGTGGTCACTTCAGGCGGCCGGGTCCTGGGGGTTACCAGCCTGGGGGATACGGTCCAGCAGGCCATTGACACGGCCTATGAGGCGTGTGCAAAGATCTCGTTCTCCGGTCATTTCTACCGGAAGGATATCGGGGCCAAGGCGGTGAAACGCCTGGCCGTTCCCCCCAAAGTCGGGGTGATCATGGGATCGGATTCCGATTTCAATGTCATGGAAAAAGCCCTGTCCATTTTAAAGCAGTTTGACATTCCCTATTACGTGACCGTGGCATCAGCCCACCGAACCCCGGACCAAGCGGCTCGGCTGGCATCCCGAGCCAAAGAAGACGGAGTTCAGGTACTGATTTGCGGGGCCGGCCATGCCGCCCATCTGGCCGGCGTGATAGCGGCCCACACCACACTGCCCGTGCTGGGGGTACCCATTGATTCTTCTGCCCTTCAGGGACTGGATGCGCTGTTGGCCACCGTTCAGATGCCGCCCGGCATTCCCGTGTCCACCATGGCCATCGGCAAGTCCGGGGCCCACAATGCTGGCATCTTCGCAGCCCAGATCCTCGGGCTGTCCGATCCGGCTGTGGCGGAAAAACTGGCCGCGTTCAAAGAGAACATGGCTGCCAAAGTGCAGAAAAAGGCAGCATCCTTTGCCTGATACACCCCCGCCGGCGCTTGAAATCCGGCTGAAAAATCCATCGCGGGTGATCCGGATCGACCCGGATCGCCCGGCATCGGATCCCATCTGCCAGGCTGCGGCAGCCATCCGGAATCAGGGGGTGGTGGTCTTTCCCACCCGGTGCCTGTATGGTCTGGGCGCAGATGCCCGGGATCCGGCAGCCATCCAGAAAATTTTTCAGATCAAACACCGGCCTGATACCAATCCCCTCCTGATCCTGGTTGGCCGCCCTGCCGATCTGGAAACCCTGGTGACAGATATTCCGGATGCGGCCCAAAAGCTGATACGGGCGGTATGGCCCGGGGGACTGACCCTGGTGTTCAAAGCCGCCCCGGGTGTCAGCAGTCTGCTCACCGCCGGCACCGGCAGAATCGGAGTCCGGATCCCGTCTCATCCCGTGGCCCGGGCCCTGGTCAGGGCAGCCGGAGGCCCCATCACCGGCACCAGCGCCAATTTGTCCAGCGCCCCCGGCTGCAGCCGCATCCCGGACCTGCCCCATGAACTGATCCGGGCTGTGGACCTGGTGCTGGATGCCGGCCCCCTCAAAGGCGGCACCGGCTCCACCGTTCTGGACATCACCCGTACCCCCTTCCGGATATTGAGGCACGGCGAGGTTCCCACTGAAATCCTTCACCAGGTGATTGGAGATTCAAATGAAAGAATAGGACTCGATTAACGGTGTTCCTACAAAATTCATTGACAAATCAGTGATTTTTCATTAATAAGGAAATTCTTGTGCCGGAGTGGTGGAATTGGTAGACGCAGAGGACTCAAAATCCTCCGGGCTTCATGCTCTTGCGAGTTCGAGTCTCGCCTCCGGCACCAGCAATATCAAGGCTTTCAGCGTTTCGGTTGAAAGTCTTTTTTATTTCCCCGATCTTTCATGTAAGCATCAGAAATAAATTTTCGGTCGTGTAAGTGGCCAAAAGTTTTTTTCTATCACCTCGGTATAGTCTTCTGAATGATTCTTGAGTCCTATTTTTATATCTCCGATGTAGTCAAGTACCTCCGGCAAAGCCGTAGGCTTGTCTTGGTGAACCGCTCAAAGCGGTTATTTTTGGGCCACTGAATATTTTGGCGGTATCGATATGAGCATGTGCACATGGTCTGGCATCATATGCCCTTCAATAATCACACGTTCCCTGCTCCGGGCCAAATCCTTGAAAACTTGTCCGAGATACCTTCTAACTTCACCATACAATGTCTTTCTGCGGTATTTTGGAATCCATACCACATGATATTTGCATTCTCACCGGCTATGGGATAAACTCGAATCGTTGTTCATGAAAGCCTTCCCTTTGTGAATTTGGGCAGTTCACTTTTGGAGGGGCTTTCATATTTTCCTGTAAATGTCAAACACTGGTGAGTCCCCGGCTTTGAAAAGCACCATAGAGCTGTTGCTCACGCTGATCACAATTTTGATCAATCAACTGGGCCTTAATAGTCGAAACAGCAGCAAGCCTCCTTCCTTTGATCCCAACCGGAAAAAGAAAATAAGGTGCATTCCGTGTATATGTCCCAATATCACTGGTGCCTTATAAGCGAATGAAAGAAGACTTTCAGGATCAGGTAAAATTCCGATCAGTGCCGGGACGGTTTTCAATTTTAACTATGATGCCTATCACAAACTGGAAGCCTTTGAATCGATGGTGAAATCCAGGTTGATCGAATCCGGCCTGTGCATGATCACTGGAAACCATATTTTAACTCGACTGCCGGCATGCCCTGTATAATGCCCATCAGGATGACAAAGGTCCAGCAAAAAATATCAGGCTGCTTTCGTTCGGTGGAAGGAGCTGCAATTTTTTGCCGGATTCGCAGCTATCTGTCCACATGTAAAAAATATGGAGTGAGATCAACCAAAACGTTACGTCTTTTATTCGAAGGCAGACTGCCGGATTTTATGAATAAGTGATTCTGTAGTTGTCAAAACAAGGAAAGTTTCTTATACATGAGCTGAATAGTTACAAAAATTCTTGCAATATCCACCCTTTTGATATACCGGTTTAAGTGCTTTTGCAGATACCATTAATACTTTTGAGATTTGTGAGAATCAATGATAGGGGCAAGAATGGTCGAGTTTTGCCGGAATTGAGTATAATGGCAAGATGGTTAAGATTTGACAATGGAAAAAATGCAGATCTGGTTTCTTTGTACTTTTTCAAAATGGGAAGGGGTCAGATATAAAGGTGATATTCGGTTCTGCACTTCTTTCATTTTAGCATAATATACAGTTAGATAATTTTTCCATGAACGATATGCTGATCCACACATGAGCTTGGACGAAGCCCTAACGGGCAGACAGAAGGAGTCTTCGTACTATTACCCAAGGGACAAACATCGTGGAGGCTCACCCGATAAATCGGGTTCGACCAACAAATAAGTTGAAGCTGACCTTATGGTCATTTTTTTGGCTGTGTGGCTGCAGCTTAACTTATAGTGTTAATGTTTTGATGATGTGGAAAACACTTAACTAAATACTCTAAACTTATTTCAAAGGATTTTGTATGCCCAAACGACTAAGCCCTTTTTCATTTTATGATTTTTTAGGGTATTTCATACCAGGCGCAATAACTTTATATTTTGTCATTTTTGCTTGTTTCCATTCGAGCAATCATCAATCTATAATTTTAGCAGCATCTGAAACATTAACTCTATTCAAAAAAGATTTTTATATCCCATTTATTTTAATTTCATACATTTTGGGACACATGTTGAGTTTTCTTTCTTCGGTAACGATTGAAAAATACGCAAACTGGGCATATGGCTATCCTTCTAAATATCTTTTAGGAATAGATCCAGATGGCTACTTTAACCCACCAATAAATAAAAAAAGACGAATAGCTGGAAGAATTTTTAATTGCAGCCCTTATTTTACCTGTAACATTCATGGATATTATTTTCGGATACATCTTTGACTGGCGAGGCCTTTATGTCAAGTCTGCCGGAGATTTGTCAATTAAAATAAATAAAAGAAAGCATAACTAAAATTTATAGAGATATAAACGATATTGAAGGGCTTGGGCATAGTAGATTCTTTAAAGAACAATCCTTTTTCAGGTTTTGTTATCATTATGCCTTGGAAAATGCTGAAAATCATAATGTTAAAATGCAAAATTATGTAGCTCTTTTTGGGTTTACTATGACGCTTACAATTATTTTTGTTCTCTTTTTTTGGTTATTTCTGATTCATTATTTCGTAGGAAATATCGACAATAAATTAGCGACTATTTTATTAGCAATCAACGGCAATGTCAGTTTTATTTTTTTATATGGCATTTAATAAATTTTATAGGCGGTATAGCTTAGAATCTATGATGGCCGCATCCGTCGCAATAAGAAAAAATCAAACAAGGAGTGATAGTTAAACGAAATAATGCCTGACTATTTAAATGTTCAACCATCCCCTTCTGCGCTCGTTCAATCACTTCGCGATATTGGCTACTCTATGGAATCTGCCATCGCTGATGTGATAGACAATTCCATTACAGCGAAAGCGAAAAATATCCATGTCAATTTTGCATGGAATAATGAAAACCCCTGGATTGCTATTGTAGATGACGGTTATGGTATGTCTCCTGCTGAGTTGACGGATGCCATGAGACTCGGGAGCAGAAATCCCCTGGAGGACAGAAACGATGAAGATCTTGGGCGGTTTGGTCTCGGTCTTAAAACAGCGTCTTTTTCCCAATGCAGACAGTTAACACTTATCAGCAGGAAAGATGGGATACTGTCTTGCAGAGAGTGGGATCTTGATCAGATAGAAGAGAATCCTGATAGTGGATGGAGATTGAAGATTTTTGAAAATTCTGAAATTCAGGCGGATAAATGTATAGAGGATATACTTCCTTTGATGAATCAAACTGGAACTATTGTATTGTTAAGAAAGCTGGATCGTTATGACGGATTGGAAAAGAAATTAAACTCGCTTGTTGAGCATACAAGAGTCCATCTTGAGCTGGTTTTTCACCGTTTCCTTTCTCCCCGTCCAGAAGGGAAAAAAATCAATATATTTCTGAATAATGATCGCTTGAGCGCATTCAATCCGTTTAATCCAACCCACCCTGCAACCCAGGAGCTTCCAGAACAGTTTATACATGTTGACGAACAAGCCGTTAAGGTTCAACCGTATGTTCTACCGCATTACAATAAGACCTCCCGAGATGAATATCAAAAATTCGCCTGTTCAGGGGGGTATCTTCAGAATCAGGGTTTCTATGTTTACAGGAATCGCAGGCTTATTATTAAAGGCACCTGGTTTCGTCTCATTAAAAAAGAAGAACTGACAAAACTGATACGTGTTCAGATTGATATTCCAAATTCCCTGGATCATCTCTGGAAAATCGATGTAAAAAAATCACATGCATCGCCGCCTGAAGCAATAAGAAACGAACTGAAGTTGATTATAGATCGAATCGCAGCATCCGGAAAAAAAGTATACCGGCAGAAGGGGAAAAAACTTGCCTCCAGTGTGAAAGTACCCGGATGGACAAGGACTGCTGCAGAGGGAAAGATATTATATGAAATCAATAAAGAACACCCTTTGATTATACAATTTAAAAATGACCTGCCAGATGAAAAGCAACGTTCATTCAAAGATTTAGTTTCATGATCGAAAGCAGTTTTCCCACAGAGTTATTTTACAGTGACGTTGCAAAAAACCTGAAAACCTCTGCAAGCCAGAATTTAATGAAGAACAGGTCTCTGCACTCCTCGACATTTTTATCGTTCAAATGATCAATAGCGACATTCCAGAAACAGAAATTGCTGGTCGAATATTGTCAATCGATCCTTTTTCAAGCTACCCTGAAAAGGTTGAACAGCTCTTAAAAACAAAAGGATTATTAAATGAGTAATACAAATATGAAGTCTCAAGATTCAGCTGAAATTCTTGAAAAAATTGAAGATGGTGTTGCTATTTTACTTGATGGAGGAAATAAGGATCGAGATACCATTATTAATTTTGTCAGGACGGTAGTTGCCAGCCAGCACAATCAAGATATTGTTACAGAAAATGGTATTCTCCAGATAACAAAAAGACTTGAGGCTCGTTTTGATATAAGTATGGGGTTGGTAATCTGCTTTCTGCGGAAGGCTATACACCATGGCTGGATGAGGCACGAAAAGACATTGAATGGTATTACTGGGAACGATATAAACGACTTCTTCCAGATAAAAAATTCAATCGTGAAGTAATCAACGTTCTGGATATAGACACAAATAAGATACTTGATCATTTAGAAAATCCTCTGAAAAAAGGAAGCTGGAAAAGAAAGGGACTATGTGTCGGGCATGTTCAGTCAGGGAAAACAGCAAATTACCTTGGTGTTATCTGTAAAGCGGCAGATGCCGGATACAAGGTTATTATTGTGATGGCTGGATTATTAAATGCACTTAGAAACCAGACACAGGAACGCATTGATGAGGGCTTTGTTGGTTTTGATAGCTCTCAGCAGCTCGAAGCCACAACACTTGAAGAAAAATTAACAGGTGTCGGGAACTTTTATGATCCATCAAACTGGCACTCTCCTGTACCTCTTACAACCAATTCACAGGATTTTGATAGAAAAATTGCGACACAACTCAGAGCACAGATCAGCCAGTTTAACGAACCCGTTATTTTTGTGCTTAAAAAAAATGTCTCTATCTTGAAGAATCTCATAGACTGGCTCAAAAGCAACAACTCCGAATTGAACAGATTTCCCATGCTTCTGATTGATGATGAAGCTGACCATGCATCTGTTAATACTAATCGGGAAGATTTAGACCCCACTGCTACAAACAGTCGAATTCGAGAGTTGTTGAGTTTGTTTGAGCAAAGCTCTTACCTTGGATACACGGCAACCCCGTTTGCAAATATTTTCATCGACCCGGAAAATGATGATGATATGCTTAAGGACGATCTGTTCCCCAGGGATTTTATTATCAGTCTGGATACACCATCAAATTATGTTGGGGCGAGCCGTATTTTTGAAGAAGATGGGGACCTGGATATAGTCAGAGAAGTTAATGATTATGAGGATGCTATCCCCCTGAATCATAAAAAAGATGAGTTCCCTCCTTTTCTTCCTGAAAGTCTTCATGAGGCCGTCCGTACATTTATTCTTGTAAAGGTGATTAGAAATTTGCGTGGTCAGGAGAACAGCCATAACTCCATGTTAATAAACATCAGCCGGTTTACCGATATTCAATCAAATGTAAAATGGCAGATACATGAATATCTTACAGAGCTGAGAGATGCGGTTAAAACCACTATGCACTTCCGGAAGAAAAGGCTTTATCCAGTTCAAGTATCCGCTCTCTGAAAAAACGTGGGACAAAGAATTCAGCGGAACAGAATTTATCTGGAGAGATATTCAAGTTGAACTCCGTACAGCTGTTTCACCGATTCGTGTTATTGAAGTAAACGGGTCAAAAAATTCAGAACCTCTGGATTACAACAAACATGATTATCCTAACGGGCGAAGTGTAATTGCAATAGGTGGTTTGAGCCTGTCACGTGGATTGACCCTGGAAGGTTTAACAGTCAGCTATTTTCTGAGGAATTCTATCATGTATGATACGTTGATGCAGATGGGGCGGTGGTTTGGTTACCGTACCAACTTCGATGATATCTGCCGTGTCTACATGACTGCGGAAGCTAATTCCTGGTATGCCCATATTTCAAGAGTTACAGACGAACTGAGAGAAGAATTCAGTCGAATGGAAAAAGCAAAAATGACACCCAGAGATTTCGGGTTGTGTGTACGAAACCATCCTGAAAGTCTTATTGTTACTGCAAGAAATAAGATGAGAACTGCAAAGCAAGTATTGCGTCAAATTAATCTTTATGGAAGGCTTGTCGAAACAGCGGTCTTGATCAAATCAAATGATGTATTGGAAAAGAACAGAAATGTGATTCGAACGTTACTTGACTCTGCAAAAGCGGAAGGTGTTTATAAGGAATTTAATGCCAGTCATCTCTTCCTGAAGGTGTCTGTTGATCATATTAAAAAGTTTCTTGATGATTTTATAAATCATCCTGCATCACAAAACACTGAAAATCGGCCTCTAATCGACTACTTGAAATTACTCTATGAGCAGGACAATATAAAAAGCTGGGACGTCGTACTGTTGAATAAACCAGGGTCAAAATCGACCATCGATGAACAGACCATTTCGGGTCTTTCTGTAAAACCGCAGTTCAGGAATGTAAACCCGGAAAGAGGAAATGGAATCGCTCAAAAAAATCGTCGAATTGGATCAGATCCAGATGAGCAGGCGGGTTTAAATAACAAAATCATGGAACAACTTTTAGATCAATTCGGAACAAAATCAAGAATAAAATCTGCAGAATGCAGGAAATTAAGAAAACGACCTTTACTGCTGTTGCATTTACTGGATTGTTCTCTTGATGGGGTTTCCATAAATAAAAGAGGGGTTTTTGCATTCGGTATAAGCTTTCCGGGTGAAAGCACCGTAAGAAGGCCTGAACGGCTTGTTGAGTACGTGGTTAATACTGTCTGGTGGCGTAATAATTATGCTGATCTTCTTGATGAAGAGGAGAACTCACTTGAATAATCCATGGGAAGAGATAAAAATTCCTTCACAGGATATACTATACAGGGTCATAGATTCTGAGCACCCTTGAGATTACTGAGGGCAAGGGATATTTATGGTCGATTTTATTCATATATGAATTTTCCGGTTCAGACCATATCCCGGAAAAATTTCCTGAACTGAATGGTATTGATATTCATCTGCAGGGTCCGGAGCAGTCTGCTTCAGATAACTATATGCTCCTCCTGGTTCTTAAAGAAAACAAAGAATGGCAGATATTCCTTTCACTATGCAATGATCTTGTAGCATCAACAAAATCGCTCGAAGTGAAAACAGACGCAACTTTGATTATTTTGAGGAGGCTTAAACGCTGGCAGCATTTCCTGCAGAGAGCCCGCTCAGGACTATTGCCTGAAAAGGAAATTAAAGGATTGATTGGAGAACTGCTTTTTATCAACGGACATCTGATCCCGGCTTTCGGTGCAGGCGCAGCCATTCAGTTCTGGCAGGGTCCTGAAGATTCCCCACAGGATTTTAACATCCACGATTGTGCTGTTGAGGTCAAATGCCAGCTGGGAACAACGACACCAGCAGTTCGTATTTCATCTGCTGATCAGCTGTGCACGCAATTATCCGAGATGTTTCTTTACGTCATTACACTTGGCAAATCTGATGAAGCTACTACTCTTGCCGTTAGTCTTCCATCACTTATCAGTGTAATCAGAAGTCAGCTGGAATCAGAGTCACCATCAGATCTGGAACGATTTAATGATCTGCTTTACCAGACAGGATATATTGAGTCCGAAGAATATGAGCATTTTAACTATATTCATGTCTCAGAGAAGATGTTTTCAGTAAAAAATAATTTCCCAAGGATCTGTTCTGAAAATCTCATCACCGGAATTGAAAGAGTTGCCTACAATATCAATCTGCATGACTGCGAACCATTTTCAGCAGTACCTGAATGGATGGAGCTATTATGAGCTACGAAGTTTTTTTTAAGGATTTTATGCAGGATATTTATGCCCGTTCTGCAGCCGAAAGTGACTTCTCAGAAGTGGTTTTCACTGAAAGGGTCTGCGATTTTCTCGTTGAGCAGGCTGTGCTTGAAAATTACACTGCTGCCAGCTACAAAAAGAAAACTCTGGGGATAAGAGTCGATGCTTATCACTATTCAGATGAATCCGATATGCTGACTCTCATAGTTACTGATTTTTACAACGAGCCCGTGTCCTTGACTAAAACTATTATGACTAAAGTGTTTAAGCGTGCCGTGAAATTTTTTGCAAAAGGTCTCGACAGCTCATTTTATAAATCCCTGGATGAAAGCGATCCTGGTTTCGGTCTTGCCAGAGATATTAATGTTTTCTGTTCCAGTAAAAAGCTCAGGAGAATACGTTTTATATTACTTTCCAATGCCCTTCTAAGCAAAAGTGTCAATGATATACTTCCTGAATATGATGTTAAGGGATACCCCTGTTCATTTGATATATGGGATCTGGGTCGTATCCAGCGCATTGAAGAGTCCGGTAAGTCTCGTGAGGATATTGTTGTGGATTTCAGTTCCTTGTTGAAGCGCAACCTTCCATGTCTGCCAGCCTCCAGCAATAATGGAGCCTACAAATCTTATCTTCTGGCTCTTCCTGGTTCGCTGGTTGCCGAGCTTTATGATAAATATGGTGAGCGCTTGTTAGAGCAGAATGTAAGAACATTCCTTCAATTTCGAGGAAAAGTAAATAAAGGAATGCGAAATACGATTCAAAACAGCCCTGAAATGTTTTTTGCATACAATAATGGAATTACAGCCACAGCAGAAGAGGTATCAACAACAGAATTAAACGGTCAGGTAAGTATCAAGGCTATAAAAAACTTTCAAATTGTTAATGGTGGTCAAACAACAGCGTCACTTTTTAATACTCACAGAAAAAACAAGGCTGATCTCACAGCAGTTCATGTACAGGCAAAGCTTACAGTGATCCCCCCGGAAGAGACAGAACACATTGTCCCCAAAATATCTGAATATGCTAACACACAAAACAAGGTCAGTGCTGCAGATTTTTTCTCGAATCATCCTTTTCACCTGAGAGTAGAAGAAATATCACGTCGCCTCTGGGCACCATCTTCCGAAGGCAGTTTACGGGAAACTCACTGGTATTATGAACGTGTAAGGGGCAATATGCCAATGCACAAACGAATCTTACACCTTCCAGAAAGAAAGAGTTTCTTGCTGTTAATCCAAGAAAACAAATGTTCATAAAGACAGATCTGGCAAAATTCCAAGGATCATGGGACATGAAACCCCACATAGTAAGTCTCGGTGCTCAGAAAAATTTTGTGAAATTTGCTGAAGCTGTTTCCAAGAGGTGGGAAAAATATGAACACGAATACAATGAGTTGTTTTTTAAACGATTGATTGCAAAAGCAATTCTTTTTCGTACAATTGACCGGTTTATCATGAGGCAACCCTGGTATGGTGGATATAAAGCGAATATTGTGACATATACTGTTGCCAAATTTTCTCAAATGATTAATAACACCGGAATGTTTCTTGATCTGGAAAATATCTGGCAAAGGCAGAGCCTTACCGAAGTAATGGAAGAGTTTCTGATAACAGTTGCTGAAGCTGTCAATTCGGTTATTCAGGAAACACCGGCGGGTATAACGAATGTAACCGAGTGGTGCAAAAAAGAGGCGTGCTGGATTAATGCTCAGGAAATATCATTAGATATTCCCGAAAAGGTTCAAGAAGAATTTATTACCAGAAAAGAAAGAAAGTACAAAGATGCTGATGCCCGAACCGTTCAAAAAATAGACAATGGTATTGAGGCCCAGAAATTTGTACTGGAAAAAGGAGCTACATTCTGGAAGCAGATAATCTCCTGGTCAGAATCCAACAGAATTTTTTCTCCGAAAGAAACTGGTCTCCTTCAAAATGCAAGCCAGATCCCAATGAAGATTCCAAGTGAAAAACAATCCTTGCTGTTAGTGGGCATTGAAAAAAAAGCTCTGGAGGATGGTTTTTCGGCATGATCCCTGTAATTGACGTTTTTGCCGGGCCTGGTGGCCTGGGAGAGGGATTCTCCTCGTACACCGACCAGAACGGAAACCAACCTTTTGAAATCGCGTTATCAGTTGAAAAAGATATTTACGCCCACAGTACTCTGGAATTAAGGAGTTTTTTCAGAAAATTTCCAAAAGGGAAAATCCCTGATGATTATTATGATTACATTCGAAAAAAATCTTTGACAAGCAGCCCAAGTGCCCACAAAAAAATTACGGGCAGCACTCTTTGAAAAATATCCAAAAGAAGCCCGCCTTGCCCGACAGGAAGCCTGGCATGCAGAGCTTGGAAATAAAAGGAAATTTAATAAAAAACTCGATATCAGAATTAAAGAGATCATAGATTCCTCAAATGTGAATTGCTGGGGTATGATCGGCGGCCCACCATGTCAGGCATACTCTGTAATTGGAAGGTCCAGAAACAAAGGGATCTCAGGTTACACCGCTGAAAAAGACAAACGAAGTTACCTGTACCGTCAGTATTTAAGATTAATCGCCCGACATAAACCTGACTTTTTTATAATGGAAAACGTTAAGGGGATGTTGTCTGCAAAATTAAACGGAAAATCTCTTTTTGAAAAAATTCTGGATGACCTTAAGCGTCCTCGAAAAGCAATTAGGGGAATCGGAAAAATTTCATCACTTGGGTATCAGATTTTTCCTCTTGTACAAAACACTTCGAATTCGACAGAACCGGCCGATTTTATAGTTGAAACTGAGAATTTTGGCGTCCCTCAGGCCCGCCATAGAGTTATAGTAATGGGAATCAAAAATGGTTTTTCAACAGCCATTCCATCAACGCTGAAAAAGAAGAGACAGGTTACTGTAAAAGAGGTACTCAATAATCTGCCAAAGCTCAGAAGCGGCTTGTCAAAGGAGAAAAAAGAGAATAATACCTATGATCAATGGGTGAAAAAGGTCGCCAGGATAACTGACCTGAAATGGTTTAAAAATGCCCCTCAAAAAAAGTTAATAAAATGAAATCAAAAAAAATCTGGAACGAATCTCAGAAAGCATACAAGCACAGGGTAACGAGTTTTGCTCAGCTTCTATAGACGACTTCTCAGATAAAAAAACTTTCATCCTGGTTTCTGGACAAAAAAACTTAAAGGCGTATTCAACCACACCAGCCGTTCACATATGGTGTCAGATCTCCACCGGTATCTTTATGCCGCTTCATATACTGAAAAATATGGCAGATCCCCTCTAATTGCAGAATTCCCGGATGAATTAATACCTGCCCACAAAAATGCCAGAAGCGGTCATTTTAATGATCGATTCCGGGTACAGGTTGCAGGCAAACCTTCTGTGACAGTGACCAGTCATATTTCGAAAGACGGTCATTACTTTATCCATTATGATCCTACACAATGCCGAAGTTTAACTGTAAGAGAAGCTGCAAGACTGCAAACATTTCCTGATAATTATTTTTTTGAGGGGAGCAGAACACAGCAGTACATACAGGTCGGGAATGCTGTCCCGCCCCTGCTGGCAAGACAGATAGCTGAGATAGTTTATGATTTAATCAAAAAGTCAGTTTCGGAAATTTAATATGGATACTATTTCCAGTGAACATAGAAGCTGGAATATGTCACGGATCATGAATCGTGATACAAAACCCGAATTAATTGTTCGATCCTTATTGCACCACAAGGGATACCGTTTCAGGTTACACAGAAAAGATCTTCCTGGAAAACCGGATATCGTTTTGCCGCGTTTTAAAAAAATAATTCTTGTTCATGGCTGCTACTGGCATCGCCATGAAGGTTGTAGACTTGCCTACAACCCAAAAGCAGAGTCCGTTTCTGGCAGAACAAATTCAATCAAAACATTAAGCGGGATAAGATAGTTCGGAAAGAATTATCTCAAATGGGATGGCAGGTATATGTTATCTGGGAGTGTGAGACAAAGAAGATTGATCTGTTAGAAGATAAAAATTAATCAAAATATTTTCTGAGTAAAAAAAATACAACAATAAAAAAAATGCTACGGACTACGCCGCAGATTTTTGTGGTTACATTAAGCCTAGCGGCAGACATCGCAGTTTTAAGCGATGAGCAAAACTCGAAACGCCCTTATAATAGAGGTTTTCAAGAACCGATGAGGATACCTTTACCGGAGAACGGGGGGGAGCCAGCCTGCGCGCAAGAATTACGCCAGTCATGTCATTTGCAAAAAGACGCAAATGCCACGCCTGTCATAATTCTTGCAGCTTGGCTCCCCCCTTATCTCCTCTGCCAAGACTTCGATAACCGATGAAAACACTTTGCAGCCATACTCAGCTTCCTGAAAAGTCCGAATCCGCTGTCTGTCAAGGATTCTGTCGCATTTTTTTGTTAACTGCTCTATCAATTCCGGTCCTTATCAACGTCCGGGGTAGCACTCTCTCATGCTCCTGTCAAGGGTCGAGATGAACGCTGCCGCGCCCTTGACAGGAGCATGACGAGAGTGCTGTGGGGCTATTAAGAGATGATTGGATCATCTCGA
>LQAI01000051.1_pt1 | contig 78375 bp, 97 predicted proteins | sample 1535821 | NCBI WGS metagenome assembly LQAI01 (sample SAMN04331586, study PRJNA305678) | bioreactor metagenome | isolation source: bioreactor_5 inoculated with Wadden Sea sediment 1st replicate of a... | place: Germany:Bremen
GTGGCCGGTTACGCCGCAGTCTATCCCCGGGCAGTGCTCCATGACAGCCTGGGGAAACACGCTGAAACCCGCCCCCCCGGCCATTAGAAAACACCGGGGCATACCGAGACGGTACGCTCCACCTGGGCGGCGAAGGCCGGGATGTAGCTGAAGGGGTCGGTGTACGCCGTTGTGTCGCAGTTCCGAAGGCTGAAACCTGCCACATCAGGGCGGAAGTCCCGGAGGAGGCTACCTAGCCGTTCCAGCGGGGAGGGGGACAGGTTAAGGTCCTCTATAACCGTTTCATGCCCCTTCAGTGCTGAAGCTATCACCGCGAGGCCCATGGGATAAACCGGATGCTGTGTCCTGCCCAGCCAGGGCTGAACCAGGAGCACCCTCACAGGGGTTTCACCGACTCAGCCAGGAGCATCCTTACCCTTCTCTCCTCCCCGGGCCAGCGAAGCAGACCGGGGTCATGGGTTTGAAAGGGTCTCTCCACCCATTCTTCCCTCCGGATGCTGAAACCGGCCTCCCGGAGCTCCATCAGCCAGGTTCCCCGGGCAAGGTGGTTCTCCCGGGAACCGTACTTGAACCTTATCTTCCTGGCCTCCTCTTCAAAGGGTGTGGCCCCCTTGCGAAACACCAGTCCTCCAGCAGAAGGAACACGCCCCGGGGCGGAGTACCCTGTAAATCCCACTGAGGGCAGCGCGGAGGGGTTGGCACTCAAGGTGGTGGAGCACCGCCATCGCCACCACACAGCTGGCTGATCCTGCTCTGAAGGGCAGAGCGCAGCCATCGCAGCAGACCCTGACGCCGGAAAACTCCCTGAGAAAGTGTATGGAAAGGTCGGTGCAGATGTAGTTCTCTATGAAATCGGCCCTCCGGCGGATGACACCTGGTCCGCAGCCTATCTCTATCACTCTTTCGGGGTTCAGCCCCAGGAGCCTTTCCAGTATGGCTCTGTCCGCCTGTGAATCAGCCCGGTTCGCGGCGTACTCCAGGGCCCGGGACCTGGACCACCTGAAGCCGGTCATTTCTCACCGTGCCCTATGGAGCTCTTCAGTGTGGATGTCCCCCTGGAGACAAGGGGGCCATACCTTTCCAGCAGCATTTCCCTGGGAACCGGACCGGAAGGAAAGCTCATTTCAATATCCTCCAGGAAAAGGTCAAGGACCCTCTTCGTCCACAGGCAGTGTCTTGGGTCCGGGCCACCTCGGGTTCCCAGGTGAACTCCGTCCCAGGCGCAGCCCCCTCCGCATACACCGGCGGCGTGGCAGTTATCGCACTGGTCCATGAATGCCGGTATCCGCCCTGACCAGTCCGCCACCGTCCTTGAACTTATGCAGTTGGAAACCCCGCCGTCCGGGTGAAAGACCACCTTCCCCCCATTGCGGCGCAGTCCCGGTGGCGGTACTTCCCGGTTATCACCGGGGTTAGCCTCCGGGCTATCTGATCCACGAACATGCCCCGCCTCAGTGCGGTGCGAAATACCCTTTCCATGGCGTCTGCATACTCTTCTCCGGTGACGGGATCAAAGCCCGCGGGGGTCCAGTGAAGGATGTTGCAGCCGATGCTCACCGGCTGGAACCTGTCAAGCACCGCTTCAATCTCCCCATCGAAATTACGGAGGTTGGCCCGGGTCACCACGGTGGAAATGCCGAAGGGTACACCGGAGTTCCGAAGGACATCAAGCCCCCGGGCGGCGGCCTCGAAGGAGCCGCATCTGTTCCTGTCGTGGCTTTCTCCCATGCCGTCGAGGGACACCACCGGCGCGGCGCCGGTATCCCGTATCTTCAAGGCAAGGTCATGGTTCATCAGTGTTGCGTTGGTGAAGAGGACCGAGGGCGGTTCGATGGAGGAGAGGATTCCGAGGGTGATGTCCGGAACCAGCAGGGGCTCTCCTCCGGTGACCATCACCAGCCTTCCCGCCGGGGCATCCCCGGCGGCCCGTATCACCCTGTCCACCACCGGGGAAGACATGGTGAGCTCACGGTCTCCGGAGAGCTTCACATTGCAGTAATCACAGTTCAGGTTGCACTTCCTGGTGACCACCGCCTGGATGGCGGACACAGCCGGCTTGGCACCGGGGGCGGGGATCCTACTGCGGGAGTGGGCATCCTCCCCACGGAAACCCCAAGGGAAACCGGGTCGAACCAGGTGTTCCCATGGCGGTACATCAGTTGTCCTCCCCCAGCATGGTTCCCACCGGCATTGGCATGGCCTCCCTGGGGTATCCCCCTCCGGGAACAAGAGAATCCCTTCCCAGAAGAACCGTCCTTTCCAGCATCCATTCAAGGAACCTTCTTTCGAACAGGCACCGTTCTTCCCGTGTGCCTGTCAGTCTGCCCGAGGCGTGGAAGGCGTCATACCTGCAGCCTCCGCCGCAGATGCAGAGGGCAGGGCAGGTGAGACAACCGGGAAAGTTCACCGGTGAGAGGGGTCTGAACCGGTCCATCAGGGCCTTTATTCCCGAAGTATTCCCTATGGACACCCCGTGGTCTCCGCAGCAGGTCATGCAGTCGCATGTTCCGGCGGTTCCACCGGGAACCAGCACCAGCCTCCCCCCTGAGGAGGCGCAGTCCTTCAACCTGGGCGTCCTGTTGACGAAGGGTCTTACCCTCCTTGCCAGCTGCTCGATGTACATGCCCCTTTCAATGGCGGCCTCCATGCACCCGGTTACCGCACCGATGGCTTCCCCACCGGATATCCCCAGGGGGCTGGGCTCTCCGCCCTTCAGGGGATGAAGCCAGGGGTTCAGCCCCATGTCCACCGGATGGAAGCGGTCCATGAGCCAGAGGAAGTTGTCCAGGGCCCTGTCTATTCCGAATCTGGTAAGGGTAACGGAAATGCCCACCCTGCAACCGGCATCGGTGAACTCCCTGAAGGCCCTTTCCGCCCCGGCAAAGGAATCCCCGGTGCCCCTGAGGGGTCTGGCGGCGTTGTGGACCGCCGGGGGTCCGTCGATGGATACTATTATGAAGGCTCCGGCTTCCGCCAGGAGCCTGGCGGTTCTCCTTTTCACCGGAAGGCCTCCGGTGGCCAGGACGAGGCTGATCTCCCGGGGGATTCACCGACCCGGGCCAGTGTGTGTTCAATGAGGTCCTGTTCCAGCAGGGGTTCGCCTCCGTAGAGCAGCAGGTCCGCCGGGCCCTTTCCAATGAGTTCCAGACCCCGGTCTATCTCGGCGGTGGTCATGGTGCCCCCGGTGACTCCCTGGAGGAAGCAGTAGCCGCAATCCCTGGGGCAGGAAGTGGTGAGGAAGAAGGTTCCCATAACCGTCCCTGTGTCCCTGGCCACCCTGCTTCTGTAAGACGAGAGAAGCTCCCCTTCGGCGGCGGGGTCCGGGGCTTCGTCCGGTGAGGAATAAAGCTCCAGGTTCAGTGAATGGAAATAGACGTCCTCCCCACCTATGGTGTACCTGTGAAGGAAGGGAGAGACCCCTGCCATCAGCGGAACTCACCTATCATGGTGCAGAGATATGAGGCGTGTATGTAGGCATCCCCCTGGAGGACCCGGGGTACCGTGAGCTCAGGGGGTTCATTCCTGCCTCCGGTCCGAAAGCAGTAGATGTCAGGGAGATTCCTTCCTGTGTAGAGCCTTCTTCCGGAACAGCCCCCGGCACAGATGTGGAGCCATGGGCAGTCCACGCATTCAGGGGGAGGTTCCAGACCGCAGCCTGAAGGCAGTTCAATCCGCCCCTCAAGGAAGTCCGTCATGGTGACACCGCTTCTGTCCCAGTAAACGCATGGAAGCACCTCGCCGCCGGGGCGCAGCCTGAGGGAATGGGTCCCGCAGGGGCTCCCCTCCCCGGGGAAGGGCTTCCCGCCGGTGATCTCAGCCAGGGCGGCGTTCACCACCGGTTCCGAGGAGACCGCAGAGGAGGACATTGCGAAAAGGGTGTCCACAGCCCTCCAGAATGTGTGGTATTCCGGTTCATACTCCCTGGTGGAGACAGCCTTGTAAACATTGACCCGTAGGGAGACCCCAAGGCTGTCACACAACCGGCACATGGCCTCCATGAAACCTGCGTTCTGTTCCATGAGGCACATTGCCACCGAAGCGGTTACGCCGAGTTTCCGGCACCTGGAAATGCCATCCATGACCATTTTGAAAGCCCCGGGTGCCCGCCACCGGTCGTGGAGGTCCTCACCTGGGAAGTCCAGGGAGAAATCTATGTCGTGAAGCCTGGAAAGCTCGGTGTCGGACATGGCTTCAACGCTGGGGCCGGCGGTGGTAAGGGCAACCGGGATGTCCCTGCGGTGGAACTCCTCAAGAGCGCCGTGGAACTCCGGATGGAGGCATGATTCCCCTGTGCCCAGGTTGATTGAGTCGGCTCCGCACTTCTCAATGAATCGAAGAAGGATCCCGATGTCCATGTGAACCGGGTTTCGTCCCCTCCGGAATAGCAGTGTCTGCAGGAAAACGTGCACGCGTTGGTAAGACCGGCGCCTATGGCCCTTTTCACTCTTTCTCCCCTCCAGTTCATCGATGATCATCGAGTAGAATAGCCCATTGCCTCCAAGGCTGCAATCTTTGCCCTGATGATATGGCCCTTCCAGTCCGCCGGAAGGTGAAAAAGATCTATCACAAGGGGACCCCTGTAGCCCGCCCTTCGAAGACCACGCAGCAGTTCATCCCAGTCAAGGTCTCCCTCACCGGGGATCAGGTGTGTATGGCTGCCCTGCTCCATCCCCTCAATGTGCACATGGTGTATCCTGTTTCCCCAGGGCTTCCAGGTTTTTCACCCCCAGGCTATCCTGCAGGTGAAGATGGCCTGCGTCGAGGTTGATCCCGGCCAGGGGTCCCAGGGGGGCGATGAGTTCCCGCCACTCCTCCAGGGAATCAAGGATGGTGCCCGGTTCGGTCTCCCACGCCGGCAGGATGCCCCTGTCCCGGCACATGCGGTAGAGCTCCACTATCTCCTCCCTGAAACACTCCCGGTGGTCCAGGGGAGACCCGAAGACGACAACGGAAACCCCTGCGGAAGAGGCCAGTTCAACCGCCCGGCGGCCCATTGCCAGCCTTTTTTCGGGGGGTCCTTCTTTCCGTGGTAACTCACCGAGGAAACGCCAAGGCCGAGGCCTTCGGCGAAACTCAGTGTACCCGGGGAAGCCTCGGGATGCTCCATGCAGAACTCCACGGCTGGTAGCCTGCATCCCTTATGCCCCTGAGGGCTTCCTCCAGGGGAACCTCCCTCAGCCCCGAGGTCCTGAACCCCAGCAAAGGGGGGTCTCCCTCCAGACACCCGGTGTGGCAGGCGGCGGCGCAGGGGGCATCCGAACAGTTGAGGCATAGGGACGTGAACCCGGGGGACCACTCGCCCTCCACCATTTCTATAGCTATTCCGGTGAGACCGGTATGCATTCTGCAGGCAACGGCGCAGGCCCTGCACCCGGTGCACCACAGGGTGTTCACCCGGCGTTGGACACGGTGTGTTTCACCCTTCGCAGCCTGGAACCCCTCCGGCGGCGCCGCAGGCCCGGAGACCCTGCAGGGCAAACACCTGAAGGGGTAGCCCAGCCCTCCCCTGCCCTGCATTCCGGAGTCCAGCATGTGGTTCACGTTGAGCCCCTCACCACGCCAGCCGTGGGAGGCGGAAAGCACTCCCCTCTTAATAAGGGGGACGGGGAGAGGACCCTGAGGCAGGATCCCCAGGGGGATTCAAGCCTGATCCAGCTTCCCGGGGGATTCCAGGGGGGATATCGTCGGGGTGCATCTCCACCGTGGGCAGGGTTCGTGGACCCTGAGTTCAGCCACGTTCCTGTGCTCGCCGTGGAAATACACCGGGGTCCTGGCCCCGGTGGTGAGTTTCAGGGGGTAGCCCGGGTGATCCGCTTCCGAGGGAGGGGGTGAATACCATGGAGCGGGAAGGAGGCCGGCCCTGGCCATTATCTCCGGCTGGAGCTCGATCCTTCCGAGGGGTTGAGAATCCCTTCCGGTATTCTGTGCCTGGCATCAGCCAGCCAACCGCCTCAAGTTCACTCCAGCTGTATCCCGACGGTTCCAGCACATGGTCGAACCAGCCGGTGACATCACTCCAGGGAAAGTGTTCCGGAGCCATGAGCTTCCCCGCCCGGAGTACGATCTCCATGTCTGAACGGCTTTCCCCAAGGGGTTCTATCACCCTGTCGAAGGCAGCCAGCTGATACCACCAGTTCCTTATGCCCCGTCTCTCCAGGCAGGTGCAAACCGGCAGGAAAACATCAGCCAGCTCCTCCGCCGCAGGGACATGAAAAGGTCTGCCACCACCGAGAAGCCGGTCCTCTTCAGCAGGGCGCCTGCCCTCCGTGGCTCTGCGAAGCCGTTCGCCGTGATGCCGGTGCCCTGGTACCAGGCGCACTCCACTGACCTTCCCGCCTCTATTTCGTCCAGGAGGGTATCGGCGTGGGCATAGGGGTAGCCCATGCCGGTCATGGGATACTCCTTCACTCCGGTTTTCGTTTTCAGCAGCCCGTCGGCGTGTTCTTCGGAGATCCCCCGTCTGCTTATCCCGAAGGGGTCGGTTACTATCACATTGCCCCCGGGAACGTCTATGTTGCCGGAAAGGGCCATCAGGGATGCCAGGGCATGGGCGGTTCCCAGTGCCGAGGGGGACATGTCCACGGAAACTCCCCAGTGGACCGCGGCGGGTTTTGATGCTCCATACATGACCGCCGCGGCCTCTATCAGTTCAGCTCTGATGCCGCAGGCTTCTCCTGCCTGCTCCGGGGTATAGGGCTCCACCTGCCCGCGTACATCTTCGATGCCTGTGATGAACCCCCGGGCAAAGTCCAGGTCCACCAGCCCTTTTTCAAAGAGAACGTTAAGGAAGGCCATTGCCAGGACAGCATCGGTGCCCGGGGCAACGGGCAGGTGAATGTCCGCCCTCCGGGCCATCCATGTTCTGCGGGGGTCCACGACTATCATCTTCGTTCCCCGGCGGAGGCACTCCACTATCCACTGCCCCAGAAAGCCGTCGGGGTTTGAGTCCACCGGATTGGAACCCCAGATAAGCAGACACCGGGGAAGGACCCAGCGGGGGTCGTCATATCTGTCCCGGAAATACTGGGAGCAGTCCGCCACCGGCCACCCGCCGAAGAGTGAATGGCAGACGCTCATACGGGGCATGAGACAGGCGCTTCCGCTGCCCGGTCCCAGGGCGTAGTACTCCGGGCTGCCGAAGCCCAGGGCAAGCCGGGAAAGCCAGGGGCCTGTATCACGGCCTGTCCCCTTGCAGAATATCACGCTCCTGGCACCGCTTCTTTCCCTGGCGTCCAGGAAACCGCCGGCCACAGTGTCCAGGGCCTCTGTCCAGGAGATCTTTTTCCAGCCTCCACGGGTCTTTCGCAAGGGGTGAAGCACCCTGTCAGGGTGGTGGACAGTCCGGGGAAGGGCGGCTCCACGGGGGCAGAGAGCCCCCGGTTGAAGGGGTTGGCCCTGTCCCCCCGTATTTCCGTTACCCTGCCGTTCCTCACCAGGGCGATGATGCCGCATCCGTTGTGACAACCCGGCGGGGTGGTGCATATAGTACGCTTTTCCAGGAGTATCCTCGCTTCCATTAACACAGTTCAAGCGTAGTATTCTCCTGAACCCCGCCGGGGTCAACGAAGGAGAGCTAGTACCTGTAGTGCTCCGGCTTGTAGGGCCCCTCCTTCGGAACTCCGATATAATCCGCCTGCTCTTCGGTGAGGGCGGTGAGCTTAACTCCCAGTTTGTCCAGGTGAAGCCTGGCCACCTCCTCGTCGAGGAGCTTGGGCAACATGTACACACCCACGGCGGGTCTTTCTTCCGCAAGGGCTATCTGGGCCAGGCACTGGTTGGTGAAGCTGTTGCTCATTACGAAACTGGGGTGGCCGGTGGCGCAGCCAGATTTACCAGCCTGCCCTCTGCCAGGAGATAGATGGAGTGGCCGTCGGGATAGAGGAACCGGTGAACCTGGGGCTTGATCTCTATCTTCTTCACACCGGGCCATTTTTCCAGCTCTTCCACCTCTATCTCGTTGTCGAAGTGACCTATGTTGCACACTATGGCCTGGTCCTTCATACGGCTCATGTGGTCGGCGGTTATCACACGGCAGTTGCCGGTGGTGGTCACGAATATATCCGCTTCCTGCAGAGCGTCCTCAACGGTGGTAACCTCGTAGCCCTCCATGGCGGCCTGCAGGGCGCATATGGGGTCTATCTCCGTTACCATGACCCGGGCACCGAAACCCCTCATTGACTGGCAGCAGCCCTTGCCCACATCCCCGTAGCCGCATACGAGGACCTTCTTGCCGGCAACCATGGTGTCAGTGGCCCTTTTTATTCCGTCTGCAAGGGATTCCCTGCATCCGTAGAGGTTGTCGAACTTGCTCTTTGTAACCGAATCGTTGACATTGTATGCCGGGAAGAGAAGCTTGCCCTGCTTCATCATCTGGTAAGCCTGTGCACTCCGGTGGTGGTCTCCTCGCTTACGCCTATCATCCCTTCGGCGGTTTTCCGCCAGAAGTCCGGCGAACTCTCCAGGCCTCCGATGATGTTCTCCCTGAGGCGGACCAGGTCTTCCGGGCCGCTGCCCACTAGGGGAAGGCTACCGGATTCAGCGTATTCCTCCTCGAGCTGAGCTCCCAGGTGTATCATCAGTGTGGCGTCGCCGCCGTCGTCCACTATCAGATTGGGCCCGTAACCCCCGGGGAATGTAAGCGCCTCCCTGGTGCACCACCAGTACTCCTCAAGGGTTTCCCCCTTCCAGGCGAAGACCGGAATACCCCCGGCGGCCATTGCCGCCGCGGCGTGGTCCTGTGTGCTGAAGATGTTGCAGCTTGCCCACCTTACATCCGCCCCGAGTTCCCTCAGGGTTTCGATCAGCACAGCGGTCTGCACCGTCATGTGGAGGGAGCCGGTTACCCTGAGACCTCCCAGGGGTTTCTCCATGCCGTACTTCTCCCGCAGGGAGACCAGTCCCGGCATCTCGTGTTCCGCGATTTCGATCTCACGCCTGCCGTAGTCGGCCAGTTCAATATCCCTGATCCTGTAATTCATTTTTCTCTCCCTTCACCCCGCCACAGCCAGGATGTTTTCCCCTTCGTATTCCTTGATCTGTGTTACGCTCAGCTTCGCATTTCTGAAAAAACCCCTTACCTCCCCGGCGCTGAAACCCGGCCAGAGGTCTCCGTGGAGTGTCCTGAACCTGGGATCGGTGTGCTCGAGGAGATCCACCACCAGCAGAACACCCCCGGGCCGAAGTACCCTTGCCGCCTCTGAGATTGCCTGCCCGGGATCTCCGCAGTGATGGAGGACCATGTGGGCCAGGACGGTTCCCGCGGCCTCATTCTCAACCGGAAGGTGCTCCGCCTCGCCAAGCCTGAGTTCCACGCGGGATTCCAGCTTATGTGAGGATGTGTTCCTCAGGGCAAGGTCCAGCATTTTCCGTGAGCTGTCCACCGCCAGTACCCTGCCAGCCCTGGAAAGCAGGAAGGGTATCATTCCACCGGCGCCGGAACCCACCTCCACCGCCAGGTCGGTGGTACCCATGTGCTTCTCCAGGAAGGGCATACAGCGGGATGTGTCCGGCAGGGTGTCCCCTATCTCCCGAAGCTCACTCTCCCCCTTGGAATCAAAGAACTCCCTGGAGGTGCGCTTCCTCTCGGAAAGGCACCTGGCAAGACGGTTCATGTCTTCGTTGAAGCCGGGCAGCGATTCCCTGCTGGAGAAGGCGGTCTTGAGTATTCCCTCCACCAGGGGCTGTCCCGGCGGATGTGGTAGAACACCCAGTTGCCCCTGCCGGACCTGGTGAGCACCCCGGCATCCAGGAGTAGCTTCAGATGGTGGCTGGCGTTGGACTGTGAAAGGCCCAGCACGGAAACGATCTCACTGACGTTAAGTGGCCCGTTCTGGAGAATGAGGGCCATCCTCAGCCTGTTCCGCTCCCCCAGAGCCCTGAAAACCTTTTCCATCATCATGAAAATACTATATGAACATATACTAATATAGTCAACCCCCTCCCGGTATTGGCGGGGGCCCTCCATTTGCTTAGTTTTACATGAATACATCACCGGGAGGTTATCCTTGAAGGAGAAAAACCCACGCTCAGAACGTGTTATAACCGATCCCTCCGCGGAGGATGCCTCCCTTCGTACAAAACCGGAGGTCCTTCCCCTTCTGGGCAGGGAAAGGGAAATGGAACATCTGCTCTTTGCCTGGAACTCCGCCCAGAAGTGGTTCACCCACCCCCCGCTGCTTGTCCTCGGAGCACCGGGCATGGGCAAGACCAGGCTGATCGAGGATTTCCTGGGAAGGGCGGAGGAACCGGACACGGTGATATTGCGGCTGGGCAACAGCCTGTGGGATCAGCCTCCCCTGGGCATGTGGAAGCCCCTTATGGGAACCGGCACATTGGACCCCTACGGCACGGTGATGGACAGGCTGAGGAACCTGAGGACCGAGCTCAATGTCATTCTCTGCATAGAGGACCTTCACTGGGGTGACGAGGCCTCACTTAAGCTCCTCGACCAGCTCCATCTGTCCATACGTGATGCCGGGGTTTTCCTCCTCCTCTCCTCCCGTTCCCTGCCCAGGGGTTCACTTGCGGAGCACTGTCAGAAGCTCACCCTTGAGGAACTGGCCCCGCCGGCGATCAGGGACATTGCCCGGGCCATGCTGGGACAAACCGGGAAGGACGAAGCGGAGAAAATAACCTCCTTCCTCATGGATAAATCCGGCGGAAGTCCCCTGCTGGCCACTGAACTGATCCTCCACTCCCTGGAAACCGGAGCCATTCAGAGGAACGGCGAAGGTCTCCGGTTCATGAACGAAGAGCCCTCGGGGATCATTCCCCATAGCGCGGAATCGGTTCTCAGGGCACGGATGGGTTCTCTGAAACCGGAGGAAAGCATCGCCCTTCAGGTGGCTTCAGTGCTGGGAAACACCTTCAGGCCCTGGGATTTCACCGGTGTCCTTATGGAACTGGGATACCCTTCCGGGGATGTGCTCCTCTCCAGGCTCATCGACCTGGGCTTCATCGCAGCAAGGGGGGTGGGGTCTACGGCTTCTACAGTTCCGTCCTATCTGGAACCGTATACCGGACCCTTACCGGGGAACAGAGAAGGCTCATGCACAAACCGCCGCGGCGGTGATTTCCAGCTCCCGGGGGGGAAGCAAGGTGGATGCCATATCACTGTCAAGACACTGGATGGAAGCAGGAACCGGTGTACAGGCGGTTCCCTGGCTGATGAAAGCACTTGAGCAATGCCTTGACCTGGGCGATCTGAGAAGGGCTGAAACCCTCTCCCGTGAGATCCACGCCAGAACTGAGGACGAAGGAAAGTCTGCCCACGGGGAAGTCCTGGCATTCTTTGACGCCAGGCTGCAGCTCATCATGGGCAGGTTTCAGCTGGCCTACGACTCTCTGAAGGGCATTATAGATAACCTCCGGGGTTCAAGGCTGGCCCAGGGCCTCTTCCTGATGGCCCAGTCAATGGAAAACCTGGGGTTTCCCCTGAAAGAGGCCCTGGCTTTCTATGAAAAGCCGCCGCCGAGGCGGAGGAGGCCGGGGATATGAACACCCTGGCCCAGGCACTGGGTTCCGCCGGTTCCCTTCACCTGGCTACAGGAAGCAGACAGAGCGCCCTTGAGGCATTCAGCAGGGCCCTGGAACACCGTGATTCCCTTGACACGCCATCCCTGGCCAAGCTCCATGGCAACATGGGGATACTCATGCACCGCACCGGAAGCAATGAAGAGGCCCTGAAACACTACGGCAAGACCCTCGAGCTTGGAAAGAAGTGCGGAAACATGGGAATAGAAGCAAACGCCCTTGCCTTCACCGGACAGGTATACATTAACATGGGAAACCGGGAAGAGGGCCTGAAAAGATACCGGGAGGCCCTGGCCCTGCACAGAAAGGCGGGGAACCGCCGGGGCGAGTGCACCACCCTGGGAAATCTCGGTGGACAGCTTGCCAGGTTCGGCGATACCGGCACCGCGATAGAAATGCTGGAAAGCGCCATTTCCATCGCCGAGGAGATAGGCCACAGCAGGGGAATAATGTCCTTCCACTCCAGTCTGGGCCTCGCCTTCAAGATGAGCGGGAACCATGCCAGGGCCGAGGAACACATAAGGACCGCCATGAAGATGATATCCGGTTCCGGGGACCAGAGGGCCATGGCGGTTGCCCACCTGAACCTCTGCACCGTACTGTCCAAAATGTCCAGGCCCGGGGAGGCCATTGAAGAGGCCAGGCGGGCCCTTCGGTACGCCTGCCGGGTAAATGCCCTTACCACCCAGGCCAGGGCGCTGGGAAACCTGGGCTGGCTCATGCTGAAGACCGACCGCATCCCATTGGCGGCCAGCTTCTTCCGGGAAGCCTTCAGAAGGAGCTTCCTGGCGGAGGACCACTCAATGCTTGCGGACAGCAGGGTGGGAGAAGGCAGGGCCTGCTACGAGATGGGGAAAATGGAAGAGGCCCGGAGGTGCTGCGAAAGCGCTTCTGAACTGAAGGAGAAATACGGAATGGATCACGAGGCTGAAATGGGCCTTCAGGAACTGGAAGCCTTCTGGGGGAGGTGGATTTCTTTGGGAAGGGTGGCTGAAGTAATTGTAGCAAGCGGAATACCCGGCGCGGGAAAATCCTCCTGGATAAGAAGGAACACGAACCCATACATGACAGAGGTGTTCAGCGCCGACAACTATTTCCTTGACAGGAACGGCAGGTATCACTTCGATCCCGCCATGCTCTCACTGGCACACTGCCACTGTCTCAGGAGCTTTTCCGAGAGGCTCACCGCCCTCTGCACCGTTGAGGACAGCTGCTGTCCCGTTACACTGGTGGTGGATAACACCAACATCTGCGCCTGGGAGATAGCCCCCTACTACGCGCTGGCAGCCGCCTATGGGGTCCCGGTCAGGGTGATCAGGCTTCTCAGCGACCCGGCAAAGGCCTTCCGCAGGAACATCCACGGTGTGGAACGGGAAAAAATAGAGCTTATGGCGGAAAGGATGAAAATGGCGGAACTGCCTTCATTCTGGAACATAGAGGAGATCACCGACTGGTACTGACGGCTCAGATGTTCACACCGGCTGAAAGGTAGAACCTGGCGGAACCCGCCCCCCTGTCCAGGGGGAAACCGGCTCCGGCATCGAACCGCAGACCGGCGGTACTGCCCCTGAGACCTCCACCAACGGAAATTGGATACTTCGTCCCCTGGGAGCCGGTGTCTATCACCCCGGCATCGGAGTAAACATAGATCCTTGTGGGGGTTTCCCCCAGGGAGACCTCCGGTGACGCAACCGCCCAGGCCCCGGCCCGCCATGAATCCTCGGGGTAGCCCCTGAAGGATCCGTAGCCGCCGATCCTGGTCACCATGGTGGACAGACGCCTGCCGCTGACGATGCCCCCGGCCCTGAGCCCCCCTCCCAGCCCCAGTGCCCCCCTGAACCACTGATATGACATACTCCCCCGGGCCCTTGTGAGAAGGTATGTGGAATCAGGTCCCGAGGCCCGGCCGCCGTCGGTGTTCACACTCCCTGAGAAACCGGCGCGGCCCTGCCTTTCCCTGCCGGTAAGGTCCCAAGCCAGCCCTGCGCTGGCGAACTGGAAGCTTTCATCCGGGGCATTCAGGGGATAGCTTCTCCATGTGCCTCCTCCGCCTGAGACCTCCAGGCTTCCCAGGCTCAGTATCAGTGAAGCGGACCATTCCCTGAGAACGCTTCCGCTGTCGGGAACCTGCTGGTAACCGGCGAACTCCACCGAAACCGGAGAACCAAGTATCCAGGGCTCCCTGTAAAGACCGGAGGCGTCCATGCCCCCCCAGTCAACCGACGCCCCCCGGAGCTCCAGCCTCCTTCCGGTTCCGAAGAGATTGGTGAAGACAACCTCTCCCCCGCCGTTGAATCCCCCGGTGCTGGTGAAGTCGATGTCTCCGGAGAACCACCCCGGGGGTGACTCCTGAACCGGAACGATGAGGGCCAGGTTGCCCCCGGGGCCCAGGGCCGCCCTCACCGGTCCCACTGATTCGATGAAGGGCAGTCTTTCCACACTCCGCAGCCACCTGTTTATCCCCCGGGAGGAGTAGGGTTCACCCGGGGCTGTCTCCAGGGTCCTCAGCAGTACCCCGGGGTCGGTGCGGACGGAATCGGGAAACCTTATCTCCTCAAGGAGGGCATGCCTTCCGGGAACGGTATTCACCGTAAGGGTTTCCGGTGCGGAGAGATAAAGGGCAACGGCGGCGAAGGGATACCCCTCCTGAAGGTACCAGTCCAGCGCCGAGAGGCGCAGGAGGTCCATTGCCTCGTCGGTGAACTCGGTGGAATCGGGAGGGGGAGGAGCACCGGTAACACGGACCCCCACAGAGGATAGAACGGCCAAAGCAAGTATCAATGCCATCAGAAGTTCACCGTCCCCTCTATTCCGCCCCGCTGGTTCCAGGGCGCCTCGGGCTGCTTCCTTCCCCAGTAGAAGAGGTTGATACGGAACCACCGGTTCAGGTTCCTGCCAAGGGAAACCACCGGTTCAAGGGTCCATCCGGCCTGTCTGCCGTCAAAGAACCAGGAGGGAACCGTTTCTCCACCGGGTATGTACCAGGCGGTGAAGCGGCCGTTTGCCGTCCAGCCGGAGCCGGTGAATGAGGAATGTGGTTCAATGCCCCTTCCGGTGATGTCCAGACCCCCTCCCCTCTCCCGTCTGTTTTCCATGAACAGCCTTACCCCGGCGTCGAAGCCACCGCCGGAGACGTAGGTGGGGTCGGCGGAGATGCCGCTGCCGTCGATCTCCCTGGTCCCGTACAGGGACCGCCTTCTGAAGTCGGTGAAACCCCTTACCTCTACCTGAAGGGTCTCGAAGGGCCGCAGCAGGGGGGTTACCTCAAACCTTCTCAGTATCTCCCTGGTGTTTCCAACACCGCTGTAGTCGTCCCTCCTGTCATAACCTGAGACCTTAAGGGTGAGCCTTCGTATTCCGCCGTCATCCCAGGCCAGGAAGGGGAAGGCTGCCCTTCCATTCCCCGGGGGAATCGATGTCGAAGGCTCCCGCCAGGGTGTAGGTGGAGAGACGGTCGCCGGGGTCCGAGGCGGAAAGTCCGAAGGAGCCGTCCAGACCGGCGGTCTCGGCGGAATCGGACCAGCTGAAGCCTCCGGTGAGGTCCGCCTCCAGCACCCTGGTCTCGCCCTGGCCGGGGATGAAGGACTGGACATAGTCCCCGGAGGGGTCCTGGTAGTACTCCCCGGTCTCCGGGTCGTAACTGAAGCCGCCGTTCCCTCACCCACCCAGGTGTAGATTATGTCCATCTCCCGGGAAATGTAGCCTCCGGCGGTGTATCTGCTGTGAAGCCAGATACCCCGCTGCCTGCCGGACCAGGACGCGTTCACCGCGTCGGAGCTGGTGGAACCGCCGCCGGTGAACCAGCCGGTTGAGTGCTGTATGGAACCGGATGTGTTCCATGAAGTACCTGTTCCCCTGGCCTGAAGGCTCAACCTCAGTGTCCTGTCAGGCCGTGTTGTTCCTGTGCGCCGGTCTATCTCCCCGCCTGCGGTGAGGACGGAGTTCCATCCCCCGGCTTCGTGGGAAACACCGGCGTCACCGGCCAGGAGGCCGCCTGTAAGGCTGTCCGCCCAGCTCTCGGAGGTATATGAGGGTTTCAGGAAGGGGGTGAAGTTCCCGGCTGAAAGGTACATCTCCGTGCCGAACTCGCCCATTCTGCCCCCCTCAGGGTCTGGGCCCCGTTCCTGAAAAGCCCCCGGGAGAAAAGGGTCATTGCCAGTCTGCCCAGGCTTATCCTGTAGATCCCCTCAGCTATATCCGTGGACCCTCCTCCCTCGAGAAACCTTTTCCGGCGGAGAGCTCAAGACTCTTCCCGGCAACCTCCGCCTCGGCGTAGCTGTCCCTTCCCCGCCAGGAGGATGGAAGGCCCCACCGGTTAAGGTCGTAATCGGTGTCCAGGTCGTCCGGGGGGGAAAACCCCCTGGAAACCCCCCTTCCGCTCAGGGTAACAAGGGGGCCGTCATCCCAGGGCCTCAGGCTGAAAAGGCCTCCGGAGAGGGTTCCCTCCCTGGTGGTGGAGCCTTCGTCGAAGAGGTTGCCCCTGCGGCTGGAGAGGGTTGAATGGAGGCTGTATTCCTCGATGATCCCCGCGGCTCCGAAAACAGTTGCACCGACGGTACCTATGGATGAGGGGATGGACAGATACCTTCTGGGAGGTGGGTGCCCTGGCCCTGGCCAGCCCAGGCATACCCCCCAGGGCGGAGCTGTAGATGTAGTCGCCCCGCCGGAGGGAGGCCGCTGGAACTCCACGGTCCAGTCGCCTTCGCCGGGCCCTGTCCACACATACCGTGAGAGGCTGTCCAGGGTGTAGCTGCCGTTGTTCTCCCCCACATACTTCCCGCCGTCTATCCAGGCGTCTTCCGGGTTCTCCCCGGCGGCCCCCAGGGCCTCCTCTATCTCGTCGGTGATTATGAAGCCAAGGGGAGCCCCGGTATCGTCCCCCCTTGAAAAGCCGCTGAACCCCAGTGAAAGACCTTCGGAGACCTGAAGCCGGTCTCCCCACGGGCAACGTTCTTCCTGAAGCCGTCGCCCAGCCGGTAGTATGAAACCTCCACCCGCTGATCCTGTCTGATCAGCCGGCGGGTTGTGAAGGTAACCAGGCCCGCGGCGTAGTCCATCTCATAGTCGGCGCCTGAGCCCCTGGAAAGCCTCTCCCCGTCAAGGAAAAGCCTTTCGCTGCCCGGGGTAACTCCCCCTCCGGGGCAAAGGTGTAGGGCCCCTGAAGGCCCTCTTCGGTGAGGAAGGCGCTCCTTCTACGCTGGCTTCCCGTGGTTCCAAACCTCCGGAGAGATCGAAGCTCTCCCCGGGGAATATCCCGGCGCTGAAACCGGTGACATCCTGTCTCCAGGGCACCGGACCCCGGTTCTCCCACTGGAGATCCCCCATTTCCGCGTTCCATGAGTTTCCACGGAGTTCCACATACACACGGTCCAGCTCCGAGAGGGCCTCGGAGGAGGCGGCCCCAGGGGAAGGTTCCTGTCGGTAATCTTGCCATTCACGGATATCCCCGAGGCCAGCATTCCCCTTATGGAAAGCTCGGTTCCCTGGGTTATCCCCCCGCCGGCGCCCAGTGAAACACCCAGCTTTTCGATCCGGAAATGAAGAGCCCCTCGGGCAACGGATCCGCCCCGGAGCGGAAGGCAGGCATCACCAGGGCTTCCCCGGTATCAAGGGGCCTTACCGTGAGCCTGGAGACCCGGGGCACCTGGATGTCCAGGGTGTCGGCGGTTACCGTGACAGGGGCTCCGGCTTCCGGGGCCGGCGAGAGCACAAGCCCCACCGAGGCCCCCCGGGATGATACCTCGGCAGACAGTGTGTCTTCCTTCACAACGGCGATTATGGAGCCGGGTACAAGCCAGGGTCCTTCGGAGATGTCTATGTAGTCGGTACCGTTCCCTGTGAGAATGAAGGTGTATCCGGTGAGGGCCAGAAGGGCAAGAATCGGTGTCATTCCAGGACCGAAGGGACCGTTCCCCCCAGACGATCACCGTTCCGCCGGAGGGCGAGGATGATAGCCTTGTGCCCGGCACATCCACGGCAATGGTGTCACCTCTGGGGTTCAGCACCATTCCTCCGCTGAGCAGGAGGATCTCACCGGCGGAGAAACACCCGTGGCCGGAACCGGCCACAAGGGTCTTGCCCCTACCCTCCTCAACCAGGAAGACACCCCTTGAACCGCTGAGAAGAACCCTTCCAAAACCCCCGGAGGAGAGCCTTGTGTTCCTTCCGGCGCAGTCCCTGGCCAGAATGGTTCCCCCCGGGGTTTCCAGGTTTCCGGAGGAGGTGTTCACGTACCAGATGTCAAGGCCGTTCCAGACAAGGTCGCCGGGGCTCTCCACCGGCATCTCAGCTGTGAGTATGTCATCGGTGTCATGAACAAGTATGACCCCCGAGGCCGCGGAGGAAACCGCCCACCTTCCCGTGGGGGAAATGGCCAGGCCCGAGGCAAACCCCGGGATGTCCAGACTATAGGAGTCGGTTGTGCCGTCGGGGCTTAGACGAATGACAAGGGGAGAAGCGGAGGAAAGCACCCAGACGGTGCCGCTGCCGTCTATCTCAAGGTCGGTGGGAAAGATGCCGGTGAAGTTGTAGGCGAGAAGCAGAAGAACACTAGCGAACCACGGCAACACGGCCGGTTTCCGTTCTGGAACCCTGCTGGAAACGGTAGAAGTAAACCCCCGAGGCAAGCTCCGAAGCCCCGGCGTAAGTCACAACGGCTTCCCCCTGGGGAGCGGAAAGGGAAACGGACTCCACATGGGTTCCCGCCTGGTCGAAGATGGCAAGCTCCACCGGCTGGCCCGTGGACTGGAACTGGAAGTAGAGTGCGCCCAGGCATGGATTGGGAAACGGCGAAATTCGCCCCGCTCCCCACGGAGCCGGCGTTCACATTCATGGAAAGCCCGGCGAAGCTGTTGCACAGGAGCATCAGTGTTCCCCCCCGGGACAGGTCCAGGGCCACGTCGAAGGCGCTTCCTGTATCCAGTTCCGTCAGTTCCGCCCCGTCAAAATGATACGCGGAAAGGCTGCCGATACCCGAACCCTCCGCCCGGAGGCTTCCGGTGAGGCCGTCATTGACGCTGTAGTAGCTTCCCTGAAAACCCCTGATGTCGTGCCAGGGATGGCTCCAGGGGGTTTCATCCACTATGCCGGTGTAATCAAGCCCCGGTCTGTTTCCAGGGCTTACGGTGTCGTAGTCGGCCATTCTGAAGCTCTCCCAGCCATACCCAAGGGACACGTCGTCGATGAAACAGGCCAGCATCCATTCCTTTAGTATTTCCTCGAGGTCCGCGGGCTCTCCGGTGGCCGAGGCAATTGCCTCCTCCACACCCTGACGCCCCTGGTGGATGAATGCATGGTGTTCCATATGAAATCCTCTCCCCCGTAGTTCTCGTAGAGATAGGCGAAGAACAGGTAGCCGGCGGCGTAGCCCGCCACGTACTCTATCGGGTCCGAAAGATCGGTCCACTTGATCGGGGTTACTCCCCCACATCCAGGAAGGTCTCAACCTGGAAGGCGGGGTAGCCGCAGAGGAATGTGCCGGTCTGGGCCTGGTTCTCTATCACCCAGAGCTCCTCGCCGCTGAAGGGTTTGATGCCGTACTGAATCAGGTGCACAAGTTCATGGCTGGCGGTATCCATTGCGCGATCCGGCTCGCCTGGAAAACAGTCTATATAGAGCATTTCGACTTCGTTGGAATGACCTCCGTAGTAGTTACGGGCCTCCCATTCGGTGAACATGTTGTATGGGCTGAAGTAGCCAGCTATGTACCACTCCTGCCCCCCGGTGCCGTGGCCGTCGGGTATGTCAAGAACAAGGAAGTAGACCCTGGGATCATCGTCTATGAGGTCGGGTATGTCTCCGAAATACCTGGCATCGGTTGCTATGATGCCCTCTTCCCCCTCCAGGCTGAAGAGAGTGTTTCCACACCCTCCTGATAGAAGTTCACCCCCCACTGTGTATCCTCAACGAAGATGTAGGTGAGTTCGCCGGAGTGCCTGCAGGTGGCGCTGGTAAGGTAGAAAACCGGAATGTCGCCGCTCTGGTCGATGGCCCAGAAATTAACCACATCCCCAACCTGGTGGCCGGAGTCCTTCCCGGCCAGGGGGCCGGTGGGGCTGTTGGCGGGGTCGTGGCGGAGGTCCATCTGCTGTATCTGGGGGAAGTGGAAGGTGCCGTCCACCGCAAGCCTTCCCATGGAAACCAGTATTGAAAGAAGGTAGAAAACACTCATCAGAACCTCGCCCCCACTGTGAACCGCACCGACGAGAAGTCGGCGCTCTCGGGAAACCCTATGTCGGTATAGATACCGGGGCTGGAAGGGTCGAGGAGGGATGCGTCTATGGCGCTGACTGCCCGGTTCACCAGGCGAAGGCGGCCACATAGGTTGTTCTCCTGAACCATTCTCTGCTGTCGCGAAGGGCATCGGCGTAGTGGTTCCTCGCGCCGGAACCGCTCCAGCTCCAGCCGTCGGAACCGAACCTGGCGTTGTTCTCGAAATACTCCCTCTGGGCGTCGGGGTCGTCGGGGTAGTAGTAGCGGGCCAGGCTTCTTATGTAGTCGTTGTACTCCTGGCTGCTGGAGAAGTCGCCAACATCGTCCTGGAAGCTTCTGTCCCTGGAGGACACGTCAATTCCAGCCTCCTCCATGGCCAGGTTCCTGTAGTCATCCCGGGAAAAGATCCCCTGAAGGTATGAAATGCCCACTCCGGTCCATATTGATGCCTCGAGTCCCATGAAGATGGTTCCCCTGGTGGAGTGGCCGGCGTGAAACTGGCCCCAGCCGGGAAGGACTATGGAGCGGAGGACCGTGCCCTTGTCCGCTCCGAAGGCAGCAAGGGAGATCAGTAGAAGGGCTATCGTCGTTCTTTTCATCAGTTCACCACCGCAGCGTGGAAGAGGGCCTCGGCGGTTTCTCCGCCGGCCCTGAGTTCCAGACACACATAATAAACACCCGGGGCCAGATCTTCGGTATTCCAGTGAACCTCCCAGGGGGCTCCCCCGGGGGCGTCACCCTGGAACTCCGCCACCAGTTCCCCGGCAACGTTGAATATCTTTATCTCAAAAACGGCATCCTCCCCCGGGAGGAACCTTATCCGTCCGGTGTCATCCCTGACGGGGTTGGGCCACACGAAGAAGTCCTCCACACTGAGGAGTTCACCGGAGGACACGATATCGGGGAGCTGGGAGGTGTACCAGCAGCCCTCACCGCCGCGGTCCATTCCGGTGTGCCATCCCTGGGGCTGGAACTGGGTGTAGAAGGCCCCGATGAAACCGCTTCTGGTGAGTGTGGTGAGCCTTAGGGAGCCGTCGCCTTCAAATCGGTGAAGTACCGGTGAGCCAACGGGGTCGTCCCCGAAGGCGAAGGGGCCGGCGGCGTTCCACAGGAAACCCTGCCGTCCCGGAGTGGAGCGCAGGCGAATCCATCGCCGCCTATGCCCCGGTTGAACCTGCGGTAGCCCCCGGCAAGGGAGTCGGTGGGGGTTTCAAAGGGCCAGTCGGTTACAATGGTTCCCGAAGAGGAGAAGGCCTCCATGCCCAGGGTGGTCTCGACCAGTATCTCGAGGTAGCCGTCGGCGTTGAGGTCCGCCGGGAAGGGGTCGGAAAGGATATTCCCCTGAAGCTTCACAGGAAACCCGGTTCCAGGGAGGCGTCCTCGCCGTATACCCAGAGCTCACCGCCGGATACCACGGCGATCTCAACACCGCCGTCGCGGTCGAAATCAGCCGCCATGGGAAGGGTTATATCCTCGCTGCCCGGGTGGACCGGCCAGCCGAAGAGGGTCCCGCCGCCGGGGTTGACCCTGCGAAGGGAGCCGTCGGCGGTTACAAGGACAAGCCCGGGGAACTCTTCATGGGGAAAGACGCATCCCCCCGCCAGGGGCAGGGCGAAGGAAACCGGCGAAGGGGAGTGGACCTGGCCGTCAAGCCCGATCCTGTAGAAATCGTTGTTCTCAAGGAGAAGGAAAATTGAATTCATTGATTCAGAGGCAATGGCCTGGAGAACAGGTGAACCCACATCCACCGGCCAGCCCGGGGCTTCGGACCAGTCGGGAAGCCGCAGGTGCACATCCCCCGCCTCCTGGCAGACCACCAGGTATTCAGTTCCGTCGATCTCACAGATCACCGGAGGCGCCGTGGTGTTAAGGCCCATGGGAACCGCCTGGCTTCCGTCGGGAAGAAGGGCAAGGGCCTGCCCGTTGCCCTGGACGGCAACTATGTACTCACCCTGGGGCTGTTCCAGAGAACCGGGCCGAATTTGCCCCGGCCCATTTGAACGGGCCAGCCGGGGACGGAGTTCTGAAGGGAATAAACGAAACGCATTGAATTAGCCGAAGCATCCAGCACCTCGATGGACACGCCGGTGTAGCCGCCCCAGGAGGCGTCGGTGGAGGGGGTGGTTCCCGGGTTGAACTCCCAGGCGTAACCGTCCTTTTCCAGGGGTCGTACTGGCTGCCCTCTATGCTGAACCATGTGGGAAACCCGTAGTCGAGGTCCTGTATGCCGTCGGCCTCCTCCACATCGACACCCTTGTGAAGGGGATCAACGTTCACGATGTTGGCCTGCCGGTAGGGCCCGAGCCTGGTCTCGTCGATATGCCAGACAAGTATTCCCGAGCCGGGCAGACCGAAATCCCTTTCATGGGGGCCGGGCTGTCCGTTGCCGTCGGGGTCACGCTGCCTGTTCTCCACAAGGAAGTATTCCGTGGCGCTTATGGGTATCTTGTAGACCTCTCCCCCTCTTCCAGGGTGTATTCGCCGGGCTGTATGACCTGGGGTGTGACCCAGCCCAGGGCCGCCCGTGACCAGGCGCCCGGGGCGGAAGGCCAGAACCCGTTCATGAGCCACTGTCCGTAGCCCATTATGTCCCAGCCGCCTACGCCGACGGTGCCGTCGTAGGTGTTGTAGAGGTCCGGCAGCCCCAGCTGGTGGCCGAACTCGTGCACTATGGTGCCCAGGGCTCCAAGGCCGTAGTTGTCCTGGGTCTGGCGCTCAGGGGCCAGTGAGGCCTCACGGAGGCTGACCCCGTCGTTGGTGCCTATTGCGGAAATCCCGAGATAGTACTCGAGGTCTCCGGCGTTTATGAACATTGAATGGATGTCATCGGGGCTGTTGCCCAGTATGTCACCCTCGGCGCGCGCGGTGGAGGATTATCACCGCTCCGTACCGGGAGAAGTCGATCTCGGGATCGGAGGCTTCCACTGCGTCGCGGAACAGTTCGCACTGCCCCTGACCGAACTTATCGTTGGAACCGTAGTACACCATCTGATGCTGGAGCTGGTAGGCGCCGTCGCCGGATGGGTACTGGGTGATGTTCAGCAGAAGCTTTCCACCGCTTACATCGGTGAAATAGCCTTCCACCTGGCCCATGAGATCCGTCACCGCCTGGGAATCGGACTCGAAAACACCGTTCCCGCTGGTGGTTTCGGTGTAATCGGGAAGGAATCCCACCTTCACCACGCACACATTGATGGTGGTATCGGCCCTGAGGGGAGCGATCTCACCGTGCTCCGCAAGGACAGGAAAGCCGTCGGAAACCCCCTCGGGCATGTCGGGCAGGCCGGTTCCCGGATAGGGCGGGGCGGCCAGGACCGCCCCGGCTGTTATCAGCGGCAGGAGGAAGGAGTATCCCGACATCAGAACCTGAGTGTAAGACTGTACTTCTGGTTGTACTTGCCTGAACCCTGGAGGGACTCGTCCACCGGTATGAAGGCCATGTCAAGCTGGAAATCGTTCCAGTGCAGACCGGCTCCGAAGGTAACTCCGGCGATGGTGGATTCACCCTCGGTATCGTGAACGTACCCGGCCCTGAGGGCCAGAAGGTCGTAGTACCAGAACTCGGCGCCGGTGCCCCACTTGTTCTCCTTCAGCTCTTCGGAGATGCCGTCGTCCACATTGACCAGGAGCTTGGTGAAGTCGCCGGAGACAAGAAGGGAAGTGAGCTCGTCCTGGAAGGGGATGTAGGCAACGCCGAACTTGAACTTCCTGGGAATGGGATTGAACTCGCTGCTTCCGCCGTAGCTCATGTTCGGCCCCAGGTTGGTGAGGGTGGCCCCACGGAAACATTTCCCCAGGGTTGTTCGGGAACTTTGTAGAGAACACCGAAGTCCGCGGCGAAGGAGGTGCCCTTGCCGCTGTCCTCGTAGTAGAGATGGTCGTATATGAACTTCAGGCCAAGACCCACGGCGAGCCCGGGGGCCACCTCGGTTCCGAAGGCGGCATCGGCTGCGACGCCGTAGGAGTAGAAGGTTCCGATGGCCTCGGAGCTGCCCTCTTCTATCTCATCCTGTTCCCCCATGGACATGAAGGTGATGTTTCCGCCCACTCCGCCCCAGCCCTCTATCTGCTGGGCATATCCCAGGAACTCGTAGTAAAGGTCATCGGCAAGCTGGGGAAGCCACTTGGAATGCTGAAGGGTTATCTCCCGCTTCTCCTGTGCGGCGAAGGCAAGCCCCGCGGGGTTCCAGTATGAAGCAGTGGCGTCGTCGGAGACGGCGGTGAATGATTCTCCCATTCCGTTGGCCCTGGCGCCTGGTGTTATGTCCAGCCAGATCACACTGGCGGAGGCGGCAAGGGCCCCCTGGGCCGCCAGCAGAAGAACAAGGCCTGAAACCGGCAGTAAACGCATTTTTTTCCTCCTGTATTTGCGGTATATCAATAAAAGCTATCGCGAAGCATTATCGCCGTCTTTTAACATCAGCCGATACTAAGAAGACCGGCGCCCCCGGGGCAACCCTTTTGCAGTGCTGCAGCCGGTTGCCGGGTATGATGATTCTACCCCGAATCAATCTGTAAGTTCCCCTTTTTACCTCTGATCCGGGGCTACCTCACCACCGCCGCAACCCCGGTAACCTCTGATTCCCCGGCGGAGAGGCGGTAAATATACGTGCCCGAGGCTACCCTGTCCCCGTCGGAATCGGTAAGGTCCCAGGTGTGCTGGTTGTAGCCTGCTTCTCCGGGCAGGTTGCCCCTTTCGGCTATCAGCCGGCCGGAAACGGTATAAATGGTCAGGTCAACAGGACCGCTGGAGCTCTGGGTCCAGTTGAATGACATCACCGTGGAGGCAGGGGTGGGGTAAACGAACAGCTGGCTGATCTCCGGTGAGGACCTCTCGGCAAGGTGGAAGGTCATCTCCTTCCAGCTGATGTTGGAAAGGTTGTCCGCCGCCCTGAGCCTCAGTGTGTGGTCACCGGGCTGAAGCTCCGGAAGGGGGTAGACTATTCCGCCGGTGGTGGCGGAACCGGGCTGGTAGGTGAAGTATTCGGAAACGTCCACAGGTGTTTCGTCTATGTATAGGGCAAGCTGATTCCCGGGGTAGGGAAGCAGGTTGATACCGGAATCGTCTGAAAGAAGGGCCTCGAAGACAACGCTGCCGGATACCGAGGGATTCTCCACCCCCTGGAAACCTGCTATCCACATGTCGATCACCGGGCCGGTGGTGTCACTCGGAGAACCGGTGCCGTACTGGAGGTCAAGGGGATAGGAGCACTCAAGGCTTCCGCCGCCTGAACCCGGGGCGAAGTACCTTATCCGGGCATGGTCACCGGTGGCGGCCACTTCGGGAACGAACATCTCACCGGTGAACTCCGGCGAGGCCGGGGCGAGACCGCGGTAGAACACCCCCGGTGTTGAGAGGTGTTCGATGAGATAGCTGTTGTTCAGTGTGTAGTAGGAATCGGGCCTTGCGGATTCCCAGGCGGTGAGCATCACCAGCCCGGGATCCTGGAGGGTACCCTGTACCTGACAGAGCTGAGAAGTGAACAGCTCAGGCTCGGTTACGGAGACCCTGGAATCGGGAAGGGCAAGGTGCAGGGAGCCGTCGCCGAAGACTATGTAGGGCCGGTCGTTGGACATGTCGCCGTGGTTCACCAGCCCCAGCCACTGGCCTTCGCCCATGGTGAACTGGTCGGTGTGAAGGATTATGTCCAGTATCTCCTTCAGGAAGGCGGCGTTCCTGCTTCCGTTGCTCACAGTTGCCGCTCCGCTGGAAACGATGGCGCCGCCGCCGGAGACCAGCGTCACATCCCCGGCTATGCAGTCGTGGGCGGGATTCTGGAAGAACCCCACATCGCATGAGCCGAAAAAGGCGTAGGGCAGCCTGGGGCCGCAGGAAAGGGAGGCGGCGTCCTCTATGTAGAGAAGCCCTCGTCAACTATCTGGTCGAAGCTGCCGTGGCCCAGGAAGAAGGACACAAGGGCCCCCCGGCTCCAGTTATCGATGTAGGCGGTCCTGGCCTCGGGCTTCTTCCAGTTGCTGTTCCAGTTCCAGAAGATCAGGTAATTTCGCAGGGGCACGAAGCGGTGGGGCACATGGTCCACGAAGACCTCCTCGGAGTCTTCAGTGTGGTACTTCTCGTCGCCTGAGGGGTTCCTGGGGGACCTCTCGTCGTCCGCCGCCCCGAGAACCACCGACTGCCATGTTCCGCTGCCGCTTGAGAGGTCGGCGTATTCCGCGCTCTTCTGGGCGATCAGCTGAAGCTCTCCCCTGCTGGTGGCGGGGATCCTGCTTACAGCACCCTGGGGAAGGGTGGAAGAGGGGGTCAGGGTGTAGAGGTTGTCGCTGCAGATGGGGCTGCCGGTGTAGAACTGATAGACGATTATGTCCATGAAGCTGGTATTCTCGGTAAGGAAACCCCTGGGGTCCCAGTGGCCGCTTCCAACGAGAACCATCTGGTCCAGGGGCTCATCCCAGTACCTGAGGGTATGCTGAAAGAAGGCCCGGAGGGCGCCGGGATCGGGAACGCCGCCGTTGAACTCGTCGTAGATCTCAGTGAGGCTTAAGAAGAGAACATCGGTGCTGCCCCGGAGGAACAGGGGCATGTCGTCGGCGAACTGATCGGGGTAGATGTAGGCGGTGCCGCCTGAGGAAATGGTGCCCAGTATCCTCCCCGGCGCCGCCGGGGAAACGGACACCGGCTCAAGGAAGGCCCCACCGGGAACAACCCACATCACAGGCTCCGACCAGCCTTCGGGAAGCTCCACCTCGAAGTCCTTCCCGCCGGGAATGTCTATCAGGGCCGCCTCGGTGTCGGACCGGGCAAGGCAGACGAAGGCCTCGGAACCCAGGTTCTGGGCCCAGCTCACCAGCTTCCGCTCACCGGGCTGGAACTGGCGGTCAAGGGGGACCTGGCACATGGTGGACCAGCTTCTGTAGCCGGTTTCGGGAAAGGCCTGGAACCACCCGGTGTAGAGAACGAAGGTGGAACCGCTCTGTATGCTCAGGGAAAGGCTGTTGCCGCTGGTCTTGAAACCGGTGACGTCGAACTCCCACTCAACAGCCCCGGTTGAACTCAGAAGGGTATCGGCCATCTGTGTACCGTTGACAGAGGCACGTATCTGGACGCCGTTCCCCTTTTCGAGGTACATGCCCAGACGCATGGAACCGCTTCCGGTGGCACCGGGGGTGGCAAAACCGTAGTTGGCTGTCCCCGATGTTATCCGGTGCCAGCCGTAGAAGTCCTCAAAGGCGTTGAAGGAGGGGGCAAGAACGGCGTTCTCCTCGAAATGGAGTCTGTTCACATAGGAACCCCCGGCGGAGGGGCGCCGGTGACGGAACCGTCCAGCACTTCCATGAAGGGGCCGCCCTCGCCGCCCCAGGTAAGCCAGTATGTGTTCAAACCGGAGTAGCGGCTGTTGAAATGGTCGCCCATGAAACCGCCCCACCAGGAAAGGCCCCGGCCGTAGAAAAGTATGCGGTCGGTTGAATCGAAGATGCCGTCGCCGCCGTCCTCTATATGAACGGCTACCGGCCTGGGAACGAAGGCGTCGGAGGCGGGGTCGTCGAAACTCATCATTTCACCCCTGCCGGTGATCATTGAAAAGCTGCCGCTTGGCATTCCCACCGCTTCGGGTATCATGTCCCCGGTTACAGCGTACACACCGGCGGTGTCAACCTGGATACGGGCCCAGGGCTTGCCCCAGAAGGGGCTGTCCAGGGCGCGCCCGGCAGGCTCCCGCCACACTTCGTCGGTTCCGAAGACAGCCCGGAATATCTCACCCTCGTGCCCACGAACCCTTGCCGGGGAGGATAATGGGGAATGATCGAGTTCGATCCTGAGTCCATCGGCGGCAAGGAGTTCGCCGCCGCTTAGTATCACCGGGTTCAGCCGAACGGAAACATACCCCGCACGGCGGAAGGTACCCCTTTCGGCAATGCCGCCCCAGTCGGTTGGAATGGAGGAGGGCGAAGCTTCGGTGAAGACCTCCCTGCCCTCTTCGAAGCCGGACATGGCCATGGGGGGTGGTGGGCCCAGGGACCTGACACCGGAGGGAACCACGCGAAGGGACACATCCCCGGTGACAGGAACCGGGATCATTACCCGTTTCTCAGGAAGAAGAACGCCGGACTGGCAGCTGCTGAAGCCGGGGACCTCAATGCTGTGGAGCTCGCCGTAATGGATCTCCGATGAAATTTCGGAGGTGTCCCAGACAAGGGCGCTTTCCCCGGTTACGGAAAGGGATGGGGGCAGGGCGGCAAGGGCAAGCAGGGTAATGAACAGCATCGGTCCTCCGTTAGAGTTCGGAAAGCTCCAGCAGGGGCATGTCCCCCTCTTCCTCGCCGGGAAGTCTTTCATCCGCTGGAATGATCTCGTTGCGTATTTTGGATTCCTCCATCTTTACCATGTTCTTCTGGTTCTCTATGAAGGAGTTCATCTTCATCAGTATTTCCACTCTGCGGTCCTGGAGTTCCCTTATGGCCTCGGTGAGTATCTGAACCCGCTTCTTTGCCTCGTCCAGCATCTTCTGGGACTTCAGCTCGGCGTCCCTTATGATGAGGTCGGCCTCGCGGTTGGCCTCTTCCCTGGCCACATCGGCGCTTTTCTGCTGGGCCACAAGAACTTCACGAACAGCGCCTTCCATTCGATCGAAGTCGCTGGCCCGGGCCTGAGGACCTCAAGCTCCTTGCTTTCCTTTTCGTGCCTGTCGGCGGCTTCCTCCCAGGCGTCCGCCAGCATCTCAAGGAAAGCGTCGACCTCTCCGGGGTCGTAGCCCCGCATTCCCTTACGGAATTTCTGCCTTCTTATGTCCAGTGGAGTTACCCGCACGAAGCCCCCTCCGTTGGTGTTATGTGAAAAATGACCGCAGGGCTGAATATCGTACAATAAAACACTTCCGCAAACCTCCAGAGGTTATACCCGGCAATGCCCCTTTAGTTTCCCGGTTATCTGCCCCGGGCGCCGAAAAGCCTGGTGCCCAGCCTTACCATGGTAGAGCCCTCCAGCACCGCAAGAGAAAAGTCGTCGCTCATTCCCATGGAAAGCTCAGGAAGTTCCATGTCAAGCGCCCCGGACAGTGTGTCGCGGAGTTCCCTGAGAAGGGCGAAGGCTCCTCTTTTGTCGGCTTCGTTCCCGTAAAGGGGGCCTATGGTGAGGAAACCCCTTACCTGAAGGCCAAGTTCCCGGGCCTTTCCCAGGGCTTCCGAGAGCAGGGCTTCATCCGGGGGAAAACCCTTCTTGGCCTTTTCACCGGAGGTGTTCACCTCCAGAAGAATATCCGGAGAGGCACCCCTCCGGGCTATCTCCTCCAGTATCTTAATTCTGTCCACCGCGTCCAGGCAGTGGAAATCCCTTACCGCCTGGCGTACCTCGCTTCTGTGGAGAACCCCGATGGCGTGGAACACCGCGGCGTCGGGGCCCACCTCCCTTATCTTCCTGCCCCCCTCGGTTACCCTGTTCTCGCCTATGTGCTCTATCCCGCAGCGGATGGCGGCCAGCATATGATCCACCGGGTGGGTTTTCGTAACCGCCATTACGGTGACGCCGGCGGGGTCCCTTCCGCACCGGGCGGCGGCATCGGCTATTTCCCCTTTGACGGAACCAAGGTTCTCCCTCACGGTATCTTCCAGTGTAAGCATGGGGCTCCTTCTGTGATCGAAAACTCTTCTCCTGAGCCTATTATATTATCAGTAACCTGCACAGTGAAAAAGGAGAACAATGAAAACTCTGTTAATCATCCTGGCAACCGCTTCCCTGTTTACAGCTTATGCGGCTCCACCTCCCCCGGGCATGTTCAGCGGTCCATCCAGGGAACACCTTAACTGGATCCGTTCATACACCGAGGCCATGGAAAGGGGGGTGGACTCCCCCACCGGGTTCTACGGCTCCGGGAACCCCATCGTCCAGGCCCTTAACGGCGAAGAGATGAACGTCCTGATCCTTCTGGTGGATTTCGACGACAACCAGGCCCAGACTGCACCGGTCTACTTCGACTCCATGGGTTTTGCCACCGACACATTCTCCCTGAAAAGGTACTACGGCGATGTCTCCTTCGGCCAGATAGACATAGTCACCGTAAACATGCCCAGTGAAACCGGCTGGAACAGGGTTTCCCAGGACTACGGCTACTATGTGAACAACAACTACGGCTGGGGAAACTATCCCCAGAACAGTCAGGGGCTCGTTGAAGAGGTCTGCGAACTGGTTGACCCCTACATAGATTTCTCCCAGTACGACAACGACAACGACGGCTATGTAGACGGCGTCAACCTCATGTACGCCGGGCAGTTCACAGGAAGCCCCGACACAATATGGCCCCACATGTGGGTCCTTCCAGGGGGCGGTGTGGAGTTCGACGGAGTAACTGTGTACGCCTTCAGCGTGCAGAACGAATACAACAGCTCCCCGGGGGACAAGTCAGCAGGGGTTTTCTGCCACGAGTTCGCCCATGTGCTGGGCCTCCCCGACCTCTACGACTACGACTACGACTCCAGGGGAATAGGCAACTGGGGCATAATGGCCGGAGGGGTATACAACGGCGGCGGCTGGAGCCCGGCGGAGTTCTCCCCTACTGCCGTCACGAGCTTGGTGTAACGGAATACATAGACATAACCACTCCCGGCACCTATCAGGTCCCCGCGGTGCAGCTTTCCAACGTTGTATACAGGCTGTGGACCGACGGCTCGCCCAGCTACCAGTATTTCCTCCTCGAGAACCGGCGACAGATAAGGTGGGACGAGTACCTTCCCTCCGCCGGTGTCCTTATCTGGCATGTGGATGAAACCCAGTCAGGCAACGACAACCAGTGGTATCCAGGGTACACCTCCTACGGCCACTACCTGGTGGCCCTTGAACAGGCCGACGGAGAGTGGGACCTCGAGCAGGACGTCAACTCAGGGGATCATGGCGACCCGTGGCCGGGCAACACCGGTAACACCGAGTTCAGTTACTGGTCCACACCGGACAGCAGGAAATACAACGGCCAGGACACAGCTGTGTTCGTTTCCGCCATTCCAGAGACCGCGGACACCGTGGAGGTCTACATGTCCACCACCTTCACTGGAATATCCGGAGAAGAACCCGGGGACAAGCCCTTCTGGCCAGGGCATTCGGAGGGGTAACGGTTAACCATCCCGGGGATACGCCGACATATCCCTCCACGACATGACAGGACGAAGGGTTGAAACCCTTTTCCAGGGGGAGCTGTCACCGGGTGAGCACATGCTGTCCATTCCCGGTCAGGGAATCCCCGCCGGTGTTCACTTCGTTGTCTACAACAACCGGCAGTCGGTGAGTGCCATGAAGGTCCTGTCCCTTTAGAGGAACGGAGCGGGGGCGGCGGTTGCCGCCCCTTCAGAATCCGAAGAACTTTCCCATGAGTTTTATTGCCAGGTCACGGCCCAGCAGCTTCTTCGCCCAGTTGGCCTTCCTGGCGTTCATCCCTACAACGTAGCAGAACCTGGGGTTCTTCTTCCCCAGCACCTTCACAGTGGTCCGGGCAACCTTCAACGGGCTTATTCCCAGACTGCTGTCGATGCCCTTCACCACCGCCCGGTAATGGCGGTCGGTGAATGAATCGCCCGGGGCAGTGTAGGTGTTCCCGGTTTCATTGAAACCGGTGTTGACATTGCCGGGGTGAATGACGGATACCCGTATTCCCCGGTGACACATCTCGGTCCTGAGTGACTCGTAAAACCCCTCGAGACCAGCCTTGGAAGCGGAATAGAGCGAGGACATGGGCACCCCGACGCAGGCCGCGATGGAGCTTATGCCGATTATGGAACCGCCGTCCTTTATATGGGGAAGGAAATCCCGGACAAGCTTGATGTGGCTGTTCAGGTTGATGTCCAGGACGCGGTCGACCAGCTCGTCGGACAGGTGCTCCACAGGGTGGGTGCTGTGGACCGCGGCGCTGACCACCAGGGCGTCCAGGGGCTCGCTGAAGCCCCGGGCATAACGGCGTACTTCTTCCCTTGAGGTGATGTCCAGAAGGGCTGTCTTAACGCCGGATAACTCAAATGCGTTCCTGTCCACCCCGTGGGTGGTGTATCCCCCGGCGCTGAGGAGCAGGGCGGTTTCCCTGCCTATTCCGGAGGCAGCTCCCACCACAAGTGCAGAAGGAGGCATCAGAAGAAATGCCTGGCGAGCCCCAGTATTCCCTGCCCCCAGGGAACCCTGTGGGTAACCCCGCCGCCCTTTTCGAACCTGTCCTTGTTGTCGAGATACCACTGGTAGTTCGTGAGAAGGGCTTCCTTGTTCGAGTATCTCGGTGTGAAGCCAAGGAGTTTCTCCGCCTTCTCCACTGAAACGAAGGAATCCTTCGTGGCGGTCTTGTAAACCCATGGGTAGAGGGGGGACAGCCTGAAGAACTCCAGTATCTCAAGGGCGAAGATGACCAGATGAGCGGGAGATTCCTTTATCTTCTTTCCGAATCCCGCCTTGTCCAGGACCACCTGGTAGTCCTCCCGCATTGTGGAGAACTCTTTGGCCCCTATGTTGAATTCGGTGTTGACCCTGTCGGTGTCTTCCATTTCCGCGGCAAGTATTATGGAATCGCAGAGGTCCGCCACATGGAGCAGCTGGTACAGGTTCTTCCCCCGGCCTATCATGGGAAAGCTCCTTCCCTCGGAGGCCCACTGGTAGAAAATGGCGAAAACACCAAGACGCTCAGGTCCAACGAAGGACTTGGGCCTTATGGTGGTTATAACCATTCCCTTTTTTCGGAACTCCTTCACCATCCCCTCTGCCTCTATCTTGGTGCAGCCGTAGGGGCCCACCCCAACCATGGGGTCGTCCTCGTATATAGGGTGTTTCTCGGGAATCCCGTAAACCGCCGTTGACGAGATGTATATCCCACGGTTCACTCCATATTTCCCGGCGGACTCCAGAACGTTCCTGGTTCCCTGGACATTTGTGGTTAGTATGTCTGACTTCTTGTAAAGGGGAAGGGCTGCGGCTCCGTGCATGAAAACATCGATGTCCTTCGACATGTGAAGGTCCACGGCTTCCCGGTCCCTTATGTCCACCACATGATGGTCGATCCTGTCCTTCATGTCCGGGTAGTCGAAGGGCTCTATATCAAGTGAAACCACTTCGTGCCCTCTATTTACCAGTTCGCGGATAAGGTTGATACCGAGGAAGCCGGTACCTCCGGTCACAAGCCATCTGCTCATTTCAAATCCCCTTCAGGAAGGTATGTCGTGAATCAGTACGGCTGGCAAATTAACCGGAATGGCCCTGGAAGTCAAGGCGGAAGGGCACCTGGCCCTTCCGCCGCGCAGTTACCTTGTAATGGCGATCTGTCTGTTCAGTACTTCGCCGGTGGAGGTGGTGAGCCTTATGAAGTAGAGGCCCGCCTCGCTGATGTTCATGCTTTGTATCGGGCCGGCGGTGAAGGTCTCAACCGAACGACCGGCTATGTCAAAGATCTCCACCGTTCCGCTGACTCCAGACGGGAGCTGGGTGGCCACGGAGAAGTTGCCGGTGGAGGGGTTGGGCCAGGCACCGAGAAGGGCGCCGGCTTCGGTGGGAGCGGTGTTCCCTTCGGAAACCCCCGTCAATCCGCCGAGAACATCGAAGTAACCGTTGTAAACTTCCTTCGTCTCGTTGCTCTGGTATCCCTGGACTATCACCGCGAAGTTCAGGTTCTCATAGGGATGGATCGAGGGGTTCAGTGTGTAGTTACCCTGCACCTCGATGGTCTGGGGATAGGGTCCGGTGAAGTTCAGCACGGTTCCCGAAGTGGGGGTGGGGGCCACCACCGGTATCCACATCATTTCCTGGCCGTTGTAGCCGCCCCAGGAACCGGTGGCCACCTCATGATCCTCCAGTATGGCGGACCATAGCTTCACACCGGTATCGAGGTCCTGCTCGGCGGTAACGCTGATGTAGGCGGTTCCTCCGGTTTCGTCACCCACGCAGCTTACTTCTATGTTCACATAGCTGGGAACGCTTAGCCTGTTGTTTATGGAGGCGGCGTAGGTCCCGGGGCTGCTGCTTGCGGAAAAGCCGTCGATGGACACGCATGGCGTGTAACCCAGACCGAATATCCCTATTCTGGCCGAGGAGAAGGGGTTGGCTCCGGGCCCGTTGTAGAAGTGATAGAAGGGGCGAGTTCCCCGGAGGCCACAAAGGGGTTCAGGGCGCTCTTAACAGCTGACCAGCTGCTGTAACAGCTGCCTCAACCGGTCTGGGTGGCGTACTCCCAAACCACCACGCGATCCGCGGCAAAGGCCGCCGCAGAAAGCAGAGCGAGAAGAAGACAGGTCATTTTCATGAAATTCTCCCTTCGAAGGTTGACGGCGGGGAAAGCAGGCGGAAGGGCACCGGCCCTTCCGCCGCGCAGTTATCTTGTGATGGCGATCTGTCTGTTCAGTATTTCGCCGGTGGAGGTGGTGAGCCTTATGAAGTAGAGGCCCGCCTCGCTGATGTTCATGCTTTGTATCGGGCCGGCGGTGAAGGTCTCAACCGAACGACCGGCTATGTCAAAGATCTCCACCGTTCCGCTGACTCCAGCCGGGAGCTGGGTGGCCACGGAGAAGTTGCCGTTGGAGGGGTTTGGCCAGGCGCCAAGAAGGGCGGCATCTTCAAGGGAAGAGGTCCCATCGCCATAAACGCCGGTTCCAGTATCGGGAAGGTCCTGGAACTTGCGTTGAGAACCTCTTTGTTACCGGTGGTGAGCTGCACCCAGGCGGACACGTTCAGGTTGTCGAATATGTCTGAGACCGGGTTCAGTGTGTAGTTGCCCTCTACCTCGATGGTCTGGGGATAGGGCCGGTGAAGTTAAGAACGCTTCCGTTGGTGGTGAGGGGCCAGGCCACGGGGATCCACATCATTTCCTGGCCGTTGTAGCCACCCCAGGCTCCGGTTGCTATCTCATGGTCTTCCAGAATGTTGGACCAGACCTTGATGGTACCGGCGGGGGGCTCCTGCTCGGCGGTTACGCTGATGTATGCGGTTCCGCCGCTGGCGTTGCCCACGCAGTTGACCTCTATGTCGATGTAGGAGGGAACACTGAGACGGTTGTTGATGGCCGCGGCGTAGGTGCTGGGGGTGGCGCTGGCGGCAAGACCGTCGATCTTCACCGTTGGCGTTCCGGTAACACCGTAATAGCTGAACCTTGAGGTGTTGCCCTCGGGGCCGTTGTAGAACAGGTAGTGGGGCGCGACTTCATTAGAAGAGACGAAGGGGTTGATGGCGGCTTTGGCAGCTGACCAGCTGCTGTAGCAAGTGCCTCAACCGGTTTGGGTGAAATACTCCCAGAGTACCACGCGGTCAGCAGCAAAGGCCGCCGCGGCCAGCATAGCAAGAATGACAAATGTAACTTTCACAGATTTCTCCTTTCTTAGGAAATGTTTCACGAAATTATATACACACATAATAGTGAAAACAAGTATAGGGCTGATGGGTTTTAAAAAGGAAATGCCAACTTACTGTGACGGATTATTGTCTAGATATGGTATAGGAATGGCTTCCATCCCACCGGGGGATACGATAAGGCATTCTAACCTGCATGGACCCGTGAAGCCCTCATTGGCCAGCCAGACACTGGCCGCCCGGGAGATCCTCTCCACCTTGCCCGGGGTTACACGATGGAGGGCCATCTCCTCGAAACCCGTGAAGGAGGATTTAACCTCAACGAAGACAACGGTATCTCCCCGGCTCAGAATGAGATCGATCTCTCCCTGGGGACATCTCCAGTTCCTGCACAGCACGGTGAATCCAAGCCTCTGGTAGTATTCAGCTGCGCCGCCCTCGGCGGCTCTCCCAGGGCCTCGGGCTTCCCGGGGAAAAGGGTTAGCTGACCGGTTTGAAACATTGTTCTGAGGGGCTCGAATGACATTCTGTGAATGGGGCAGGGACCCAGGGATTCGATTGCTGCTATGTGTTCCCTGGTTCCGTATCCCTTGTGGCGGTTGAAGCCGTACTTCGGGTATTCCGTGTGGGCACGAAGCATCATATCGTCCCGGGTAACCTTGGCAACAACGCTTGCCGCTGCTATGGAAAGGCTCTTTGAGTCGCCCTTCACTATGAACCTGCAGGGGTATTCCAGGCCGGGAACGCCGTTGCCGTCCACAAGGAAAACACCCGCCTTACTGGACAGGGGGGCCATGGCCCGGCGGAAGGCGGTTCTCACCGCCCAGGACATGCGGTTGCCGTCGATCTCGCTGTGGGTGACTATACCAAGGGATATCCCCAGGGCGGAGTCTTCTATCAGCTTTTTCAGCTCCCTGCGAACTGGGTCGGTGAGCTTTTGCTGTCGGTGAGCACATCGCTGTGAAAGTCCGCCGGAAGTATGACGGCGCATGCGACAAGAGGACCCGCTAGAGGTCCTCTTCCCGCTTCATCGAGGCCCGCCAGGGAACCGCAGGCGGACCTGTATTCCTCGTCGAAGAGATACAGGTCGTTCAACTATCCCTCGAAGGTTCTGCGCTCTTTGATCCTTGCGGCCTTTCCGGCCTTCTTGCGCAGGTAGAAAAGCTTGCTTCTGCGAACCTTTCCCCGCCTGGCTACTTCGATCCTGGCTATTCTGATGGAGTGAAGGGGAAAACCCTCTCCACACCAACGCCGCCAGAGATCTTCCTGACAACGAAGGTTTCATCGATGCCGCCGCCCCTGCGGGAAAGCACTGTGCCCTCGAATATCTGTACCCTTACCTTGTCGCCTTCGATAACCTGATAGTGTACCTTGACGGTGTCACCCGCCCTGAAATCAGGCAGATCCGTTCGGATCTGTCCCTGACCCACACTTCTCAGCAGTTCATCCATTGTCCTGCTCCTTTGCCCGGTCCGCTTCCTTCATTATTTCCACGAACCTCTTTTTATTTCTTCCTCGTTACAGTTGTCAAGCAGATCAGGTCTCACCCTTTTCGTTTTTCAAGGGCGGCCCTGAAACGCCATTCGGCTATCAACGCGTGGTTGCCGGAAACAAGTTCTTCGGGAACCGGCATTCCTTCATAGTCCGCCGGCCGGGTATACCTGGGATAATCCAGAAGGCCGGTGGAAAACTGTCGCTGCAGGCGGACTCCATTCGTCCGAGAACTCCGGGAAGCCACCTGAATACAGCATCCATCACATACATGGCGGGTATCTCACCGCCGGAAACGACCGCGTCTCCCACACATATCTCGTCGGTTACCGCCTCTCTGCGGAACCTCTCGTCCACACCGCCGTACCTGCCGCAGAAAATTATCAGGTTTTCGCACAGGGCCAGCTCTTCGGCATAGCAGGCGTCGAAACGCCTGCCCTGGGGTGTCATCAGGGCTACCCTCGCACCCTGCCTCCACGGAATGGAGTTCAGCGTGTCGAACAGGGGTTCCGGGCGGATTATCATTCCAGCTCCGCCTCCGAACTGGTAGTCGTCTATGGAACCCCTGCGGTCAACGGGATGATCCCTGATGTCGTAGAGTTCCACAGAGGCTATTCCCCTGCTTATCCCCCTCCGGCAACCCCGGCGGTGAGGAACGGAGCGAACAGTTCCGGAAAGACCGATGCAACGGCTACTCTCAGGGCCGGAGCTATAATTCCTCCAGGCCCGGGGCAGCTCGACGGTGATGGTACGGCCTTCGGCATCCACTGTGCCGGCAAGGGCCATGTTCAGAGGCACCGGAAAGGTCCTGCCGTTACCCCTGACCATCAGCTGCGGATTGGAACTGTTGTACTCCACCTCTTCAACGGAGAAGCTTTCGCCACGGGAGAGAATGGTAAATCCGGTAAATCCGTGGACCGGGAGTGGATAACCCTCCTTCAGGACCGAAGATTCATCGGCCATGACCGTTTCACCGGTGAGCCGGGAGGCCTGGTCCATTGTGTGAACCCCCTGGCAGTCCACGGTTATCCTCTCGTTATCCCTCTTCCGTGACCGGGTGACCGTATAGGGCTTCCCGCCAAGGTAGAGCACGGTTCCCTCCTCGAGCAACCGCGGGGCCCATGACGAAGAGCTTGAGTATCATCCTGCCCTTCAGGCCGTGGGTCCTTTCCACGTATCCGTAGTTTACTTTTCTCTCCATGGCATCTAGTCCACTATCTCGATAGTGGCCTTTTCTCCCTTTCTCGCCGCTGCGGAACGAACGATCATCCGCATGGCTTTCGCTATCCTGCCTTCCTTACCGATAACCCGGCCGAGGTCCGCTTCCTCGACCCTGAGCTCGTAGACAGTCATGTCTTCCCTTGTCGTTTCCTCGACGACTACTTCGTCGGGGTGCTCGACCAGGGTGCGGGCCATGTGTTCAACGAGTTCTTTCATCTTATCCTCCGGTTGTGTGGTTTTGGGCCATTATCCCTCTTGTCAGCTGTTCCTGCTCTCGCCCTTGATGAACACGGTTTCCGGTTCCACACCCTCTTCTCCGTGAAGGATACGGCTCCATTTTTCCATGGTACCGCATCTCCGAAGAAGGCTCTTCATGGTGTCGGTGAGCTGGGCGCCGTGGCCCAGCCATTTGAACACCTTTTCCTCGTCGACCTTCAGTTCAAGTGGCTTGCGCAGGGGATCGTAGTATCCGAGTATCTCAATGAAGCTGCCGCCCCTCGCCTTGCGGGCATCCGCAGCGACAATTCTGTAGAAGGGAGTTTTTGCGCTCCCCATCCTTCTGAGCCTGATCTTGACCAATCGTTTCCTCCTGTTCTCGGCGCGGCTGAACGCTATCTGAACATTCCAGCCAATCCGCGGTTGCCGCGCATCTGTTTCATCATCTTCTTCATGGTTCTGTATTCCTTCAGGAGACGGTTCACGTCCTGTACCGTGGTTCCGCTGCCCCTCGCTATCCTCTTCCTTCTGCTTCCGTTTATTATCTCAGGTTTCTCCCTCTCCCGGGAGGTCATTGAATTTATCAGGGCTTCCATTCGAGTGAACTGTGACTGATCGAGGTCGATCCCGGCGGGTCGCATCCCCTTGGGAAGCATTGCCATCAGCTCGCTGAGGGAACCCATCTTCTTTATTTTGGTCAGTTCCTTCCTGAAGTCCTCGAGGTTGAAGGAATTGGACCTCAGTTTTTTCTGAAGGTTTACGGCCTCCTTCTCGTCGAACATGTCCTGGGCCTTCTCCGCCAGTCCGACGATGTCGCCCATGCCCAGTATTCTCCCAGCCAGCCGGGAGGGGTCGAACTCCTCGAGGCCCTTCACGCTCTCTCCCACGCCTATGAACTTGATGGGTTTTCCCGTAACCGCCCTGAATGAGAGGGCCGCCCCTCCCCTGGAATCGCCGTCCATTTTCGTGAGTACCGAGCCTGTAAAACCTATCTGTTCATCGAACTCCAGGGCCACGTTCACCGCGTCCTGACCGGAGAGGCCGTCGAGGACCAGAAGGGATTCGTCGGGATTGGAAGCGTCCTTCACCCTTTTCAGCTCTTCCATCAGGGCCTGGTCTATGTGCAGCCTTCCCGCGGTGTCTACTATTACAACATCCTGGTACTGCAGTCCGGCCTGGTGTATGGCGGCTTCAACCACCTTCGCCGGGTCGGTCTGGCTCCTGTCGGCAAAGAAGGCCGCCCCGGCCTTCTCCGCCATGACCTCGAGCTGATCGATGGCGGCTGGTCTCTGGAGGTCGGCGGCCACCACCATGCACCGGCGGTTCTGCTTCTTCTGAAGCAGCCAGGCAAGCCTGGCGGCGGTGGTGGTCTTTCCTGAACCCTGAAGGCCCAGCAGGAGTATCACGTGGGGGGGCTTCCCTGTGAGGGCAAGCCTTTCGGGGGTTTCTCCCAGAAGCTCCACCAGCTGGTCATTCACTATCTTTATTACCTGCTGACCGGGGGTCAGGCTTCTGAGAACCTTCTCTCCGGTGGCCTTTTCCGTTACATCAGCCACGAACCGCTTTGCCACCTTGAAGTTGACATCGGCCTCGAGAAGGGCCCTCCGCACCTCCCGCATGGCTTCGGAAATGTTCTTCTCGGAAAGAACTCCCCTGCCGGACAGGTTTCTGAAGGTATCGCCAAGCCTCTGGGAAAGCTTATCAAACACGGAATAACCCCTTATAAAATGCGGTTCAATCAAATTACACTGCTGCAGGAGGGTACAGAAATCCCCCCTGAGCGTCAAGCGATTATAACGAAAATGAACTGTGTGTCAAATAACGGCTAGAACTTCGTTTCCCCGTGGCCGGAGGGGCAGCGGAGAACCCTGCTGCCGTCCAGGCGTAGCATTTCGTAGACCTCTTCGGAAACAGGGCATCGAACAAGGGAATCGGCAAGCAGTTCCACGGGAAGCTCCGCATAGGTTGTGTCGTTGTGGAACTCCAGGTCTCCCAGGGCGAACACAAGCTGATCCCTGTTTATCCTGCATGAGTTACGGTTCAGCCTCTCCCTTATCTCGTCGATGTCCATTTCGCCGGAGCTCCTGGTACCGCAGCCCGCAAGGAAAATTATTAACATGGCAGCCAGGTGAATGATCCTCATGGGGAAACCCTAAGGGAATCCATGGAGGCCCTGGGATCAGCGGAGGAGGTGATGAAGGAACCGCTCACCAGCACATCGGCCCCGGCCAGGACCAGCCGGGCAGCGTTGGAGCCGTTCACACCGCCATCCACTGAGACGTGGGCATCGGTCCTGCCGGCATCGTTCAGTATTCCCCTCACCATTGTTATCTTCTCCCCCATGGAGGTGATGTGCTTCTGCCCGCCGTATCCGGGGTTGACCGTCATGATCAGAACTAGGTCGATGAGCTCGGCGCACCACTTCACGGTTTCAGGCGGCGTGGCGGGGTTAAGGGCGACACCGGCCCGGCATCCCAGGCCGGCTATTCTTCCAAGAAGTCTGTGAAGGTGCTGTTCCGAGGATTCCGGGTGAATGGTGATGTACCGGCAACCCGCCACTGCGAAGGCCTCAATGAGATCAGAGGGACGCTGAACCATCAGGTGGGCGTCCACGGGTATGGTAACGCTGTGGGAGATGGACCGGGCCACACCGGCCCCGAAGGTGAGCACCGGAACGAAAACCCCGTCCATTACATCCAGGTGTATCCAGTCGGCACCCTGGTCCTGGAGCCTTGAGGCCTCCCGGGCAAGATCGCCGTGGTCACAGCCCAGAAGGGAGGGAGCCACCTTGACTACCACTGGCCCCAGCCTCCTCCCCCGGTGGCGCCGGTTACAACAGACACCGTGTCGCCACGGCTGTAGTTCCCTCCTGCCGGGGGCTGTTGCTCCAGCACCGTTCCCTGTTTCAGGACATCGGTTATGGTTCGCTCCTCGGTAATTATCATCACCAGATCCCGTTGAATGGCAATGCTTTCCGCGTCGGCCACCGACAAGCCCACCAGAACCGGGATCCCCGACCATCCCGAGGAGACAAGGAGCCTAATGGGCCTTCTCACGGAAATGCTGTCGGTAAACCTGGGGGCAACGGCTATCACATGGCCCTCGGGAACAGAGGGATGGGGGATCCTGGTCCTTCCGGCGGAATACAGCTGCCAGTCGGCTATTCTTTCCTCGGCCTGGCTGGCGGAAAGCCCCAGCAGTTCATCGGGGTCAAAGGCCCTGAAAAGGGGACCGACATTCCAGAAGATGTTCACAGGAGCCCCTGGGGAACCTGTGTTCCAGGGGGGGGTCCTGCCTTACCACCATGCCCATTGTGTCAAAATCACCGTACTCGCTCCATTCCCCGGCCAGGACCAGGTTTCCGCCCTCGATCTCCCTCTGGGCCTCGGCCCTGGTTAGGCCCGCCACATCCGGTACGGTCACCGGGGCGGCGGCGGAGCCCATGGATGACAGGAAAACCGGGGTGCTAAACACCATGGGGGCGAAAAGGCTTCCGGAAAGGAACCCCAGCCCGGCCCCGGCGACCAGCAGCAGTATGAAAAATACGGATCTGTTCAAATTACACTTCTTTCAGTAATGCACCCTGCTGAATAAATACCGCCGAAACACTTCCTCATGCAACCTGTCACGGAAAGAGCCCCAATATCCACACTATGAGGGGAGCATAGATCAGTGCTGGAAGGAAATTGGCCAGACGGATCTTCTTCAGCTCAAGCATGTGCACCGCTATGCCAATCATTATAACTCCTCCGGCGGCGGACATTTCCGTGATCATTGGTTCCGTAAGGAGACCGCTGAAGAATGAAGCCCCGAGTGTCAGCGACCCCTGAACCGCCAGCACCACCAGGGCCGAGGCGGCGACTCCCATGCCAAATGCGCTGGCGAAGGCCAGGGCGGCAAAGCCGTCAAGCATGCTCTTCACCAGGAGCAGGGAGCTGTCACCGGTGAGGCCGTCCTGTATGGAACCAGAACTGTCATGGGACCAACGCAGAAACCAGCGAGGCGGTAACGAAACCCTGGCTGAACTTGCCCCGGGACAGCAGGGGAAAGCCCGCCGCCCTGCCCTCGAGGATGTCACCAAGGTTATCCAGCCGTCTCTGAATTCCAAGGAGTTCCCCGGTTATGCCTCCCAGAGAAATGCTGCCAAGAAGGATGAGTATGTTCGACGTCTCCAGGGCCATTCCCACGCCAAGGACAACCACCGCCAGGCTCATGCCTGTTATCACCGTTTCCCCGGATCCGCAGGGGAAGCCCCGCTCCCAGAAAGCTTCCCAGGGTTCCCCCGGCAAGAACGGTGGCGGTGTTGACCAGGGTGCCGGTCAACTCATTCCCCTTCCTGTCCCGTGGCTGCTGAACCGTCCAGGCCGATCTCGCCGGCCACGGTGCCCATGCCGTCAATAACGTCCTGAATCAGTTCGGATATCTCGACCCCCAGCATTTCGGCGCCCTTTTCTATAACTTCCCTGCTGGCTCCCGCGGCGAAATGACGGGTTTTCCACTTCTTCTTCACCGACTTCACAGTGAGGTCCGCCAGGCTTTTCGAAGGCCGGACCAGAACGCATGCTGTGACCAGGCCGGTGAGTTCATCGATGGCGTAGAGATACTTCTCCATTATGTGTTCCGGCTTCTCCTCGGTGCAGATCCCCCAGGCATGGGACATCACAGCCCGCACATAGTCCTCCGGCCACTCCTTCCCCATGAGTATGGCGTAGGTCATGCTGCAGTGCTTCTCCGGGTATCTTTCGTAGTCGAGGTCGTGGATCAGCCCGATAACGCCCCATTTGTCCGGGTCTTCCCCGTGCTTCAGTGCCAGGTGGCGCATCACCGCCTCAACGGCAAGGGCATGCTTTATCAGTGAATCGCTGCTGTTGTATTCAAGGAGGAGGCTCAGAGCCTGCTCCCTGGTTGGTCTGGCCTCTGTCATGAAACCCTCCTTACATCAGTGTGAGCATTGATGAGAACCGTTCATACTCAGTTTCAGCCGGAAGCCCCCTGGACTTCAGCATGGAGATGATACACGGCTGATTGAAGCGTATGAAGGGGTTCACCTTCTTCTCCCAGCCCAGTGTGGAAACAAGCTCTTCCCCGGGGACATAGCCGTCCCGGTACACCTCTATGAGCCTGTTCTCCGGTTCGATTTCCTGTGCGGTGTCCAGATACTCCAGCAGGTAGTCGTGGCCGGCGTGTATGTAGGTGCCATCGGGGAAAGCCATCAGCTTTTTGATGGACTTGAAAAAGGCCGTGGTGTCCCCGGTAAAGCACCTTCCCACCTTGCCGTTGAACAGGGTGTCGCCGGTGAGGAGATGGATGCCGTGGTGGAAGCAGACAGAATCTTCGGTGTGCCCCGGTGTGTGAATGATACGAACTGTGTTCCCCTCAATGTGGAACTTTCCCATTCCCGGGAGATCGGAAACATCCACGACCCCGGCTCCGGTCCTTTCCGCAAGGCCGGCATTACCGCAGGTGTGATCACCGTGGGAATGGGTATTCATTATGTGGTCAAGTTCCAGGCCCTCCCGGGAAAGGTAGTCGCAGATATCCTCCACGGCTCCTCCGTCCACCGCCACGGCGCCTGACTTGCCGTGGATCAGGTATCCCAGGTTGTCGGTGCCATATCTGAACTGAACGGTCCTCAGTGCCATTGGTGTTCCTTTCCAGTGTTCTTCGAATATGCCGCCTGTCCACCGGGAAATACACCCTGGTATCAACCCGGTAAGAAAGCCGGTAACCATCCACTCCCGTTCTGTATTCCTCCTGCCTTACCTATACCAGCATCATCAGGGTTAGCAGAAAGAGAGGCAAATAAACCAGTAACGCCACCGCCGCGGCTGAAAGCATCCCCCGAAGAGGGCGGTCCCGGTTCCTGAACAGTGGAATGGAGGAACCGCCCAGGCCGGCCAGTCCGACGGCAAGCAGAACGAAGTGGGCGGTAAGGAGCCCCGGGGAGGAAGTCGCGCCGGGTTCGTTCTCAACCCTCCAGTGAAGAAGCCCCGCGCTCAGGGAGAGACAAAGAAGGAAAACAGACAGCCCCACCATGAAAAGAAAGGAACGGCGCCGGGGGAGGTCATTGAAAAGCCCTCTTCACCGCCCCGAATGTCGCCGCCCTGAATGCCTGGGGGGAGATCACAACAAGGAAGTTGTCGGCGAATATCTGTGGAAGCTCTTCCTCATACAGGAGGGCGAAACCGGAAAGCCCCGGTTCCAGCAGGAACTGGGGATCGGATACCTGGGCGGTTTCCTCACCGTTGGTATACAGGGTCAGGATGACAGGGTCCTCTCCCTGGAGCTCAAGGCCCACGTTCACCCAGTCATCTGGAGAGAGTATCGGGCCCAAGTCGTAGTAGAGCAGCTCATACTCCCCGGTAACGCTCACATAACCGATATAGGAATAGGTGTAGGGCTGAAAGAACATGAAGACCCCGCCGACATAGGCCTCTCCGGTGGCGAGCTGCATACGGGAATAGACATTTGCGAAACTGCCGGAACCGTCCAGCCTGAAGTCCATGGACACGGTGCCGTCGCCCCAGAAACCAGCGGTGTTGCATATGTAGGCCAGATAGGCCGAATCGGGAAACACCGCTTCTATCACCTGTTCATCCCCCTGGACGGTAACCATAACGTGCCCCCCTGCGGGTTCCCTGGTCCAGTGGAAGGAATCGCCGGGGTCCTCCCCGGGCTGATATGATTCGAAGTCGTCAAAAAAATCACCCCGGGCCGCTGAGACCGCAACGGCAAGGAACAACAGCAAAAACCTCATTGTCTGCCTCCTCCTGTGTTTTTCCTAACATAGCCCAATCCTTCGGAATGCCCCGGGATTACCGGGATTTCCCCTGATGGACTATGATAACCACAGGGGAGGTGCGTTATGAACATGAAGACGGCAACCGCAATGGTCATTTCCATCATGGCTGGAGCCCGATGATTCTCTGGCTGGTCCTGGGGGCCTCCGGTGTGCTGGGGGATTTCGGAACTTCAGTGGTTTACGAGGTGATCAAGTGGGTCCTCATCGGGCTCACAATGGTGTTCTACTTCATCATCAGTCCATTCATCCTCTGGCCACGGATATTCAACGGAAGTGATGACTAGTTCAATCTTTACCCTTACAAGGTGATGAATTCGTATTCCACCGTCAGGGAACCCCCGGTTACACCGGATGGCACATACTCTATGATGGCGTCGCCCTTGTACCAGTCCCCGGAATAGGAGAACAGGAATTCTCCGCTTACGGTATCTTCCATTATGGTTTCAAGCCTGATGACAGCTTCTCCATCAATCCTTCCGGAGATCTCCAGGAACAGGGAGTGCACTCCTTCAAGGCCCCGGTCCCCTATGGCTATGATCTGCTCATCGGTTACCGTCTCCAGGGTCATGGTCCTTTTCCTGGAGCACCCGGACATCAGGATGGTCAACACCAGACACACCTTCAGACATTTTTTCATCAGAAGCCCCCTATGGAATCGGTTTCAAGCACGGGAAAAAAAGCGTCGACAATACCGCCGCGGGACTGTGATCCCATCAAATCCCTGTAGTAAACCACCCTTTCCCAGTAGAGGGAGCAGAGGACCATGAGGGCGGTCTCACCGTAACCGGAACCATAATACGCCTCCCCGGAGGAAAGATCGTACCACTGCAGTGTCTCGGAGAACTCAGCCTGTGTCCGTGCATATTCAGTAAAGGCCTCGTGGGACCGCCCGAAGGCCCCGGCGGCCTCCGGAACCCCGCCCAGAAGAAGTTCTATCTCCCCGGCCAGGCTGTCGGCCTCGGCCTGAAGGGCTTCGGCGTACACCGAAGCCGAAAGCTTCCAGTGGTCCGCCACCCTCTCCGTATAGCTCCGGAGGGTCTCCCCGGTCACCTCGGGAGGCGGCAGCCCGTCGGAGAGACACGGGCAGGCAGCAAGGAGCAGAAGGAATGTCAGGCTTCTCATTACTCCGCCGTCTCCTGGGGCTCTGAATGCACAGTGTCTCCCTTCTGTCTTCCAGCTCCAGGAATGCAGTTCAGCTGCATTCGATGGTCATGCTTCTATCTTTCTCTTCCTTCTCTGACTGCAGCAACGATATCGTCAGTAGTTACCTCAACTGATAACCCTGGAACATCCAGGGAGATGATCCTCTCCTGACTTCACTTAGGCTAAAGATCTCTCCGTTTCTTCTCTTGATCAGTACTTCATTTTCTTTGGCCAGATCAAGAACTTCAGCAAGTTTTTTCCTGGCCTCGGAATATGTAAAAACAAGCATATCATATCTCCAATACTTCTATGTTCTTGCTGATTGCGATTGCCTTAAGCTTCTTATCAAGGGTCAGCAATGGACATCTCCAGTGCAGGGAACACTCCAGGAAATAGGCATCGTAAGCATAGATGTGATTTTGCGTTGCCAGTTCAACTGCTGATCTGATTTCAATTGGTTTCAGTTCAACGGGTATGTCCATCAGGACATCCCATATTTTCAGCGCATCGCCTGCACATATTCGTTTTCTGCGGCATAACGAACTCAATGCATTCCCCAGCTCAAACGGAAGAACATCTGGAGCAATGAGGTCATTACCAGTTGTGATCTCAATCAAGCGAACCTTCTCAGGTTCGTTCAATGCCACAGCCAGGAATACACTTGAGTCAGTTACAATTCTCATATGTACAATTGTACTTCTATATCCAGCCATTGTCAAGCATAACAAATACTTCTACTGATCCATAAGGGAGTGAAGTATGCCCAGCTCCCTCCGGGCCCTGGCTCCATAATCCTCCCCGGAAGAGATGAACCACTCCAGTTCACTGAAGGCCCTGTAACACCTGAAGACCTTCCAGGTCTTTTCCGGCAGGGAACAGGCTATCATCGGGTCACCGGGAAAACCCTCCAGATAGGCAAAGAGCATATCCGTCCACGGGGGCGGTCTTACACCCATTCTCAGTGATACGTCCACAAGGGCCACCAGGTCAACAAGCCCCGGTGCCACCGCAGCCGATGCCCAGTCTATGAGACAGACGCCTCCGCCTGGAGGAAGGAAAAGGTTGCCGTAGTGGCAGTCTCCATGGACCAGTGTGAAGGGAGATCCGTTGAAGACCCTGCGATCTCAGGCCAGCTCTTTTCCACCGCCCTTGCCGCATCTCGCAGAAGAGACCGGTCAACCCCGGAAAACTCCCCGGTGTCCACCTTCCTGAAAAGATCACCCAGAACGGACTCCGGAAGCGATTCAACACTTTCCGGGGTTACCAGCAGATCCTTGAACTCATCGGTCCACCGGAGCAGAGCGGCCCTGCTGTGATACTCCGCAAGGCCCCTGGCAGCATCCAGATAAGCCCTGGAAAGCCCCTCGCCGCATACATCGGCCAGAAGGGTGCCCGAAGCCCGGTCCAGAACCAGCCACACCTCTTCGTCGATCAGGAGTTCCGCAGAGCCAGGAGCCGGGAACTCCGGGGTCCCTTCGGCGAACCGATAGATCGATGGTTCGGTGTCCCGGAGGTCTGAAAACCTTTTCAGATACTTAACCACGGGCGTCCGTGCTGAAAGCCCTCTATGCGAACCACGAATGACTCCGGCCAGTGCCTTATCCTTCAGTTCCTTCAACCCGTATACCCAGCTCCTTCGAAAGTCGGGCCAGGACCGGTCCACTCAACTCATTCAATTCCTCATACCGTTCCATCTTTGCCTTACCGGGCCCGGGAATCATCACATCAGAGGGTTCGTCGGACTCTCCGTCGATCAGGGCCGGGAACACGGTCCATGGTGTGGTTACCCACAGGGACACACTTCCCCACATCGGACCGGTAATCGTCATGAGTTCACCGGATTTCCTTTCCCACAACTATCCTGTAGTCGGAAAGGAACCCGTCGAGCTGCTCCAGAAAAGCCTTCATGGCCCCATCATCGTGGAGGGTCCACTGGCAATCCCAGCTCGGGCGCATCAGGTCATTCAGCCCATTCAGCCAGTCCGCCTGCTCGGAATGCTCCGGGGTACAGTTGTCCGGCCCTCTGTGGTGCCCGGGGATGTGTATAACCCTGCTTCCTCCCCGCAGATCGATCAGGAAGGAGAGCTGAACACCTGGAAGAACACCCCCGGGAAGACCGGTAACCAGTATCTCAACCCTTTCACCTGCCTCGGGAAGCCTCATTTGAACTCGCCTTTCTCCTATTCGATTATCATTATCCCGTTCGATCCCTTCAAAGATAGTGAACCGGTGTTCGGATAGTTGTCCCTTTTACCGCCGGTTCACAGCGGGTCCGCCCATGGTTCATCTGCTCATAGCGTCTTCTTCCTGCGTGCTTGGATCACAGTTGCGATCCTTTGCCCATAGGTTTCCATTCTCTCCCCCTCCGGCCCGGACCATGTGTCATTCAGCGGCGTAAGCCCCACCGCCTCACAACCGGCGGAACTGAGCACCTCGGCATACCTTTCCGGCTCCCAGGGATGGAGGGTCACTGTCCATTTGCCCGCATCAAGGGTTTGGGAGGCGTTGTCGATGGAGAGAACAATGCGCCCCCCCGGGCGGAGGCAGTCCACCATGTTCTCAAGGGCTTTCCTTTTGTACTCTACATGCATGAATGTGAGAACACTGCATACCGCATCGAAGCTCTCCCGCCGGCGGAACCCGGCAATGTCCTTCAGTATCAGCTCAAGGTTCGAGAAGCCACCCAGCTGCTCTCCGGCCAGTTCGATGGTCTTCGGGGAAACATCCAGCCCGGTCAGGCTGCGGCAGCCCTGGTTCAGTATCCTCCGGGCGATGCGGCCGATCCCGATACCCGCCTCGAGGACATCCTTTCCCCTCAGGTCGCCCAGGGCATCCCAGAAGGGAGGCCCGTCCCACCGGGCCATGTATTCCTGCATGAAGGGAGGGTCATCGAGACCATTGCCCATTTCAGCCAGCCGGTCATAGTGCTCCCTGGCGGTGAAGTTCGGTTTCATGTGCTTCATCTTCCCTTTAGCTCGAGACCCGGCCCTTACAGCCCGGGAAGGTCAAGTATATAAACCTTCTGCACTCCAGATTCCGGGTCCAGGTTCCATGCCAGGCTTCCATGGGGCGTTATCCTGATTTCCCAGAACCTCCCGGCCATGGGAAACTCCGAGGTTCCTATATGCTCCCCTTCAGGACTCACGATATCAAAGACGGGTCTTTCTTCCGTTCCCCTCTGAACCCAGAGATTGCCCAGGCTGTCAACGCCTATGCTCTCCACCAGGTTGTGGTAAGGTTCCGGTTCAAAGCCTTCAGGAAGAGTGCCTCCCATGGAAGCTAAACGGATTCGGGCATAATCCGTTTCCATCTGTATCTCCTCCGGGGTCTTTTCCACCGGAGGGATGTCAAGAGAAAAACTGAACAGCGGGCTTCCCCCTTGATCCCAGCACCGGACCAGATACTCATCCCATGTGCTCCTGGTGTAAAAGACCCTCCCTTCGGCATCGGCTGCCATGTGGGAAGTGCCCTGCAGACCGTTGAGTGAACTGGCCATCCGCTCCACTGCTATCCCCATGGAATCGGCGGGATACCGCGTCAGCCTCTCTGCATCACTCAAAGAATAGAGAGCGGGTTTGAACACGGCAATGTAATCCGATCCCTCCGCTGTCAAATTCGGCTCATATCCCGAAAAGCTTCCGGAATCCACTGCCACGATGGCCTCCGGGGGAAAGATCATGGACCAGTCAACGAACTCGGACAGCTGTTCTCCGTTTTCATCCACAACCATCAGGGACGTTTTTCTCATATCCCTGACGATGATCTCTCCCCCGGGCATCAGGGCTAATTCCGTGGGAAAGACGGTTTCTCCGGGGCCATTGCCCCTGCGCAACAGTGTCTGGATGTGATCGCCTTCCCGGGTGTACTTTCGAATACAACAGGCGGCCTGGTCCAGAACAAAAATCTCTCCGGAAGAAGAGAGTTCAGCATCACTGATGGAACCGAAAACCATGCATGAATCACCGTTTCCACGCCAATGCTGTCCAGTAGGACTATCTCCGATCTGTCGGGAAAGCTCTCAGACCATTCCGACTCCCCGCAGCCGGAACAGAAAAGGCCACCGGCGGCGAAGAGGACCAAAGAGCCGACTCGTGCTTTCAATATTCCCCCTTCGATGAAAGATGCTTTCCCCGTGTTCATGGGTCATTCTGAGAAAACGAACCTGCCCGGTGGAATCCCTCATCTGTTCAGCGTGAGAACGAATACCTCTTCACCATCTTCCATGGTATTCGTATCCACGAATCCGTACTTTTCATAGATACGTATTCCATTACTGTTATCAGGATCGGTGCTCAGCCTTATGGATCTTATGCACCGGTCATTCATGGCGATTTCCCTGAGCAGGTCCAGGGCAGCCTTTCCATAGCCTTTTCCCTGGCTCTTCGCGTCGATCATGAATCTGCACAGATACAGTTCTCCCTTCTCATAGTCCTTCGTATACATGACGAATCCGACCATTTCTTCATCATTGTACACGGCCTTTGTGATCCAGAATGGAAAGAGCTTTGATTCCGCTATGGAAAAGGTGTTCGATGCCACGAAGGCTGGTCTTTCCTTACCTTCAGATCCACTGCCTCGTAAAAGTTGTCCGGGGTTATGTCCCTCAGTGATACCGCCACTTCATACTCCCTTGTTCATGAATCTACCTGAATGTCTAATTCTCAGCTCATTCTTCAGCGTTATCGCCGACGGTTTCCATCTCCAGCGTGAATACTCGGGGATAATGCTCCGGATCTACCACGGCGGCAAGGATCCCATGGCGACCAATTCTGAATGAAAGGTCGATGTCATCGAATCCGGAGAGAGAGGCAGTGAAGAGAATATCTCCCGAATCATCCCACACATCGAAGCTGTGCCCTGCCTCGGCATCAAGTCGTTCTATCCAGAGATTGCCCTGTGGGTCAACGCCGGCAAGGGAGATCAACCCTTGATATGGAGGTGGTTCATAACCTCCTGTGTAGGCTTCATCTTCACTGGCCCATGACTCAAAGTACTCGATCTCATCCTCTATCTCTTCCGGTGTTTTCTCTAGCCTTTCCACATCGGTGTTCTCTATCCGGAACATTTCTTCGCCCATGGGTCGAACACCGACACAAGGTAAGATGTGTTATCCAAAGCGATGAAAACGCGCCCCTCCGCTCCTGCGGTAAAATCGACGACTTCCATCTCGCTGTACAACTCAGGTGCCGGCCATTCCCAGCTCATGGTCATGTATTTAACCGAAGGCAGGGAATCGCCGTCAAACCTTCCGATGTAGAAGGAGAAGAAAACCTGATCACCCATTTCAAGGTGCATCATTGATCCCGTGATGGAGGCTGAATCAACCTGGAACATCCGGTTCGGCACATATCGATCCGTGGTGAAGAGATCGCCTTCGTAAACTCCCTCGGGAGTGAATTCCATTACCGCACGCTTCATTGCGTCAGCAACCAGGATCGTGCTATCCTGCATGGCACACATGCTCATGGGGAAAAGCAGTTCACCGGGGCCTTCTCCCTCCCTGCTTATGAGATACGGCTCCCCCGGGCGGGGGATCACCCTGACACACATGGAAGCCCTGTCAAGAATGAGAACTGAACCGTCAGGATGTATGCAGAACTCATCAATGCTGCCGATCATCCTTAATGAATCGCCGAATTCAACTCCAAAGGAGTCAACAACACACAGGTTGTAGTGGGGAACGCCGGTGTCCGGGGATTGACCCCGTTCCCCGGGGGAGAACCACAGCAGACAAAAGAAGGATACCCCGAAAATGACGCCGAGAGAAGTTTATTCCTCATTCGTGTCCCCCTCCATTGACCGCAAGCTTTCACCGGCAGCAAGTACGGCAAGCTGATTCCTCAATGAACAGCTCAACAATGTGAATTAATGATAATGCACTCAACTTCATTGAACAATATCGTCTCTCCGGCGCAGGGTATCCGGTTTTTTCCGTCCTGCTATCTGCTGGTTCTGATCCTGAAGGAGTGGTTTCCCGTGGATATCCCAACCGCGGGGTCATCGGACCTGCGGATCGAAACGCCGGGGATCCATTGGATGCCATCTCCTTCCAGTCCCTGTACCGCTACGTCGATCCGGGGAGGTTCAGTTATGTCCGGTGAATCAGCCGCCACTATTTCCACCAGGAAAGGGATACCGGGGCGGCACATCCAGACGACTCCCTTGCTAAAGGTCTTCAGTGTGACAGGATGAAGAAGCAGGCCATTGTTCGCTAAACGGTCAACGGCATCGTTGATGCTGTCGGTAAAAGCCCGAAATGGTGAAGACCCGAACCTCTTTTCGAAGCGCCCTCATGTAGGGACCCTCACCAATTGGCTCTATTAGAAGAAGGGACGGCCCGGGGGAATCGGACAGATCGATGTACTGCTCCTTCGTGCCCTCGCCGGGGAAGGTCTTAACCTCCAGACGGGTCAGCTGAAGAGGAAGGGACCCCTCCGCCGCGGACAATGATCCGGTGAGCACCGCCACATGATGCAGATGCAGCTTCATGAACTCCCTCTATCCCCGGGTGATCCCGGCTTCTCCACCACCAGAACAAGATGGTCCTTCTCGCTCTCATAGGCTCTGCCGCTGACACTGCCATAGGTTTGAGGATTAGCAAAACCAGCCGATGTAAACAGATCGATATACTCTTCAGTGCTGTATATCCTCATTCCGTATGTGTACTCCCGGCGTTCAGCGCCCCTGATGAGGATCCACCTGGTGGTGCTCCAGGTCCAGTCATCGCTTGCGGAGGATTCTTCCAGCCTGAGGGTTCCATCGGCCTCTTCGAACCAGTACCTGGTCAACCTGTTCCGCCGGCCGGCTGCAATGAGCTCCCTCGGGGCACAGTGGAGCATCAGCCTGCCGCCGGGTTTCAGTGAACGGTAACAGTTCTCAACTACTTTCCCGTCGTCGGCGGGGTTCTGGAAGTAGCCGAAGGAGTTGTACATGATGATCATCCTGCCGAAGAAATCCGGTTTTGAGTATTCACGCATGTCCGCACACTGGAAATGTGCCTTCAGATCCATTTCCCGCGCCTTTTTTGAAGCTTCCCGAATGAAATCCCGGTTAAGGTCGACACCGGTTACGGCAAATCCCAGCTTTGCCAGGGGAATGGAGTATCTGCCAAACCCGCATGCCAGGTCCAGGACCGTCTCTCCCTGTTTCATCTCAAGCAGCTCTGAGATGCTTGCCGCGGCGTCGGCGGACATCTCGATCCTCTTATCGCTCCAGATGAACTTGCGATTTGTCCGCCAGTACTCTTCATCGGCGAACCAGTCAGGGCTGGGCAGTTTCATCGGCTTCCCTTCCATGGCAGGATTAATCACTTCGCAAACGGGTTTAACAGGCTGTTCCCGATTCTATCAAAATCCGGCCTGTTCTATCAGATAGAGAAGGAGGATAATAAGGGCCGCGGCTGGGATGACTACAACCCAGTCGTTCACCTTGAACAGCCGGGGGAAGGTCAAATCGCCGTAATCGCCCTTCATCAGAATGCCCCGCCTGAGCCCGGGGTAAAGGGCTGCAAAGATGCCCGAGCCGATGATTATTCCAGCAAGCCCTCCAACCAGAGCGTCCAGGGCGCCGTTGCCAATTGCTCCTGCAATGGTGCCGGGGCAATAGCCCAGTACCCCGAAGCCCGCGCCGAAGATCAGGCCTCCTATGACGTTCATCCCGGCGGAGCCTGATTTGGGAGTGAGCTCCACCCAGCCCAGGGCCTTCATGGCATGAATACCGATCATCCCCACCACCACGGCGGAAAGCATGATCTTCACAACGGTGAAATCGGTGAGCAGCAGCTGCCCGATTATCACGTCATACTTCGTCACGCCTCCCTTCTGCAGCAGAAAGCCGAAGGCAATGCCGAAGGCCAGTCCCCAGAGAAGGGGTGATCTGCTTTTCTTCTGCGGGGAAGCCTGTTTCCCCTTATCCATGGGTTCCTTTGATGGCATGTTCACCTCCCTCTAGCCTATCAGGGCGAAAATGATGTGTGTGATCAGAATACCGCCGATGAAAAAGCAGATAGCGGAAATCCAGCTGGAAACGGCAAGCTGCAGTGTTCCGCTTATGCCGTGTCCGCTGGTGCATCCCCCCGCCCACCGGGCGCCGAAACCGATCAGGCAGCCTCCCGCCAGGGCCACGATGACCCGAAGCATGGGGCCGTGGCCGAACTCCGCTGCCCAGACCGAAGGAACCCACTGCCAGCTGAAGTCGCCGGACAGCAGCGAAGAGATCAAAGAGCCGATGATAACCCCCACCACCAGCATCCACTGCCAGTCCACCGCAAGCCCTATCTTCTGGTAGTAGGGCTTTTGAGCAGCCTTTTTCCCAGAGAACAGTTTTTCGATCATGCCGCTGGTCCTGGCAAAGCTGGTTGAACAGGCAATGGGCTTTCTGGAGATAAGGAAACTGAGCCAGCTCAGGATGCCGATACCGGCTCCAACCGCGTATGGCGACCAGCTGACTTCCTTCAGGAACTCGATCATATCGCCCTCCTTTTTTCATTGAGTTCGCCGGATCTGGTGAAGAATCTGGAACCATGGGGATTCACGCAGACCCGGCACTCCCGGATGTACCCCGCGGCGCTGTAGCCGGACAATCCTCCGGCGACATTGTAGACATCCTTGAATCCATGCTGTTTCAGAATGCTGGCTCCAAGGGTGGAACGATTCCCGGAGCTGCACATGAGTACCGTTGTTCTGTCCCTGTTCAGTTCATTGTGCCGGGTGCGCAGCTCGGCAACGGGAATGTTGATGGCGCCTTTGATGTGGGTATCTTCATACTCCTGCGGTGCCCGTACGTCCACCAGAACGATGCTTGCGGTGCCGGTGATCATTTGGTGAAGATCCTCTGCGGAAGCCAGCCCGATGTGACCGGTCCTGAATCCCGCGGTTGCCCAGGCCACCATTCCGCCGTCCAGGCAGCCCACTATCCTGTCCACACCGACCCTGTGTGCCCAGGTATTGGCTTCCCGGGCCCTTTTAAAGTCGTCCGCTACTAGCAGTATATCCTTGTCGGTGGGCATGACCCAGCCGGCAAAGGTGGGAAAATTGCCCGCGGGATCAAGATGCCAGACGCCGGGTATGTGCTGGCCGGCAAAGGCATGATAGCCCCTGGCATCCATCAGCACCGTGTCCGGGGCACCCATCCGTTCCCTGAACTTGTGGGGGGGCAACTCCTCAATGGCGGGAAGATCGGCAACCGGTGCCGGTCCACGGCGGTTTATGTCGCTGCAGCGGCTGAAGTGATCCGGGGCGGGGGGCATATTCTTAGTTAGCGATTCAATGAACTTCGATCTGTCTTTGATCTGCAGGGAAGGGTTGAAGTTGCGTTCATAACCGATGGTGGTGCGCCATTTGGCGCCCATGGCACGGCCGCACAGGGAACCCGCGCCGTGGGCGGGGTATGCCTCCACATAGTCCGGCAGCTTCAGCAGTTTGTCATGCAGGCTGTGGTGAAGTTTTCCCGCCAGTTCCTCCGCCATTTCCGGGAAAAGGTCAGGCCTTCCCACATCCCCCACGAAAAGGGTGTCCCCGGTGAACACACCGATGGGACTGTTCGACCGGGATCTGTCGGTAACCACATAGCTGAGGTGTTCCGGGGTGTGGCCGGGTGTTTCAAGTACCTCCAGAAGCATATCCTCGATCTCTATGGAATCGCCCTCCGACAGCGGTACATGGTCGAAGGTGCACCCCGCGGACTTCGCAATGTGGATCTTCGCGCCGGTCTTCACCGCCAGGTCCATGTGTCCGGAAATGAAATCGGCATGAAGATGCGTTTGGAGTATGTGTGTGATCTCCACCCCCATTGATCGGGCTTCTTTGATGTACACATCCACGTCCCGCCGGGGATCGATCACGGCGCACTGCTTCTTCCCCGCCAGAAGGTAGGAGCTGTGGGCTATCTTGCCCACGAAAAAATGTTTGAGCAGCATGTTATTTCTCCTTCAGTTCCCTGTTTCATACATAGAAAAAGTAAAACACCGGCACCACCACAGCAAGGAACAGCAGGGTCATTCCGCCGCCGGGCTTGAAGTAGTCCGCGTTGCGATATCCCCCGGAGGACATCAGGAAAGCATTGACCTGGTGGGTGGGCAGAATGAAGGAATTTGCCGCGCACACAGCGGCCAGCAGAGCCAGGGGCCGGGGATCCAGCCCGCCGATCCTTGCCATGCTCATAACCAGGGGGGCCAGCACCACGATGGCACCCACATTGGACATGAACAGAGAGAACAGCGTGGATAACACCGCAACGGTCAAAAGGATGAACAGCGGATGCCCCCCTGGACCAGTGACATCACTCTCTCCGCCAGAAAGGCTGCGGTTCCGGTCTTCTCCATGGCTAAACCCAGGGGAATAAGCCCGGCAAGAAGGAACACCACCTTCCACTCGATGGCCTGATAGGCTTCCTGTATTGTGATTACCCTGGTAAGCACCATGGCGACGGCGCCGGTGAAGAAAGCCAGGGCTATTGGAGCCCCGGTCATTGCCAGTCCTATGGCGCCCAGGAAGCAGAGGGCGGCCCACAGGATCTTTGAGGGGTCCTGCTTCTTTTCCACGGTAAACTGGGTGGCAACCACGAAGTTCGAGCTCGCTTTCAGTTCGCCGACATTCTCCCACGGACCGTACACTATCAATGTGTCGCCGGGAGCTATCTGGCGGTCGGAAAATCCCCCCTTATCTCCTCCCCCTTGCTGAACATCATCACAGGCTCCACCGCATAGCGCTTGCGAAGTGAGAACTGGCGAATGGTCCTGCCGGTCATGTCCGAGCGGGGTGGAATGATCACCTCGGCGAAACCGGCATACCCTGGATCCTTAAGGCTGGAGAACCGGTGATCCGGTTCCTTGCTGACAAGCCCGTAGGCCGAAGCGAACCTTTTCGCGTTCCCTTCGCTGCCCAACAGCGCTATCTCATGACCGGCCATGAACTTCGTTTCCCGCCAGGGTGCATACTCCGCCTCCCTGCCCAGGGAGACACCGAGGATGTTCAGGTCATACTCCCCCCACACGCCGGACTCCTCGGTGGTCATGCCGGCCAGTGAGCTGTTCCGGGGAACTTCATAGTGCCAGATCTGATTGGGCAGATGAAGGGCTTCGATGAGTTTCTCCTGCTCGGAAACCGTTTCCCCGGATGAATCCGAACGGGGAAGAAGGAACTTCCCAAACAGGAAAAAGAAGACGATCACGGAAAGTAGCAGCAGAAAACCCACCGGAGTTACGCTGAACAATCCGTAGGGCTCCAGGTCCGCCCCGCGGAGCAGATCGTTGATCAGTATCAGAGGGCCGGAGCCAACCATGGTCAATGTGCCCCCCACTATTGCGGCGAACCCTATGGGCATTATCAGGGCCGATGCCGGTATCCTTTCCCGGCGCGAGATGTTCAGAATGCCCGGCAGGAACAGCGCAGCCGCGCCGATGTTCTGTATGAACCCCGAGAGCACCCCCACCGAAATGGACATTACACCGATCACCCCGGACCTTCCGGTGCCCACCTTTTTCAGTACTGCCTTTGAGAACCTGTCCATTATCCCGGTCCTTGCAATTCCCTGCCCCAGGATCATTACGGCTATCATTGCGATAACGGCATTGCTGGAAAAACCGGAGAGGGTTTCCCGGGCTGTGAGCACCCCGGTCCATCCCAGGGCCAGCATGCAGAGAAGGGCTACCACATCTATCCGGAAGACCTCCAGGATCAGGGCGATCACCGTTGCGACGAGTATGATCAGAACGGTAATGACGGCAGGGTCCATACTAGGAGGGTCCTGTGTGAGGGAAACTGCCCCTGGAACCGTGACAGGTGGATACTCTTTCTCCATGCCACTACCCCTTTCGATCCGTGTAGGCGATGCCCGTGGAACTCCCCGGGCTGCAAACCCCTTCCCAGTCCGGTCAGGGGGCCGGTTCATGCCGTGGTCGTGGAGGGATCCAGTTCCGTTTGAATGGCTGAACCAGTCGGATACATGATAACCAGTTCGCCTATCCGGGACAATATGCTGAATGGCCCTTCATGAATTCTTACCGAAGCCCTGGCATTCTCGTTGTTTTCCGTTCCGCATGTCAGTTATCCCTGATAGGGTATTCCGGCGGGGCTAACCGGAGATGTTCCAATGGTTCGAGCCGACAGATCAATACAGCATTGGCAGGGATGCCCCTGAGTATGCGGTTCCTGGAAATGTATCCATGAATTACTCTCGTAAAGCGTCCATCACCCTGAACATGAATCGTACGCATTTCCTCTGCCACGCCAGGTGATTGAAGTTTCCGATCACATAGGCATCCAGCTCCGGATGATGGAACATGAAAGCGCCTGTTGCCCCCAGCACTCCCCAGGAACTGTATTTTGCGGGAATAAGCAGCGGAATGGTCCGAACCTGCCAGATACCGTATCCGTAGTCAAAACCCGGATTAAGCCTGGCCTTGTCGGTTTTCATTATGGAGAGTGTTTCTTCCGAAACCAGCTGGTGACCAACCAGCGCTTTCATGAACAGCAGAAAGTCTTCCAGTGGCGCCACCACACCGCCGCCGGCATAGTCAATGCCGGCAAACCCCCTGATATCGTTCAACCGGGTCTGATCGGCATAGAAACCGGCTTCCGGATAGGGGGAGGGGGTTTCAGGTTCCGATGAGTGAAGCATATAGGCCTGCTTCATCCCGACGGGATCGAAGACGAGTTCCTTCAAAGCGGCATGGAACGGCTTCCCACACACCTTCTCCACCATGAGGCCCAGCAGGTGGTAGTTGGTATCGGTATAGCAGGCTTTTGCGCCGGGAATCGCCCGGGGCGTCAGGTTCCTTTTTGCCCATTCCACCGCTTCCCGGGGGTCTATGTCCAGGTCGTGGTCCGCGAGCAGCCTGTGGAACAGGGGAAAGAAGTTATCCGGCAGGCCGGAGGTCTGGTTCAAAGATGCCGTACCTGTATTCGAGATGGTCCTTTCCCTTGTAGACATGCAGGCCGTCCATCAATCCGTGATCGAGGTGGCAGCCGATGGGATCCTCAAAGGACAGTAATCCCTTTCGTGCAGCCTGCAGACAACGACGGAGGTAAACAGTTTCCCCACACTGGCCATGTAGTTGGGCTGCTGCGGCGCAGGTGCGCCGTTATCTCCCGCGCCCTCCGCCAGATTTATGTGAAGCCCGGTCCTGTCCGAATGCACGAGCAGATAGGCATTTCTTACCCTGGGTCTTTTCGCACCTGTTTCCGGAACAGGGCCTCGATCGGTGATGTTCTTGAGCAGTGATCCATAGATTGTTATCAACCCTTTCCGTGCTGACAGTTTCCACATGACATTTCTATCGGCCTGGCTGCCAAACGTGACTACCAGTAACATGATGCAGCTCTACTCCATTTGCCACGGCGAGGCAGTTTCATATCGAATATGATAAACTCCACAGTCCTGAACCGGGATATCTCGTGTACTCAATATCCCTTGCGACCCCGGCAAGGGCTTCCCGCAGAAAAGGTTCAGAGGGAATATTCTTAACGATGGAAAAACACCTTTCTCCTGATTTCCTCAGGGCAATGGTGTTCCCGTCCGCATCGATGATATGGTTCTTTGAATCAAGGTCCTCCAGCTGACAGATATGGAGTACATTGGCCCCCGGCTTCAGTTTGCTGTGAAGTGCGTTGAGAAAAACAGGGATATTTCTCTTCGGCATATGACACCACCATAGAACTGAGACAGCCCCGGAGAACAGGCCGTTAATGTTCTTCAAGGAGTAAGCGTCGGCTTCGGTGAAACTGATATTTGAGTATGAAGACAGATTTTGCTTTGCTTCAGTAAGCATCGAGCGGTTCAGGTCAGTGGCCATTACTGATCCAGAAGCCCCTGCGATCACTGCTGTCCAGTACCCCGTACCACAGGCGATCTCAAGAACATCCCCGCCGGTGAACAGGTCAGCGATGAGGTTCTTGATCTCCCTGAATCCATCTGAATCGTTTTCCTTGTAGTAACCGGATCGCCGGTGATATCCACCGGCGAGTGAGTCGTAGTATTCGGCTGCTTCATTGACCAGTTGCATTCATTCTTCCCATCGTCAACGCTCAGAGCAGTCGTTGCCATGAACCAGAGGTTACATCGTAAAGTATTGGATGTAAAGCAATAACTGCTCACCCTCCTTAACCAGATGCAGCTCTATGTGGTATCCGTTGCTGAATGCCCGCTTCGTCAGCAGAATGTGCTCCGGAGCCGGTGGCCACCGGTCACATCTGTCGTATGCGAAATCGCCTGGAAACTCGGTCTCCTGCAGGGCTCGAATTTGATCTGTGACTGACTCCTCAGCATTGCCAGGGATCTGAACAATGGCGAAAACAACAGGGTCAACTGGAGGTATGTGATAAAATGCCAGACCCTTTGCACCATCAGGAAGGACGAAGCCGGTTTCCTGTTCGATTTTCGCCATGGCTTCGGAGTCAAAGGTGTTCTCGTCGAGGGCGTATTCCGTATAGTCCCGGTGCTGGCCACAGCCGGCAGCAGCCAGGCAGGCGGCAAGCATGCAAATCGCTCTCATGATCTCTGCTCCTGACACTCTGGGTAACCAGTTTTGCACACTGACCTGCTGTTGTCAGGGGTGTGTCTCATGCTGTTGATATTCTGCTTCCTGTTCAACAATATATACTTGATAAAACAAATCCGGGGCCTGAGGGTGTGCAATTATCCCATGGCGGGATATGTCGAATGATGACCCGGCATTCTGTGTTGTACATGGAAGGGAATTGGTTTATGCTTTAACCGGTTGCATTCCCGGTGTATAAGGCTATATGAAGCTTTCTGGTCCTCTAAAACCGATTGGGGTCGCCCGGTGCTGAAAATGCAGATGATCTTCTCTCTGGCTTTGATGGCTACATCGGCCATGGGATCTGTCACCGGTGCTTACGATCTTGAATATGAGATCCAGAGCGAGTTCGGTGATGCTTCCAGTTGCAACTACGTTTCCCAGGGGATCTTCCTGGTCTGGTGGGATAACAGTAATGACCTGACCCAGGAAGCCAATATACTCCTGGACAGCATGGCGGTGTATCGCGACGCGTGTCTTGGCTCCCTGAAAATGCAGGACCCTCCCAATCCCCAGGATGGTTTCTTCTTCAACGTTTATCTTCATGAACCGGGGGATGTGTTCCCCGATGGCTGGGCTTGTGGTGTTGGTACGGATTGCTACGGTTATCCATACATGACCCTTCCCATCGGGATCCTTGAAGACTGGATAACCATAAGTCATGAGAGTTTTCATGTTTTCCAGTACAGCAGTGATTCACCGGGGTTTGAGGGGGTAGATATCTTCTGGTACATAGAGGCCTCGGCCAACTGGTTTGCTGCAATTACCTATCCTGAGAGCGAAAACGCATTCATGGAAGCCATGACCCTTGTGAAGGTTCCCCATGTGTCAATGTGGCTTGGCTATGACAATTTCCCCTCGTACTACCCGGACAACTGGCAGAGGTACTGTCATCAATACGCAATGGCATTGTTCCTCTACTATCTTACTGAAATAGAGGGGATGCCCCATTCCCTTATATGCGATGGATTCTATAATGGCGGTTCGTTTCCCCAGGACCTTAATCCCCAGGAATTCCTTTTTGAAGCCGAGTGTGTCGGGGACCTCCGGACGCATTTCATGAACTGGGCAGCGAGAATGACCAACGGGTTCGACTTCATTCTCCCCTCTCAACTGGAAACCGCCGAGTACCATTGGAACACCTATGGTGATCCAGAGGACGACAATCAGTTCACGGTTATCTTTGATGAACTGTCCCCATATGGATGGTATTCTCCACCTGATTCCCTGGCAACCACAGCGTGGTCCTTCAACACATACAAGGTTCTGAACAGCAGCTATGGCGGGTATAGTTTCATTCTTCAGGGAAGTGAAGAGGGAACCATGGGAGATCCTTCTCTCTTCCGGGGCAAGGTGGTCATACAGAATGCGTTTTCCGGAACCAGATTCTACGACCTGGAAATGGAAAGCGATGTCCTCGGGAGCTTGACCGTGGATGTATCAGCTGCTGATACCGCTCTCTATTTCATCGTGGGGTCATTGCCTGAAGTATTCGCTGGAAGCGAACAGGTGTTCCCCTATACGATCTGTGTTGAGCCAACGCTGACCGGAGTTGAACCCCACCCGGGAGAACTGGTTTTTGAGAGCTGTGCTCCAAATCCCTTCAGCCATGGAACCTCCGTACGGTTCACCATTCCAGCTGGAGGGGATGTATCACTGAATGTCTACGACCTTGCTGGTCACCTGGTCGCAAGTGTTATCGATCGGCAGTTTACTGCAGGAACACATCAGCTGTACTGGGAAGGCAGAGCTTCCTCAGGGGATCTTCTGCCCTCTGGGCTCTATGTTATGCGCTTGCAGCACTCAGGAGCCTCCAGCGATCAGCGGCTGACCATTCTCAGATAGACACTGCTGTTCAGTCTGTGCAAATCCAGGGACTGCGACTCTGTCATGAACACAAAATCCCCACTGCCGAGAAAACAGCAAATGTGAGACCCATGAGCCTATGCCCTCTACTGGGAAACCCAAACATTTCCGCTATTTTTGCCCTTGTTTTTCAGTGTCAGGAATGAATCAGTCATTACTGCAAGATCCTTTCAGGCAGGTCAAAAGATATCTGCAACACGATGGGGCTGACATGCCTGTCAAGCATCGCTTACAGCCGGCTTGTTAGGCTTAAGTGGCCATTACCTGCATATATATAATTAAATATACTATTTGTCTGTTGCCATTTTTGTGGTTCCTAATCTCGAATCAGCACCAGTCTTGACGCCCGATATATGTATCTGTGGTTAAGCAAAGCTGGTAGACGCCTGTGGGTAACTTCATACCAGAATTATCGTTACCATCCCAGATGCAACTCTGATCACCTGCTGGGGTGTCATCCTCTGTCAATAACCTTACAAGCCTTCCAGTCATATCATGGATCGTTATACAAGCAGGACCGGCATTCTGCATAGTGAAGTGAACTTCTGTGGATGAGTTGAAAGGATTCGGAGCTGCATATAGACCATGGTCATCGATTGGGTCTGGATGGATGAAACTTGCTTCATCTCCCATAAGAGTAAAGAGCCAAACATCATTGTCCTCGAAGTCCTCAACTGAAACCTCAAAGGTCCCTGCTGTTAAGCTGACATCCATTACCAGTGAGTCTTCAGGTCCATCGGGCATACTCACGGTTATTGGGCACGATGTATTAAAGAACCCATCATAGTGTGGCACCCTCTTTGCTACAACATGGACACTGTCACCATCGTAGGGCCAGCCTTCTACCACCAGGGTCAGGTTGGATGGTTGATCAAAATGATGGTAACGACCAACCATGACCGATACGGTCTCCAACGAATCATCCCTTACAGCTTGTGCAACGGTGGTGGGGTTCGGGATAACTGTCAGAAGCCTGTCTTTATCAAGCATCCTCCCAAAAAACTCGTAGACCCAGTAGATGACCTGCGGTGTATACCCATCCCAGTTGAACATACCGTCCAGCCCCGACCAGCAATCGCTCCAGTATCCATACGGTGGATCGTTTGGAGAGTATACGGTCCAGGCAGCTCGCATGGCGCAATCTATTTCAGCCTCAAGTAGATAATATAAGTAACCGGCGTTGTATCCGGGAGAAAGATGAACGTATCGTCCAGAATATTCATTCACATGTAGCTCTGGAGTGTAGCCAGGGCCGAAAGCTTCAAGGAGATTTGCCCGAATGCTGTTGGTGTGATCGATAATATCCTCCGGTCGATCACTTCCTAGAATACCGCTTTCATTCTCGTGCCACGCTATCGCGTCCAGGCGCAACCCGTATTCAGAATCCAAATCCTCCAAGAAGGGAATAATCCTTTCTACATTGGTGCCATTCTCGTTATATCTTGCGATACTTGGGCCTACAAGCTTGGCATCGGGATTTACACTCCAGACGACTTGAGCACAGCGCCAGTAGAGCTCCAGGAGTTGGGCATAGCTACCGGACCAGAAGTAGGGCAGGTCGGGTTCGTTCCATACATCGAAGAACTCCGGCGGATTGTCGGGGAAGTAGAAATATACCCATTGCAGCAGTGAAATAATGTGATCTTCGTATTCTTCCCAGTCCAACCAGGGTTTGGCATTTGGATATCCACCTTGAGACCATGCATAGCTATCGCTCAGGTTGAATGTGATACTGACCGGGAACTGCTCTGCTACAACGTAGGTAACATATTTCGATAGTCGCCAGCTCCCCGGCGAAAGGGTCTCTACCGCTGCAGGTTCCAAACTCCCCTGTTCATCCTTCCCGTGAATAAAACCCTGAATGCGTGGATTCATCAAGCCAAGACAGCTGTCTGCACGGACCAGGACCACCTCTTGGGCGCCAGCTGCACTGACCAAAAAAAGCAGTATACCAAAGAGTCTGCTTATCCCTAACACGTCATTCGTTGCCCTTCTTCTCCACTAGACTCTGAATCAGCAGTATGCGATAACACAACTTTCTGCAACCCAAACGCAGTTTAACTGATTTTGTTGCTACTCATTGAGGCCTCACCCACATCGGCATACCGCTCTGGTATGCTGTGGATGCAAATCAATCCCTGAAAGGAGGAGGCCCGATGAGATTTTATGCCACTACCCATCAATATTAATGTGGGATCGACCTGCACGCCAGGGCAATGTACTTGTGCATTATTAACTCGTCAGGAGAAGCCGTATGCTAGTTGCCGTTTGACTTGTCTTTTCGTTTGCGCTGTTGGTAAAGCCCACCAAGAAAAACAAGACCGACACCTATGCCTATTGGTAAACTATCTAATGCCACACTCAGAGCAACCGCGATACCTATTCCAATGATAATCCCAAAACTCCATTTTTTATCTTTTCTTCAGATTGGTTAACATTTGATTCTTGATTCATTAACAACGCTCCCTTCCTGTCGAGACTTAAAACCTGATTGTGCAACCATACAAGCGCCATCCGCCTTCAAGAAACGACCAGGTTTATGGATTGATTCCTGTTGTTGTGCTCACCCAGGTTTCGTTACAATGCTTCTTGGGGTTCTCTTCTGGGTTCGCCGCCGGGATCATACAGGCATCCTCATCCCGATCACATCGGAGAAGTGAAGAGGCCACCCGCTGCCCGCCTAACGCTCTGAATAACCTGAAGAGGTACTACCGAAACCAGCGCCTTAACGCCTGTGGCTGGTTCATTCAGTTGGGGTTGAGTTGCCCGGATGATTAACTCAACCTGTTGGATAGATGATAATGAGCGGGGTGTCCTGGAACAATATGATGGTTTAGTGTAACCTCGGCGGATTTGTCCGGTTTGCCCGGATATTTTGTCCGGTATAGTCGTACTTACCGGTAATCCTCGCAGGTGTTGTATTACCGAAAGATCGACCGATTGATGAAGACATTTCCAATACCCTATTCGAAAATGAGATTGACCAGTGCTGGAATCAGGATATCCATTTACATCATGTCATTGACACAAGAAGATATACGTACGATATTTCGTACGGATGGAGGCTGATATGACAAACATCACTGTAACCGAAGCAAGGAAAAAGCTATACACGCTACTTGATGAGGTAGCCTTGTCGCATGAACCTGTTCAGATAGCTGGTAAGAGGAACTCTGCAGTCCTTGTATCTGAGGATGACTGGAGAGCGATTAAGGAGACTCTTTTCCTTCTTGGTATACCCGGAATGAGGGAATCCATCAGAGAAGGGATGCAGACTCCCATTGAGGGGTGCGAAGAGGAACTCGATTGGTAGCCTGGCGTCTGGTTTACACCAAACAGGCCAATAAAGATGCAAAAAAGCTTGCTAGCTCAGGTCTTAAGATTAAAGCGGAAGCATTGCTGAGCATCATCTCTATAGATCCTTATCAAACTCCACCACCTTTCGAGAAACTAGTCGGTGATTTAACCGGTGCGATTTCCCGAAGAATTAACATCCAACACAGGATCGTGTATCAGGTCATCGAAGGAGAGCATACAGTAAAGGTTCTTCGGATGTGGACCCACTACGAGTGAGCTCCTGAGTCAAGTCAACGGTATTCTCGAGTTCACCGTAATCCTCGCAGGTGTTGTATTGCCGGAAAGGATACTGATTGCAGCATGGCGTTGCCCGGATATCATGATTCAGCCTGAGATCCAGATTTCATTTCTCCCGTTTAGATGAAGGCCTGACAATCTGTATACCCAACGCTCTAAACCAGCAGACTGCGAAGATCTGACTCTGACTCATTGGCGGAGTTCTGCTGCATTTTGTTAGCACTCTATTTTGACAGTCTCGCACTTACCAATCGATTAATGCTTACACCTTCTTCTGCTGCAAGCTCAGCAAGCTTTCTGTGTACTTCCGGTGGAATACGAACCATGAACTTACCGCTGTATTTCCTTGTGGAGAATGGTTCGGGTACCTTTTCTTTGTTTTCTTTCATGTCTTTGATTGTTTCTGTAACCAGTTCCCGAATACCTTTAAGGGCAAGTTCCTGGCTTTCATCAAGCCAGCTCAAACCGGGAAACTCGGTGCACAGACCCACATATTCCTGATCTTCTTCGGACCAGGTTACTCTGTATGTGTAGAGGTCATTTTTCAGTGACATCTTTCACACTTAACCTTTCTATGGCCCGGAGGACTTGCCTGACCTGGTAGGACTTTGCCTTGCCATTCTTGTTCTGAATGCTAACCCTCAGATCTCCTTGCCATGGAATCTTGAAAACAACATGGCTTGATTCTGATTTTCTTGGTTCTCCTAAGTAGTGTCGGCAAACCTTGAGCAAGTCTGAGAAGGAAACATCCTTAGGATTCCTCCGCATTTGTCTTAAGAGTTCTTCAACCTTCGCCATAGAATATAGTATCTATAATGATACTGCAAGTCAAACCTTTCTTTTGTGCTAATGCCTCAAATCAGCAGACAGCGATAACCATTTTATTGCAGATTGAGCCACTGTTCTGTTGCATTTGTTTGTTCAATGGACCTATACTTTTCAGACTATGATGATCAGTGAATTTAGAACGAATATCAGTAGTAAACATCGCAGAAAGAGGCCACCATCTCCACAATAGAATCTGGCTCTGCTTCGGAAGAGAGAAAAAGATGCCATCTGAAACGGAAATAGCCGTCATCGATATCGTTGATTATCAGATCGACTCTCCCATCCCTGTCGAGATCACCTGCCCACACAACTCCCATGTGTTGACCGCTGTATTCCTCGCCTGGATATGTATCCGATAAAGATTGAAATACTTCACCGTTCGATAGAAACAATCCCTCTTCTGTGGTAAACAGCAGGGTTTCCTGTATACCGGGAGCTTCCAGTATTATGGATGTGTCTGGTACAAGGGATTGGTAGTTTCGAAATGCAGTATTTATGGGTCCTTCGACAAACTCCTTTTCCGATGACGATAAGATAATCAAGGGCCAATCGGATTCACCAACAAGCTCTACCTTGATTGGGTGAGGTCTTTCCCCTTCCCACAGCGGAGCTGTACTCCTACTCAGCTGGAGCTCCACTTTGCGGAGTTCGAACGTGGAATCCGTTTGAAAAAGCCCGTACCATGTATCTTCTGTTTCTACCCAATCACCATCGAGCAGGCAAGTCGACATGAACCTGTACTCAGCATCACTCTCCTGTGGAAAGCCCGTAAAGAGTACCATCAGGCACAATAAGCCAGTCATATGTATTAATCCTTCCTGCTATTTCCCACTTTTTCTCTGGTTATCAGTATACTCAAGTCTAAAATGCTACCTCAGATATACCGTGAACAGTTCGAATCAGCAGACACCCCTATCAATCTGTCAACAGGCTGTTCTGCGCATTCCATGGTTATGTCCGGGATTGCCCGGATGAATAACCTTACCTATTGGATAGATGATAATTACCCGGACTCTCGGACACAATATGATGAATCAGAACAACCTCGACGATCTTGCCCGGATAATTTTTCCGGTAAAGTCGTATTCGCCGATTATCTTCGCAGTTGTTGTACTGCCGAAAGAAGCTCCGATTGCCAACGCCAATTACTTCCTTTTCTTGAGAATGAAATTCACTAATGCGGAAAACTGGATGTCCCCTAAGATTAGGCTTATGGAACTTGACAAAGTGTATCCTGTTGGCTACATTATGAGTGGCGATGGAAATACGTAAAACCGAGAACTTCGCGAAGTGGATTGATGGCCTTCGGGACATTCGCGCTCGAGCTCGAGTATTGGCTCGAATTAAAAGGTTGGCCTGCGGGAACCCTGGAGATGTCAAGCCAGTTGGCGAGGGAGTATCGGAAATGCGGATTGACTATGGACCTGGATATCGGGTTTACTACAAGAGGCAAGGAAAACACTTGATAGTGCTGCTTGCTGGTGGAGACAAGAGAAACCAGAAGCGTGACATAGAAACAGCTTTGCGCTTGGCTCGCGAACTGTAGGAGAAAGATAGATGAGTAAGACAAAGACAACTAGTTTCGATGTAGCTGAACATCTCCGAACACCTGAGGAAATGGCTGCCTACCTTGAAGCTTGCATTGAGGAATCAAACGGAGATGCAGCATTTGTTGCCAAAGCACTTGGAGATATCGCAAGAGCAAAAGGTATGACCCAGGTTGCTCGTGATGCCGGTCTTTCCCGAGAAAGCCTCTACAAAGCTCTTTCCGGTGATCGCACCCCAGGATTTGATACCATTCTCAAGGTTGTGCATGCGCTTGGCCTTGAACTGCACGCGGCCCCTATCGCAAACTAGTCTTGACCGGCTAGCGAATGAGACACCATGTTTGTCTTGATTTGCTTTGTCTTTCTCTGGATCCCATTGGAAATCCGTTTTCCTACTCATGAGTAAATATTGCTATTCGTATGGGCTTTTATCAATATTTGCGGATTCCATTCTTTGCCATAACAATCTGAATCAGCTGACTGCGAGAACCCTACTTTTCACTACCCTGACGCAGTTCTGCTGCATTCAGTTAAGAAAAGTTTGCTTCTATCGATTGCCTGAATCAGTCCTATAGATGAAAATGACGGGAAGTCTTCACCACAATATGATGATTCAGCTTGGCATAAGCAGTTCAGTCCGGATGTTCGATCTATACAAATTCTCCAGTATTCCTCACAGGTGTTGTAATCCCATGCAAGTACTGGTTGAGCGATGGAATGAGGATGGATTTCTAAGAAGAAGTCCACTCCATTTTCAGTTTACGATGACTGTTCACACAATCCAGAAGATAGAGATTGATCAGACTCTGGTATGGAATGTCGGACTCCTTGGCCATCTCCTTGAAGTATTCGATAACCTCAGGCTGAAGGCGAAGTGTAATCTGCTTCTTGAGTTGCCTGGCATAAGGATTCTTCCGGGACTTCATCTTTGAAAGGTCATACTCCTTTTTCATTACTTCTCACCTCCATTAATGCCTGGATTCAGCTTTAGTAGCTTTCCTGGCAGAAATGATCCTGATGACCGAGTCTTTCTCCCTGAAACAGTGGCAAACAAGCAAGAGTTTCAACTTAGCGCTCAGGTCCAGCATCAGAAACCTGTCCTCCCATTCAGAGTGTTCATCATCGTAGAACTGAATGGCTTATTCATCGTAGAAAACTGATTCAGCTTCTTCGAAGGTTACTCCATGTTTTTCAGCATTGAGCTTTGTCTTTTCAGTATCCAATTCAAATCGGATTTCATTAATACACCGATTGTAACTACATTGTAGTGCATTGTCAAGTTATTCACGCCAATTCACCTATTGCTGAGTAACAGGCTTGTTGCTTCTAAGGATAGCAGGCTTGAGTCAGGGAGATTTGCTCATAACAATCAGCGTAACCAGCGCAGTTTCCCTTTGCCCTATTCCCTGACAGGCGTCTGGTTCATGCTGTTATGCTCAAATTGCATTTCAACTCAACACCCATTTCAGTATCCTGTTTTTCATGTTCATCATGCTTGGTCGCATTATCGCCAATCCATTTGGTCGATTGGTCCAAACAATATCTCCTCCAGTGAGGCTCTGTTAATTGCCAGCCAATTTGGATCAAGTTGCTCTATCACATTGACATAATGCCTTTGGCTATCCAGGGGAGCTCGAAGAAGACCCGAAGCAATATCAATAAGCAAACCAGGATCTCGTCTGAATGCTGTTTTGGCAATGAGCTCAATTGATTGATTATTCAGAAGTTGCGGGTCAAGCAGATGTAACTTGGGAACAATATCCCGCGCCGGATCGACAGCACGATCGCTATCGGAGAGTAGACCAATCAACTCAGCGAAGATTGCTTGTTGATTTGATTCTGGCTCAGCCCTGGTCATATCCATATTCTCCGGTTCTTTCTATGCATAACCCGCGTATCAGCCGCTCAGTGTGGCGGCGCGGGACGTGTCGCCGAAGCGAAACGGAAGCCCCCTTGCAGGTCAAGTGACGAACGCGAGTGCGTCGGCTGCATACGCTCGTTAGGCAGCCAGCCGCTACATCGCTCCAAGCCTCGCAAGGAAGGAGTCCACTTCCTCACCGTGCGAGTCGCGTATCTCACAACGCGAACACCACTCGAGCATCATGGACCTCCACTCAGCTTTCTCTGAGCTTCCCGGCATGGCGCGGTAGAAGCTCAGCCAATCGAACTCCCAGCAGGATACCTGACCAGCGAAGGCCGGGCACTTCGCAAGTGCGGGGTCGGTGCCCCTGAATGGGCACTCCTTCTTGATGTCCCAGCAGTTCTTCACACTCTCTCCTGCGGCTTGTCTGCCTAACAATACGCGTAACCAGCGCTGTGAACTTAACCTACTCCCTCACAAGCGTCTGGTTCATGCGTTGGTTAGAGCCAAGTTATGGATACTTCACTTTCTGTAATTGCTCCATTCGCTTGAAAACTTCCGAAATGTAGCCGAGAGTCTCATTGAAGCCAGGATAATATGTACTAGGATGAGCACATTCATTACGCTTATTCAATAAGCCCAAGAGTGCTTTTGATTGTGTTTTACCAAGTAGCTGCAATTTGCGACCTATCTCAATCAAGGTATGCTCCGATACATTTTCCCGTAAGTCCTCAATAGACTTGAATTGGGCCAAACTTGGGTAGTTCGAGTGCAGTTTCTTGAGACCATCAACTGCAAGTATATGCTCAAGAAAATCCATAAAGGCAGCCCATACCATTACATGTGCCGATCTGTATAGTTCATGTTCTGCACACCGAAGAGCCTGCCTGCAGAGGTCATCTTGATTTAGCGACAACCCTTTAAGTTGGTTATAGGTCGTAGTAAGATGATAGACTCTCGAGCTCGAGGTCTCATGTTGCTAAGCAAATCGTGAATTTCACCCTTGAAAGCCTCTATCCTACTGACTAAGTCATAGTTAGACATATGAACTAGTTCAGAAGATGCTTCTTCATTGCCTTGAAGAAGTCCTCGAAAGTCTTTGCATCTGCTCCTTCAGGAAGAGTTAGTTGGATATTCAGATGAATGACTGGTTGCCCATTTGAGTAAACTACTGGAGTAACCTTCTCTGCAACTATGGGGTCGGCAATATCAACAGGAGGAGTTTCAGGAGTTGTAGTTTCCTCAAATTCCGAAAGCTCAGCAAGGGCTTGGAATGTCTTAACCATTTGACTCAGTGCTTGATCTCCAACTGATGTATGACTGCGAAAGAAGTTGGTCAAAGCTTCTGTATCCTTCTGATAAGCATTCGGATACAGCTTGAATAGATCGGCATAGTATTTGCGAACAGCTTGAGCCATGATGGTTTTGCTTTTGGATTTATCCCTGTATTGCCTCCAGATATCGGTAGGTACGCCATCCGAACCTAGGAAATCGAGAGCCTTCAATATGGCGATAATGGGGCGATCATTCTTGCTCTTGTACCCGAGCGCTTCAAGCTTCGTCCTAGTAAGCTTATCAGGAATGCCCAGTTCGTGAATTTTTTCGATGAATTCCTTAAGGTTAGGTGTTTTGGGAGTGTAAACATACTCTGCCATGATTGACCTCCTTCAATATTGTTTCCGCTCTAACAATCTGAATAACCAGCGCAAAGATCTCAACTCCATGCGCTTACAAGCTTGCGTCTGGTTCATTCAGTGGTTATAGCTTGGTTAGTTAAGAACCACCATTTTGCTGCAAAACCGATCCCCGTCAGTCGTTAGGAGAATGAGATATGAGCCAACAGGTAACTCTTGAACATCAATCTCATGACTCCCCTTTGAGTAAAACCCTTCAGAAACTGTCTGAATCATCCTCCCGGCTAGATCGAACACACTGAGTTGTACATAACTAGTCTCAGTCAGGGTAAACCCTATGGATGGTGAAGTACTACTCGGGTTGGTTAACGGGTAAACACGGGTAGTGGACGGATCAATGAACTCGCTCCCAACTCCGGTTTCCATGTATGTGTAGATCTGCAATCCGGTTCCATAGTCGGCTATAAAAGCCATGGATTCATAGCAAAAACATCGTATGCAAAGTCCGGCGTGCTGTAAGTATCCATTATATATGGATCATGGGGATTAGAGATATTGATTGCATAGAGATTTCCAGAGTTTGGGTCACCTATGTATGCAATATCATCGGAAATGGCAATGTCCGATGCAAACCAGTCAACGGAGCAGGCAGCAACTTGGGCAGGAGTTGAAGGATTCGTTACATCAATGACGACCATGCCGTTCCACCCAATTGTGGCAAAGATGTACCCGTCTGCATAAGCTATGTCCCCTACAGAACCTGAGTAAGTTCCGAGAAGAGTCGGGTTAAGAACGTTTGATATGTCGAAAATCAATAAACCAGAGTCAGTACTTACATACAATATATTATTGCTTGGGAGAACTATATCAGCACTTGCGCCGACTGACAAAGAGGATACTTGATCTGGGCTTGAAGGATTGAGACATCAACAATTTCTATACCAGAATCTCCCATGGCCAGGAAGACATAACTATCGTAACACGCGATATCCTTGATCAAACCGGGTGGGTTATAGCTTCCTATTTCAATGGGATTCTCATGCTGCGATACATCAATTACCCTTAGAATCGATTCTCCCCCACCAACCTCCTCAGCAAATACATAGTTGCCCGACAGAGCCAGAGTACATATCCAGAAAGTCGATGTCCACTTGCCAGTCTCATATGAATCACTGGGATCTGACACATCGATAACATAAATACCCCTGCAGTTTGCCAGATAGGCATATGTGTCATCAACCGCCACTTCCCATGTGACAGTAGGTAAATACTCGGTCCAGTATTCCATAGGGTTTCCAGGGTCAGTTACATCAACAGAGATGGTGCCATCATGGTCTGCTGCAAGGAAAGCCGCTGTACCCAGTAGAGAAACATCTTCAACTCTTTCATCTACCTCGTATACCCCCGTTACAACAGGTTCCGATAAGGATGTAATGTCAACAACCAGCAGACCTGTATAGCTGTCAGAAAAGACGGCAAGGTTTCCTACTACATCCATGCTACCAAGATAGCCGTAGCCCAAATCAGTACTGCTAATAATAACAGGATTGGCTGGTGTTGTAAGTTCATAAATACCTATTTCATCACCATTACACACATACATATGATTGCCAGTGATCTTAATATCTCCTGATACTGCATCATTAATAGTATTTACTTCAATCGGGTTGTAAGGATCAGATACATCAATTATTCTGATCTGACCGGAATCCGTCAAATAGGCGTAGTCTCCCGATACCGCCACATCCTGGTTGTAATCCTCATCCATGATGAAGAAGCCCGTTTCCAACGGATTCGAAGGATCTGAAACATCAATGATGCGCAAATGAATCGAGATCACATAAGCGTAATTCCCCGATACAGTTACACTTCTTGCATCCCCAGGAACCTCGCAACTGCCTAATTTGATTGGATTTTCGGGATTCTGAACATCCCATATCTCTAAATGATCATAGTCAGCTGCAATGTAGAGACGTTGAGACTCCTCATCATAAGACATTTCGATAACAGCTGGACCATATGTGTGGATACCTTCTGAAACGAGCAGCTGGTTGGCTGGATCAGAAACATCATAGATGAATACACCTCCCCCTGATCCGCAAAACAAAAGATCTCTTGTCGAATCCACTACAACAGAGTAAGGATTGCCAAAAGGCCAGTTACCAACAGAACATATCTCAGGGGAATCCTGATTGAGATCACTCAAAGAACCGAACTCGTCTCCTCGAGTTGAAACACTGTACGGATTTACGCTTCCGAGGAAAGGATCTGAGCCAGAATCTCTAGACGAACTTGCATACGCTAAAGAATGTAACACGACTGAAAACAGAATCAATGAAAACCCAGTGATGCGCAACATTATTCTACCGCCCCTCTCTTGTACCGTCTTTCGCACGCTTCCTTATTGCTATAACGCTCTAAATCAGCAGACTGCGAGAAGCTTACTCTCAATTACCGCAGTGCAGTTCTGCTGCATTTAGTTGTTATGCAATCAATTTCTTCAATATTGGCTCTATCTCTTCAATACAATCAACTCGATAATCCGGTTTGACACTTGAACCAGTATTCTCTTTTTGTATCAATATTGTCTGCAAGCCTGCTGCTATTGCACCACTAATATCATACTTCGGTGAGTCTCCAATAAAAATACACTCTTCCGGTCTACTATTGAGCCGATTGCAGATTATATGGAATGCTTCAGGATCAGGTTTGGCATACTTCTCTTCTCCTGATATTTGGATTTCATTAAAGAATTCGGATAAGCCAGAAGCCTCAATTCTCTTGGTCTGCATCACTGGATCGTAAGCATTGGTAAGAATCCCAAGTTTCACTTTGCCTTGAAGATAGCTGAGAATGGCTGAAATCCTTTTGTTAGGAATAGTTCTCTCCAGTAGTAACTGTTTGTAGTAGTCTACAAAGGTATTATCCCATGACATCCCGAAATCACTAAATGTATGAGATAGCCTATAATGGTGAAATTTGAGTGGATCTTCTTCTCCTGAATCAACAAGTTTATGAAATGAAATAGTGTGATTGATGGCGTGATCAACAAAAGCATCAGGCTCAACCTGTGCGCTGGCTTTCTTAAGAATCAGCTTGAGACAGTCGATATCCGTATTCTTGAAGTCAACCAGAGTACCATCAAAATCGAAAATTACGGCTCTTATCAAGTAAGCCTCTTTCTATGCATAACGCTCAAAATCAGTAGACTGCGAAAGCCTGACTCCCAATCACCAAAGCGCAGCAGTTCTACTGCATTTTGTTGTTGTGCTTGAGTTCTGGTTATACTCTCAGCCAGTTGGATAGATGATAATCAGCTCGACTTCAATACACAATATCTCTGGATGAACACTTTCGTGGGCGGATATGCTTGGATTGGTTCGGTTTGTTCGGTTCTGCTCGGTATACTCGTTTCTGCCGGTAATCTTCGCAGGGGTTGTATTGCCGGATGATCTGCCAATTGTGGCTGACGACAATTAGATTTCCCGGTTTTCTCTTTCATGAATCAGCTTCGCCAGTTGCGGGAATCTGGAAGTCACTTGAGGTGTGCTTATCTCCTTTTCAAAGCTGGCCCCGGTAGGAGGCAGCTTTTCCCGGGAAGATACCCATACCAGTGTAGTTTCTCGTGGGCGGAACACTGAGCCGGGATGAGTTTCCCGGCGGCGGAGGTATAAGCCTTGCATTCATTTATTCGGATTCAATGAATTGTTCTGCGTGTACGGTGGGTGGTCGGCACAACGCCTACAATCAAAAGCCGTTTTCGCGCCATGAACGGCAGGAAGCAGCCAATACCAGCCTCCAAACCATTATGGCGGGCAATTATGCGGAAACTACGGCGCGCGGGAAGGGTCTTTTGCATTGTTTGTTAGCCATTACCTTTATTTACAACAAGTTAGCGCAGATGCCATTAATCAAGAGAGCGAATGCACAATAAAATCAGCATCCCTGTTGAGTTCGATCTGTCTGCACGCCATTCTTTCGCGCCCCGTTTCTGGAACCTTCTGCTTTCTGCTCCGTTGGAGTGTTGTTTGCAGAAGGTGTCCTATGGGCCAACATCATAGTGGAAGAGTGTATCGAATTTCTGGTCTTTACAATACCACAACTCCTGATTCATGACATCGTACATCAGGGATAATTCAGTCGTCCACACTGGACCATCTTGCGTGACGCGTTGTAAGATCTCAAACCCTTGTGCAATCGTCATCTGCCCATTTTGTGCTGACATCATCTTGAGAACGTGTTGATACCGCTCTGAGCCACTTCCTGAAGTCTTTGACGGAACGATGTCATCGTACTCAGATAAGGGGAAATTCGTCATCACATACCAGTCGGAATCCTGGGGCGTCGTAAAAATATTCTGCCGTCCTGGTTCGACAACACAACTCTGACCATTTCGATCAACGATCAGATTATGAGTGCTTGCATTTGGAGCATTCACGATTTCTACACGCTGTAGTACATCTTTCACATCATCAAACTCAGCCTGTTCCTCCATGATGAAGTTGAGTAACGACGTTGTGACCCACCGCTTCGCACTCTGCCGTTTGTATTTTCCAGCTCCATTTGAATCAACCATAAAATCATTCACAAAGATCCCATTCCGATTGATGCCAAACGAAGGAAAAAAGCGTTTATTGATGTTGACCGAAACAAGAAAATTGTGTCCGTGATCGGCTGATATGTTGAAGTCTTTGCCATCATTGTCAAAATTCATACCGATGAGGACATTTTCCTTCCTATACACAAAACTTGTACACATCGTTTGTTCCCTCTCCCCAAAACCACACTCATTAAAGTTAAAAACTGCTCAACATGGGTTATGCCTCATCATCGCACAATGTATGCGGGGCAATGTTCAGAAGAGCTACCAGCACTCTCGCACACATTGTCATCCTTGCCTCTGATGAACCGCCAAATAGCATGTGACTGTCACGTGTGTTTGTCAAGCAAAAAGACATCGCTGAAATGATTCACATTGTGGTACGACATCTGTTCTTTCACGGGAACGATATTCCTGATGACCTTGTGTGCCAGCAGCAAGATGGCTACAATCTGAATCAGCAGACTGCGAGAAATCTACTTTTCGCTACCCTGTTGCAGTTCTGCTGCATTCAGTGGTTGTCACCTAATTTCTGTAAGCGTCCTTACGTAAATCAATGGTTAGCAAATAGATGATCTTCTCGTTGGGATCAACAATGTAGAACAATCTGAATTTGCCAATCCTGTATCGCCAAGTGTCCGGTGTGTAATTCCTTAGTTTCTTGATGTTTCTTCCATAGAAAGGTTCAGCCTTAAGTTGAGGAAACACATATTCTCTGAGTTTCTTATCCAGGAAATCAGCCTCATTGGTCGGCAGCTTACTCATCTTCTTCAGATACTCATCGGTTTGGAATATCCTGAACTCAGACAAACTTACCCTTTCCGGTTTCTGCATCCCTCATACCACGGATAAGGCTTTCGTTGAGCTCCACATTTTCTCTGATTTCAGACATCTCAAATTCATCTACATATCCCTGATCCTCTATGTATCTCAGAACCGCGGTTTCGATGAAGTTCGACAATGGCCGGTTATCTTCTTCTGCAAGCTGTCGGAAACGGAGATACCGTTCCTCATTTAGCCTGAGAGTAATTGTCTTTGTCATGTCTTTCTCCTTTACGCATGCATTCCTGTGCCTATAGAATACATTAGAATACATACGAACGCAAGGCATGTCATTTTCTGTAGTGACAACAATACGCGTAACCAGCGCCGTTAACCTCTACTCCATGCCCTGATAGGCGTCTGGTTCATGCGTTGGTTGTAGCAACTATATGCTTTCGAAACTACAACTCGACAAAACATATGGCGGTGATGTAATCTCCTTAATTTTCGGTTGCTCTGCTAAATCATTCATCATCTCAATCATATCGGTTACATATCTGGAAGCATTTTCATTGGTTATCAACATTTCAATATCAGTCTTTGGTTCTTCCGGGAACGTCCCGGGAATTCGATCTTGATTAGAAATGTGATCAATAACTTTTCTAGTTCTACCATGTGCAAGAAGATTACGAAACTTAAACATGTCATGAAATGTCTGATATGGACGATGTCCCATTGATGGTGAGTGCGAAAGAACTTCGAGTATCAAGACAAGTTTCTGTTTAGGTCCCAGTGATTTCTCAATCGTTTCCCAGGAATTCAGAAGGAATGGACCCACATGGTTCAGGTATGCTTCCATGGCAAGAGCAGATAATAGCATTGCCTCCATTCGAGCATATCCGTTACATCTGGAATTGTTTTCAAGCATCTGAAGGTTTTCGCGTGCTGCATCTTTTAATAACCAGAAGGTATAGAATTCCTTATTTTGCTTAACCTCGACCACTTCTTCCTTTCCTGCTACAACGCTCAAAATCAGTAGACTGCGAAAACCTGACTCCCAATCACCGAAGCGCAGTTCTACTGCATTTTGTTGTTCTGAGATTATTGCCTTCAATAATCATCTGCCAGTTGGATAAATGATAATGAGCCGGAGACCAATGGACAATATCTTAGTATGCAGCTTATCGTGGGCGGATATGCCCGGATTCATCATTTTTGTCCGGTATACTGGTATCAGCCTGTAGTCGTCGCAAAGGTTGTATTGCCGGAAGATATGCC
>LQAI01000052.1_pt1 | contig 77813 bp, 84 predicted proteins | sample 1535821 | NCBI WGS metagenome assembly LQAI01 (sample SAMN04331586, study PRJNA305678) | bioreactor metagenome | isolation source: bioreactor_5 inoculated with Wadden Sea sediment 1st replicate of a... | place: Germany:Bremen
AACCCTTCGGTCCTGAGGAGGTGGTCGTGAGACCGTTGAGCAGAGGAAGGGAAGCTGTCCCTCCCTGTGCTGCATCAGCAGAACAGCCTGCTGACCTCTGAGAGAGCACTGATGATCGGGATCTGCTGCGGACACTGTGGTTCGCACTCCCCGCAGGCTATACAGCGTTCTGCCATATGGTCTGCGAACATGCGGCGATAGGCCTCCTTCTGCCGCTCGATGGTCTCGAACATCATGGCATCGTTATAGAATCTGAACGCTTCAGGGATCCTATGCTGATTCTTTGAAACCAGGATGCAAAAATAGAACGCAGCAGTATGACTTAGAACCCAGAGAGAGCACATGGGATCACGGTCCCCTGTCCCCTATTGACACAGTACCGATATTCCTGTATACATAATGAGTCTGGTGATCATAGCAAAGGGGCTCCACCCGTTCCCATCTCGAACACGGAAGTTAAGCCCTTTTACGCCGATGGTACTACAGGTAAGCTGTGGGAGAGTAGGTAATTGCCAGGTTTTTTTATGCCATGACAGTGGTTACGACCACTTTATATAATTAGTTTCAAGTAATAGTGACAATATTACTTGATTACGTGAGCGAGGCAGTACGGGTATTGCCTCGCAACTAGTCGGTGTCCATACGGCACCAGATATTCAATAGATCTGCATCTGAACAGTACATCCAGCCCGAGCATACCCAATGTTTAACGTCTAGAAAAATGTATTCAGGTAACACATCTATTTGAAGATTCAAAGAAGAGGGATACATGAGTACGTTTGAAGAACTCGGTCTGTCAGAGCAGACACTGAAAGCGATCAAAAGTCGCGGATTCGAAGAACCAACAGAGATACAGGCACGGTGTATACCACTGCTGCTTACCGGAGAAAAGGATATTCTAGGACAGGCACAGACTGGAACCGGAAAGACCGCAGCGTTCGGTCTGCCTATCCTGGAAAAGATCGATGTGCATAACAAGGCTGTACAGGCACTGGTACTCACACCGACACGAGAGCTTGCCATTCAGGTCGCAGAAGAGATCAACTCCTTCAAGGGCAGAAAGAACCTGAACATTGCAGCCATCTATGGCGGACAGTCGATCAGCCTGCAGATCGGACAGCTCAGAAGAGGTTGCCAGATCGTCGTGGGAACCCCCGGACGTGTGATAGACCATATACAGAGAAAGACCCTGAAGCTTGATGAGATCGAGATACTCGTTCTTGATGAAGCAGATGAGATGCTCAATATGGGATTCATCGATGAGGTACAGACTATTCTGCAGGAGATACCTGCTACCAGGAAGACCCTGCTGTTCTCTGCCACGATGCCTGCTCAGATCCAGAGGCTTGCAGAGAGGTACATGCGTGATTATGAGAAGATCACCGTTTCTCAGAAGAACATGACTACAAGTCTTACTGAACAGATCTATATCGAAGTACAGGAATATGAAAAACTCGAGGCACTCAGAAGAGTGATCGACCTCGAAGATGATTTCTACGGCCTGGTCTTCTGCAGGACAAAGAACGGTTGTGATGAAGTGGCGAAACGACTTGCGAACAGCGGGTATGCTGCTGAGGCCCTCCATGGTGATATGTCACAGTCCCAGAGAGAGAAAGTCCTCGGACAGTTCCGAGACAAGAAGATCTACATGCTCATCGCTACCGATGTGGCTGCACGAGGGATCGATATCCAGGATCTCACCCATGTCATCAACTACTCCCTGCCGCAGAATGCAGAAAGTTATGTCCATAGGATCGGAAGGACCGGTCGAGCAGGGAAGGAGGGGACAGCGATCACCTTCGTGACCCCGTCAGAGTACCGTAAGATCCAGTTCATCCAGCGGGTGACCAAGACAGACATCAACAAGAAGAGTCTTCCCAGTGTGAAGGAACTGATCGCGCTCAAACGTGAGAGGATCCTCACTGAGATCGAGAAATCAGTGGATCCTGAACTGAAAGATGATTTTATGACAATGGCCCTCCTGCTTGAAGAACAGTACGGTGCTACAGAACTCATAGCCGGGCTGTTGAGGACTCAGTATGCCGAGCAGCTTGATAAGAGTAACTACAAAGAGATCGGAAGGACCTCTCCCAACCTTCAGAAGTCTACCAGACTGTTCATCGCCAAAGGCAAGAAGCACAACATGAGCCCACGCACGCTGGTCGATTACATCACGAAAGTCGCGAAAGTCCCTGGTAACAAGCTGAACGAAGTGCAGGTGTTTGAAGATTTCTCATTCGTATCGGTATCACTGAATGATGCTGAGACGATCATAGATGCATTCAGACGATCAAAACCCGGTAAACGGTCGATCGTATCAAAAGCCAAGAGCAGACCGCCTAGACATACACGATAGCAAGAAGCATTATATTTCAGTTTACATTTCAAGCAGCAGTAATGCTGATGGTGGTATGAGAACGGACGCAGGGTTTCCCTGCGTCCGTTCTGTCGTGTGGTGTTCGCAGAGCAAGGGGCGTATCAGAGGAGTGAACAGCCTGTGAAGAGGGACTCACTGCGATGCTGGTTGCTCTGGCCCGGGATCGGTACACGGAGTACTGCCATTTTAGATCATGTGTTTCGAGAGTCACCGTAGTGCTGCTGTATGTAAGTCCTCGGTGATATGCCGAGGCTCTTCTTACAGACACGATAGAACTGTGCATAACTACCGAATCCCGCATCCATCGCTGCATGCAGACAGTTCCGTTCTCTCTCATAGAGGACGAAGAACCGCTCCAGCCTGATGCGGTTCCTGTAATCCTGCAGGCAGGTGCCTGTCTGTTCGTGGAACAACCTGCTTAAGTGACTTCTGGAGATGTGGATCAGCTCTGCTAGTTGATCAGTCGAGTAGTCCGGATGGGCTCTCATCAGCTGCAGGGCCCTGATGAGAGCTGCATGCATACCGGTGCTCAAGGCATCCTCCGCTTCTCCATACGCCTTCCATGCAGAGACCAGCAGCCACCTCAGTCCTGAATCGGCATATACTGCTGCCTGAGGCCCCCCGAGGATCTGTTCATAGAGCTCTCTGATCCTCTCGAGGTTTCTGGCGAAAGAGTCCTGCATCTGACCTGCGAGACAGTCGATCGGGCAAGTTCTCCTGCCCAGGAGCAGAGGTCCAACTGTTCTATGAGTTCTTTCTTGAAGACTGCCACGAGCATCTGCACCTGGGATGAGGCAGCTATGATCATATGCGGTTGGCTGGGGAAGAGCCACAGACAGCTCTCTTCCTGCAGATCGTACCTGCTCGATCCAACAGCATAGGTAAGCGTTCCAGAGAAGACCACATTGAGTTCGAGCTCATCATGCTGATGAGCTCGAGGCAGCAGATTGACATGATCGGTTCGATAGAGCAGACCACTTCTGTTCTCGGGGAACTGGACAGTGTATGGTGTCATAACACAAAATGATAACATCGTATCGCTAACATGAGAAGATATTTCTGATAGAACTGTTATGCTGATGAGCATACTACTGTATGTGGAGGGTTCGTATGAAGGAATCACACCTGATCGAAACGATCAGGACCTACGATGAGGCCTATCCCCGTCGCTACTGGGATCAGATGCTCATCCGCTATGAGCGATGGTGGGAGGGAAAGACCGACAGGCCGCTCATTCATATCATGAGAGGGGAACAGACCCCGACCTCAGCAGGTGCAGGTATACCGGCATTCCAGAGATTCTGGAACTATTACCCGCACGGTACTACCGTCGATCAGATGATCGGTGCACTCTATCATGATCTGAACCAGGTGCAGTGTCTTGGTGACGGGTTCCCTCACCGTATCCCGCAGTTCGGCGCCGGTGTGCTTGCCGCCATGCTCGGGGCAGACTCACGGTGTGTCAGCGGGACGGTCTGGTTCGAGCCGGAGACCCCCAAAGAGATAGATCAGCTGGCCTTCGACCTCGATCGACAGAATCCGGTCTTCACGATGATCTCATCGATCTATACCCGCATAGGAGAGCTGGCAGACCAACGGAACCTGCAGATCGGGATGACCGATATCGGGGGACTGCTGACGTGCTGGCATCGTTCAGGCCTGGCAGTGGTCTGATGATGGATTTCTATGACCATGAAGCTGAAGTGATCGATCGCATATGGGAACTGCATGACCAGTGGCTGAACGTGTTCACCAGCTATGAGAAGATCCTGAGCGGCCATACTCCCGGATATACCTGCTGGGCTCCCATCCTCTCTTCGAGACCGTATTATATGCTGCAGTGTGATCTTGCCTATTCTATCGGTCCGCAGATGTTCGATAGATTCATACTGCCGGAACTCAAGGAGACCTGCAGGCAGCTGGAACGGCCCTGCTACCACCTTGATGGTGCGGGACAGTTGGTGCATCTGGATTCACTCCTGTCGATCGAGGAGCTGAAGGTCATCCAATGGATACCCGGAGAAGGCAGCAGACCCATAACACAGTGGCCGGAGGTCTTCAGGAAGATCCTGGCAGCAGGAAAGAAGATACAGTTCTTTCTCGATATCGATGCAGATCCCTATCAACTCGATACCATCGCAGACAGATAGGAAGTGCCGGTGAGATCTGTGCAGTCAGTACCGTACCCTTTCATGATATCAAGGCAGCGGAGGATCTGGTACGACGGTTCTCCTGATCGGATCTGCGGGCACTCCTGGTGCCGCGGGAACCGGTGCGGTTGTGTGGCCGGGTGATAATACCTCGTAAATCACATAATTATACTTCATGATACAGGTAAAATAAGGTATCATTTGACTATGATAAAACTCTTCAAGCCGACGATCAAACGAAAGGATATGGATCTGGTACTCAGCACCCTGGTAGATGAGCAGCTTGGACCGGGTCTTATGAATCATGAACTCTCAAGACTGCTGTGCTCGGACCTTGAAGCCATAGAAGCCATAGCAGTGAGAACCTATCCGAGAGCCTTGCGATTGCACTGCGGACCCTCCAGCTGAAAGAAGGGGATCGTGTGGTCATCTCTCCGCTCTCGCCTGCCTGTTATATCTGGCTGCTGCAGGAGATGCAGCTTGAAGTGGTCTTTGCGGACGTGGACCCGAGAACCGGATGCATGCTCGCAGAGCCCATCAAGAAGATGACTGACCGTGTCCCTGATGCGATCCTGATGCATGAGCCGCTGGGCAATCTCCCAGATCATGAAGCGTTCAGTGAGTTGTCGATCCCCATCGTGGAAGACCTGTCCCAGAGCCTGCACAGCGAGAAGGGCCACAGAAGAGCCGGGACTCTCGGACAGGTGCTGGTGGTCTCCTTTGAAGAGGACTCGATGCTGGCTACCGGTGGGGGGCTGCTGTGCTGGTGAAGAACAAGAAACATGCCGCTTTCATGCACAGCAGCACCCAGAGGAATCTGAGTTATGATCTTCTGCCTGATATCAACTGTGCTCTGGTGATCAACCAGCTGAAGGTCATGGACCACATGATCGAGAAACGTGAAGAATATTTCAAAGCCTGTCAGCAGGCGATCATGAAGACCAAACATCAACTGATCAATGAACATCATGATGCGGTACATCACAATGGGTATGCCTTCTGTGTGCTGCTGGACTCCCGGGTCCAGGATATTATACGCTATGTGAAAAAATATAAGATCGAGACCGCCATGCCCTTCGAGCAGTGCGCCATCACCATACTCCCTGAGAGGCGTACAGATTTTCCCAATAGCATTCCCTTCGTATTACGTGCTATGATTTTTCCATTATATCCTTTATTATCTAAGGATCAGCTCATGACACTGGTACGGGTACTCTCGACTTTGCCGTAGGTGACGAAGGAGTTTTCAGCTTGAGAAAGATAGAGAAAGTGCTGCTGGTCGTGAATCTGCATAAACCTGATGCTCAACGCCTGAGTACTGAGATCATCAGCTATCTGGAAGGTCGCGGGATAGCCGTCGAGTTCCTAGGACTCGATGGCAGGACGGTCCCTCCGAAGATAGGGAAAGTCGATCTGGCGATCAGCCTTGGCGGGGATGGTACGGTCCTCTTCAGTGCCAGGATGCTGCAGGAGCAGGGGATACCGATCCTGGCAGTCAACCTTGGTACCTTCGGGTTCATCACCGAAGTATCGGTAGATGAATGGCAGGAAGCCTTCGAGAAGTTCTGCTGCGGTGAGACGATCCTCTCAAGACGACTGATGTTCAGAGTGACGGTCACCAGAGACGGCAAGACGGTCTTCCTCGGACACGGGCTCAATGACGCTGTGGTGAACTCGACCGGAATATCAAAGGTCGTCACGTTCGAGCTGCAGCTCAATGATACCATGCTCGGTACCTTCCGGGCCGATGGCATCATCACCGCGACACCGACCGGTTCCACCGCCTACAGCCTTGCAGCAGGCGGACCGATCGTCGACTCTGAGATGGAAGCGCTCATTGTGACCCCCATCTGTCCCTTCACCCTCTCGAACAGACCTCTGGTAGTCTCAGGAGACGATGTGATCAAGATCCACATCATGGAGCATCAGCGCACCCAGATCAATCTTACCATCGACGGGCAAGTCTCGATGCCGCTTGAAGAGCGTGATATGATCACTATCGAGAAGTCACGAAGCAGAGCTCTGCTGGCACTTTCCAATAAACGGAACTTCTATGAAGTAGTTCGTTCCAAACTTCAATGGTCCGGAGTCACACATGCTTGAAACACTGACGATCAAGAACTTTGCACTGATCACTGAGATGCAGATCGACTTCTCCATAGGATTCACCATTCTCACTGGAGAGACCGGTGCGGGAAAATCGATTCTGGTAGGAGCACTGGGGTTGCTGCTGGGGGAGAAGGGTGATACGACCATGATCAGGACCGGCTGTTCAGAGGCGGTCGTCACCGCGACGGTCATCGTCGAGAGTCCGCCTCTTCTGCAGTGGCTGGAGGAACACCATATCGTCCCCGAAGACGGCCAGCTGCTGATCAAACGGTCATTGCGAAGCACCGGCCGCGGGGCTATCAGCATACAGGACGAACCGGTGACCAGAAACCTCCTCAGGGAACTCTCCTCTCTGCTGTTCGACCTGCACGGACAGCACGAGCACCAATCCCTTCTTCAGCCCTCGGCTCAGAGGAAGATGCTCGATCGGTACGGCAATCTGGAACCGGAGGTCGAATCCTTCTCCATCATGTTCCATGAGCTCCTTTCACTGCGGGAGCAGCTGGAGGAGCTTAAACAGGGTGAACGAGATATGCTGCGCGAACGTGAGATGCTCTCGTTCGCTGTTCAGGAGATCGAGGATCTTGCGATCTCCGTAGGGGAAGATGAAGAACTGGAAGCAGAACTGAAGATCCTCTCAGGACATGAACGACTGCTTGAAGCCATATCGACCGTGAAAGGTATGCTCAGTCTCTCCAACGGCTCCCTCTCGGGAATCTCTCGAAGCACTCAGGCGCTCGAAGATGCTGCAGGTATCGACCCGATCCTGCAGCCGCTGGTCGATCGGCTTGAAAGCGTTCGGTATGAACTGGAAGATGTGCTTGATGAAGTCCGGCACTACGCTGACAGGATAGCGTTCTCACCTGAGCGACTTGATCAGATCCAGGAACGCATGCAGCTGCTGAGGCAGATGAAGAAGAAGTACGGAAGCACCCTTGAAGAGGTGCTGAAGTATCGTGATGAAGCATCAGACAAGCTCGAGAGGATCGAACATCATGACGAGCAGAAAGGCCTGCTGATCGAACGGATCAGCACCCTGAACCATGACGTCAGATCCCGCGCAGAAGCTATCAGTGAGAGACGCCGCCGTACCGCACGGGAACTGGAACCGCTGATCATGGAGCATCTGAGCGGGCTCGGTATGCCGAATGCCCGATTCGCGATATCGATCACGCCGAAAATGAGCCAGGACGGCAGCCCCTCGTGTACCGCAAACGGTGCTGATACCATCGAGTTCACCATATCGGCGAATCTGGGTGAACCTGAGAAGAGCATCAGGCAGACAGCTTCTGGGGGAGAACTCTCGCGTATCATGCTGGCGCTCAAGACCGTGTTCTCCAGAGCTGAACGTATCGAGACCCTCATCTTCGATGAGATCGATACAGGCATCGGGGGAACGGTAGCGGTCTCAGTGGGGGAGCACCTTCATGCCCTTGCAGAGGGCAGACAGGTGTTGTGCATCTCGCATCTTGCATCGGTCGCGGCAAAAGCCGATCAGCACCTTGTGGTAGAGAAGAGCTCCCGAGAGGGAAGGACCGAGACGAACATCTATGCCGTGACCGGTGAGCAGAGGATCGAGGAGCTCGCACGCATGCTCTCCGGTTCTACGAACGAAGACACTGCGCTCGATCATGCACGGACTCTGGTGAACTGGCGCTAACCCGTTGTCAGATCATCGACCACGATACCGGTCTCGAGTCCTATCTGGATCAGCTCCGGTGAGCAGGACTCACCTGCAGCTCGGACTCGATCGATGTGGGTGAACACGTAGTTCTGCAGTTCGGTGATATCGACCGTGAACCCTGCAGCCCGGGCGGTACTGAGAATACTGCAGATGAACTGACTTGATTCCCTCGAGAACTCATCACTGAGATGCTGTGCATGTTTCTTCACATAGAGCGAAAGACTCTGTTCGGTACTGAGCTTGATCTTCTTATCAGCTTTGAGCTGGATGAATCGAAGCAGGTTATCCATCAGCGAGAGGGAACCGGCTGCCGTGAATGGAAGATCCTGCCTGAATAACGAATGCAGCGTTCTCAGACAGGTCCCCATGTTGGTGATATAGAATGAGTCATTCGGTTCACAGGCACCCTGTTTGATCAGAGCGGTATAGTTGCTGATATCCTGCGTGACTCGTTCGATGTCATTGTCGGCTACACGGGCAAGGGAGTTATCGATCCAGCTGTACAGCTCATCGATCATGCGTTCAGGCAGATCCGCGACCTGGATCGGAGTGGGTGTCTGTACCTCATCTGTCGAAAGGAGTGTGATCGAGAGCATGATCCCGGCCTCTTCGTCATAGCTGTAGGAGACCCTGTAGTGCAGTTCCCTGTGAAGGGGCTTATCGAAGATCGTGATGGAGATATTCTCCTGATCAGGCAGATCGATCTCCAGGAGGTCGAACATCCCGTAGTGCTGTCTGTGTTTCTCGGGACAGGCTATGAGATGATTCAGTACGAAGAATGCGATCGCTTCGTAGCCGCGTTCATGGGTCGGTTCCAGAGAGACCAGGATCTCAGCCCCTGTACCGATCCCGCTGATATTGCTCTTGGCCCCCTTGAGTGACTGCAGCAGAAGATACATCAGGTCCTTATCACTGAACTGCTCATAGAGGTTGACCGCCTGTATGGCATAGCGCATGTTCTGTATCGGTTCGAGCCCTGAGATATCGGCGAAGAACCAACCGCAGGAGGTGAAGGTATACATCCGAAAGCGCTGTCCTTCGAGCAGTCTCAGCAGTGTCGATATCGTATGAGCAGAAGCTCGTGCACCCAGCAGCCTCTGAGCGAAATCGATCGGAGTCGATCTGCCGGAGACCACTTGAGCATACTCCTGCAGTATGTTCTGCGGGTCGCTTCCCGGCAGCAGTCTGCCAAGCTCCCGGGTATAGATCCGTACCAGTTCATTGCTCAGAGCTCTGAACGCATTACGTAGAGGAGTCCTCCACTGCTGGTTCCAGCCCTCCTTGCCTCCTGTCGAGCATCCACAGTCTTTGTACCAGCGAGAGACCCCATGGAAGCAGCTCCAGGAACTTCCCTTGTTCCCCTCTCCTGATCTGAGCTGTGCGCGCAGGGTGGGGGGGTGTTCTGCGAGATAGGCGCCGTAGTTGGAGACAGTGAACGCCTCATCATCCCGGATCTTGTGCATCAGGGCGGCAAGGCACATATCGCCATAGGGTTCATGGTGACCGAATATCTCTCCATCGGTAGCTGAATGCAGCAGTGCGGGAGCATCGGAGCGCTGTACTTCCTGCAGTCGTTCGAAGAGCAGGTCTGCATCTCTGAGATAGTGATCGAAACTGATCCCCGAAGCCAACCCCGGATGATAGAAGAACGCGGCGAGAGAACCGCTGGTGCCTTCGATGCGGTAGGGCTCCTGATACGGAGCATGTTCATCCTTCAGGTCATACCAAGTCCCAGGAGACTTCTCGATACGTTCGGCCTGCCAGGGTGAGAGCACGATGAACTTGATGCCGAGGTCTATGAGTATATCGACGATATGCATGTTCACAGCGGCTTCAGGGAGCCAGATCCCTTCAGCAGCGCGCCCGAAGTGATGGGAGAAGTCTTCCAGTCCCCACATGATCTGTGTCAGTGCGTCGTCAGGGGTATCCAGCGGCAGGATCGTATGATTGAAGCTCTGGGCGATGGCATTGCCATGTCCGTGGTTCCTCTCTGCACTGATCCGGTCAGCCTCTATGATGCGTGCATAGGTCTTCGGGTCCTCACTCTGCAGCCAATGGAGCAGGGTGGGCCCGAAATTGAAGGAGAGATATTCGTAGTTGTTGACGATGGAGATCACTCTTCCGTCATAGGTGAGATATCGTGAGAAGGCATTAGCAGCATAGCACTCTCTGGTGATGCGCTCGTTCCAGTCGCCGTGCGGGAAAGCCGATGGCTGTTTCGGGATCAGACCGGTATTCGGCATATCACGGGGGGGCTGATAGAAATGCCCATGTAGGATCAACGTTGTTTTCATTCGGCAAGTATAAGATATTTTTTCTTGTGTAGTCTAGGGAAGACGGCCGACTCCCCCAGCTAAAAACGATTCGTGACATCCTGATATCGCAGTTACTCGGTGCCCCCTTCGCGATACCTTGTTGACTAAAATGATGCTTTTATCTACGATATTATCAATAAGCAGCGGTTCTTTGGCAGAATCGGAAAAATCCAAATCGTAACTTATGGAGCATATATTGATGTCAACAGAATGGTATCTGTCGCTTTCTGCAGAAGAGCTTCAATGTCTTCTTCGAAAAGAGGGCGTTCGCCATAGTGAGGATCTTACGAAAGAAGAGCTCATCGAGCTGCTCGAAGAGATTCAGGAAGATAAGATCGCTGATCGACAGATGAGCAACGATATCATGAAACTCAAGGGTAAGAAGTATGATATCTTTCGTGAACAGATCGCCGCAGAGAATGAGGGGGCGAACTTTGAGATCCCTGAACAGTATGCTGAGACACAGATCACCCTGCTGCTTCGTGATCCCTTCTGGGCGTATGCCTATTGGGATATCAACCGTATAGAGCTTACCAAGATGAAGGAACAGTATCCTCAGATGGAGATCCTCCTTCGGGTCTATGAACTCTCCGGCTTCGGAGGGAACCCGAAAGAAGCCCTCAGCAGCTTTGAGATACCGATCCAGGAATCTGATACGAGCTGGTATATCAACCTGCCGACTCCCGGACGCTGTTATATCGTAGATCTGATCTGCAACTGCTCCCCTGAGGAGGAGAGACAGGTGTTCAAGCTGGCACAGTCCAATCAGGTCGAGAGTCCCGGAGGATACTGGCTCGATCATATCGATGAGCTCAAGGAGCACGCAGAAGATCTTGAGCTGTTCCTTTCAGGACTCACAGATCGGTCGGGCATCATCACTGACAACCCGCTTGTCGAGATCATCGTCAACAGCACGCGGTGTTCGATCAAACAGAACAAGAGCAGAGAGGCATAGGATATGAGTACTGGATTCGTCGGATTGGCTCTTCATGCACACCTACCGTTCGTGCGTCATCCCGAGCACCCAAAGTTCCTGGAAGAGAACTGGCTTTTCGAAGCCATATCAGAGACCTACCTGCCCATGCTGCGGGTCTTTCATAAACTGCGCAGAGAAGGGATCCCGTATCAGATCACTCTGTCGCTGTCACCGACTTTGTGTGCCATGCTTGCAGATGATCTGCTGCATGACCGGTATACCCACCATCTTCATGAACTCATAGAACTTGGTGAGAAAGAGATCGAGAGGACCAAAGATCACCCGGAGATGAACAAGCTTGCCCATATGTATCTGAAGCTCTACAGGCAGGATCTAGAAGATTTTCAGGGTGTCTACCGTGGTGATATCCTGCAGGGGTTCAGATCTCTGGAAGACAGTGGTCATCTGATCATACTCACTACGGCAGCCACCCATGCGTTCCTTCCCATGTTCAAAGAATACCCGCTGGCGATCAAAGCACAGATCGAGCTGGCTATGATGTCCCATGTGGCACACTTCAGACGAAAACCGAAGGGGTTCTGGCTGCCTGAGTGTGGATACTATCCAGGACTTGAGAAGATCCTTCACCAGAACAATGTCGAGTACTTCTATGCCGGCACACACAGTATCAACCTTGCCGAGGAGAAAGCCGTGCGAGGCATCTATGCACCGGCTTCCTGTGAGAATGGGGTGAATGTGTTCGCCCGGGACTACGGGCTCTCCCAGCTAGTCTGGTCCGAAGGTCATGGCTATCCGGTCGATGGAGTCTATCGTGATTTCTACCGGGATATCGGGTACGATCTTGATATGGATTATATTCGGCCGTATATCCATGAACCGGAAGTACGCTGCTTCACCGGCTACAAGTACTGGGCGATCACTGATGCGGACTCATCCGACAAGCAGCTGTATCGGTATGACGAAGCGCTCAAGAGAACCAGAGAGCATGCCGGTAACTTCATCTACGCTCTGAGGAAGAAGACGGAGACCGTGGGGAAACTGATAGACCGGGAACCGTATTTCACGCTTCCCTTCGATGCGGAACTGTTCGGGCACTGGTGGTTCGAAGGGATCTCCTGGCTCGAAGAGGTGATCCGGGGGCTTGCCAAAGAACCCGAACTGCAGATGATGAATGCAGAGACCTATCTCAAGAAGTATCCCAGGAATCAGGTGATCCATCCCGCGCTCTCCAGTTGGGGGAACAAGGGGTATGCATCGGTCTGGGTCGATGGGACCAATGACTGGATCTATCGTCATGTGCATACCTCGATCAGACGTATGATCGAACTGGTGGAACGGTTTCCCGACCAGACATCCCTGAAAGAGCGGTTCCTGCAGCATGCGGCACGTGAGGTGCTGCTTGCCATGGCCTCTGACTGGCCGTTCATCATCAGTAATGGTACGACTGTCTCCTATGCCGAACGCAGGATGAAAGAGCATATCCATAATTTCAACCTCGTCTATGAGAATATGTGCCGGAACTCGGTGAACACCGAGTGGCTGACCCGGACGGAGAAGAAGACCAATCTCTTCCCCGATATCGACTACCGCATCTTCGGTGTGGATTTCGATAAGAACTGAAGCTAGAGAGCTGCCCGGGGCAGCTCTCTAGCCACTTGGTCCCCCATCGCCGGGTTCCTCTTCACAGCTATCCCCCTCTTGTGCAGTGATGGACATGTCCAAATGCTGTCTACATGAACACAGAGACTCTCAAGCGTACGGCAGGGAACACCTGCTGCTCCTCCCCACGAGTACCCACTGCCGAACACCGATAGGCAGCGGGTACTTCGTTCACCGTAGAGACCTGAACACTCCCTGTCTGCAGGCTGGCCAGATCGTGCTCGCTGCATACTCATTATCGGGTGAACAGTCATATGACCATACAGAGAGGACTTCTGGTAAACCCCCGTTAAGTACTCGCTGAACTCTTCGTCAGGATAAGCAGTAAAAGCTATTTTCATCAACTTGACTTCATAAGTGGATAAGCTATCATGATAAGTGGTAGTAAGTGGCAGGAAATGTCAGAAAGTTGCAGAAATATGGGAGGCGAGGGGAAAATCCATGTTGACAGGAGAGTTTCGAAATATGGTAGATGAGAAGGGACGTATTCTCATACCATCTCGATTGCGCAATGCCCTCGATGGGAACACGCTCTTTGTCACGCGCGGAGTAGAGAGATGTCTGTGGCTGATGCTCCCTGATGACTGGAAAACCATCTCAGAGAAGATCATGAGTGGATCAGGGGCGATGTTCGATGCCAGGACACGACTGCTGCAGCGAAGGATCATAGCCCCTGCTCAGGAATGTGAAATAGACCGATCAGGCAGGATCAACATACCCCCGACCCTGCGGGAGAAAGCAGGGATAGAAGTCAAGAACGAAGCGATCATATTGGGCATCAACAACTTTCTGGAACTGTGGAGTGTCGATGAATATGATGCATATATGGAAGAGAGTGAGAAGGCTTTGAAGAGGCCTCTCAAGCATTGAGCGTCTCGCTCTCAGCAGCTCCCGATAACAGCCAGAGGCAGTAACCATGGAAATACAACATGTTCCCGTCATGAGTCAGGAAGCACTGGATTATCTCGGACCCGCTGCACAGCATGGGCTGCTGATTGACTGCACCTGTGGAGAGGGTGGTCACAGTGAGATGTTCCTGCGCCATTTCCCGACGATGCGACTCATAGGACTTGACCGGGACACCACGATCCAGCAGAAAGCTGCACAGCGGCTCTCTGTGTTCGGAGAGCGGGTCACTCTGGTGAACACCTGGTTTGACAGCTATCTTGCCTCCTATGATCAGGCCCCTCCAACTGCGATACTCTTCGACTTCGGTATCTCCATCTTCCATTATGAGGAGTCCCGCAGAGGATTCAGTTTTCGGAAGGATGAACCACTTGATATGCGACTTGATGACACAGGGGAGCTCTCAGCAGCCGATATCGTGAATGAGTACCCGGAAGAACGACTGGCCAATGTCATCTATCAATACGGAGAAGAACGGTACTCACGCAGGATCGCTTCAGCGATCTGTACGCAGCGTAGGCTCCAGTGGATCGACAGCTCAAAAGAACTCTCAGAGATCATCTTTCATGCCGTACCCAAGAACTATCGGTATGGAAGGATACATCCTGCGACCAGGACCTTTCAGGCCCTTCGTATCGAAGTCAACGGAGAACTCGACCGAATAGAGCGGGCCATCGAGGAAGCTGTACGTATCCTCGCTCCTGGAGGAAGGATCGGAGTCATCAGTTTCCACTCCCTCGAAGACCGTATCGTGAAGCAGACCTTCAGAAGACTGGCAAAACCCTGTATCTGTCCTCCTGAACAGCTTCAGTGTACCTGTGATGGTGTCCCACAACTGCAGCTGCTCAACAAGAAACCTGTGACTGCCGGAAGAGAAGAAGTGATGATGAACGCACCATCAAGGAGTGCGAAGTTCAGATTTGCCCGTAAGACCGATAAGGAGCAGTAGCGTGGGAACACAGAACCGGAGTACCGTCATCGCCGGGATCATCCTGTTGATCATGATCCCTGTCTCACTGTACTTCCCGGTCCGTCAGGCTGCCAGATTCAGGGAGTTGAAGTTCTCGATCATGCAGATCGAGCGGAATATCGAAGAACTGTCGGAGTACAATCGCAAGCTCACAGGTGAGCTCACGATACTCCATAATCCGGACAGGATCCTGTCACTGGTTACAGAACAGGCATCAGAAGATGATGTGATCATCATCAAAGAGAGGTAGGACTGTGAGTGATATGCCAGAGAGAACCCTATTGAGCGTATCTGAGATCGTAGCGATCACTCATGGGATCGCCCTGAGCTCACCCGGGAGGTCCCGGGTACAGCATGTCTGTATCGATTCGCGTGAAGTCAGGAAGGGATCGCTGTTCATCGCACTGCCGGGGGAGAGGACCGATGGTCATCGGTTCATCGCTGCCGCTGCAGCTTCGGGAGCCAGCTGCATACTGATCGATCGGGATCAGAGTGCTGCTGCGAAGGCTGCTCTCGCAGGAAAGGAGAGCTGTGTCCTGGTCGCCGTAGCTGATACCTACGCCGCGTTGAGAGCACTAGCGGCCGAATGGGTCTCTCGGTTTCCCGGCCTCGTACGTATCGCGGTCACCGGGAGTTCTGGAAAGACCACTACGAAGGAGATGACCAGTGCGATCCTCTCAGAACTCGGTCCTACCGTGAAGAATCCGGGAAACTATAACTCGGACATCGGTTTGCCGCTGTCCGTGTTCTCCATCGACCGTACCTATGAGTTCGGCGTCTTCGAGATGGGGATCAGCCATGTCGGAGAGATGCAGAGGATGCTCGAGGTGTATACTCCCGATATCGGTCTGATGACCAATATCGGTACCGCCCATATCGGGATGATGGGATCACAGGAAGCCATCGCCAGAGAGAAGAGCCGCATCTTCGGTGCACAGACCGCACACGGGTATATGATCGAGCACTCTCCCTGGACTCCCTATATCGAACAGCTGCGGGGCACGACTCTTGAACCCTTCGGTCATGAGAGCACCCCTGGGTTCACAGGGGCGACCTCTCTGGGACTGCAGGGATGGAAGATCTCCTATGACGGGATAGAGATCCATCTCAAACACATCGGATCCCACAATCTGATCAATGCACTCGGAGCGATAACCCTGGCTCAGGGACTCGGGGCGACCAGAGACCATATCCAGGCAGGACTTGAATCCCTGCAGCCGATGCACGGAAGAAGCCGGGTCATCAATGGCGCTGTGACGGTCATCGAAGACTGCTACAACTCCAATGTCGAGTCTGCAGGACGAATCCTCGATTATGTGAAGGAGCTGGACTGGTCGGGCCGTAAGACCGTGGTACTCGGATCGCTGAAGGAGCTCGGGTTCGCAGCTGAACGGGCACACCAGATCATCGGCAGACGCGTTGCAGGGCTTGGGCCGAACGGTGCCTTCCTGTACGGGAAAGAGATGAAAGCCGCCTACGATCAGCTGAGAAAGGAACAGTACGGCAATACGCTCTTCTATACCGATAGTTATGAGGAACTCGAACATACGGTCACATCCTATGTGCATCAGGGAGATCTGGTGCTGGTCAAAGGTTCACGGGCGATGGCCATGGAACGACTGATCGATCCTCTCAGCCATGTATCATGAGCGATACCCGAGCATGAAGGGGAGGTGAGGCAGTGATGGAAACGAGTTTGACACAATCAGTGATGATACGAGCTGTGAGCGCAGGGTTCACAGCTTTTATTCTGTCTATCGTTCTCGGTCATATCTTCATCAGCCTGCAGCGGCGCTACCGCATCGGGCAGACGATCAGGGAGGATGGACCTCAGACCCATCTGGTCAAAGCCGGGACCCCGACGATCGGAGGACTCTTCTTCATCCTGTCGATAACGATCGCGATGATGCTGTTCGTAGAGGAACCTTCGATCCGCTATACCTCAGCTCTTGCCATGATCGGGTTCGGTCTGATCGGTCTGTGGGACGATCTGCTCAAACTGAAGCAGTCCGACAGCAAAGGTCTCTCTGCCGGCTATAAGATCGCGCTGCAGGTCATCATGAGTTATGCCCTGCTGTATACCATCGACCATTACTTCGTACTCAGCGGACGAATCTATATACCTTGGCTGGCCCATGAGTATATGGATCTGGGAAGCTGGTACTATCCTGCGGCAGTGGTCTATATCGTCGGTATGGCAAATGCCTGTAACCTGTCTGACGGTCTCGATGGACTGGCCACAGGTTTGGGGTCATCGCCATAGCGGCTATCCTTGTGCTATCAGCACTTTCTGCTCTGGGTGCGCTCCACATGATGTCCGGGGCCTTCATCCTTGATGGACGCAGCGATCTGCTGGTCTTTCTGATGGCTATGATCGGAGGACTTCTGGGGTTCTTTTGGTACAATGCACGACCTGCACAGGTGTTCATGGGTGATACCGGGAGCATGGCCATCGGTGGTGTCCTGTCGTATATAGCCATCATCACCGGGAACGAACTGCTGATGCTGATCATCGGGGCTGTGTTCGTCATGGAAGCGGTATCGGTGATCATCCAGGTATCATCCTACAAGCTCCGTCATAAACGGGTCTTCAAGATGGCTCCGATCCATCACCATTTCGAGAAGATCGGATGGGATGAGTCGAAAGTGGTACAGCGGTTCTGGATCATGGGCATCGTATGTGCGATGCTGGGGATAGTCTTGGCGATGAGACTCAACTGAGAGGGGATATGATGAAACGGGCACTGCAGGAGACGAACACCTACACAAAAGAGGCAGGATACTTCTGCTTCTTCGTCCTGCTGCTCCTGGGTATCGGTCTGATGAGTCTCTACTCCGCATCCTATGATAAAGCTCTGCGCATGGGGTATGAACCGCAGTACTTCTTCCATCGACAACTGCTGTTCACTGCCCTGGGGATCGCCGGTGCAGCCGTGGTAGCCCTGTTCCCAGAGCATGTGATCAAGCACCTCATACCAGTCCTGCTGTTCCTCAGCCTGATCCTGATGGCACTGACATCCATGACCTCTCTCGGGGAGACCCGGATGGGCGCCACTCGGTGGCTCAGGCTCGGACCACTGAGTTTTCAGCCCTCCGAACTGGTGAAGGTGGCCGTGATGCTCTATCTTGCGAACTATCTCGGGAAGCGAGACCGTGATCTGAAGGACTTCTGGGTCGTGAGTGTCCCTATCGCGGTGGTATTTCTGGCAGCGGGGCTGATCATCATCCAACGGGACTACTCGACCACGATGGTCTTTCTCTTTCTCAGCTTCTCGATGCTGCTCATCGCACAGGTGAAGATCACCTATCTGCTCTACTACCTGGCCATAGCGGGAATCCCGGGATCTTCTTCCTGCTCTCGGAAGAGTATCGTCTCAAACGGGTCATCGGATTCATCTTCAAGGATATCGACCCATCCGGGATCAACTATCAGGTGAACGTATCGATGGATGCCATCGCCTCCGGGGGGATCCTGGGGAAAGGATTCGGTCAGGGAACGTACAAACTGGGAAAGATCCCGGAAGTACAGTCAGATTTCATCTTCGCTGCGTTTGCGGAGGAGTGGGGTCTCTTTGGTGTGATCACGATCATCCTGCTGTTCTCGGCACTTGCGTATCTGGGGTTCAGGGGTGCTGCACGTCATCGACAGAGCAGCAGTTTCCTGTTTCTCACAGGCTTCGGTATCTCATATCTGCTGCTCTGGCAGTTCCTGCTCAACATCGGGGTAGCCGGCGGTATGGTCCCTCCTACCGGGATACCCCTTCCGTTCTTCTCTGCAGGTGGGACCAATCTGCTGATGAACCTGGGCATGTGCGGCCTGCTGCTGAAGATCATCCTGAAGGCCCCGAAGGAGCAGGGACCGAAGCCGGAGACGCATGAGAGCCTGAACACGTATCGGAACAGGATCACCGACTATGAATAGGAGGCAGCGTATGCGCAGGGGCTCTGAGAGTTCAGCCCGGGATCTGCTTCGAACGAGTCTGATCGTGCTGTCCGCTCTGGCAGCACTCGCGGTGATCAGCAGTGCTCTGTTCTATCTTGTGATCTATCCCAGGCAGGTCATCGGCTATGTCGAAGTAGAATTCGTCGGCAGCAGATACCCCCTCTCAGAACAGACGAATGCACTGCTCAAGCAGCTGCAGGGGGCCTCCTTTGCATCGTGTGATACCGACGAGATCTCACAGCAGCTGGAGAGAGAGGGGCTGATCAGTGAGGCATCGGTATCCAAGAAGTACCCCGATCATCTCTATGTCCGCCTTCGAACACTCGACCCGATCGCAGTGTTGACCCTTGGCCCTGATGAACCGGAAGCTTTTCTGCTTCCCTTCGCTCCTGATGTGATCGCGGCTGCCGACGGCAGTTATTTCAAAGGATATGAGGCTCTTGTGAGAGAGCTCTCAGCGACCCTGCCGGTGTGCACGATCGTCAGTTCTGCAGGTCTGATCAGCCGGGAGGGAACGGTCTCACCTCGATTTCTCGCCTACATCGATATGCTCAGCGAGCTTCGGCAGGACACTCCTGGAATTTATAACTTGATAACAGAGATAAAATACGGTACAACTACACATAGTGAGATGGAACTGTGGGTCAGACACGGTACAGCCCTGATTCAGTATGCCCTGGCGATCCCCGTACGTGCCCGATCGCTGGCAGAGACGATCGGCTATACCTCACAGCTCATAGAACCGGCAGAGGCTCAGAGCGTCTACCGGTTCTCTGTATTCGATACATATGCTGTCATCGATCATGGGACATTGAGTGCCGGAAAGGAGTTGGATTTGGTATCAGATAACACCATCTTAGGGTTGGATATTGGGACTTCGAAGATCTGTGCCGCTGCAGGTATCCCTCAGTCTGACGGGACCGTCCGGTTCATCGCACACAGTGAACAGAAGTCTGAAGGGGTACGTGCAGGACACGTGAACAATCTGGAGACGGTCATCAAGACGATCAAGTCAGTCATCGAGGATGTCGAGCTTGCTGCAGGGATCGAAGTGAAGCAGATCGTCACAGGGGTCTCAGGAAGTCACATAGAGGGGCTGTTCTCTCAGGGAGTAGTCGGTATCAAGTCCAAGGATCAGGAGATCCGTAAAGAGGATATCTACCGGTCGATGGAAGTTGCCAGAGCCTTCGAGCTGCCTCTGGACCGGGAGATCCTTCATACGCTGGTTCAGGACTTCTGTATCGATGGGAGGAGCGGGATCAAGGATCCTGTCGATATGATCGGGCATCGGCTGGAGACGAAAGTCATGATCGTGACCGGGTCGGTAGCGGTCTCCCAGAATATTGATAAATGTTTCGAACGACTCCAGTACAAGGCCAAGCGACGGGTACTCCAGCAGCTTGCTGATGCAGAGGCTGTGCTCAGCGCCGAGGAACGGGAGATGGGGACCTCCTGATCGATATGGGGGCAGGCATGACCAACATGATCGGTTTCGTCCATGGGGCTCCGATCTTCGTAGGCGGTGTGAACATCGGGGGGGATCAGGTGACTGCTGACCTTACCTACATTCTCAATCAACCGCTCTCCATGGTCGAAGAGGTCAAGCGAGAGTTCGGCTGCTGTTATGAACCGATCGTATCTCATAACGAATCGGTCATCATCCCTCAGGTGGGGATCAGCCTTCGATACGGCTTCCCAAACGGGAACTGTGCAAGATCATCGAGCCGAGAGTCGCAGAAGTGTTTGCCATGCTTCGTGAGATGCTCGAGAAACGCGGACTCCTGCATGCCTTCGGCGGTGGTATCGTCATTACCGGAGGCGGGGCCATGATGCCCGGAGCCCCGCAGCTTGCAGCAGAACTGTTTGACATCCCGGCCAGAAAGGCACGATTCGGTCGAGTTCTGGGATTCGAAGACGGATTCTCTGATCTCGGGTATTCTACAGCTATCGGGTTGGTGCTCTATGATGCCCACCGGCAGAGCAACAACGAAACGAAGAATCATCACCGGCAGGCATCTCCCACCCGGGAGACCGGACTCGCAGGTAGAATAAAGAACCTTTTTGATGTACTGTTTTAGTGACCAATGGAGGATTCGATGAATATTGAAATAGTGAAAGACTCTCACGACTATATGCTGGAACGATCGACCCCAACGGTGATCAAGGTCTTCGGCATAGGCGGAGGCGGCGGTAACGCGATCAACAGGATGATCGCTGCCGGCCTGAAGAATGTCGATTATGTCGCACTGAACACCGATGTGCAGGCACTCCAGCGATCCAATGCCAACAAGCGCATCCCTATCGGATCTCAGCTCACCGGCGGGCTTGGTGCAGGAGGGATGCCAGAGGTCGGAGAACAGGCTGCGATGGAATCGATAGATGATATCAAAGCACTCATCGATGGGACTGACATGGTCTTCATCACCGCCGGTATGGGTGGTGGTACCGGGACCGGGGCTGCCCCTGCCATCGCTCAGATGGCCAAGGAGATGAATGTGCTCACCGTCGCGGTGGTGACGACCCCGTTCATCTTCGAAGGAAGGAAGAAACAGCATCTGGCTACAGAGGGGATCGAGAAGCTGAGAAAGTGTGTCGATACGCTCATCATCATACCCAATCAGTATCTGTTGAAGATCGTCGAGGCGAACACCCCGATCAAGCAGGCCTTCCAGATCGCCGATGATGTCCTCAGGCAGGGAGTCCAGGGGATCAGTGAACTGATCACCGAACCCGGAGAGATCAATATAGATTTTGCCGATGTCCGGACGGTCATGAAGGGACGAGGGGATGCCCTCATGGGGATCGGTATCGGTGAAGGAGAGAATCGAGCCATCGATGCAGCAAGACAGGCGATCAATAACCCTCTGTTGGAGAATGCACGGATCGAAGGAGCCAAGGGGATCCTGGTGAATCTCTCAGGCAGTGATGATCTCACCCTTCAGGAGTATCAGGATGTGGTCGAGATCATTACCGAGCATGCCGATGAGGATGCACTGATCATTGCCGGCCAGTCCTATAATCCCGATCTTGAGAAGAAGATCAAAGTGACCCTCGTGGCAACCGGCTTTGACCGGCAGGAGCCAGACTTCGATGAGTATAAGAAGAATCGTCAGGCGACCGTGAACGCCCTCGGTGCAAAAGCTGCCAAGCCGTCCTCACAGCGATCTGAACAGCCCCGTGAGAAGGAAGAGGAGATCATCACCATCGACAGATGGCAGGATCTGAAGAAGAGGATGCAGAGCACCACCGAGAATCAGGATGACCTGTCCTATCCATCGGTGCTCAGGTACTCCCGAGATCCCTCTGATAAGACATGATCGATCGATACGAACGGCTTCTTGATGATTATGAAGGATATCTGACAGTTGAGCTGCGGGTAAGCAGCACGACTGTCAGTGATTACCTGCGTGAGATCAGGCAGTTCCTTGCGTATCTCCATCAGCATGAGACTGATCCGCTGAGTGTTGATCCCACAGGGGTCTTGCAGTATACGGCACACCGGGCCGATTCTGGACTGCATCAGCGGTCTGTCGGGAAACTGATCACCATACTTCGTTCCTTTTTTCACTTTCTGGCCTTTGACGAACTCAGAGCCGATGACCCGAGTTCGATCATCGAGCTGCCCAGGGTCTCGGTGACCCTCCCTGATGTCCTGACGGTCGAAGAGGTCGATACCATCCTTGCGGCTATCGATACGACCACCCATCTTGGCATACGGGACCGTGCGCTCTTCGAACTGGTCTATTCCTGCGGCTTGCGTATCAGTGAAGCGGTGCAGCTGCAGATCGAAGATCTGTATCTCGACGAAGAACTCATCAAGGTGACGGGGAAAGGGAACCGGGAACGCATCATACCCTTCGGGGCTGCTGCTGGCTTCTGGCTCCGTACCTATCTCACGGCACATCGTGTGTATCTGCTCACAGCCGGACACCCTACCTATCATCTGTTCATCAGCAGGAACGGGACTGCGATCACCCGTCAGGGAGCCTGGAAGCAGTTCAAGAAGTACTGCCTGCTCTCAGGTCTCGAAGCCAAGGTCCATACGCTCAGACACTCCTATGCGACCCATCTGCTGTCCAACGGGGCGGATCTGCGGGTGGTGCAGGAACTCCTCGGTCATGCAGATATCAGCACCACACAGATCTATACCCACATCTCCGTTGATGATCTGCGAAAGAGACACGCCTCATCGATGCCCCCCGTCCTTGATACGAACCCGTCAGATTGAAAGCAGCCTGTCACTTTCCCTGTATAGAGTAGATACTCGAGTCAACGAAGGAGTATCTGCAAGTGGAATACCCAGATGATAGGATCCTCAAACGTCTGTGCATCAGTCTGATCGGGGGGGTGACAGCCTCAGAGGCGCTGCTGCTCGAGCAGCAGCTCTCCCTGTCTGACCTCTCCGGTCTCACCCGCTCCTCCATCGAGGGCATGATCAGACGCCGCCTGCGTACCAGGACGTTCTCGGCTCCAACCTGCTGCAGGCAGGCAGAGCGTATATTCAACAGTATGCAGCACTCTGATATGCAGCTGCTGCACATCTCTGACACCTGCTACCCGCACCTCCTGCGTGAGATCTATGATCCACCCTATCTGCTCTACTATCGCGGCAGTCCCCCACCGTGGGGGCATGAAGAGACTGTGGCGCTCATCGGCACCAGGAGGGCGGGGCGATACGCTCTTCAGCTTGCGTTCAAGACCGGCATGCAGCTTGGTCTCCATGGGGTCCCGCTGATCTCAGGTCTTGCCGAGGGGATCGACAGTGCAGGGCATCAGGGGTCATTGCCGTGGGGGAAAGACCTGGGCGGTCATCGGGAGTGGATTAGACCATCTTTTCCCTCCTTCAGGGTATGTTTTGTCAAAAGATATTGTATACTATGGGGGAGGGATCATCAGCGAGTTCCCACCCGATCATCCGCCGACGAAGTGGACTTTCCCCAAGAGGAATCGTATCATCAGCGGCTTGAGTACGAAGGTCCATGTGATCGAAGCCCCGGAGAGATCGGGTACCATGATCACTGTCGATTATGCCCTGGATCACGGAAGGGAGATCTCTGTGAATCGGCAGTGTCGGGAGAACGGGACTTCGCCCGGCACCGACCGACTGGCTGACCAGGGAGCTGCCGTGGTAGGTTCGTTTCAGGAACTGATGCCGGGGCTTCTCTGCTCCTTTGAGGTGCAGCAGAGCTCACCGGAAGAGATCGATCCTGAACTGCTGCTCGATAGGATGATGAGAAGGACAGCTGTACGTTTTGCCGATACGATCTTCACGATACGGAGTCTTGTATGAATGATCAGATCACCACATCCATAGACGCGTTCCTCCACTACCTCGGTTCGGTGAAGCAGTACTCCGACCATACGATACAGGCCTATACGCATGATCTGTATCTGCTGACGGTCTATGTCGAAGAGCAGGGGCTCTCCTACCGTGAGCTCACGCATGCTGAGGTCAGGAGATTCGTATCTCAGCTGAGTAAGCAGGGGTATGCGCACAAGAGCATGAACAGGATTATCTCAGGTATCAAGAGCTTCTATCGCTATGAGATGAAGTACTGCAGTCTTGACCGGGACCCCTTCGCTCATATCAGGAGCATGACTCGTGACAGGACCCTTCCGACGGTCCTGACCAGGGAAGAGGTGAGTACCTTGATCAATGCACCCGGAGATGATTTCGTCGGGGTGCGTGATCGGGCGATCTTCCACACCTTCTATGTCACCGGGTGCCGTCTGTCAGAACTGCTGAGTATGAACAAAGAGGATCTGCAGTTCCCCTTCAAGAAGATCCTGGTGCACGGGAAGGGCAGTAAAGACCGGTATGTCTTTCTCACCGACCATGCGATAGCGGATCTTCGGATCTACCTGGAGCGGCAGAGTACCCGTGCGCAGAAACAGCATCTGAGTCCAGAGGATCAACAGGCCGTATTTGTCAATAAAATGGGAAAAAGGTTGACTCCACAGGGTGTACATTATATTTTTCATACATATGCTTCTACACTGGGAATCGAGAAGAACATAACACCTCATACGTTCAGACATACGTTTGCCACCCATATCCTCGATAGTGATGCGGGTATCCGTGTGGTTCAGGAACTGCTGGGTCATGAGAGCATATCGACCACTCAGATCTATGCCCATGTAGGGACAAAACGTCTGAAGGAAGTATATACAAAGAATCATCCGCATGGAAGGAGTGAACCATGAGTTTCAGAGGAACGACCATACTTGCCGTACGCAAGGATGGAAAAGTAGCTATAGCAGGAGACGGGCAGGTGACCCTCGGGGACACCGTCATGAAGGGGAACTCGAGAAAGGTTCGAAGGATGTTCCATGATCAGGTCATCACGGGCTTTGCCGGGGCGACGGCTGATGCCTTCACGCTGTTCGAACTGATCGAGAAGAAACTCAATCAGTATGACGGGGACCTTACCAGGGCGGCCGTGGAGCTCGCCAAAGAGTGGCGAACGGATCGCACCTTGAGAAAACTGGAGGCCATGATGCTCATAGCCGATAAGGACGATACCTTCCTGATCTCCGGTACCGGAGATGTGGTGCAGCCTGAACATGATGCGATAGCGATCGGATCAGGCGGATCCTATGCCTATGCCGCAGCCCGTGCCTATCTTGATACAGAAGGACTCGATGCTGCCGAGATCGCGCGTAGATCGCTGCTCATCGCCTCCGATATCTGTATCTATACCAACAGCAACATCATTGTCGAGGAGTTGTCATGAAAAAGCATCTGGACGATATGATCCCTTCGGAGATCGTAAGCGAACTTGATAAATTCATCATTGGGCAGAATCAGGCCAAACGTGTGGTGGCCATAGCATTGAGAAACAGGGTACGACGGAAGAAGCTGCCCAGGGAGCTGCAGGAGGAGGTCACCCCGAAGAACATCATCATGATCGGATCTACCGGTGTGGGTAAGACCGAGATCGCCAGACGACTGTCCAGACTCAGCGGGGCTCCGTTCATCAAGGTCGAAGCCTCCAAGTATACCGAAGTGGGGTATGTGGGAAGGGACGTCGAATCGATGGTCAGGGACCTGATGAGTGTGGCCGTCTCCATGGTCAAGGCTGAACTCGCAGAAGGGGTACGCATCGAAGCCGAACGGCGGGCCGAAGAACGACTGCTGGACCTCCTGCTCCCCGGTGTCAAGAAGCCCCAGAAGAACGAATCCTCAGAAGATATGAATACGATCATCCTTGGTGATGCAGAGGTGGAACCGGTACTTGAATCGGATCCAGCCGTTTCGACACGTGAGAAGTTCAGGAAGATGCTCAGAGAGGGGAAACTCGATGAACGGGAGATCGAGATATCGGTGACCCAGAAACCGGCATCAGGTATTGAGATCCTTTCGGGAAACAATATGGATGACATCCAGTCGGTGATGAACAGCATCGGGAACATCTTCGGGAACAAGCAGAAGAAACGTCACGTCACGGTCAAACGGGCGAAGGACATCCTGCTTGATGAACAGATGGATAAGCTCGTCGATATGGACCGTGCCTCTGATATGGCGAAGGACCGTGTCGAGGAACTCGGGATCATCTTCATCGATGAGATCGATAAGGTCGCAGTATCAAAGTCAGCCGGAGGAGGCCCTGATGTCTCCCGTGAAGGGTCCAGCGAGACATCCTCCCGATCGTCGAGGGCTCGAAGGTCAGCACCAAGTACGGTATCATCGACACCTCTCATATCCTCTTCATCGCAGCCGGTGCGTTCCATATGAGCAAACCTTCGGATCTCATTCCCGAGCTGCAGGGGCGATTCCCCCTGCGTGTGGAACTCGATGACCTCACCAGTGAAGACTTCTACCGTATTCTCAAAGAACCCGAGAATGCCATGACCACTCAGTATGTGGAGCTGCTGAAGACCGAGGAGGTCTCTCTGGTCTTTGAAGATGAGGCGATCAGACGGGTCAGTGAGATCGCCGTCGAAGTGAACAGGAATACCGAGAATATCGGAGCGAGAAGACTGCATACCATCATGGAACGCCTGCTCGAAGAGATCTCCTTCAGTGCCGACGAGCTGAAGGATCAGACGATCACCATCACAAAGTCATATGTGGATGACCGATTGCATGATATCATGGAGGATCGAGATCTTAGCAGATATATCCTGTAGAACCGGTATGGAGAACTGATGGAATTTGTGACAGAGCAGGCCTCTTCCTATGAAGAGGCCGTACGGAAGATACACCAGATCTATGGGATGGATTACACGATCTACTCGACGAAACGGATCCAGAGCAGGCGGCTGTTCGGACTTCGCAGATCCGAGCGCTATGAAGTGACAGCCTATCGGAACACCGATGCAGGGCTGGCTCTTCAGCCACAGCAGCACCGGGAGCGGGAACTTCGGCAGGAGAAGCAGGAACCTGAGAGCCCGCTCGAGGATGAACTGATCATACAGCAGTTTCGGGATCTGCGTGCGATCTGTGAACTCAATGAGTTCTCTCCGGCCTACACCGAACGACTGCTCAAACGGCTCTATGATGAATCTGCCCATGAAGAGCTGCTGCAGCGCTCTCTCCTCGAAGCCCGGCTGCTCTCCTGGATCAGCGACAGTATCAGAGTGGACAGACATGGACAGACCTCTACCCCGCGTATCTTCGGACTGCTCGGTCCTACAGGGGTGGGAAAGACTACGACCATAGCGAAGATAGCAGCACTCCATGGACTGCAGGGAGATACGGACTGTCCGGCGAAGCAGGTGACCATGATCACCATAGACAGCTACCGGATCGGGGCACGGGCGCAGATCGGTACCTTCGGGGAGATCATGGGGATCCCGGTGGTGGAGGTGCAGCACAGGGATGAACTCCTGCAGTATCTGAAGAGCCATCAGCACACTGATCTGATCCTGATCGATACCATCGGTAAAAGCCCGAGGGATACGGAGATCCAGCAGGAGATGAAGGAGATCCTCTCTGCCTGCACCTCAGAGCCATCGGTCGGGTTCTCTCTTGCGCTCTCAGCATCCATGAAGAGCTCTGATATGAAGAGGACCATCGAACGCTTTTCGGAGTTCCCTCTCAGCTCCATCGTTCTGACAAAGCTCGATGAGACTGAGATGGTCGGGAATCTGATAAGCCTCTTCGATGAAGTGGACATTCCCATCCTCTATGTGACAGCAGGACAGAAGGTCCCTCAGGACCTCATGCCGATGACCGAGGGCGTATTCCTGCGCAGACTGCAGGGGTTCTCCGTCGATCTTGAGAATCTGATCATCGGTGATGATACAGACTGTCCCGGACTTTCCCCCAAGGAACGAGCATTTCTTGCTCACTAGGAACATCTATGGTTGATCAGGCAGAGTCCTTACGCAGATTACTTTCGAGACAGACGAGGATCCTTGCTGTGGCAAGCGGGAAGGGTGGTGTGGGAAAGACCAGCATCGCCGTGAACCTGGCAATACAGCTCGCTTCTGAAGGCAACAGTGTCATCATGCTTGATGCGGATCTCGGGATGGCGAATATTGAGATCATGTTCGGTGTCAGACCGAAGCATGCCCTGTCAGAGGTGATCTCCGGTGCCATGCAGATGTCAGAGGTACTCACCCCCACCCCCTACGGCGTGCAGATCATCGCCGGGGTCTCAGGTATGGCAAGCGCTGCCGATATGGGACAGCCTCAGCGCCTTCGACTGATCGAGGGGTTCAAACGACTTGCTTCAGTCGACTACCTCATCATAGATACCGGGGCTGGGATCTCCAGGAACGTGATCGATTTCGTGCTTGCAGCAGAGGATGTCTATGTGGTGGTGACACCCGAACCCACCTCCGTACAGGATGCCTATGGACTGATCAAAGTACTCTCCGGTCATCCTCGATCGATCATCCCTGAGATCCATATACTGGTCAACCGGATCAGCTCCGCATCGCTGGGTGAGACGCTGGCTGCAAAACTGCAGCAGGCGGCCAGACAGTTCCTGTCGCTCCATGTCACCTATGCCGGGACCATCGTGGAAGATGACCATGTCAAGAAGGGGATCCTCGAACGTATCCCCTTCTCGGTTCGCTACCCGCATTGTGATGCATCACTGGAGATTCGACATATGGCGCATGAACTGACCTCTGAGATGGTCATCAGCAGCGGGGGGAGCGGGATCCAAGGTATGATCGGAAGGCTGTTCAGGAAGAAGGAAGCAATCAGTCGAGGGTGAGATAGCGGACATCACTCGATGCTGATTCGAGCAGTCCCATCGACAGCAGGTCATCGATGAGCAGCTGTACCGAAGGGGCCGCGACAGCGCTTCCGTAGGATGGCTCTCCCTGTGGATCATCAGCAGCGACATAGATGATATACTGCGGATCCTCAGCGGGGAAGATCGCCAGTGTGGAAGCGAGCACGTGGTCTTCAGAGTACGACTTCGTCTCGATATCGAGGATCTGCGCCGTACCGGTCTTTGCAGATACGGTAACCCCCTCACGTCCGGCATGGATCGCTGTCCCCCCGGTTCTGTGGCCGAAACCATCATATCGAGCATCTCGTCTGCCAGGTCCTCAGAGATCACCTTTCGTATCTCCTGCCTCTCGGTGTAGGTCATCTGTCCGGTCTCCTGATCATGGATCGCTTTGATGATCTGCGGCTTCAGCAGTGTTCCCTCATTGGTGAACACGGTAGCGGCAGTGACCAGCTGCATCGCTGTCACACCGATCTCCTGACCGAAGGAGATGGTGGGTTTCGACCTGCCCGACCAGTTCGAAGGGGGCTGCAGCAGGCCGCTGACCTCACCGGGAAGATCGATATGGGTCTTCCGGCTGAACCCGAAATCAAGAAGATACTGAAGGAACAGTGTACTTTCGGTCTGCAGTGCATAGAATGAGATAGCCCCGTTGCAGGAATAGGTGAGGATCTCTTCAGGCCCCACTTCGCCATGTGCTGAAAGACAGTTGATGGTCGAAGAACCGCCGTTATCCATCGTGAAGGTATAGGAACCGTCGCAGTAGAAGAGTTTGTCCGTCTGGGCATCTCCGATAGCCAGAATTGATGCCAGAGAGAAGATCTTGAATACCGAGCCGGGTTCATACATCATGGTCACCGGTCTGTTCATACGCTGGGTCGCACTCGAGGTGTTGTACGTGTTCAGATCGAACCAAGGATAGGACGAGTAAGCAAGGATCTCTCCCGATCGTGCATCCATGATGATGATCATCGAACTCTCAGGCGAGTGTTCCTCGACCAAACGGGCATTGCGGTTATCGGCGGCGAACTGGATCCGGTGATCGAGCGTCAGATAGATATCATGTCCGAGGGTGATCTCATGTTCGGTATCAGGAAGCGGTGAGAGCAGCCGGTCATACATATATTCGATCCCCGAGAGACCGATGTTGTCGATGTCCGTGAATCCGATGATATGGGCACCATGAGCCTGCTGAGGATAGATCCTGCCGTAGCGCTTCTCGATCGTGACACCCTCAAGCGTCCCCTGCTGCACTGCGTACTTGAGCATCGTATACTCTGCATCGCTCAGACGTTTCTTGATCATCGCGTAGGTCGTCTTATCACCGATCGCCCTGCGTATCTGATCGGAGGACATATCGATGATCTTGCTCAGATGCGTCACCGTATCATCCACAGACTGGACATCACGCAGCAGGATGGCACAGGCGTAGTAGGGGGTCTCGTAGGCGAGGATCGTACCGTTACGATCATATATGGTTCCCCGCTGCACTCGAGAGGAGAGCAGGGGGTCGCTGTAGGCTACCGTATCCCGCGGGAGCATGATCGATACATAGCGAATCATGATCACGATCACGAATACTGCAGTCAATGTGATAAGCAAATAGTAAAACAGTTTTTTTCCACTGGTATCCATTGTGAAAATATATTAGTATTAATACATACAATTGTCGATAGCAGGTAGCAAATTATGAATCATAAGCCCTCTCATCAATATGATGATATGTCTCCGGATTCAAAGGTACAGGAAGAAGACCGCAGATTCCGCACGATGAAGCGAATGGTCACTGCCATCACGCTCATGCTCATCCTTGCTGCCGCGGCTGCTATCGTGTATATCATCATGACTTCTTCTGAGTTCGGTGCTGCCTCATCAGAGCCGATAGATCTGACACGGATCTCGATAGCACCAGCAGAAGATCCCGAGCTGCTCGAACCGGTCGGTAGTGCGGGCACTCCGGCAGATCCGGTTGAAAGCCAGAATGCTGAGTCCTCTTCCCGCCCTGAGCAGGAACCGGCAGCGGTGCCACCTGCAGCAGAGGAGCCTGCTGTGCAGACTCCAGAGACCGAAGAACCGCTCTCAGCTGAGCAGGTTCCGGATGATGTCGAACAGGAGACAGCAGCTGCCGTGCAGGCCCCGGCCCGCAGCGGCACCGGAGTGAATACCAATCCGGTCTCGTTCTTCAGCTATACCGTACAACCGGGGGACACGATCAGTAAGATCGCAGATGCGAACGGGCTGCGTCCTGAGACGATCATCGGGGTCAATGAGATAACGAACATCGATGAGATCAGATCGGGCTCTGTCCTGGAGATCCCGGACCGAGACGGTCAGATGTATACGGTGAGGAAAGGGGACAGTCTTTCAGTGATCGCCTATGAGTACGATATGGGGTATGTGACCCTTGCAGAGGTGAACGGACTGAAATCACAGCTGATCATCATCGGTCAGAAGCTCTTCATCCCGGAGAAGACCATCAGCACAGAAGATTATCAGATCGTCATGAAGAGTTTCTTCGTACGACCTGCACAGGGACCCCTGCGATATGGATTCGGTGACGAGGTGGAAGATATCATCACCGGTGAGAAGAGTGCCGCCAGCGGGATCTATATCAGTGGTGAACTCGGTTCACCTGTCGTGGCTTCGAACACCGGAACGGTGGTCGGTGTCCACAATGATCAGAGCGGCAAGGGTAGGTATATCGTACTGGACCATGACAACGGATATGTCTCCGTCTACGGACATGTTGATGCCATCCTGGTCGAGGTGGGAGTGTCTGTCCAGCAGGCTGATCAGATCGCTACCATCGGGAACACCGGTGCCATCCTCGAACCCATGCTCTATTTTCGATCGAAAAAGACGGTTCACCGGTAGATCCTGAAGAGTTCTTCTAGCACAGACGTTCAGCTCATCGCTCACTGCTGTGAAGATGCTCCATGACAGTGTTTATACTTCTTACCGCTTCCGCAGGGACAGGGGTCGTTCCTTCCCACCTTGGGATAGGTCCTCTTGATCTGTGCCTGTGCGGGAGAGGCTGCTGCAGCTGAGGCAGACTGCGTCTTAGACTGGCCGCCGAACTGCATGACATCGTTATGGACCTCAGAGACTTTCTGTACCGGTGCACTATAGCGTGCGGTACCCTTCTTCTGTATCTGAACCCTCATGGCAGTTCGTGCTATATACTGTTTGATCTCCTGCAGCATGGAATCGAAGATGTCGAAACCTTCGAGCTTGTATTCAAGCAGCGGGTTCTTCTGGGCATATGAGCGCAGATAGACCGCTTCTCTGAGAGCTTCAAGCCGTTCAAGGTGATCCTGCCATTTGGTATCAATCTGTTTGAGATACTGGTATCTGAGAAACGCATTGAAACGCTCTGTTCCGATCTGTGCTATCTTCCCATCAAGATCCTTACTGAGAGCACCGGCAATATCATCGACGAGCTGATCTTTGGTCTTCACCGTCAGATTATCGGTCTTGATCTCCGGAGCGACGAGGAACTGTTCGGTCAGTGCTTCCTGCAGAAGCTTCTGCATGGACTTCGGATCTTTGTGCTTACTGAGAACCTCTTCGGTCAGATCATCTACGATCTCCTTCACACCGTTGGCAACTCGCATCTCAAGGTGCTCATCGGCCAGGATCGCATCTCTCTGGTCGTAGATGAAGTATCTCTGCTCGTTCAATACATCATCATAGTCGAGCAGGTGCTTTCTGATATCGAAGTTCCGGTCCTCGACCTTCGACTGGGCCTTCTCGATGGCATTCGAGATCATGGTATGGTGTATGGGTTCTCCATCAGCCATACCGATCTTGCCCATGAGCGACTTCAGGTTATCGCGGGCGAACAGCCTCATGAGGCTGTCATCAAGCGAGAGGTAGAATCGTGATTTTCCCGGATCTCCCTGACGACCTGATCTTCCTCTGAGCTGATTATCGATACGTCTGGACTCATGTCGTTCGGTACCGATGATATAGAGCCTCCGAGGCTTTCACTTCGTTATAATCGTTTTCCAGGTGGCATATTCCACCTGATAGGCCGCCTGATACTCCTGATCGGAGGCCTCTGTCCCGCATCGTCTGCGGGCACGGTATTCCGGGTTCCCTCCGAGCTTGATATCGGTACCACGACCTGCCATGTTCGTCGCGATGGTGATAGACCCCCTGGCTCCCGCCTCAGAGATGATCAGAGCCTCCCGGGCATGGTTCTTGGCATTGAGGATCTCATGCTTGATCCCTCTCTTGGTCAAAAACTGTGACAGCAGTTCTGATTTCTCGATCGAGACCGTACCCACGAGGATCGGCTGCCCTTTGGCATGATGCTCGGCGATCTCGTCACAGATAGCCTGATACTTGAACCCCTCGTTAAAATAGATCAGGTCATGTTCATCACGTCGTGAGACCGGTCTGTTGGTCGGGATCACGACCACCTCCAATCCGTAGATCTTCGAGAACTCCGAAGCTTCCGTATCGGCAGTACCGGTCATACCGGAGATCTTGTCGTACATCCTGAAGAAGTTCTGGAAGGTGATAGTCGCCAGAGTCCTGTTCCTCTTGGCGATCTTGATCCCTTCTTTAGCCTCTATGGCCTGATGGAGGCCGTCAGAGTATCGTCTTCCGGAGAGGATACGGCCGGTGAACTCATCGACGATCTGTACCTGTCCCTCTTTCACGACATAGTCGACATCAATATGAAAGAGCCTGTGAGCCTTGACTGCTGGGTGACATAGTGAATATATTCAAAGTTCTCATCGATGAAGAGTGATCCGGTGATGATGTTCCTCTTCTGCAGCTGCAGTTCGATGGAATTCATCCCCTCATTGGTGAAGGTCACTCTCTTTGACTTCTCCTCAAGCTGATAATCACCGATCGGTTCATCGGGATACTCATCCGTCTCCGGGTCCTTCGCACACTCTACCAGACTCGAGACGATCTTGTTCACATCGAAGAACTTCTTCGTATCATCATCAGCCTGTCCAGAGATGATCAGCGGGGTCCTCGCCTCATCGATGAGGATCGAGTCGATTTCATCGACGATACAGTAGTGATGTTTCGGTTGGATCTTCTGGTCGAGTTCCCACTTCATGTTGTCCCGGAGGTAATCGAAACCGAACTCATTGTTCGTTCCGTAGGTGACATCACAGCTGTAGGCCTTCTTTCTTCCCTCATTGTCAAGATCAGAAAGGATCGTTCCGACGTTCAGACCAAGATAGTTGAAGACCGGTTCCATCCATCGTGCATCGCGTTCAGCCAGATAGTCGTTGACGGTGACGATATGGACGCCCTTTCCGGTAAGTGCGTTCAGATACGCTGCAGGGACACAGGAGAGCGTCTTACCTTCACCGGTCTTCATCTCCATGATCTTACCCTGATGCAGGACGATACCGCCAAGGATCTGTACATCGTACAATCGCTCGCCGAGAGTCCGTCTGCCTGCTTCACGAGCAAGCGCGAACGCTTCGGGTATGAGTTCATCGAGAGGGGTCCCCTCTGCGATCTGTGTCCGGAAGCGTGCACTCTGTTCGATGAAAGCCTCTGGAGAGAGAGCCACAGCCCACTGTTCCTTCTCATTGATACGGTGAAGCAGAGGACTCAGAGCTTTCAGATCATGCTCCTGCTTGGTCCCGAATAGTGCATTGAATATATTTTTTGCCATAGGGTCTTCCTTATCGTCGTGATTCCACGATAAAATATACCGAAAAAAATGAAATCTGTATACATTCAGCGGAAAGATGGTCCGTTAAATTCAGTAAAATGATACTATACAAGAGGATTTGTGCACGAGAGTGTGTAACTTTCTACCAGCTGTGATGGTGTAGCTACTAGAACGGAGGAGGTCCTGCAGGATGCATATCGCTACGACTTTCGAGATGGCTCAGATCGATCAGAGAGCACAGGATACCTATGCTATCGATGGTAGGCTGCTCATGGAACAGGCCGGTACCAAGGCGTATGCGGCGGCTGTGTCCTGGCTGAGAGAGCAGGGACACAAGACAGAACGTATGGTATTTCTCTCCGGAGGTGGGAACAATGGTGGGGATGCCCTGGTCATGGCACGCGAGGCTCTCATCAGCGGGGTCGAACAGGTCTCTGTCATCTATCTGCAGGAGCGCTGCAGCGACCAGACCGCCCTGCAGCGGACCATGTACGATAAGCTCGGGGGGAAGCTGATCGAGGTGCACAGCCCTGAAGTCGATTCGCTTCTCCATCAGGCAGATGTCATCATAGACGGTCTGGTGGGGACCGGGCTCAAGCAGCAGCTTCGGGCAGGTGATGTCCGTTCCCTGATCGAGCGGGTCAATGCACTGCAGCACCCTGCGGTGATAGCTCTTGACCTGCCAAGCGGACTTACCGAAGAGCTCGGAGGTGATGCTGTGTTCATGCATGCATCCTGTACGATCACCTTCGGTCTCCCCAAAGAGCCCTGTTTTTATCCTCATACGCGAACGTACTGCGGTCACATCATCACCCTGAACCCCGGGTTCCCGAAGCAGCTGCTCGATTCCTTCGGAAGAGACTGCTGTATCAGGACTCCACAGGAGTTCTCCCTGCCTCACCTCCCATCGTCGTCCTACAAGAACACGAAAGGGCATCTGGCAGTCTTCGCTGGATCTACCGGCTATACAGGCGCTGCAGTACTCTGTGCAGAGGCTGCCCTGCGTGCTCGAACCGGTCTGGTGACCCTCTACTGTGATCAGGACATCTATCCGATCGTAGCCTCTCATGCGGTGTCGGTGATGGTGAAGCCTCTTGCCCCCGGGATGATCATACACGCATCAGAGCTTGCAGCATCCTACGATGCCGTACTGGCCGGACCGGGATGGGGGACAGGGGTGCAACGGGAACTGCAGATCAGAGAAGTACTGCACAGCGCTCTGCCTGCCACCCTGGATGCCGATGCGATTCCTCTGGTCGGGAACCTGCTCGAAACAGGACAGATCACTGTGAACGACCTTTCACACCTGCTGCTCACTCCGCATCCCGGGGAGTTCGCGAAGCTCACCGGGCACAGGATCAAAGATCATCCTGGAAGCATGTTGCGTGTACTGCGCAGTACGGCTGAAGCTCTGGGATGTGTCATCATGGTGAAATCCCACGTGAACTACATGTGTGATCCTCACGGGAACATCATCATCACAGAGGGGATGAATCCTGCTATGGGCACAGCCGGTTCCGGTGATGTCCTGTCAGGGATCGCAGCGGGGCTCACAGCTCAGCACCTGAGCACTTTCGATGCTGTGTCCATCGGTAATGCGATCCATCAACTCACCGGTGCTCTGGCGTTCAGCAGTCGAGGGTGGTTCATCGCAGAGGATCTGCTCGATCATATCGGGATGGTAATTAAGCGAATGGAAAAAGATGATTTACTTGACCACACGTGTTCTTTAGATTAAGCTGAATGTATATATGGAGTAAAAGATGGTGCAATTCTACTTTCTGACAATAGTGTTTCTCGTCCTTGGAGCACTGATCCTGCTATCTGAAGAGTATGGGGAGAAGTTCCCGACCATAGTACGTCTTCAGCACATGGTATTCAGGAATCAGACCAATACGATCGTGTTGCTCGTCCTCACGGCAGTTTCCGGTATCCTGAAGCTCATCAGTCCCATCAATCCGGGACCAGTCGTACTGGGAGACCTCTTCCCTGCGATCGCTTTGATCAGTGTAGCTGTCTTTTACAGTTTTGAGATGAAAGGGCTTGGTGCTGAAGCTCCGATGAAAGAGGATGATCTGCTTGATGACCCTGCTTTTGTTGACTCGGAACTGGTTGACAAAGCTGAGGGGTTCTACTATTCCAACAAGAAGATCATCGGGTATGTCATTCTCGGCATAGCCTTCTTTCACTTCCTATTCCCGGGTGCTGTACTGCTGTAAGCATCTGACTGACATCGCTGTATGACGTTCTCTTCTGCTTGTTGGAGGAGAACTTTTTTAGGAGAGATAGATGAGCATAGCACAACGACCAGACCGCATCTCTACCGCAGGAGTCGCTGAAAGACACGGCTCCTATTTCGTCGCTCTACGCAAAGCAGGGACCTCCATCGGTACGAGCTGGGAATTCCCGGGAGGGAAGAATCGTGAGTATGAGAGTCCACAGCAGACCCTGATACGAGAATATCGTGAAGAGTTCTCTGTTGATATAGCGGTTGGGAAGCTGTTGTTCGAAGGGTCGTTCATGAACAAAGGTACGACCTACAGACTGCTGGCCTTCAGCATATCCTTCTTAGATGATACCCCGCAGTTCAAGTTGGTCGAGCACCAGAAGATCGCATGGATGCCGATCCATGAGCTCTATAGGATACCTATGGCAGAATCTGATAAAGCCATTCTTGATGGTCTGTCAGATTCTGCCAAGGCGTAGCAGAAGCGGGTGATCAGATGACTGTTCCCGGAGGGATGATGCTGTTCTTCGGTATGACGATGATGCCGTTCGAGATCCAGTAGTGCCCGTAGTTCCCATCGACACGTTCGATACTGTCAATACCTATGCGGCAGCCATCCCCGATCCTGGCATTCTGGTCTATGATCGCTTTGCGAATGATGGTCCCTCTGCCGATCCCGATATTCGGTCTGCCGATCCGTGCATTCGCCAGCTTCTCAGGTTCAGTCTCATAATAGCTTGCACCCATGCTATAGACACCGTCCAGGTTCGCTCCAGATTCGATGAGTGTTCGTACACCGATCACAGAGTTCACGATGGAAGCATTGGTGATGATACTCCCTTCTGATGCCAGAGATTGGCTGATCGTACAGAAGTTCATCTTGGTCGCTGGAAGCTGCCTTCTATGGGTATAGATCGGCATGTTCTCATCATAGAAATTGAAATCTGGGTTTATGGAGGCAAGGTTCAGGTTCACTTCGTAGAATGCTTTGATCGTTCCGATATCTTCCCAGAATCCGTCAAAGATGTACGACTGGACCTTGATCGACCCGATCGACCCGGGGATGATATCCTTGCCGAAGTCCGTCTTATCATTATCGAGGAGCTTTTCCATGGTATCGGCATTGAAGATGTAGATACCCATGGATGCCAGATACTCTTTGTTCTGGATCTGTGATGGATCCACGACTCCTTCAAGCAGCTTGGGATTCACCTTCAGTTCCTGGATATCGAGCTCGGGAGCCGGTTTCTCAAGAAATGAGGTGATCTCGCCATCATCATTGGTTCCCATGATGCCAAGACCGGTGGCCTCACCACGTGAGACGGGTTTTGCAGCGATCGTCAGTTCTGCATTGGTCTCGACATGACGGGCGAGCATCTCTCGGAAGTCCATACGATAGAGTTGATCGCCTGAGAGGATGATGTAGTAGGAGGGGTTCTGATCATGAAAATGCTTGATGTTCTTACGAACAGCGTCAGCGGTCCCCTGGTACCAGGTCTCACTCTGTGGTGTCTGCTCTGCCGCCAGGATCTCTACGAACCCTTTTGAGAACGTGTCAAAGACATAGGTGTTCGATACATGGTTATGAAGAGATGCAGAATTATACTGAGTAAGGATATAGATTCGTTTGAGCTCACTGTTGATGCAGTTGGAGATAGGGATGTCAACCAGTCTATATTTTCCTCCGAACGGTACCGCAGGCTTTGAACGCTCGTTCGTCAGAGGGAATAGACGTGTTCCTTTCCCTCCTCCCAATACAATAGCTAATGTGTCTTTCATATCTCTCTCCCTTTGTTTAATGCATCTGTGTAGACAGCAGAATAGAGTTCAGCTGCTTCGTCCCATGAGAAGACTTTCTTCATAGCCCGTCGTCGGACCTCTGTGATCAGCTCGTTCGGCTGATCCCAGAAGAGAAGTGAATCTTTGACAGCATCATAGATCGCTTCTCCAGACATTTCATCAAATGAGAATCCTTCACCCTCCTTGTAGTCATTGTGTAGTGTCGTGACCGTATCTGCAAGTCCTCCCGTATTACGAATGATCGGAAGGGTACCGTACTTCAGGGAGTAGATCTGATTGAGTCCACATGGTTCATATCTGCTGGGCATGAGGAACATGTCAGAACCAGCCTCGACAAGGTGGGCTATATAGTTATTGAACACGATCTGTGCTGAGAAATTATCATACATGGTTCCGATCTTCTTCAGATACTCTTCAATGTCCTTCTCGCCGGTCCCGACGATGATGATCTGTACAGGTAGCTCTATGAGGATCCTCTCAAGTGCAGATGGGGAACCGCTGCACAATTCTCTGAACCCCTTCTGATCGGCAAGGCGTGATACCATGCCGATGACCGGTATGGTCTGATCCTCTGTGAGGTTGCAGTACTCCTGCAGTGCCTGTTTGTTGCGGGCTTTGAGTTCCAGCGAATCCGCTGAATAGGGGAAGGGGATGTAGGTATCTGTCTGAGGATCCCACTGATCGTAATCGACTCCGTTGAGGATCCCGTATAACGAATCACGACGTTCTCGCAGCAGTCCATCCAATCCGTGACCCATATGCTGCGTCTGGATCTCCTGTGCGTAGGTAGGGGAGACGGTAGTGATCAGGTCGCTGAAGGTCAGTCCGATCTTCAGCATGTTAAGACGGGAAGAGTAGGTACGTTCAGCCGGATCACTGGAGATCGCTGCAGCATCCAGCCCTGCGATATGAATATCATGTTTGGAATAGTCCCCCTGATACCCGAGGTTGTGGATCGTGAAGACACTCCTGCTGTCTTTGAGCATACGGGAGGTCTGCTCTTTGAGCATACGGGGGATGAACCCTGTCGTCCAGTCATGACAGTGAAACAGATCAGGGTACCAGTTGCTCTTTCTGCACATGTCGAACACAGCATGAGAGAAGAGGGTGAACCGGTAGAGGTTGTCTGCATAGGGCTCGTGAGATGAGGATCCATAGATCCCTGCCCGTTCAGAAAAACAGGGAGCGTCTACGAACAGGCATTCGAGTCTTCCGAGATACGTTCGGCGTATCCTGAGGTGTTCCTGAACATCTCCGACCGTGATCTGAAGATCCCAGGGAAGGACCTCTGTAGATAGACTTCTCATATCATGATAATACGGTAGTATGATCTTGACATCATGTCCAAGTGCTATCAGTGACTGAGAGAGGGCCGTGACCACATCTGCAAGACCACCGGACTTGATGAACGGTACAGCTTCGCTGGTTATCATTAATACTTTCATATGTCTAAATTAGAACACGTATAGGGGTTGCAGTCAAGCCATAAACAGCCTGCAACCCCTTGAGCAATCAGTTTTTCATAAAAAGTCCTGCACTCCTGCTACAGAGTGCAGCATGAACTCTAGACATATGACTGGCCTGTAAGTGAATCGATGTACTGTGAAGCACTGTGTGAAGCGATCGCGCCGTCACTCGATGCGACAACGAGCTGCCGGAAGGGGGTGTTTCTCACATCTCCGATCGCATACAACCCGGGAACCGAACTGAGCATCTCCTGATCGGTGATCACATACCCCGCATCGTCTTTCTGAGCATCCGGTACGAGCTTGGTCTGCGGGATGGAGCCGATGAACACGAAGACCGCGTCGAAATCTTCGGTATACTCCTTGTCAGCTTCCTGATCGTACAGGACCACAGAGGTGACACGGGAACCGTTCCCTTCTATGACTTTCAACTCATGATTGAATCGTACATCGATCATGGGATTCGAGAGTACTCTGTCTGCTAGAGACTTCTGAGCTCTGAAGCGGTGCTTACGATGGATCATCACCAGCTTATCGGTGAGTTTCGCAAGAAGAGTGCCTCATCACAGGCAGCATCACCGCCGCCGACGACCAGCATCTTCTTGTTCCTGAAGAATGGTCCGTCGCAGGTAGCACAATAGGAGACACCTTTACCGGAGTATTCCTTTTCACCCGGTATATCGAGTTTCCGATGCATGGCTCCTGTTGCCAGAATGACTGCGAAGGTCGTATAGCTCCCTTTACTGGTAACAACTGTGAACAGATCTCCATTCTTGGAGATACTGTTGACTGTAGCTGCCAGGATCTCAGCGCCGAAGTTCGTTGCCTGGTTCGTGAACTTCTGTGTGAGTTCGAATCCTGTGATCTTTTCCGGGAATCCAGGGTAGTTCTCAAGATCATCAATGACCAGGGCCTGTCCTCCCGGTGCCATCTCCTCTATGAGCAGAGTCTTCAAGTTGGCTCTCCCTCCGTATTGTGCCGCAGTGAGTCCCGCAACACCTCCACCGACGATGATAATATCTCTATCTGGTTTGATCGTGGACATCGCTTCCACCTCCTGTTAATGATATGCTAAGTAAATCCTTCTATATGGTCGTAAAAAAACAATAAAAAGTAAAGCAAAAATATGATAAATCATATATGTGTGCATGCGCATACGTGGTCTCATCATCGAATCCTTCAGCGATGCAGCAGCAAGACGTACGTGTCTCTGGTACCAGTATAGCCTGAAAATGGGACTTTAGGGGTATGAACATGCATGAGAAGTGGTTCGATGCAGCGGTCAGGCATCATTGGGGGCAGGTCGATCGATCAGCGACCTGAGCGCTGGTCAAGAGAGATCTCTGCTTCGCTCTTGCGCAGGTAGACCGGGCCTTGATCATCACTGTCTGCACCGTTGCGTGCATACGACTGTGTCCCCATCTCGATGAGACGGTGTCCGTGTCCTCGGTCATGGTTCGGATCCAATGACAGTTCGATCTGGAGATCTGCCAGCATCGCAGGATGATCATGCATGATCTCCTGGTAGAAACGTCGAGCATCGGGACCTGTGATGATCACCTGCTGGTTGCAGGCATGAGTGGAAAGCAGTTGCTGTGCGCTGAGATCGAGTTCTGCATGCTCAGTATTGCCGTTCCGATAGATAGCACTGTAGTATCGTCGTTTACGTGCATCGATCACCGGGATCACCAGCGCGTCAGTACGGACACAGTCAGCTGCATATACAGCGAGGGTAGGGATGGAGACCAGCGGGAAGCCCCTGCTGCAGCCATACCCTTGGCAGTAGCCATACCGATGCGAAGACCGGTAAAGGATCCAGGACCTCTGGTGCATATGATAAGATCGAGTTCACTGGCGGTGGAACCTGCAGTCTTGAGCAGGTAGTCCACTGACGGAAGCAGATGTTCTGAATGAGTGAGTCCAATGCTGTGATTGATCTCGAAGAATCCCCTGTCGGTACTCAGGGCGATGTTCAGGAGGGACGAGGCTGTATCGAAAGCAAGGATGTTCATGTGCAAAGTCCTTTGACGGTGATCATGCGTTCTGATCGCTCTCCGATGGTGATGATGATGCGGATGCAGTCATCGGGGAGCAGTTCATCGATCTTCTCACTCCACTCGATAAGAGAGATCCCATCACCGTAGAGCAGCTCTTCTGCACCGATCATCTCAAAGTCATCTATGGAGTCGATGCGGTACAGATCCATATGATACAGCGGAACACGTCCCTGATACTCACTGATGAGGGTATATGTTGGGCTGGTGACCGGTTCGGTGATGCCCAGAGCCAGGGCTATCCCCTTGGCGATGACCGTCTTACCGGCTCCCAGCGGACCCTTGAGCGATACGATAGCACCTGCTTTCAGCCGGGTACCGATCTCCTGCCCGATCTGCAGAGTCTGCTCTTCGGCAGCAGATACATAGCGTTCATCTACCATATGATTCCCTTAATCAAGTTCTGATAAGAACTGCTGTATTACCGGGTCATGTGGATCCAGCTCTGCTGCAACTGAGAAGTAGGTCTTTGCCTGATCGGTATCGTTCATCTTGAGCGACAGCACGCCGAGGTTCGATATGATCTTCACATTATCGGGCTCGAGGGAGAGTGCGGTGGTCAGGTATCGTTTGGCGTCGTCCATATCGCCGAGCTCCATGGAGCAGATGGCGATCTCATTGTAGGTGTCTGTGTTCCCACGCTCGAGTTGAAGACATCGTTCAAGAGCTTTCTTACCCTCGGTATACTCAGCCAGCCTCCGATGAGCCCAGCCTTTGAGGAACCAGGCATTCCAGATATCAGCATGCCGGGCGATGAACTCGGAGATCACATCAAGAGCTTCACGTTCCTGTCCATTCCTGATCAGTTCGAAGGCACGGGCAAACAGGTTGTCATCCTGCGTCTGGTTCCTGATCGAATCCACGACCAGCTGAACCTGCTCAGAGCGTTCATCGTCAAAGGCAAGTCCCAGAAAGAGTTCAAAATACTCCTGAGCCTTCGAGAGGTCATTCTGCTTGAGATAGAAATATCCCAGATAGAAATGAACATCTGTCGATTCAGGATGCACTTCAAGTGCCTCCTGGTATATATTCAGTGCCTTATCGGCATAGTAGTCAGATGTGGTGAATTCTCCTGCCTCTTTATACCCATCAGCCTGCTCTTCGTATACGAAGGCCAGATTCAGGAAGGTGGTAGCTTCCTCAGGAGCCAGATGACATAAGGCCAGAAAGATCTCTTCTGCCAGTGCATACTCTTTCGCCTCAGCCTTGATGATACCGGTCTTTGTCAGTTCAGTGACCAGATTGGGCTGCACTGCATTGATGAAGCTGCGGTAGTAGGGGATGTCATCATGTGTTCGGTTATAGGCGAAGATCTTGAGCATGGCCGATATGATCATCTCCCAGGAGAGCTCCTCGATATCGAACTCCTGCCCGTTCTGCGGGAACTCGACAGGGATCAGGATAGCAGGGTCAAGGACAAACCCGTTGATCTCTCTCTTTGATTCTTCCGGGATAGAGATGAACATGATGTGATCCAGTGGACCACTGTGTGCAGGTTGGGTTTGTTCCATTGTTGTATTCCTGTAAAAAACCCGCAGTGCCGATCAGGACGAATCTCTTGAACATTTCAGTTCAAGTGGGTTTCGTATCCCAGACATCGTGTTCCAGCAGAGCCGGAGCAATTCAATCTGGAAAGTCAGAATCCCTTTCGTGTTGTTTGACCCAAGAGATTAAAGCCCTTCCCGAACACCGCAGGATAAATTGTATCTTCTATACGTGAATATACACATACCATATGACTAAATCAAGCTATATGGTACGTGTATATGTTTTCAAAAAGTACTTATACATGTAGTAGACAGAGAGATAGGAATGCTATACGAGAGGTTCTGCCTCTTCCTCATAATTGAGAATTGTCTCAGCATTCTCAGCAACCCGTTCGTCGAACTGCTGTGACTGCGCACTGGATGTATCAAACTCAGCGAACTCTTTTGAACGATTGAGGTCCTCGACAGGTATCTCGTCATTGAGACCCTCAATCTGGTCAAGATGTGAAAGGGAACTTGCGATCCCTCGTTCGATCAGGTCATTGTCCTGATTATAGTTCTTGGCAAAATCCTTGAGCTCTTCATTGTGCATCTTGAGGATGCTGACCTGTTCAGACAATGAGTTATTCTCTTCACGGAGTCTGTTGATCAATGCGACTGCTTTACGGATCCGTTCTTCTAGAAGCTGAATCTTATCCAGTGTTATCATAGTGTACCTCTGATTACATCAAAGCCTTTTTGGCTTGTTCAACTAAAACAGAAAATGACTGTTTATCTTCAATTGCCATATTTGAAAGAGCCTTTCGGTTGATGTTGATCTCTGCCTTCTTCAGTCCATTGATGAACTGTGAGTAGTTCATACCCTCAGAATGCACAGCTGCTGAAATACGAGTGATCCACAATCTACGGAAATCTCTCTTCTTTCTTCTTCTATCGCGATAAGCATACTGACCGGCTTTGGTAACAGCATCTTTTGCTGTTCTCAGGTTAGTCCCTCGTCTGCCGTAGTACCCTTTGGCTTGCTTGACTATCTTCTTTCTGTTCTCTTTTCTTCGTGTCCCATCTACTGCTCTTGGCATCTCAAGTTCTCCTTATCTTATATTAAAAATTGTACGGTAGCATCTTCTGAACTTTCTTCATCTCGGCTTCACTGAGAAGTCCGTCATGTCGTAAAGTCCTTTTACGCTTGGTACTTTTCTTAGTAAGGATATGGCGGAGACCTTGCTTCTTGTATTTTACTTTACCAGAAGCTGTTACCTTGAAACGCTTTGCAGCGGCTTTTCTTGTTTTCATTTTAGGCATACGTGTTAAACCCCAATGTTGTGCATCCCCAAGGAACAAGAACCCCTTGGAAGTGCTGGCTAGTGACATCTCTACGAGACGTTTGTGATCGATTCCCGGAGATCCATGATCTCAGGGAAAAGACAACACAGTATAATGTAAAAAATCACATGCTACTGTCAATACCCTTACAGCTGAAGACCACTATTTTCGCGGGCTTTTCGAAGGGCTGAGGATCATGGACATGAATCGTCCTTCCATCTTGGGAGAACGGTCGAGTGTGCATCCGGTATCGAGTTCCTGAAGTGCCAGAAGCACCTTGTCAAGGACGACCCTTCCAAGTTCAGTATGAGCCATCTCTCGTCCTCTGAATCTGATAGTGACTTTTACCTTGTTCCCCTCTTCAAGGAACTCTGCGATATGCTTGGTCTTGAAGAGCAGGTCATGCTTCTCGATCTTTGGCTGCATACGAATCTCTTTCAGTTTGATCTGAGTCTGATTCTTCCGTGATTCTCTTAGTTTCTTTTCATTCTCATACTTGAACTTACCAAAGTCAAGTATCTTGCAGACCGGCGGATTGGCGTTCGGGGAGACTTCTACAAGGTCAAGTCCTGATTCCTCTGCCATCTTCAACGCATCCCGGGTATCTACAACACCCTGCATCTCACCATCCTGATCAATTAATCTTACTTCTCGTGCACGAATCTGTCGATTGATTCGCTGTTCTTTAGCGGCCAATATACCCCCTTTTACATTACGTACTCATGGTCATGTAATAATTTTTAAGATACTGCTAATATATCATGTCACAGGGTTATAGTCAAAGGGGAGGTCGTGTTGAGCCGAATTACCTGCAAAAAAACCCGTTCGATATGAACGGGTCTTTCTCAAGCATGATATCTGGTGAGTCTATGCGTGGTCAGCAGAGCCGAGAACGTTGATGTTCTTATGCATATACATCTTCTTCAGTTCTGTACGTGCAGGCCCGATATATTTTCTGGGGTCGAACTCACCGGGTTTCTCAGCGAGGACTTTCCTGATCGCTGCAGTCATGGCAAGTCGGCCATCTGAATCGATGTTGATCTTGCAGACTGCTGAGAGAGCAGCCTTTCTCAGCTGTTCCTCAGGGATCCCGACAGAGTCCTTCAGATCACCACCATACTGGTTGATCATATTGACATATTCCATGGGTACAGAGGATGAACCATGCAGTACGATAGGGAATCCGGGGGAGCTGTTTTTCGATCTCTTCGAGGATATCGAATCTCAGTGGGGGCGGTATGAGCACACCCTGTTCGTTCAGTGTACACTGAGCGGGCTTGAACTTATTGGCTCCATGACTGGTACCAATGGAGATAGCGAGTGAATCGACACCGGTCTTGGTGACGAAATCGATGACTTCTTCAGGTCTGGTGTAGGTTGAATGTTCTGCGACTACATCATCTTCGATCCCTGCAAGCACTCCGAGTTCTCCTTCGACGGTCACATCGAACTGATGGGCGTATTCCACGACTTTCTTGGTCACTTCGATATTCTCTTCATAGGAGAAGTGTGAACCATCGATCATGACAGACGAGAATCCATTGTCGATACATTCTTTACAGGTCTCAAAGCTGTCGCCGTGGTCGAGGTGCAGAGTGATGGGGATATCACATCCGAGTTCGTTGGCATATTCCACAGAGCCTCGAGCCATGTTCCTCAGCAGGTTGATGTTAGCGTAGTCTCGTGCCCCACGTGAAACCTGGAGGATCACTGGTGATTTTGTCTCAACACAGGCCTGTATGATAGCCTGCAGCTGTTCCATATTATTAAAGTTGTAAGCAGGGATCGCATATCCGCCGGTCACAGCTTTCGCAAACATCTCTTTGGTATTAACCAAACCTAATTCTTTGTAGGAAGTCATCATTTGTACCTCTTTATATGAATGTAGTGAATCCTCTTTGAACGTACCCCATTACCCTGCTTTGGTCAATAAGCCCCATATCCCATTGCAGGGGAAAAGTTTCTCCAGAGAGCAGTGCTGATCGATGCTCCTTATTGACCGATCAGAGGCCTGTTGATAGACTGCTTGGATGAATCGTAAGAGATCAAATAGGATAGTATCTGTGTGCCTGCTCCTTGCTGTGCTGCTGCCTGTCGGCTGCAGCAGGTCCTATGACATCCTGCTCGTGGCAGATCCTGTATATGAGGATCTGGTTCTCTCTACAGGTGTCACAGAGGAACTGCAAGAGGCCCTGAGCGATCACAGCAGAACGCTGAAGGTACTCATCTATGACTCGCAGGACCGTACTGCTGATGTTCAGCAGATCGCAGAGGGGCATACCCCTGAACTTCTGTGGCTCTCTCCAGCACTATCCAAAGAGTTCCTGGAGGGCACCGATCCTCTCTTTGCCTCGATCGTAGAACAGTGGAAAGATGAGGGCGTGCGCGTTCTCCTGATGGTATCTTCCCGGATGTATGAACAGTTACCTCCCAGTGCACGAGGTGTAGCCGATCATTATCTTATCGAGGCACTGCATACCGGCTGGCTTCAGGCTGATGAGCTGCTTGATGACAGGTTCTCTGATCATAGCCGTATAGGGATCATGGTTCAGGATCAGGATGATGTAGACCAGCTGTTCCCGAAACTGTGTGCCGATGGGGCCAATCATCCTCAGATAGCTGTTCTTGACGAGTATCCGATCAGTACCGCAGCGATCCGACAGGCTGTGGCAGCCTTTGCAGATACACAGGTGCAGACTCTGTGCATATTACTTGGTGCAGATACGCTGAAGGTATTACCACTGATCGCTAATAATGATATGATCGCCATCATAGAGCAGGGCAGATACCTTCCTCTGAGTGGAAGCGATATCTCTGCAAGTATCGAATATGATTACCGGCAGGTTGCTGATCAGCTGGTCGCGCTTCTGGGACAGAAAGAAGATGCTGCACCGGATGAGTTGTTTCTCTATGGTATCTATACACAGAAGTAAGAGTCAGCGCATGACAATGGAGATGAATATGATGTTTTCAAACAACAAACTGGTAGCATGTCTGTTCCTGATGGCAGGTGTGCTGTTACTGCCTCTGAGCGCTGCAGAGAGTTCTGTCGGGGCTCATGTCGGTATTGACTTCGACAGCACTGGCAGTGCGGTCATCAGACCGGGAATCGATTTTCGTTCGGTCGGCGGACGCGGGGTCCTCGGGACTGCGTTCTCGGTGGACTACATGAGTGAGAATGCACGGGGATACCATGAGACCGTCGGTGTGCCTGAAGAGAGTGATCTGCTGCTTGCTTCGTTCTTCGGTCTTGCTCAGATGTCCATGTGGTATGGTGATGTAGCCCTGTACGCAGGTATCGGGACCAGCTACTACTATATGCCGACAGTGGGGGGATTCTCCTCATTGCTCGAGGATCAGGTCCTGCATCTGAAGACCGGCTATCTGTTTACCGTCTATCCCATACAGTTCTTCATCGAAGCCGATATGGATCTGTCCTTCAAAGACTCGTTCGAACTGCGTTACCAGCAGCCGCATGTGAATATCGGGGCATCTGTTCTCCGCTGATCGACAACTATTCCCTGCAGGGACTTACACGTTCTTCGCCGGGAACAGACTGAAGAAGTTCAGGCAGACCGATTCAGCCAGCTGATCTGGACTCAGCTGTCGTATCTCTGCAATATATGCATAGGTGAGGGGGATGAACGCCGGTGTGCAGATCTTCCCGCGCTTTGGTATAGGTGCGAGGTAGGGGCTGTCTGTCTCTATGAGGAGTCTGTCGATGGGTACCACTTCGGCGGCCCTCTGCATATCACGGTTGTTCTTATACGTCACATTACCTGCAAAAGAGAAATAGGCATCCAGAGCCGCATACGCTTCGACCAGGTTGCACCTGATGAGTAGCAGTGAAGGATCAGGCCGTGTTTCGGGGTGTGCTGCTGGAGTAGTTCCAGCATATCCTGGTCAGCCTCGCGATTATGGATGACCACCGGCAGGCTGCAGTCATCAGCGAGTTCTATCTGCCTGATGCACAGTTCTTTCTGCTGTTCAGCTGTAGCATAGCCCCAGTGATAATCCAGACCTATCTCTCCCACTGCGTGAGGCCTGTAGGTGCTGATCTGTTCCTCGAGCAGCTGTAGATCTGCTTGCATGTCAGAGGATGCTGCATGACTCGGATAGATGCCTGCAGCATAGTGTACTGTTGGGTACTCACGCAGCAGTACCATACGATCGGTCAGATCCCCGGGATCGACCCCTATGTCAAGCCCACCTGCAAAACCCTGCTCGTGCAGGGTCCTCATAAGCTCCGGTATCGCAATACCTTTTTGCTGCAGGTGTGACAGGTGAAAATGCGAATCTATGAATCTCATGCTATGAACATAGTATAATTAGCTGCATGATGCAAGCATGAGCGGTCACCATAGTACTCTGATGCAAAACTTGCATGAGATGCCAGAGAGTAGTTGACCAACGATCATCTCCACAGTAGTATATGGGAAGTCGCCGGAGTGGTGGAATTGGTAGACACAGGGGACTTAAAATCCCCCGGCTGAATAAGCTGTACGAGTTCAAGTCTCGTCCCCGGCATCGTAAGCAGATGTAATTGATACCATGTAGAAAGCCGGTTTTCCTTCGTGGAGAATCGGTTTTTGTCGTATTGTTAACGTCCTGGCTTTTTATTACTCAAGTGCAGCAACCAGTTCTCAGAGCTTCCCATTCTTAATGAATTCCAGTACATCTTCACGAAGATCCAAAAAAGGGTTTCCCTGCATGCAGGATCAGAGATAACCCCGGAAAAGAGAGGATGCTGGAAGTTCCGATGGATCAAGTTTCCAGAAAGAGCTCTCTGATATTACGACGGGTGATGCCATTTCTGCTGAGATCGGACTGGGAAAGACTCAAAACATATGTAGGGTAGCTATCATTGGTGTGCTCAAGGACTGAGAGTTCTCTCTTGATGATATCTTCGGAGGCAAGCAGATAGCATACCTGATAATAAGCTCTCTGATTTCCCTTCACTATAACGAAATCGATCTCTTTGTCATGATACTACCCGATTGTGATCTCATATCATCTTCTTAGGAACTCCGGTCGATGTCATGATTGTTATTCTGCATCAGGAATGTTACGGGAACACATGGCAGCTACGATTCCTGAGATCAGTTGCATGCGTAGAATTCATACATAAAAATTGTTGACAGCTCTTGATTATGAATCTATTATGTATGTATACGTATGCACCTGTCTATGTATAAAATATTGGTACATCTAGATAGAGTTATGGAGTTATGAATGCATAACACCTTCATACGATCGAGTCAGTCGTATGAAATAGGGAATGTACTGTACAAATATATGCATACGTATACATTGGCTATAACCTTGTACCAAGACGTGCAGGGAAATGAGGAGTTCAGTCCTGTGGTCCTTTACGTACGATAATCGTTTACAAGGCATGGAGCTGTGTTCGTGAAATTATGAGAGAGACGTTCCTGATCAAAGAGGTAGAGCGTTCATGTATGAGGAGGTACATACTATGTCAACATTACGAGAGAGGAATTTTCGACGCCTGAAGCAGAGTATCGACGGGGAGCGATCAGACAGACATGCTGTTTTTCATTACTATACGTATCCATTCTTCCAGTCGATGACGGGAGTGGATCTGAATGATTTCTTCCACAATCCTGAAGCGACTTTGAAATGCGAGATTCAGACATTCGAACAGATTGAGGGGATAGGGAACCCCCTTCCTGACATGGGCTCAGTACCTGTTGCCAGCGGACTGGGGGGAGTGGTTAAATTTGATGATGCCGGTTTCATATCGGTGCATCCTAATCCTAACATCGCTTCTGCTGCTACAGTGGAAGACTTGGACTGGCTGGAACCGGGTGACCCCTATGGTGATAACTATATGGGAAAGGCTCTGGAGTCTCTCCAGTATATGGTAGATAAATGCCCTGAAGGCTACCGGATCAATCCCCATCCCATACAGGGAGCCTATACCACCGGAGCGAACATCCGGGGGATCAGTGAGTTCTGTATTGATACACTCATTCAGCCTGAATTTGTGAAAAAGATCCTTGCTCTGGTTATCGAGACCCAGATCCGATTCCTGAAGGCTCAGGAGAAGATCCTTGGTTCTCTGTCTCATGTCCTGGTCGGTGATGACCTTTCTGCTTTCTTGAGTGAACCGGTATATCGGGAGTTCATTCTTCCTACCTACTCAGCATTGTTCGAGGCATTCCCTGACACGCCGTTCTGGCTTCACAATGATTCGACTGCAAGACACGTAGCACCGGCTATCGGAGATTCCGGGATGAAGGCATGGCATTATCATCCTGATATCGCCCCTCAGGATGCTCTGGAACTGACTGGAGGCCGAGTGACCCTCTTGGGAGGATTGAGTCCGCTTGATCTGCAGAAGTGGACTGCTGAGGAGACCTATGAAAAGAGTATTGAGGTCCTGAAATCCTTCGGCGGGAATAGAAAGTTCGTCCTGGCTGCAGGTGGGTCTGTGAATCAGGTGCCGGTTGAGAATATCATGGCTATGTTCAGGGCTGCAGATGATTTTGAGATCTAAGATTCATGCAGACTGAGCTCAGGAAAGGATCACCGTCTACTTGCAGATGATTCATATCACAAGCTATTCATGCATGAATATGAGCGCTTCCTGTTCTATTGGACAGGAAGCGTTGCAGCTCACGAGATCCCCTTCTAATGTTTCCTAGACTCCCGCTTCTCATACAAGAAGACTGATACCCTGAAAGAGAGGTAGAGCAGACCTGCTGAGATGAGCGGCAGGATGACATGCAAGACTCCTTCAGGAATGGTGAACAGGTAGCTGAGTGCCGCCTGCATACTCGATACGGTCTCTCCGCTCAGCTCGGAGGTCACTTTCAACATCAGGGTGAAGGATCCTGCCGATGCGATCATAGCGATATAGTTGGCCCATCTGCTCTTCTTGTACCCGACCCTGAAGTAGAGCGGGAAGTAGATGCTGTAGTAGAGTCCTCCTACTGCGAGAAATTGTACGAAGATGCTCCAGGATAGTAGTGCCATCTCCTCGAAACCAGGGATCAGCAGTCTGATGAAGACGGATAGGACCCCAATGATGATGAGAAAACCGCACAGATAGAGACCCATGCTGGCATATTTTGCTCCGACGATCTTCTTCCTGCCGACAGGCATGGCGATGAAGATCTTCTCAGTCATATATGTATCATCAAGGGCATTAGCGTAAACGATGTAGAGATAACTACCTGCGATATAGGGAAGGATGATATTCAGGATGTTCGTGGAGAATGCGAATGCACTGACGATAGGCATGACCACAAGATAGATGATCGATTTTCCGCCTCGCTGCAGCAGGAAGTCCTTATAGATGAGGTTACGCATAGTGTTCTCCTTTGACAAGGTGCAGTAAAATATCATCGATACCAGCTCGTTCTATGACCATCCTTCCATCACCAACATACGATGCACATTCCTTCTCGATCCTCTTCGGATCTGTGGTGATCGCGGTAAAATTCCGTTTCTTCTTTCGTATCGCATCAAAGGACCTGACAGTATCAGGATTCAGATACTCAAGGGGACCTGTAACCAATCGGTACGTGTCTGACAGCTCTTCCCGTGATGTGCTGAAGATTATCTTACCTTCGTGTATACAGGTTATATAATCTGCGATCTTATCGATATCACTTGAGATATGACTGGAAAAGAGGATCGACCTCCCTCCATCTGTTATGATCTTCTGGAGGATCTCGAGTAGATCATCTCTGATGATGGGATCAAGTCCTGAGGTAGGTTCATCCATGATGATGAGTCTTGCATCATGACTTAATGCTACAGCTAACGAGAACTTCATCTTCATCCCTTTAGATAAAGAATCAATTCGTAACGCTTCATATAAGTCAAAGTTCCTGAGGTATTTCTCAAATAGATTCTGATCCCAGTTATCATAGAACGCTGAGACAATACTGACCATTTCACGTATCGTAAACGAACCATACCAGTCTGATTCATCAAGGACGAATCCTATCTGCTGTTTGATCTCATTCGCAGCTGTATCGATATCCTTTCCGAATATGCAGATGGATCCATCGTTGGGCTTCAACAGACCAAGAATGAGTTTGATCATAGTGCTCTTTCCAGCTCCGTTCGGGCCGACGAGTCCCATGATGAAGCCCTCTTCGAGACTCATGTTCACAGAATCGAGAGTGAAAGCACCATATCGTTTAGTCAGGTTGTTCAGTTCAAGTACTGATGCCATCTGTTTCCTCCTTGAGAGTAGTGAGCATAGTGAACAGATCCTTCACTGAAAGATCAAGATAATCAGCTTGGGACAGGGCCTCTTCAAGGAGTTCTTCGAGCATGCGGAGTCTCCTCTCCCGCAGGAGTTCGTTGTTCCCTGCTGCGAAGCAGCCCTTACCCGGGACGGTCTCCAACAGTCCCTCATCTTCAAGTTCATCATAGGCCCTCTTCGTGGTGATTACACTGATCCCGAGTTCTGATGCGAGGACCCTGATGGAGGGGAGACTTTCTCCCGGTTCGATCTTCCCGTCGAGGATACCCCGCTTGATCTGTTCTGTGATCTGCTTGTAGAGAGGTGTCTGTGAAGAATTCGCTAACACGATACTGATCATATCTACCAACGTTATAACTGTATATGTGAATATATATACAGTCGTAACGGAAGTCAAGCGTGAGATGGATAAACAGGTCAAATCTGTATCGTTGCTGCGGTTTGGCATACCGGGACACTTGGCATCGGTTATACGTCCTGATCTGCAGGTGTATCTATGCTGCAGGTGTATCTATGCTGCAGGTGAGACCAAAGAGGGTGCAGGAGTCCGTACGAGGGAACTGACCAGGTGGATGCGCAGTTCTGGGCTTGCAGAGATGAGGGCAGCTGCAAGATTCCTGAGAAGGGGTCGGGGGAATCAGGGTCAGGGGCCACTTCAGAGCCCTGATCAATCTCCAGAGCTCCGGCCTAGATATCCCCTATGTGACCTTGGGAGCTTGACCTTCCATCAGAATGACGCATGGCCGGAAGAATTTCTCTAATGTTCTTAAAGTGGACATTGACAGTGAATAAATTATTCCATATCCTCAAAAAAGGTAAATAAGAAGGGTGGACTTAATGGATACAACAGTCAGACGCAGCGAACATATTGTCTGGAATATTGTAGACGGTGAATCGGTACTTCTCAGCCCGAATACCGGAAAGTACTATGGGCTGAACAGGACTGCGACTGAGATCTGGAAATTTCTTGAAGTGAGCCATACTATCAATGAGTTGGAATCTTTCATAGGTTCTCGATTCAACGCCCCTGCGGACGCTCTCACTCATATAGAGGCCTTGCTTGATGACCTGCATGCGAGAAAGCTCATCACCTATGAACGCAATCAGGTCTTGTGAAAACAAACTCCCACAGGATGAACAAGTTATTCAAAGATAATCTCCTCGGAATGACATGCTCGATCGTACTCTCTATAGTACAGTCGGGGACCCTGCTTCCTATTGCCCCGATCGTCAACAGAGTTTTTGTCAGCTATATTCCGCAAGCTGATATGAAAGGGCTCTATCTTTCCCTCTCAGTAGCAACCACCTTGTTTATCATCAATGCGCTAGCACAGCTGATGAATTGGAGAATTGTCCTCTCCATCACAAAAGACAGCATAGCTCGGCTACGGTTGAGCTTGGCTTCTAAAGTCCTTGATATTCCCAGAGTCTCCTTCAGTGCAAAGGACCAAGAGGCACTGAGAGGAAGTATTATCCATGATACCCTACGGGTAGAGGCTGCACTTTCTTCACTTCTGTCGCGGTTCATCCCAGGTGTACTCATTTCTATCGGGCTGTGTGCTGTCGCAGCGGTTTTCCATCTGGAACTCCTCTTGCTCTTTATGGGGATCTTTCCGATACTGGGATATTGCAGTTTGCACATAGCTCGTAATTATAAGAAAGCAATACGCAAGTATCACCGAACGTTCACAGAGTATGGTAAGGGGACATCCTTTCTGCTCCGCTATAGTGAGCTTATACAGACTTTTGGATCGAAAAATCAGGAGTTGGAGAAACAAGAAGCTCTCATAGCTGCCTTGAAAACTTCTCGAGCTAGGGTGTCATGGCTTGCAACCTTACAAACGGTCTTCCAGAGGCAGGCGATTTTGATCAGTTCCATAGTCGTTTTGATAGTGGGGAGCCTATCTGTGATCAAGGGACAGAGTTCTGTGGGTACACTTCTCTCCTTCTACGTTGCTTTAGGGTTGTTATCTGTAAGCCTGAGGGGAGCCATGGGCGCAATCCCGGTAATCCTGGAAGGTCGGGAGTCACTAGCACAGATAACACGGATTCTCGAGCACGAAGAAAGAATTCCCGGGGGAACTGCCAGGCTCGGATCCATTGACTCCATTGCTTTTAGAGAGGTCTTCTTTGACTATGGCGAAAATCCCCTGATTGAGGGAATATCCTTCTGCTGCGAGAAAGGACAGACTCTTCGCATTGAGGGAGATAGCGGGTGCGGTAAAACAAGCATCATACATCTCCTGGCAGGTAATCTCCTGCCAAACAAAGGGCATATAGTTGTGAACGATATCGGTTTGCAGGATCTGGACCAGACGTGGTTCCTAAGCCAACTTGCCATAGCGGGGCAGGAATCAATGATCTTTTCCGCCACTATCCGGGAAAATTTGATCTACGGACTTGCCACCTACAGTGAGAAGGACTTGATGGAGGCTTGCAGAAAAGCATTGGTACATGATTTTGTAGAGAATCTCCCCCAAGGGTATGATACCTTTGTCGGAGATCAGGGCGTGATGCTCTCAGGTGGTCAACGCCAGCGATTGAGCATAGCGAGGGCCCTGCTCAGGAAATCTCAGATACTCATTCTTGATGAACCAGAAAACCATCTGCCGAAGGAAATGATTGCGAAGATCCTCACGAACTGCCAGTCAAAAGACCGTATAACCATCATTATGAGTCATGGATCAGGTCCAGAGACCTCTCCTGCTGCGACGCTCCATATTGGCTAATCAATCGAAAGAATTGTGTTGGCAACTTCATTCAGGGAATCTTCACCAAGCGGTCGTGTTACCCGATAGACAGGGATAGTGGAGAGGATTGCTGAAAGCTTTGAAAAAAAATCCACAGGTAGGCGTATTTCCCGCATCACTGAAGCATGGACAAGCACGTTACTGAGTTTTTCCATTCCCGTCACTTTTTGTATGGAGACGGGGGTATGTCCAGTTGGTGTAGAGAGGATACATATACAGCCAAGTTTAGCAGGATGAACATATTCCCTGAAGGTAGTCTGATATTTGTCCACACCATCGAACAAGGGAGAGGCAGAGTCGATATCGCCGACAAGTTTTCGATAAGCATCAGGGAGCAGTTTGAGCCTTGGAATTCCCGAAAGGACCATCGGCGGTTCTCCTGCATCCTGCTGGACGAGTGGAATGAGATCATCACACAAAACAGGAAGAGCCAAGGATGCAAGTTTAGCTGCGGTTGTCGACTTGCCGCTTCTTTGATCCCCGATCAGGCAGATCGCGTGTGTTCTATGTACAATGGCACTTCCATGCAACAGCAAGAATCCACGTTTCATCATATACACACCCAGTATACCACTAACAAGAAATCTGGCCAGGAGAGAGCGGTCCATCACCTCATCGGCAGTTATGGTGATTGAATAGTCAGTAACTAGAAAAGTGGCTAAGGCAGGCAGGCTCACGATCAAGTCTTCCCCAACAGTTCCATAGTAAAATGAAGCAAGTCTATACATCGTATCCGGCATCCCCGGTATGGTCCCGAATCCGATGAATAGTTTTCCAACCGGTCCCCGGGAAATGGTCGTCGGGGGCAGCGGCAGGGCAATCTGTGACTCAACCACAAGACCAAAAGCAAGGTAGTGATATACTGGCATAGGATTTTTCATTCGCGACTCACTGCTATACCCACCGAAGTTCCTGTAGCTTCTTCGACATCTTCCAAGAGTAAATAGTAGGTGCCTTTCTGAAGGGAGAGTGAGATAGTCCCGTGATCTGCAGGGGTTCTCTCTGATACAGGATATCCTGAAACATCCCGGGCTTCCGTATTGAAGTCATCCTCAAATAAGGACAGTCGGACACTTCCCGTATAGGGATTTACTCCGCTGGTACTGTCTGACCAAGTTAAAACAAGATCCTCATCAGTTGACAATCGTAGCTTTACCCAGACTGAAGACAGGGGGTCTTCCTCAGCATCAACTATCGAGGATCGTAGATATATCGTCTCCAGAACAGGATCGCTTTGCTGGATTGAAAGCGATCCTGAAACAGAGAAGATAAATCCAAGACTACGTACCTGATAACGTCTCGAAATGACTGTATGTTCAGGGGCGGTATTGTCAGAGAGTTCATAGTCTGCATCTTCCAAGATACTAAACGATGCAGGAACGTCTAGCCAGGAAGAATCCCCTTTCAATCGGTACTGCAGGGTTGATTCCGGTTCTAATGCAGAAAGGAGTCTGGAATTTTTCGTTACAAAGCCGGATCCTGGGAACACATTCGGGATATCTGGGAGAAGTGAATCAGATTCCAGTTTACTAATGCCCTGTACATCGACTAGCTCATCATCATACCCAAGATACCATAGTTGTTTTGATACCCTCGCCACCGATGGACCTTCTGCAGTTGCAGTATATTCGCATCGTTGTTGCCAATAACCAGAGTCAGAAAGCGTATACCCAGATTCATTATGCGTAAAATCTTCATTGTAGCCACCGAAGGTAATCAAATCTGAACCATTTCCCAGTAAGACGCAAAGGCCAAAGGTTTCGGCAGATCGGGAAGATCTTGCCTTTCGGCAATAAAGCCGTCTTGGCTCAGGGGATAGGAACCAACTTCCTGAAGGACCTTCCCATTACTGTCAACTCCCCCTGCAACCACTAGGGTATCCTCAATACCTGTCTGGTAGAAAATGACAGTACTCATATCAGAGGATTCTGCAGGCAAGGTCTGGGGGCTTCGATACCATTGACCCACCAAGTTATTGGCATGTAACCTAGCTTGGAATATTGCATCGCTTTTCACTGAATCGCTAATCCCGCCAACTAGAAAGATCCTGCCGTCATAGCAGGCATACCCAAAATGAGACAGCCTCATGGGGAGGGGGATAGGGTTAGTTTCCCAGAATTTGCTGCTTGCGGGGAATCCAAGAGTTCCATCAGATGGGTTGATATAGGTATAGTAAATCGAGTTTGTATCAGCTGTTCCATCGGACCCTCCAAGATAATAGATCATATTACCAGCTGAAAAAGCAGATCCGAATGCCCTCGCAGCAGGCAAGGCTGTCGTCTCTATCCAATTTAACGGGGTCTCTGTACTAGTAGCCATATACGATTTGTTTGTAGTTATCCCTTCGGCATCAAGCCCTCCTAATCTGTACAGATATACTCCATGACGGACAAGGACTGCGCCTTGAGTTCCGACGGGGGAGTTCTGAACTCCTTCAGGAGCGGTGAAGATCGAACACCCTGACAGTATAACCAATGAGAACATAATGAGTAGCGGAAGTACAGATCGCCTCATTTCATTACAGTCCTTTTCATCTTCTGCTCGAGCAGTCGGTTGATTCTACGCCTGATTACAAAGAAGGGTCTGAATACCAGATGAAAAGGAGAAAGAAACGAAGGTAACGGTATGGCTTCAGCATCTTTTGGTGAAGCAAGGAACAAGGCCGTGGAAAGACGAAACTTTTCTTCTTTCTTAGTTGCAAGTCCAAGCCGAAATTGATAGGTAAATGAAAGGATCGATGTGAAGGATGCCCGCCCAGCAGCAGCAGTGGCCAATTGGCGGCAACTGTAGGATATGTGCTTGGCAAATTTTCCATGGTATTGGGCAACGATAGGTGCATAGGGTGTTGGGATGGGTAGGGGGAACAGGCTGTTCACCAACTCTATCGTAAAAACCGTTTTCTTCCCTTGCCCGGTACGAGTCACTTGTCGGGCAAGTTCTGCGTGAAAGCTGCTGTCTTCGATCTGCAGGATTTTTGCCGCATCGAGAAGCCAGTGCAGCAGACTCCAGGCATGGTGAGTCCCATGTTCGATGATAAACATGGCATGATCTACCAGGCCTAGTGTCCGTACCATCCTTCCGGTAAGGGAATCGATACAGATCTGTCAAACAGGGCAGAAGCAGAATATGCTGTGCCCAAGCCATCGAAAAGGTTTGTATGGACTTCAATCCGGTACGGACTGTTTTCGCAGTAAAAGACTGCATGGTGAGGTTTTTGCACCACGTTACTCTTCGTTGATACAAGATCCTGTCCTTCCTTCACATAATACCCGGCTTCACTCATAAGCGGGATTACCTGCTGGAAATCTTCAGCGTCAACAAGGATATCCAGATCAAGGTAGCCTCGGAGTACACTATCTCCATACAACTGAACAGAAGAGGCGGGGCCTTTCACGATTAAAAAATCCTTGCCGTGAGCGAGAAAGACTCCCTGCAACTCCTGGATCTTTGAAAACAGGTGTTGCTTGATACATCCTTCCACCTGAGCTTGATGCCGGAGCTTATTGACTGTCTGAGGACTAAGGGAACATGGGAGATCTTCCCGTAACGAAGAATATACTGATCTGATGAGTTTATGCTGGCGTACATTCTTCAGAAAGCATTCCTGGTCAAGGGGATCGACGGATTCGCGATCTCCCCAGATACCGGTGTTTGGCATGAAGGGAATATGTCGATCTTTTGCTGCAAGCTCTGCTATGAGCAGAAACATCGAAACAGTGGTTTTTTCAAGATCCAGCATGGGAGAGCTCCTGAAAGAGGCAAGGTTTAGACGAGGCATCCACTTCCTGACCTCTCAGGGGTGCAGGTTCGCTGACCACAAGCCAGGCATGCCCGCGGTAGGAGGAATCACCTTCTGCAGTCCTCTCTTTTTCCTGACTCCATAAGTTAATGCTGTCGATATCCCGATTTTCCCAAGCTGCCTTCTCAAGACCAAGGAACGTCTCAAACATCCCATGTTGAAAAACAGGGGATGGGCACCTGCCAGCCGGATGGAATCAAGTGTTATACCTAATTTATGCTCTAAGGATATGAGATCATTGCCCATCCCCTTGACCTTTCTCACTGCAGAAGGTTCGGTAGACAAGAGATGACTATTCCAAGCAGGAGGGAACAGGTTCAGGCGTATATCCACAACCGCCAAACAAAACCAAAGATACACACCCAGAGCAGTGATAGACCTGCCATGGGTGTGTATCCGCTTAAGCATATGCATACCCAGGTCAGAACCGCCTGATTGGCCTGGCTCGAGCCAGGACGTTTCTCCATACCAAGTCTTGGGACCCATTGGAGAAATCCTGAATCCATGCGTGCAGATCAGCAGAATTATATTCAGCAATCTGCTCAGGTGGCACACTGACGTCTGTTGCTAGTATTGGGTATGGTCCATTGGTTGACTCAGGATCTGGGTTGTCTTCAGTTTCATAACATTCGGTGGAACTCCAGTATGAATCATCGGTGAAAGCACCCAGGCCGTTTGCTTTCAGGTTGATATACATCCAGTTCAATTCATCCTTCGATGGTACATACCAATCACTTTTTCCCCCGATGGTAACTGGTGTAAAAACATAGACCTTGCCTGTTGATATCGTGCCACCACTGACGGTCTTTGCGAGGTCCCTGCGGACATTCTGGTTTCCTCGAGGACGAACTGGTGTCTCCTGTATCATCGGGGTTGCCCCGGAAACCTCGTCGGCTGTCAGGATTCTTTGTTCTGGAAACCGTTTCCTGCTTTTTTCGTGGTCCCGTAATCGGATGAACCTCCGCCCATGGTATCATTGTCTGGTACTCCCCAGTACCATTGGTAGGTGTACAAGATGATACTGTCGTCTGATTTTTTAACAACGTTCCCATCATCATCGATTTGGAAATCAGAGGTAGCAATCGGGATCCCGTCCCATGTGTAGGTGAAATCCTCAGGTGCAGCCTCAAGATACTGCCAGCCATCATCATCGTTCCCCTTGTCATAGAAGACCAGTCCGCCTCCCGGTCCTGTACTCCCGATTTCATATTCAGAGGTAACTGCACTCGTTGCAATGGAAATACCTGTTGTTGCAGCCCCATATGTCCAGGTCGTACTACCTATATATGTATGTTCATTTGTAGTTTTTGACTGTGCCCAGAGCGAGAAGGTAAGATTCCCTGTGGCGGCTCCCGATACTAAATGGACGGTACCACTCCATTTAGTATCGCCCTTTGTCAGTTCAGTTATCCCAGAAGTGGTGTCAGTAGAAGGGATAAGTTCTCCTTCTGAATTCTTAACCGCCACCCACACTCTTGTGGTATCACTGCCCAGTTCAATTATCGATCTGGACATAGCATCACTAGTGTTCAGAAAGGAATTTGGCACATCCAACACGAAAGTGTTCTTAGATTCACTGGTAACCGATAAGGCATTCTCTATATATGGGTCACAACCCACAAGCAGGACAAGTATCAAGAATATAATTGAAACATAAATTGATATCTTAGGTGCTATGCGCATCTCAAACTCCTTATTCTGATGTAGGATTGCTTGAATCAGTAGGCCTCCATATCAAATGAATCTTCAAACTTGTCCTTGATCATACCTAGGTCTGTTACTTGAGGGACCTCGTAGGGATCCTTTGTCTGGCTCTGTTCATCGTCATAGTATACTTTGTTAGATGTTTCCATGAGTGGTGCAGCCTCCGTTGTGTATGTACCTGTTTAGCTTAGTGATTTTCTATAGTATAGAGTAACTTCCTTTATCTGTAAATAGTAGAAGTAAGTATGTTTGATATGCTCAAAGAGGGTAGTACCTTCATGGTAACAGCCATGGTTCCGCAGCACTTGCAATCACCCCCAACACATAATCGGTTATCCAGTATAATAATACCCCCTTTTTTTATCTTTTTTCATTGACAATATATCGTAGTATATTGTTGTATCTACCTATATACTGCTGCTACATAGGGGCGCTATGGAACTCAAGGTCTTCTCCAACAAGAAAGGTAATGCTCTCTACTACATGCGCAGTGTGCGTAAACCCGGTCGCAAGAACCCCACAAAAGAAAAAGTCGAGTTCCTGGGATATGAAGAAGACTTGAAGAAGCTGTATGACGATCCTATTGCCCATTTCACACAGCAGGCTAAGAACCTTTCTACCAAAACTGTAGAGCAACGCAAGATGTCCATCAGCATTGACCTCGATGAGCATTTCACCTCTCATGATGCTGCTTCCAAGGCTTCAGACTCCGATGCTATGGATGATGATCTGCTTTCCATGGGACATCTTCCACTCTCATCGATCTACCATGAACTCGAGATCGATCAGTTCCTCAAGAACCGGCATAAGAACTGGGGAACCAAGGCGAATGTGGAGAGTATGCTCAGACTCCTCGTGTTCGGAAGGATCCTGTTCCCTGGCTCCAAGATCTCCACCTGGCGTAAGCGGCAAAAGCTTATGCTGGGAAACTCTGAGTTCACTGATGATGATCTCTACCGCTCATTCCCCTTCTTTTCGAAGTACCGTCAAGATCTCATCGTTCATCTCAATGAGCGGGTTACTACACTCTACAAACGGGACTCCTCACTCATGTTCTATGATGTGACAAATTATTTCTGGGAGATCGACAGCCCGGATTATGACATATACGATCAGGAGGGTTCCCTTGTCTCCGAGGGACTGCGAAAACGTGGGTATTCCAAGGAACACCGTCCTGAGCCGATCGTACAGCTCGGGCTGTTCATGGACAACGATGGATTACCTGTTGACTACGGTCTGTTCCCCGGCAACAACAATGATGTTACGACCTTCCTCCCCATGATCGAGCATACGCGTGAGAAGCTCCACCTGAAGCATATGATCTACATTGCCGACAAAGGCATGATGAGCGGCACGAACATCGCTAACATCCTTGCTCATAAGCAGGGATACATCATAAGTGACAGCGTGCGTAAGCAGGATGCCTCGACGGTAACCTATATTCTCAATGAGGAAGGCTACACCTGCTTCACCGCCAGAAAGAGCCGCAGAGAACTTCATGAAGAACTCCGTAGGATGGACTATACTGGCAGCGTCGGTGAGTATGACGGTGATGAGGATGAGAGTGAGGAGATAACGACGTTCATGTATAAATCCAGGCTGCTACCTGCTAAAAAAGCTCATGGATACATGACGGGACTAAAAAGGTTAAGGTGACCGTTAATACGCGTCAGATCGTGTTCTGGAGCCGTAAGTACCAGATTAAAGCGCGCATCGACCGGGCAGATGCGATCCTGAAAGCAGAACGGAACGGCACCGTGTTCAATGGGCATGGTGCCAACAGATATTTCAAGAAAGAAGCCTATAGTACGAAGACAGGGGAAGTGGTGGAACATGCCGAGTTTCTACGATTTCTGGATACCGATGCTATCGACAAAGATGCGGTGCTCGATGGCTACTACATCATCGAGACGAACGTCGTGGGCCCCAATAGTAATGAGAACCCCTGGGAGGGAAAGGCCCGGTTCAGGAACCACGACTGTCTCTTCGAGCTCAACAGGCCAGTGCCAGATCAAGAGATCATTGATATGTACCGGGGCCTATGGAAGATCGAGGAGGCATTCAAGGTCACTAAATCCTACCTCAAAGCCCGCCCTGTGTTTGTGAGAAAGGAGGAGAGTATACAGGCTCACTTCCTCACGTGTTTCATCGCACTACTGATCATACGGATCCTTGAGGTGAAAAAACTTGGAGGAACAGTTCCTTACAGCCAGATCATACAGGTCTTGCAATCAGCAAAGATCGGGGAAGTCAAAAGACCATATATTCAGGAACTACTGCAGTGCGCCATTGCTTAAGAAGATCGGACTTCTGACAGGACTCGATCTTTCAAAGAAGTTCTATACGAAACAGGAGTTGAGGTCCAATGAACAATAGTACCAAGCAATCTGATTGATGCACTACATTGCCCGCAAAACAACGGCACGAAGAATGCAGCACTAGAGTGTTGTATTACAATGATTTATAGGGATAATGTTCGACTTCTTGCTGCGGAACTCAGGATATACAGTTATACCAGAAGTCAAGAGCGTGAGGGATGAAGAGGCAGATGTTCATAATCGTCATATAAGAGCTTTCACTGCCTTGAAGCTCTGATAGCCCGGGCCAGATCGTCTGTCAGTATCGAATATCTCACCGTGGCAGATGATGAGATTAAAGATCGAACCTTGGAGATAGAGTGTAGAATCATTACCCTCGATGCGATACGACAGTAAAGGCTCCTTGTACAGATTCACCTGAATGATAGAATGTATTGAAACAATAAGAAGAGGGAGCAAAAGAAATTCAGGAAGTCAACATATGAGTGAGATGGTGAGTCCCAGGTGAACACTGATCAAATCCTTGGTAAACTACTCCTTCACAACAATCAGAAGATAATCTACCTTGGCTGTTGCCCCATGAGCTGGAATGTTGGGTGAACATTGGGAAAGATCGAGATGACCTCTCCCTCCAGGTCCATTCAAGAAGATCTCCAATCTCTCCTGCATGTTATGAGTGCTCACATCTAAGCGATGAACTCTATATTTCATACGAGAAGCTCCTTCACCTACCATGTTAGGGCTTCACATCGTCAACAGTCACGAGTAACCAGAGTCAACTCTTTGAGAATCGAACTAGGAAAGAGGTATGTTCCAGCATAAGATGATGTATGCTGTACAGTTCCTGAACAGGGGGTACTGCTGTGAAACTGTTCTTTCCCCGGCAAGTATCGTGCGACTGCTCCACGATAGTAGCTGTAACAGCATGTATCATCTTTTCCGCAGTCGGCATAGGGTAGATGCAGAACGGTAGTCAGACTGAAAGTGATAGCAGGACATACCGCCTCTCTGCCTGCGTCTGTCAGGATATTCCTTTGCAGGGATACTCGACCAACCGAGTGTCCGCAACAGCTTCGGCGAAGAACCAAACATGCGCGGTCTTTGCTCACGCAATCATACCACAAGACGCGGTGAAGAAGGGGAGTCTCAGCTACAAGGAATACAGATCTAAGTCCCCAAAGACTATCCTGGGTGACAAGACCCTTCATGTGTAATGAGATTATCGGACGGGGAACTGCAGGTAGGGGATTCCCTTTTTCTTTGTTCCTCTATACTCTGGATACTTTCTCCTCTTCACTACAAGGAAGCACACATATGTCATTTAAGACCCTGGGATTATCACATGCATTACTTGCCGAACTGGCAGCACAGCAATTCACCGAACCCTATCCGATCCAGTTGGAGGCGATCCCTGCTATTCTTGAGAAGAGAGATGTCCTTGGGATAGCCGGTACCGGTTCCGGTAAGACCGCCAGTTATGTACTTCCTATCCTCACGAACCTTCAGAAGGTGCAGACCAAGAAGGATAGACATATCCATGTGCTGGTCTTAGTCCCCACACGGGAACTTGCGAAACAGGTGAACGAGGTCTTTCGTACCTTCGCTCAGGGGTTCAAGCAGAAGATCAGGTCTTCCGCAGTCTTCGGTGGAGTCTCCATCAATCCGCAGATGATGGGGATGCAGCATGTTGATGTGCTCGTAGCCACCCCCGGTAGACTCCTGCAGCTGGTGAGAGCACATGCGGTGCATTTCTCAGAGCTCAAGACACTGGTCCTCGATGAGGCAGATAAGCTGCTCAATGCTGAGTTCACCGATGAGATGAACCAGATCCTGGCGATTCTGCCCCATACGAGGCAGAATCTCCTCTACTCAGCAACTTTGACTGATACGGTGAAACAGATACACCAGATACTCCTGCATGATCCTCTCATCATCAAGATCGAATCAGAGGAGTCCGATATCGAGCTGATCGAACAGAAGGCCTATATGGTCGCTGATAGTGAAAAAGGTCCTCTGCTGCGATACCTGATCAGAGAGCAAGAGATGAAACAGGTTCTGGTCTTCGCTTCCTCTATAGCCAGAGCAGATCGGGTAGCTGAGAAACTCAGGAAGCATGGGATCGAGGCACGGTCGATTCATAGAAAGAAATCACAGGGTGCCAGGACTGACCTTCTGACGAAGTTCAAGCATGGGAAGCTGCCTGTGCTGGTGGCAACCGATCTTCTTGGACGTGGTATCGATATCGAATACCTTCCCTATGTGATCAATTATGAGTTGCCACGATCTCCGAAGATGTTCATCCATCGAATCGGCAGGACCGGTCGTGCTCAGAGACATGGAAAGGCTATTTCTCTCATCTCACCGGAAGAGGAGAACCACTTCTGGGTCATTGAGAAGAAGATGAACAAGCATGTTGAAAAAATCAAGACTGACGATATTGATCTGTCACGAGTTTGATTCGACAACATGAGAGCATATGATGTATACTCCTCTCTATGAGCACAAAGAAGGAGTCCTCTTGTCTGAAGCACCAGGAACAGAATATCTGTATGTGATTAACTATCCCACATTCGAGAGAGAACTCGCTCTTCTTGAGATACGGTCTCTATTTGGGATACATATGGAAAAGAAGTACTTCTACTCAGATCGCCATATCCCCCCATCTCGAAGTGTCTTCATCAAAGCGTGTATCTCTATCCTCTACAGGGCAGGATCATTAGATGACCTGGTCGACCTTCTCGCACTGAATAGGGTGCGGTATGAGCAGTTCAAGTTCGTACGGTTCTCTGTCGTAGGCGGAGGCTTAGGGTATAGGGAGTGGCTGCACAGTGCTGCAGCACTCGGAGCGGTGATCCAGGGGGAAGTCGATATGTACACCGCTGAGCATCTTCTCGGGGTGACCTGCCTTGAGGGGCAGTGGGTCTTCGGGGTCTATGAGAGCTGTGACAGCTCGTGGACTGCACATGATCTGAAACCTCATACCTATAGCAACGCTCTTTCAGTCAGGACTGCACGATCACTGGTGAACATCGCCGTCGGTCCAACTGTTGATATCTCATTGGTGGATCCCTGCTGCGGCATCGGTACCGTGGTCATCGAAGCAGCCTCTATGGGGATCGATGTCAAAGGGTATGAGCTCAATTGGTCTATTGCTGATAAGGCAAATAAGAATCTCATCTATTTCGGCTTCGATAGACTCGTGACGAAACAGGATATGCATGAGATCACCGAGACCTTTCAAGCAGCGATCCTCGATCTCCCCTATGGTATATTCACCCACTCGACACCGCAGAAGCAGCAGGCTCTGATCAGGAGCCTCAGACATATCGCAGAGCGCTGTGTGATCATCACCTTCGAAGATATGGATGAGATCATAGAGGATGCAGGATTTACCATCATAGATCGGGCCACGGTCAATAAGGGACAGTTCACGCGCATCATCAGGGTATGTGAATGATCTGCCCTATATCGGTTCCTCGTATCTTCTTCGGTGCTGCTTTAGTGAACAGTACCATGACAAGTGGGGTCACCACATAGCAATGACCGGCAACAGGATCTCCCCTTGTGAATAGTGAACGCAGAGAACTAGTGAGACGGTCTGATGTATTCCACGAAACCGCAAGACCCATGGATCCCTACAAGAACGGTGATCACATATCATACGATAGTGATCCCTGCGGCTATGGAGCATGTCTTCTCATGCTGTGTCGAACGTACCGTGAGACAGAGCCACCGGATAAGAAAAGGATCTGCATGGTGAAGACGAAGATGAAGCAGCGCGGCAGCCTTGTGAAGGATCCGGGATCAGGATTGAATCTCATACAGGATACGAGCGTCCCTGTAGAGAGGACCCTGGAGGATATGAAGCTGTCGAAACGAACCGCAATGAATTACATCCTGATGATAGGCTCAGGTGACCGGCATCGTGAAGTGGGACACAGCGGTCGTATAACGGAGCTCCTGCTTCATGTTCTGTTGCCTCGCTGAGTGATACGATACCTGCATCCATGACATCTGGTTCGACTCCGCAGTGATCATACAGTGTGATCAACGTTACCGGGCTGGTATCTGTAGTAGTGTGAGCTCTGAATTCTTGTATCGGTCAGCCCTATACCTGGCTTCTTGGCATACCTGACTGTGTAGCGGTACTCTCTGCTTCATTGCCTATGGTCCTGGAATCGATATCACGCTATGCATGGCTGTCGCGTACGGTATGGTTCCTGACCCATAGGTCTTAGTCCAAAGACTTGATACTCATGTGTGCAGGTCGTAGATGGTTCGCAGCAGGAACGGTAAGAACGTCCTGTACCGTACAGGACATAGTGAGAACAGGGACGTACTCCGATCAGAGTCCAGGATACTGTCCGCACCCCCCGATGGAAAAGCCAGTTACTCATGATTGAGTTGACTGGCTTTTTCCCATGGTAGATATATGGCACGATGCAACACCCCGCAGCCTTGCATCAATGCTCATACCTATGGTCCACTTACTTCTTTTGTAACTGAAAATTCTGAAAGCTGATGGTATTGTCGCCGGTGACCCGTATGAAACCTCCCAGGCTCCTTCCGGTTCCCATCAACTGCGCAGATGCAGCATCGATGGTCTGAAGCGGGAATCTTGACCATTGCCCATCGCTTTTGAGATTGAGACAGAGAAAACCGCTCTTCTTGTCTACGTCGATCGAGAAACCAGTATAGTGCGGCATGATCTCAGCTTCTACAGACTCATAGCTTCCACTGCGTGAGATCCATGCAGGGTCAATGGGTGTTGGTTCGATCTTCACCGCAGGACTTATCAGGATATCCTGGATCCGTAGATTGATAGCAGGATCATTCCCAAGGTCTTCCAGACTGATAGATATCTCATCGAAGACCGGCATCTTCATAGGGAAGATACCAAAGAGTTTATAGCCAAGAGTGAGGCTGTCATCTTCATGGTAATATGCATCGAACCATCTATTGAACGTGAAGACCTTCAGCTTCTTTCCCGATACCCGTATCTCAGAAAGTCCTACTGGAGAGGCGTAATACCCTATGAGATCTGACTTCAGGGATTCGGGCATCTCTACGATAGGGCTGGGCTCAGGAGTCCTGGCACTCGTGTGTTGAACTGATTCATCTGAGAATGTCCTGACAGCCTCAGTCACAATCTGTGTCAGGCTGAAAGCGCCTACACCCTCTATGGAATTGACCATCGCGAACACTGATATATCTCTGTCCGGTAGCATGATCACCAGAGCATGATAAGGGGGGAGGTCCCCGCCGTGTCCTACGATGAATTCACCGGATAGCTCCTGAAGGTCGACAATCCACCAGGTCAGTCCGACCTGGAAATCAAGATCAGAAGGAACATCGACATTCGAGGGGGTGAAGATCTCCTTGACGGTCTGTTGAGAGAGTAGTCCTTCATCGGCAGTATATGAGGCAAGTAGCTCTGCAGGAACTTCCCCATATCGATCGCGGTACTGTTGAGGCTGCCTGCCGGCATATCACGGATGTAGGGGAGTCTCTCCGGTTTTCCTTTCAGGTAGCCCATGGCCATCCGCTCTTCTGGTATATCATCGATATTGAAGGATGAATCATCCATCCCCAGAGGATCGAAGACCAGTTCTTTGACTGACTGCTGGAAGTTAGATTCCATCGCTCTCTCGATGATGATGCCCAGCAGTGAGTAACCGAGATTGCAATACGAGAATATCTCGTAGGGGGCACGAACGATACCGCTCGTATTGACAGCATCGATGGCCCTGCGATACGAAACGGGGAAATCTTGAGGTCTATCATAGCCAAGGAAGAAGTCCAGGAACGCATCGGATTCTAATCCTGACTCATGATCGAGGAGCATGCGTACGGTTATTGGTTTCGCGAACTTCTCCCTCCCCAGTGGGTTGAATTCAGGGATGTAGGTTGCTACCGGCTCATCGAGATCTACCATCCCCATCTCGACCAGGCGCATGATCGCAGCAGAGGTGACGAGCTTCGATACTGAACCAACATTGGAGATCGTCTCCCCGGTGAATTCGATCTTACCCCTCTTGTCAGCCAGGCCGAATCCTTCTGACCAGATCAGGCCTTCTGAGTTCGAGACTGCGAGGGCTATCCCGGTGATCTCCTTTGCTTTCATCTCTTTCATGATCGTATCCACGAGAGTATCGACGGATCGTTCTGAGGGAATCATCGTTGACTCATCAACCGCTTCAGATAGGCTCGTACAGCCTGCCAACGTGATGAAGATGATGACTAGCAGACTGATTATCGCTGCGATGATCATTGATCTAAAAACTAATTTCATAATGCTTCTCCTTTGTTCAGTGATGGTTCATACGATTCGTTCCATGGTATCTGCTTCGCCAGTATCAGGGATTTCAGGCTGAGATTGATGCTGAGGTTGATGTAACTTCTTGAGTAATCCCAGAGCCCGGTCTTCAGGTCATACGGCCTGATGACCGGTGCTATGGAGATAGCCCCATCGATATTGGAAGAGGAGGGGAATCCAAGAGACATCCCCAGATGAAGAGCCGGTGCTTCTGCCTGGTAGAGTGAGGTCACAGTATTGATACGCCCCCCGGTGACCAGGAGATCGAGGAACAGATCATAGTAGAGCTCCGTATCTTCGATATCTCTGGTATACCCGATGAGTATCCCCGTCTCGAAAAAACTCTCATCGGTATTAGAGAAAACCCCAAGTAGAGACCCGAACCCATAATAGAAGGGACTCTCTCCTATGAAGGTCGATGACTTGATGAAGGCAGAATAGCCCTGAGAACCAGAGAGGTCAGCAGCATACCCTGCATTCAGTGAGAACATACTTCTTGATAGCTCCGGGCTGCCGGGATACGCATCCTGAGGTTGCGAACACAGTATGGTGCAGCAGACAATCAATAGGACTATTAGTGTCGATCTTTTCATTTCTGACTCCTTGCGTGGTGATACTAGAAGCCTAGCATCTCCATACTGGGAGTGAAATGAGGAAAGGTCCTCACATGACTGAGGAATGGTTCTCACATGACTGAGGATTTATACCCAAAAGGGGGTACAAGTCTTAATTCAGCAGGGCTAAGAGCTCATATCTGCTTGAGATCTTGAGTTTTTTGAAGATGTTGTAGATATGGTTCCCCACGGTCTTGGTCGAAATGTGCAATTCCAGTGCTATCTGTTTGTTCCCGAGGCCTTTGCTTATCAGAGGTATGATGGAGATCTCCCGAGCAGATAACCCGGCGCTTTCTGCCAGTCGCTGTATCTTCGATTCGAGTGAATGCTGCGTTGATTCCTGGTCGGACTCGTTCACTGATCTTTCCAGTTTGATGGTAGATTTCAGGATCCGAGTGCCGAACAGGAGTGTCACAGTAGAGAGTACCATATAGAAGACCGGAGAGAGGATGAGTTCTATGGGAACTTCATTGATGGACTCGACACCAAAGAAGAAGAACTGGTCATGCCCGATCGCCGGCAGGAACATGGCTATGATGATGATGAGGGTGAGGATGTACGTTCTGGTGGTGGTATCGGTGATATTCTTGCGAAGGATGATGATCATAGTGATCGAATAAAGGATACTGATGCTCTCTATGATACTGCTGAGCGGATAAATCGGACCGAAGATGAGACTGTGGGTCTCGCTGGAATACTGTATCAGCAGGGGCGTGAAGAACAGTCCCAGTTCAACGAAGCCGACCAGGATGATGAATCCGTCAATGAACCGTTTCCCTGGTGGCTTAGTGGCCTCATTCACCGCAAGAGGCAGCATCGTATGCATGAGGATGGAAAAGGGGATCCCGATGACGATGAGGACATAGAGACCGTAGGTCAGCACTTTGGAGATGTTTATTCCCAGATAGAACATCGTCAGATTGATGAGGATGGAGACTGTGAAGCTGCCGTAGGCTATGAGATAATAGGTGAGCGCCCTGTTCCGCAATCTCGTGGTCAGTGCAGAGAGTACTGTCAGGGCACCTATCCCGGGAAGGATGCTCACAATGAGATAGAGGACCAGGAGATGCTGCATATTCCCTCCGAGCAGGATAGACGATTTATATCCAGTATACGCTATGTTTACCCATAAGAGAATCACATGATGGTGTATATTCAGATTCAGTACACATCCTGTCGAGGATGCTGCTTGCTGCATGGTATTCCACGAACGGCATGAAGGTGAGAACGGTCTATGAGCCTGAGTTGTGATGAGAACTAGCACGATCAGGAGAAGTGTAGGACATAGGCAGGGGATATACACCGAACTTGACCGGACATGGCCGCGAAGGTGGCAGATCCTTCTTCCGGCGGGTCATCACAGGCTGTTCTGTGACTGCTGACTGCACAGGAAATGCGGTACCCGCGTTTTCTCTGGATGCAGCCAATCGCAGGAAACGCACCATCAATACCCCTGCCGTGTCAGAGACCACTGGTGCAGGGCTTCTGATGCTGCTGGGGCACTGAAGCTGAAGGACTCTTCGTACTGATCATACACGAGCAGCGCATACGGGTCTTGTGCGCTGCTCGACCTGACTAGAGCTATGTCAGTGTGTACTCATCGGCCGCCTTGAACATCGCTTTGAGGTTCGCTATCGGTACCTGATTGACTGAGCCTCCAGCTGCCAGCACACACTTGTTGTTGCCGTTGAATGATGCGAGTACGTCTGTGCACCTCTGGTAGGTCTCTTCTTCTGACCATCGCTGCAGATCAAGAGGGTTCAGCCCTCCTAGAAGGGAGATCTTCCCGCCAGTGAGTTCCAAAGCATCCATGGGTTCGATCTCTGGAAGATATTGCCATGCGACCATGCCTGAATCTGCGATTGCAGGAGCAACGTGTCTGGCTGTGGAATCATTGTGTAGCCATCTCTGTGTATCGGGGAACTGCTCGAACATCTTCAGGTACCCCGGAAGGATGATATCACGGTACATCGCTTCACTGAGGAAGGCAGACAGATCGTCTGCGACCAGGATATGGTGCAGTGAACCCAGGATCTTCTCCTGCGCCTTCATGAAACGGATGTTCGTCTCTATCACCACATCGAGGATCATCCTGGTCAGATCAGGATCGAGCAGGGCATCCATGCTGAACTGACTGATGCCCTGACACTGGCACCGACGGTGAACGGACCCATGATCGGATGGGGATTGACACGATAGCCCTCTGGACAGTGCGAGACCATGTACTCGAGGGTCTTCAGAGCCTGACCCATATAATTATCACCGTATGGATCACCCGGTTCGAGCCATGACAGATCTGAGGTGGATTCTGCCGCTGCGACCTTCGGGTTCGGGTGTACGGATATGAACCCGTTATCATCGAATCTCACTTCAGCTCCAAGACCGCTCGCCTCAGCGACGGCTCCCATGTCCGGTACGGGGTTGCCGATACCATCGAGCATCTCCAATGCCTGTATCTGACACTCAAGAGTCACTGCAGGATTATGAAAATAGTCATCCAGGTTGACCCCTGTCATAGACCTGAAGAAGGGGAACGTATAGAAATTGAAAACTGCATGGGCATCTGATGGTTCTCCGGCTATGCTCTGGCGCAGGCGTCGTAAGTTTCTTTCTCGTAATGTAGACATAATCTGGACCTCTATGTGTAGGATGTTATATACGAATGACTACGTAATCTTATTGCATGATACCGCAGTATTCACTTCCTGTCAACGATAATACGTCCACAGAAGCAGGATGCTCGATCCAACCACCTTCTGTGTAAGCTGTGTTGTCTGAACGCCGGGAAGCTGCAGCTCTCCGGCGTTCAAGACTCTGTAAGCTCTCTCTTCACTGACAGATGATCTGGAAGCAGTGTACCCATCGATACGATCATGCGAAGAGCCTGATCAACCGGTATGTCGAGCACCTCATACGAATCTTCCGGGACCAAGAGCAAAAAACCGTTCGAGGGGTTCGGGGTAGTAGGCACGAACACCGCAGCCATGTTCGTTCCCTTCATCGTGACCTCCTCATTGGTGATGAACCCGATACTCTTGGTCTCGGGACTCGGGAAGGATACGGTCACTACCTTGGAGAAGCTCTTTCCTGTTGCATTGGTGAAGGTCTGCATGATCTGAAGTATAGAACTATAGACACTTTTGATCAGAGGAAGGCTGGAAAAGAGTCGATCGACCTTCTTCATGATCCAACTGCCGAGCACATTGCTGGTCAGCAGACCGATGAGAAAGATGATGATGATCAGCGTGATCATACCGAGACCTGGGATGTACATGCCAAGGAGTGAGGTGATCGGTATCCTCAGGATATTATCAGCTTTACTGATGAGCCAGTAGAGCAGGGCAAAGGTGATGACCAGGGGGATGATGGCAAACAGACCGGATAGGAAGATCTTGCGTAATCGTTTCATGGGAGCACCTCCGCGTACTTGGTAAGTATATCGAATCAAGGAATAAGAGAGAAGAGCGCTCGAAGAGCTCTGATGGGACCAGAGGTGAACGTGTTCCATCAGGACGCGATCACCGTGAGGGGCTCCTCCGCTCTCCAGACAGTTTCCTCACCATCAGTGATATGAATACCGTGATAAAAGCGGGTAGGAGCAGTAACTTCTTTGACTTTTCTCTTGTTTATCTGTATAGTTGTGTAACGATAACAAAAAGGTGATGTCAGTGATACAAGAAAAAGATAGATCTGCAGGAACAGTCGTATTGATCCTATATGTGCTCATATTCCTGTTTGCAGCTGTGGGGCTCCAGGCTGCCGATCAGGCGGTCCTCAGGATCACAGCGACCGTCGGCCACAGTCTGGAGATCGAAGTGATCCCCGATAAGGATCTTGCCCTCTTTGACCTGACGGGAAAGCAGGACATGCTCAAAGTAGGGGAAGTCGAAGAACGGGCTAATGTGCGCAACGGCTATCAGGTGGTCCTTGAATCACAGAATGCCAGATCGCGTGGACAGGGGATTCCGTTCCTGCAGGGAGAAGACCCTGATAACAATCTCGGAGTAGCATATGAACTCTACTATGATGGCAGGAAGATCGTGTTCGATCTCGATGGTCGTGCGATCGTCACCGATGCGATAACCGATACGACAGCCTCAGGTATCAGCAGGAATGTCTATATATCCTATGATGGGACAGATGCCGAACTCGTCTCGGACTACTACTCAGATACACTCACGTTCTCCATCACCCCAAAATGAGACTCATGTCTCCAGCTTCAGTAGAGCAGATAGCCTGCCGCCGCCCCGATCAATGAACCAAGTACAGCACCAGTGAACACATCACGCGGCGTATGAGAACCCGAAGCATACCGCAGGAATCCGGTGACAGAAGAGAGAGACCAGGACAGGACTGTGACAGGGACAGCCAGAGCAGCATCACGATGGGTCTTCATGAAGGCCATCGTGAGAAAGGAGCTGGCAGCGAACGACATGGTGGTATGACCAGATGGAAACGAGCTGAACGCATCTTCATCATCGATACCGAACTCATTGATATAGGCAGCAGGTCGCCGCTTGCGGAAGATCTGTTTACCTGCGGTCTTTCCCAGATAGGCTGTGCCTACAGCAGCGCTGTAGGCAAGGGGGAGGTCCCACAGGTTCTCCTGCTGCTGAGTGAGCAGGATCGCAGGAAGCAGCAGAGACGTATAGGCGGTGTATGTCGATATCCGGTCGAGGTCTTCCCGGTATACCTCGACAGCAGAACCGGTGAACCAGGAATCTGGATGTATCTGAAGGTCTGACCGCTCAGGAGACTCGGCGTATACCGGCAGACTGAAGATGATCAGCATCTGAAGCATGATACATATACGTATGGTCGTTGGTTTCATAGGGAGAATATCTCCTGCAGCTGCTCAGGGCTGTGGTACGCGGCAGCGAAGGCAAGCAGCTGCTCATAGGTCGGACAACTCCTTGCATGAGCTTTCGTGATGCTCATCGCAGCACAGGCATTCCCCCACATCGTGGCATGCTGCAGCGATCTCCCCCGATACAAGGCAGCGATGAACCCGCTGTTGAAGGCATCTCCCGCTCCGATGGTATCACATACCGCTACCGGATACCCGGGTGCGTGGAACACGGTCTGATGATCTATGCACAGTGCCCCATCCTTCCCAAGACGAGAGATCACGCATGCATTCGGGTTGAGTGCCCCAGCGGCCTTGATCGGATCGTTCGTGCCGGTAAGGGTTCGATCTCATCTGTGCTTGACCCGAAGATGATGTCTGAGACCGCAAGTGCTCTCTCGAGCTGTCGTTGGAACATATGATCACCGGCAAAGAATTCCATCCTGAGATTCATATCGAAACTGAAGATGCTCTCAGGGGTTCTGTTCTGCTCCAGGAAGCCCAGGATGCTCCCGGCAGAAGGTTCTTCACGAAGGTTGATACTCGAAAAATGGATCAGTGCGTACTCGGACCCATCGAAATCCAGGTCTTCCGCACTAAGCAGCGATTGAGCCGCCCCCGAGGGGGGCCAGACGAATATGGTACGTTCCCCATCGGGCTGTACGACTGCGAAGACCATATTGGTGAAGGCCTTTCGGGTAAAGAACAGTTTCGTGGTATCTACCTGATCCTCTTCGAGCAGCTGCCCCATCAGGTGCCCCATCGCATCATCTCCGGTCATACCGCAGAACGATGTGGGAATACCCAATCTCGAGAGCCCTGAAGACACATTGGCGACCGTCCCGCCTCCGGAGATACGGGCACGCTGAAGATCGGGAGCTGCTGATGTCAGTAACGAAGAACCCAGTGGCAGGATGATATCCGGGTTCACATCACCCAAAGTCAGTACCGGCTTGCGGGAAAGAGGGAGCCTCATGCTCTATGGCTCCGAGGTGATAGTATGATCATTCTGCATCTTTGGAAGGATCATCACGAGGGGTCACATCCTCGATCCTGAGAGACGCATCAGACTTATCGGTGATCTTGGCGGCAACCGCTCGTCGCTTGAAGGGTTTGAGGCCAAAGAAGACCTTGTCAAACTCCTCTTCACTCTCTCTGAGTGCTGTCTGCCAGGCAGGGGCGAACCCGGGGGCTTTGAGAGACATGATCTCTATCGCCCGTTCGTAGATCTGGAACCGGGTCATCTCTTTCTTGGTAGTCTTCTGTGACATCGATCTGAGACTTACCCGCAGGTGTTCATTCTGTTCTTTCAGTGCAGTGATATCCGTCTTCAGCTGAGAAAGTGAATCTGATTCAAGATCCATCTTCTGCGTGACGATCTGCTTTATCTTCTGGATCTCTTTTTTATGGACATTCTTGGTATGTGCATGCGCGATGACTGAGATGATAAAGAGCAGCAGACCTATTCCAAGCCCGATCAAAAACAATTCCATGTGTTTCTCCGTCAGGATACGTTAAGATACTAAACTATACCATGCTATGGGGATGAGATACAACTGGAAGTGGTGAAATCGCGGCGAGATGGGAGAGCCGCAGAGGAGGTGATCGAAGAGCTCTTTCGACAGGGAACGCACGATCCAAAGAAGCTCATAAGCCGCTCATGGGGGAGCATGCTCTCAGTGAACCAGTGCGACTGACACCGGTCTTTTCGTTCAGCGCCAAAGCCTAGATGCTCATAATGTATAGTACAGACCCCGAGAGGGTCTTTTTTAACGGGTTATCATAAAATTTAATAGAATATTTATGTTATGCCTTGTTAAACATGCTCTTGTGGTGTATGCTGTAACAAGGAGGAACCCTATGTTTGTACGGACTGCTCCCAAGACAAAATCTGGACGTATCTGTATGTATTTTGTTGAGGGATACCGCGAAGATGGCACAGTCAAACAGCGTACCATTAAACGTATTGGGTTCATT